>AP72_2010_repI_A001DRAFT_1000161_pt1 | contig 14332 bp, 12 predicted proteins | sample AmaPasrepliIA001_FD_9535 | JGI IMG/M metagenome (IMG submission 9535)
GCGCTCGGGGTACTAAACAGGTCGTGATCGTCATGTCCCGACACACTCTTCAAGGCCGGGTTAAAGATCAATCGAGATGGCGTCGCGTCAGCGACGCGTGAAATTCGCATCTTTCAGGCGTCGCTGACGCGACGCGTATCTGATGATGCAATTCTTCCCGGCCTTGAAAGGCCGGGCTAAATTCAATCTCCGCGACGCGGCGAACAACGAAGAATGACACTCAACCTTGTCCACAGTCTGGAATCCAATTCTAAGATTTAGACGAATGCGGTCTCATTCGTCGCCCCAATCTCAAAATAGCAGCGTTTTTTCCAGGCACGATTCGTTCAACACTCCGGCCCGGTAGTTGCTTGGCACACGAAACCAATCTGCCTCAGTTTTACAGCTTTTGGGAATTATTCTTTTGAGCACCGCTGGCTGGATCTGTTAGAGCCTGCACTTGCCCCTGCATCGCTCTCGGCGTGCGTTTTCCACAATAGATCTACATTCGGGGGTTCCACCGACATTTTCAAGCGAGTGGGTTCCTCACCAAGAAGAGGAGATTTGAAATGTCCCGATCAATTAATTTGCGCAAAATCGCAATTGCATTGTCGATGTTTGCGCTGGTAGGTTTGGGCTCTGCTTCTGTGGCTCAAGCCGATCCCTTCTCGTTCACATCAGGTACTCCCGGCACCAGCAACTATCAGAATGTATCGGGAACGATCACCGCAGGGGCGGGCCAGGTAACCATTACCATCACGAATCTGTTGACGAATGCTCAGGTTTTTGATGTTGCCCAAAACGTCAGTGGTGTTTACTTCAACGTCAGTGGGGGTGGAGCGTTAACCGGCATAAGCCAAGGCCCGACCGTAGATACGAACATTGCGAACAATGTTGGCACGCTTGATGGCATTATTCCCGGATGGGGAGCTGGTGTTAGCAGCGGCGAGTATGTGGTGTGCGTTGTCTGCAGCGCCGGCATTGCCTTCACCCCGTTGGGAGGGGCAGGACCTTCTCAGACAATAATTGGCGGTACGGGCAGCGGAGCCTATGTTAATGCGAATGGGTCGATTAATAACAACAATCCGCATAACCCGTTCCTTGTCAGTCAACCGACCGCCGTTACCTTCACGTTGTTTATTAGCGGTGTAACCGCCAATTCGACTTTCAGCAACATTTTTGTGCAGTTCGGAACCACCGTTCAAACTCCGACAAGCCAGACACCTGAACCGACAACGATGTTGTTGTTGGGCACGGCATTGCTCGGAGTAGCGGCTAAACTAAAGAGGCGAAGAAAGTAGTTCAGCTCAGTCTTTTCGGATTTGAAAGGGGTCGGCTTAACCGGCTTGTCTGCTACAAGATCCTAACAAGGAGAATCTATGTTTAAGACCGCATTTGCCACATTGTTTACGCTATTGTTCTTTATGGGTTCAACAGCAACCGCTGATGAATGCATCGTTAAAAAAGTGACCGGAGCTTATGTGGCCCTAAGACCCAACACTGTTTCCGGATCAGGCCCCAGTATACTTGATCAACTTAAGCTAAGCAGTGATGGAACGGCGTACTGGTATCAGAGCACGTCATTCGACCTTTTGGTCACAGCCGGATCTTTTATCCCCCAAATTGGTAGTTGGAAGTGCCAGGAGGATGGCACTTTATTGGTAACAACTATCGGAGTTACCTATCGTTCTACAGGAACCGACGAAGTAAAAGACTCAAATGAAAGATTCACCCAGAAACTCTCGGTCGTGGACGATGATACGCTGCAAGTCATTACCCGGGTTTTTAAGGACTTTCCTTTGAGTACTGATCCATTGGACCCCGCAGCGGTACCATCGAGCACTCGGATCGGTTCAACTGTATTTCAATTCAAGAGAGTTAAGCCAGTCCCTTCAGATATACCTTAGTGTTCTAGTTGTCTTTGCAATTGGAATTGGCTTAACGTGAGCTGGATTCTGATTAGAATCCGCAAACCATGTTCGCGCCGGAAGCACCAGTCTTGAGAAACATGGCACTTTGACGTTGAACAACTGCACGGTTAGCGGTAACTCTGGAGGCCTCAATGACATCGTGATCGGCGCGGACTGCAAATCGGTGCAATTACGGGCCGAACGCGACGGGAACCTGGATGGACGTATATACCTGGTGACGTTGCGGGTGAGCGATAGTTCCGGCAATGTCGTCCGCGCTGTTTATCAAGTCTCGGTGCCGGTGGGCAAGAAAGCAGCCGTCAATAGTGGCGTGCACTACACCGTAAACGGGGGTTGCCCATAAGCACGGGCTGACGTTTTAGAATGAGCACGAGACGGGCAGTCAGCGAGCAATCGTGGGCTGCCCGTTATTTGTTGATTCTGAAACCTGGGCGGGCGTGTTTCAGCGGGTTGAAATGAGCCTTACAAGCACCGCTACCAACGAACAGGCCGCTGATTATAAGAGACCATACAGGAATAACCCAACTCCAACGGTTCCACCTGCCAGCGCTACGACCCATATACTGCGACGCTCGATCAAAGCGGCTATCGCTGAGAGTCCAATGGCCACCTGTAGTACGGTTACGGCGTAAGCGAATCGGTGATGTCGCTCAAGGTACTTCTGCGAGTTCTCAGCGAGTTCCTTCTGTTCCTGTTCCAATTTCTGAGCCTCCGTTTGGGTCTCCTGTTGCTCACCTTTGTAACGATCAGACTCGGAACGAGCTTTATCGATCATCTCTGCGGGAGCATGTCCTGCCGTTAACAAATCCGCCTCAGACTCGCGTGAGATTTGTTTAATGCCTTTCGCCTGATAGTACGACCAGGCATCTGAAGCCTGGGCTTGCTTCAGCGTGGCTTCATTCATACTCAACAGCGATTCGTTCGCTAATTGGCCGGATTTGAGAGAGGCAATTGCGGCCAGCACGGCAAACAAGGCCGTAGATAAAGCCAACCATAGCAACCACGATGCGCGGTGCTTTTCCTCTCTCGCTCTTTCATCCGCCTGTTCGTGCAGTTTATCGACTCCGACTTCGCCAATCTCACTTTCTTCCATCTCTGGCCTCCGAGATTTCTAAGGACTGCTAACGCGTAAACATCCACGGCGCGCTACCAGAGCGTTCGTCCCCACGATTTATAGTCCGCCAGTTTTTCGAAAATTCGACTTTTCGAACAAATTCAGTTTGCGATAACGTTCTGTTAAGGTTCTGTTCTCTCGATTGCTTGACTGACCAAGAGTGCGCGGAGCGCACGACAGCGTAAAGCCTGGGGTGGAGTCCCGATTCATCGGGGCGGAACCAGGTCCCAGGTCAGTTAAGAACGATGAGCCCGCGGCAGCGGGCGGCAGCCTTTGCGATTGCTGAACGTCTCAATCAGATCCGCTGCCGCCCGTTCTGCGGGCTTGGATCATTGTTCGTAACGTGTCCCGGGGCTCACGCCCCGGGCTTTACGCTGTCGTGCGCTCCGCGCACTGTTGGTCAGTAAAATATGTGATTACCTTCGCGAGGGCCCGTATTTCATTCTGTGTCATCGGTCAGTTGTCAGTTGTCAGAGAGACCCGCACTCCTGATCTTTTTGTGCAAGTCCTTTCGGTATGAAATCGCGAGTTAATCGACGCGCTTTCCAACCAACGTAACCACCCCTGCGGTACCGATTAGATAAAACTCGTTTCCTTTATCGGCGATCACCAGATTGTGGTTCAGCTGAAAAGGCGGCGTCGGAATGTTTACCGTGAAGGTGCCAGTGCAGTCGTCGTTTACGGTGTAAGTGCCCTGATTGATATTTGAGGCTACGGCCCCGTTGACGCTGGCGGTGGCAGCATCAGTAAGATTGCCCTGACCATCAAGTGTGTCCAGCGAAACCACGGCGAATGGGACCATAGGAGCGGGGGGTGGTCCGCTCGGAACCTGGCCCTGACCGCTAAGTGCATATCTACCCTTGAGCGTGGCCACGGAACAGGGAAATCCTGGTGTCTTGCCGGCAAAAGTCTGCTGGTTTGGGTCCTGAGCGTGTAACGCCCTGCCGCCAACAACAAAGACCGTAACTCCCAGCAACGCGACGAAGACTGCGCCGCGGCCGGTCGTCGTAATGATTCTTGTTCTTTTTGAGCCAGTCGTTGAAACTTTAGTAGTCATCTGTTTTCTCCTTGGGTGAAGTAACTTTGCTGGTTTAAAAGCCTCCGAGTGAGTGCGCAGCACTCTTTCCATCTGAGATCGGTCATGGGATATCTCCCTCAGTTCGCGGTAGAACTGCTCGAGCTGCGGTTCTTCGTCGCAGAGTTTTCTCGACTACTCGCAAGCGGGAGTTGAGCGTGGCGTTAATATCCCGTAGCGACTTGATCTGAGCTTGTTGCTCCTTCACGGCGTTGATCAAAAGCAGGTTGATTCGCTCGTACCTGACAGACTCCGCTTCGCCTTCGCCATTTGTAGAGATCAGCTCCGGAACAACGCGGGCCACTTCCTCTGTCGACAATCCGATATCCGGCCGGTTGTCTTCTTTCCGGGTGAAACTGATCGGACGCAAGCGCAACACGATGTCCAGACCATCGCGATAAACCCTTACATTGCTCTTGAGCTCCTGATTGGTTGGGCAACATCCTGCCCTCAGTGTTTCAACTGGCTGTGCGCTTTCAACCTGCATGCGACGCTGATTTGAAGATGCCAGCCCCTGGGCCGGTGCAAACTGAGACAAGATGAGAACCATGAGCAGCAATAAGAAGATGGCGCCCAATTGGACCTTGCCTCTGGAATTGTTGTAGGTCATGGCCCTTTTTCCGCGCTGAATCTCCCGGTTTCGTTCAAGTTGTGCGATGCGTTTCCCAAAAACTTTTTGGAGCCGGATTTGACACCCGGTTTAGTGAAACCGACACTTCAGCCAAGCCGGATCCCATCCTTGAGGATCAATCATCCGGAAAGTTTGAAATTTGCTCTCCGGTTACTTAAGCGGAAGATTGAAACGAATCTGGTCACTCAGTCAGAAGAAATTGTTTGACGGCGGTGCGGGTATGCTAAATTTGCGCGCACGCCATTTCCCCCGAGTGGTCTCTATGCCGGCTTCGAACAATGATGTGAGTGAGCTTTTGCGCCGTTGGAAAAGCGGCGATGAGGAAGCTTTAGATCGACTGACTCCGCTGGTCTACGATCAACTGCACCAGTTGGCCCACCAGCACATGAGGGGCGAACGAGCAGACCACACGCTCCAGACTTCAGCGCTGGTCAACGAGGCATATCTGCGACTGGTCGAGCACAAAAGCGTTGACTGGCAAAACAGAGCGCACTTCTTTGCCGTGTCAGCGGTGCTGATGAGACGCATCCTCGTTGACTATGCGCGTGAGCGCAAGGCAGCCAAACGCGGCGGCAAATTTCACGAGGTCACCCTGGAAGACGAGTTGACGTTCACTAAGGAGCGAGCTTCTGAGCTGGTAGCTTTGGATGAAGCCATCCAGACACTCAATGAGATCTATCCGCGCCGGAGCAAGGTCGTTGAACTGCGTTACTTCGGTGGCTTGAACAACAAAGAAGCCGCGGAGGTAATGCAAGTCTCTGAGGCCACTATCGAACGCGACTGGCGTTTTGCAAAAGCGTGGCTCTATCGTGAAATGCAGAAGTGAATCGGATGAACGAGCAGCGTCTGCGGAGAATCGATGAATTGTTTGAGGCTGCGCTCGAGTTGCCTCTCGAGCGACGGTTGGGTTTTCTCAAGACTGCCTGCGACGGTGATACCGAATTGCGCGACGAGGTGGAGTCGCTTCTCTCAGCCCACGATGCAGCCGGCGATTTTATAGAAGACTCTGCATCCGATGTGGCCACGTCACTCCTCGAAAATCAACGACCGAAGCAAGTCGGGCAATACAAAATCGAACGGCTACTTGGCGCGGGAGGGATGGGTGAAGTTTATCTTGCAGAAGACACACGCCTGAATCGCAAAGTCGCTATCAAGTTTCTCACTCCTACCATCGGAAATAGCGAGCAGGGACACCGGCGACTGCTCCGAGAAGCCAGGGCTGCCGCAAAGCTCGATCATCCGAATGTCTGCGCTATCTATGAAGTCAGCGACTCAGGTCGAACGTTCATCGTCATGCCTTACATCGAAGGCGAAACTCTTGACTTGAGATTGAAACGAAAGCCGCTGGAACGCTCAGAAGCGCTCGCCATCGCCGCGCAGGTGGCTGATGCGCTTGCCGAAGCCCATGCGCACCGAGTCATTCACCGCGACATCAAACCATCAAACATCATCATCACTTCACGGGGCCAAGCCAAGGTAATGGACTTTGGTCTGGCCAAGATAACAGGAAAGGATGTTCTTGAAAGTGAGGCTGATAAAAAGAGCTTACTGACCACGCCGGGACTAATTATCGGAACGTTGCCATACATGTCACCCGAGCAAGTCAGAGGTGAAGAACTCGACGAGCGCAGCGATATTTTTAGCTTTGGTGTGGTGCTCTATGAAATGTTGACCGGACGTCAACCATTTGCCTGCGATAACGTCGCCGCAACTGCGGCAGCAATTCTCACCACGCATCCGAAACTGGCGCAGCTATCACCAGACCATCTGCAAGTAGTCGTCGATAAGTGCCTGGCGAAGGATCTCACGCTCAGGTATCAAACTATGCGTGAGGTCGCGGACGATCTTCATCGGGCTGCGTTGGAGTTACCATTTACAGAACAAGCTAAGACGCAAGCAGCAAAGGTCTCTAATGAAACTGCTACTCGAAACCTGAATCTCAGATCATTGTTACTTGCGGCGGCGCTGGTCGTCGTAGCTATCGCTGGGACGATTGTTCTATTGAAGTACTTTCGTCCTACACCTGTGCAATCAAGCTCACGATTGCAGATCCAGTCGTTGGCAGTATTGCCATTTAATAACCTTTCAGGCGATCCGGCGCAGGAATACTTTGCCGATGGAATGACAGAATCGGTGATTTCCAGTCTAGGTCGCATCAGCGCTTTGCGAGTTATCTCACGCACTTCAGTCATGAAGTACAAAACTGAACACAAGAGTCTGCCGGAGATAGGACGTGAGTTGAACGTTGACGCGATCGTCGAGGGCTCCGTGCGGCGTTTTGGTGATCAGGTGAGTATCAACGTCAACTTAATTCGAGCAGACGCAGATCAGCAGATCTGGACCCAAACGTACAATCGCGACCTGAGAAACGTTCTCGTTTTTCAAAGTGAAGTCGCCGGAGCAATCAGTAAAGAGATCCAGGTAACGTTGACACCGCAGGAGCAGGCTCGACTGTCGAGTGGCCGTGAAGTGAATTCCGAAGCCTATGACAATTATCTACAGGGGAAATTTCACGCGACCCTGATAACTGAAAGTGAAAATAAAGCGGCCATTGGTTTCCTGGAACATTCTGTTGCTTTGGATCCAAATTTTGCAGCAGGGTATGCGGAGCTTGCACGCGCCTATACCCGCAGATTGAATTCGTTTGCGCCTGAAGAACCACAATGGGAAAAGAAGGCTTTGAACGCAGTCGAAAAAGCTTTGTTGCTCGATCCCGATTTGGCTGAGGCGCACCTGGCCCACGGTCTGCTCTTGTGGACTCATAGCAACAAGTTCCCACACGAACAAGTCGTTGAAGAATATCGAAAGGCGCTCCAGCTAAATCCAAACCTGGATGAAGCCCATCANCAACTCTGCGTAGTTTATTTACATGTAGGTCTATTCGATGAAGCCTTGAAAGAAATAAAAATGGCGACGGCCATCAATCCGAGCAACACTTATGCTCAGTATCGTCTAGGTACGGTCTACCTATATCAGGGAAAGGCTGACGACGCCCTCGCTATTTTTCAAAAGTTCCAGGACGCACTCGCACCGTCATACTCCGGCTATCAGGCAGTATGGGCACTTTTCGAGCTGGGAAGAAAAGACGAGGCGTTGAAGAGCGCGGACGAAACCCTGCGTCGCGATCCGGAAGACGCTGGAGGCGCAAACACGAGTATGTTAGCCATTCTCGTGGCGGCAGCCGGAGACCGGCGCAAAGCAGAGGCACTGATCAAGACAGCCCAGTCAAAGGAAAAGGGGTTCATACATTTTCATCACACAGCCTACAATATCGCTTGCGCCTACGCACTGATGAATCGAGCCGGCGACGCCGTTGACTGGTTGCAAAAAGCTGCGGACGATGGACTCCCGTGCTATTCATTATTTCTCCGCGATCACAACCTCGATAGTATTCGTCAGGACCTTCGCTTCATTTCCTTCATGGGTAAACAAAAGGAACAGTGGGAGTATTACAAAGCGAAGTTGTGATCTTTCAGCCAATTGTTCGTTCTGAGGTACTGAACGCTCAGTGGCTAAACAGATTTGTCGCCGCGTAGCTGCGAATGAGTTTAGCCCGGCCTTTCAAGAGTCTATATAGTTGATTCACCAGGGTAACCGGATCCGATTGGTACCCCGAGCGTCAGCGAGGGGATCACAGGTCTTCTTGAACAGAGAAGGCCTCATGCCTAAGTTGAGTGTTCGATCCCCTCGCTAGCGCTCGGGGTACTAATTAGGATGAGTCGACTATTAGGTGCCCTTTCAAGGCCGGGTTAAAGACCAATCGAAATGGCGTCGCGTCAGCGACGCGTGAAATTCTCATCTTTCAGGCGTCGCTGACGCGACGCTTATCTGATGATGCGATTCTTCCCGGCCCTTGAAAAGGCCGGGCTGAATTCAATCGCCGCTACGCGGCGAACAACCCAGAATGACACTCAACTTTCAATGCACAGACTTTTGAGGCAAAGCCTCATCTCGGAGGATTTGGTGTTATGGCTACCAAATGACAAGGAGGAAAATGAAATGACTCCATTGTTCCAGACTCTAGCGCGCTCAGCCCATCGCCGATAAGATGAGCGCGGTCTATCAACGTTTCGAACGAATTGAGCAGGGTCACTCGCCTATACCCTTCAGTGAAGGCACAAAACTCGGCCGTTACGAAATCCGCGCGAAGATTGGTGAAGGCGGAATGGATGAAGTGTATCGCGCTTACGATGAAGCGATGCGTCGCGATGTCGCGATCAAGATGCTGCCGGCAGCGCTTTCGGCTGATAAAGATCGACTGGCGCGATTTGAACAGGAAGCCCAGACCGCCGGCTCACTAAATCATCCGAACATTCTGGTAATTCATCACATCGATACTCACGATGGTGCGCCTTACATAGTTTCGGAACTGCTCGAAGGCGAGACACTGCGCGAGCGCATGGGCGGCGTGGCGCTGCCGCAACGGAAAGCGATCGACTATGCGTTGCAAACCACGCAAGGTTTGGCGGCAGCCCACGAGAAGGGAATCGTTCACCGCGGTCTAAAACCGGAAAATATTTTCACCACTAAAGACGGCCGCGTGAAGATACTCGATTTCGGTTTGGCGAAACTCACCGGCGCCGATAACAGTGAATCGCGAGCTGAAGCCCCGACGCGGCGCGTCAATACCGATCCCGGAATGGTGATGGGGACGATCGGTTACATGTCGCCCGAACAGGTGCGCGGCAAACCGGTTTGGGGAGGTAAAACTGGATAGATGTGAGCGCGGATGGTCAGCGGTTTCTGGTTAACTGGAAGTGTTCAGGAACAGAGCCGCACGCCAATTGTCGTTATCCTGAATTGGACTGCAGGATTGAAGAAGCCTTGAATCTGAGAGTTCGTCCAAGACAAGAAACTGGCTTTACAACCAATGGGATCAATGCTATACGACTGCCGCTCAACCCTAAAACTCGAACCGAGGTTTATCAATGAACAACTTTCCCCGACACTTTTGCGCGGTAGTTTGCACGATTGTCCTCACGCTTATTTGCGCCTCCGCAAACGCGCAATCATGCGAATACTCGCGGCCACACCTGGTTGTCACCAACGAACGATCGGATCAGATTTTAGTCACCGTTTTCGGTGATGTCGGCGAAGATACACGCCGGAGCGCTAAAAGCGGAGAGACGGACCCGAAGCCTGTGGTTCTCAATATTGCGCCGAAGTCTGACACAAAGTACTACTTCGACGAGGCGCCTCTCAAATATTTCGCCGGATATCCCTGGCTTATCTACAAGATGAAAGTCAGTCTTGCCGCGAACAAGAAGGACATGGGAACTGCAGAGTGGATACCACCTTTCCCTGTCTATTCGTGTGACAATGGCAAGAATTATTATGGCGTGCGCATCATTATCTTTGATGAGAAGCGCACGGACGCCTGGTTCAAGTACGGTTGGCGTTTTAAGGATGCTGGGTTCGGAATGAGTTGGACAGCGCCGAAAAAGTAGCCCAACGCCAGGAGCCAAAATCATCACGGTGCCGGGGCCCCAACGCTGCGCTTTTCGCNACATACTACGTTCGACGTGGCGGAGCCCCGGTCTATCCTTCGCTTCTAAGCCTTGGTAGTTGCAATGAAATCCCTAATCGAGAAGAGCCTCGCCGGAGAACAGAGGGCCGCGTAATCCCACTCGTCTGCGCAGCGTTATCAACTGAACTCCGAAATTTACGAGGAAGAACGCGCTGGTTACGACAGCCAGCCCGATAACTCCATACCACNGGAAGGCGCCGACCTTAAATGGAATACACAGCGTATACAGAAGCGCCGAGATTTTACTCGGCGTTTTTGTGTCACCCGCGGCATAGAACGCACCGGCGGTCACCTGGACCAGCGCGCCGCCTACGAATGTTCCTGCTAATGCCACCATAATGATCCAAAGCGTCTCTACGTTATGTGGAGTCACTCCACCGTATCCAATCATAATCACGAGCAAGCGACGACCGGCAAACACAATTGCGCAGACGAGAGTGGTGTTAATGAGAACGAACAACAGTCGTTGCTGATAACTCCGGCGATAACCATCCCAATTGCCCGACCGCGCGTCGAGCGCCAGGGATGGTGTCATAGGCGCGACCACTGACTTTCCTAGGAACAAAACTCCGCTGGCATAGAGCTGCTGCGAGAGGTAAAGCACCGAGAGTGTGCCCGCGTGTGTCATCGAAGTGAGAAAGCGGTCAACCAGCGGATCCGTGCGCAGATAAACGTGGCCAGGCAGCAAAGGTTTCAGGCGCCGCCATGCTTCAGTGATTGCCGGCGTTCGCCATTCCATCCGGACAGGACGACCCAGGATGGGCAAGAGCAATACAAGCTTTAGAGCGTTATAGAACACGGTGTTCCAGGCAGCGGCGACGATGCCGAATCGTCTCAGCGTAAAGACGAGAAAGAACACTCCGGCAAGGTTGGCAATTATGCTGGACGCTTCTACCCAAATAAATCGTCGGCGGACATGATGCGCTGCCCACAACGCAACCACAGCGGCGTTCAGGATCATGCTGACCAACTGAATTCTCATCAATGTCAGCGTCAGAGTCTTTTGCGCCAGCGTGAATCCGGGGACAAACAACGGCACCCAGACGCTACTCAACGCGCCAAGCACTAGCGCGATCAGTATGAATACCGCCACGATCAGGGAAAAGAAGGACCATACATCCTGACGAAAACGGCCGGGCTCAGCAGTGGCCAGTAACGGAACAGCTACCGGCAACAGCGTCGCCGTCAGCACCAGAAACACGAACTGAGGCAATGCGCCAGATGCAAAGAATGCGTCCGTCTGTTGGCTTACGCCGAGCATGATCACGACATACCATGGCATGATCATCGCCAGTCCGGCGTTGCAAATGGCGATCGCCCCGATGCTGAGACTTTGTCTTACCAGCTGAGGTTCCGTCTGATGGCTTTGAAAGAAATCGGAACGGGTTGGCTTTCGATCACGCTTCACCTTGTTTCGCCGGCACCTTCCATTCGTCTTTGGGTAGGCCAGCATCCTTTCGGTATGAGATCGCGCGCTCCTCAAGAATCCGAGTGTATGCTTTTTCATACAAGTTTGCCGCAGCTTCGAGCGATGGCCTGCTCGCGACTTTCGCAAATGCTAAATTTGCGCGCGCGCGCGCAGCCGCCACGTCCGTCAGCGTGGCCAGGATCGCTCTTGCAGTCTCCGCCGGTTCGTCGAGCTTCACGAACAAGGCATCCTGATCGTCGAGTATTTCCCGGTGTCCTGGTATGTCAGAGATGACGAGGGGACATTCGCAGGCCATCGCTTCGAGCACGACGTTAGGAGATCCCTCGCACCGGCTGAGCGAGACAAACGCGTCGGCGCTATTCATCAGTTCCCAGAGATGGTCAACATAGCCCGTAAAGAGAACGCGGTTCGCAATCCCAAAATGCTCAGCCATGGTTTCGACGTCACGGCGCCTGGTACCATCACCGCAGATGACTGCCTTAAAGCGTACCAGGTCACGGATTTGCGCTAACGCGGAGATTAGCCCTTCGACATTCTTGCCAATATCGATGCGCCCCGCGTAAAGCACTACCTTGTCATCAGGCCTAAAGTTGAAGCTATCATGGTTGGATTTCGCCGCCTGAATTTCTTCGATTGGGACTGCGTTTGGAATTACGTAGAGGTGGTTCTCGATGTGCGCCTTACGCCAATACTCCCTGCCGTGCGCCGAGTTTGAAATCAGTGCGTCCGCTAAAGTTCCGAAAGCAAATCGTAACCAGTACCTTCGGTAATTCGTGTAAAGGATCGCGGCACTGGATTCCTTTAACACCCAGGGTGTTCTTGTCAATAACGCAGCGCTCCCGCCAAGTATGTCCATCGGTGCCAGAATCGTCTGGACGATGTCGGGTCTGATTTTTCGAATTAGCGCGACCAGTTTCCACAAAGCGACCAGGGCGGCGCCCATAGATCTGATTCGTGATGCATATTTACCAGAGTTACCAATGTCGTGTTTGCCCAGACAATGCCAAACGGCGCCAGCGGCATGAATCCGCTCCAGATTCGGACCGCTCGCACGCGAGGCTACATGAACGTCATGTCCGCGCCTGGCCAATTCAGCGGCGAGGTAAGATGTCTGTCTTTCTGCCCCGCCGTGCTTAAGATTAGGAATGCAGTAAAGAATCTTCATGATGAAATGCAATCATCAGACTATTCGATCTCCGCGACCGCGACTGGCAGCGATGTCAGTCTCAGAAATAGCGTTATACGTGACGCGCCACCGAGATTCAGATTCTTCCATTCTGCGTAATGACCGTCGATCCCCTCGACTCTCAAATCCCAGGAGGTGTTACTGCTTTCGATGCCCAGGTTGATGTTCAGCGTGTCGCCGTCCTGTAAGTCCGTCGATCCCAAAATGTTTTCTTCCCAACCAGGCGCACCGCTGGGCGAGAGGTAAACTCTGCGCAATGGTGATCCGGTGAAATTCTTAACTATGAGTGGATTGGTCGTCAGCGAAGGGGCAACCCGTTGCGCCCGGTCAGGCGTTGCGCAGGAACAAAGCACCGCAACAAATGCGAGTGGCATCATGAGTTTGAGTCTTGCCATTGACATTCTATATAGCTGTTCCGGCAGTCTCTTCAACAGCCGCAAGGACGGGCGCTTGACCTCTTAGCACGCGTTTTGCCCAGCTAATGCAACTCGCAGCGATGCGCTGTGCGCCGTTTGCAGCCAGCAGGATTAGCAGAATCCAAAACGTGTAGCGGAACCGATAGAGAGCGCCTACATTTGTCACAACCAGGGCCAACGCAGTAACGCCCAAAACAGTGATGAGCACCACGAGCCAATGTGAAGGTTGGCGCGTGTTGCGCACCAAGGTCACGATTGCCATTAGCTCACAGAGATAAATGAAAAGCGTTTCCGCGCCGGAAAGAAGCTTTCCTAAGTTCCCGATGCGATGTCCGGGAGCAAACCAAGCGTTGGGGAATGGAGCCCATAACCCGACGGCTAAGGCTCGTGGTAGATAGGCGAGCAGTCCGGACGAGTCTCTAATGTCCGCCTCCCGATCTATCAGCGAACCAGCATCCGGATATAGGGCAGCAAACCTTGAACGAAATGTGCCAATGCGAAATGCAAGCTCATTCGCGGTCGCAAGTAACTTAATGTTCCCCAGGCCACTCAAGTTTGGATGTTTGTGAGGGCGATAAACGATCTCGGTTGCGACGGCGCTGCCTTCAGCGGGAACAGTTTTCAGAAGCCCTGTTTGCTTTGCTGAAATAATTTTGGCGCGCTCGATGCTTTGATGCGACGAGAATCCGATGACCGTGATTGCGATTAGCAAAGACGGCAATGCAGAAGTCATGTTGCAAGTCAGTAGTCTGCGCTCGATTAGCTGTCGGAGGGTGAGCAGTAAAAATCCACAGCCCACTATTGCGACAATTAAAATGCCGACGTTGAATCGCACCCGTAACAACACGAGAATTGTGATTGCCGTGGCGATACCGATTGCCGCTGCTGTTCGGGCAGTTAACGTTCGCGTCAGCCACATCGTCACAAACAGAACGATCGTGAGGCTTGCTGCGATGAACAATGGATCTTTCAGTAGTTGCAGATTGTGCAGCATAAACGTCGGCAAGAGCCCTACAGTGGCGGCCGCCAATAATCCGGTAGGCT
>AP72_2010_repI_A001DRAFT_1000162_pt1 | contig 14278 bp, 10 predicted proteins | sample AmaPasrepliIA001_FD_9535 | JGI IMG/M metagenome (IMG submission 9535)
TTCTTCGTGTCTATTCGTGTGAATTCGTGGATCGTCCCGCGTCTCCGCTAAGAAACTTATCCGAACCGGAATCGATTCTGAAACTTGGAATCGTGTCAGAACCGCGAGCGGTAACGACCGGATCAAGCGATGACATTCAATGACAAGGTCGTGNATGATCCGGTCGCTACCACTCGCGGTTCTGGCACGCGAATCACACCGGGCGCACAGCTTTTTGAAAAGCCTTAGCTCCCAGCGAATTCAAAACTTCTCGTTTGGTAATCCAGGCACGGCGGGCTATATGGACGCCGAACTTCACGTTGTTTAGCGCCCCGGTCGAATGCGCATCGACCGAGACGACGAATTTGATATGACGTTTGCGCGCTTCGCGCAACCAGCGGGGTTCCATGTCAAGCCGGTACGGATCCCCGTTGATTTCGACTGCCGCGCGCGACTCGGCTATCACATCGAGTATCTTCTCCACGTCGCATTCGAACGGTGGACGCTTTTCAATCAGGCGTCCGAGGGCGTGACCCCAAATCTTGAACCTCGGATCGCGCATGGCTTTGACGATTCGTTTGGTCATCTTTGCTGAATCCATTTTGTAGCGGGCGTGAATGCTGGCCACGATCACATCGAACTGCTCGAGAATCCAGTCCGGATAATCGAGCGCGCCGTCGGCGGTGATATCTGACTCAGTGCCCTTCAGAATTTTTACCTTGGTTTGTTGCTGCACCTCGTCGATCTCGTCCCACTGCCGCTGCAACCGATCGATTTTGAGACCACCGGCATAGAAGGCTGTCGGGGAATGATCAGTGATGGTGATGTATTTCATCCCCATTGCCTCGGCGGCGGCCACCATCTGCTCGACAGTGTGCCGGCCGTCCGAATAGGTCGTGTGGCAATGGACCATCCCCCGAATGTCTTTCTCAGTGATCAAGTCTTCCGGCAGTTTGCCGCGTTCGGCGGCTTCAACTTCGCCAAGATCCTCCCGCAGTTCGGGCGGCACGTATTGCATTCGAAGTTTCCGGTAGATGTCCGGTTCGTCTTTCGGCCGAATCAGCGATCGACGCAGAACCTTCTTGCTTTGGCCGCTGCTCGCTCGGGCATTGGCATCGAGTATTATGCTCAACTTCCTCTTCTCCGCGACCTCTCGCAGCTTCTGCAGATGCGCTTGAGAGCCGGTCGCATCTAAAAGCACAAGCGGATACCGTTCCGGTTTCACCGCAATCAATGTGGCTCTGAAGCCCTCGCTCAAGGTGACCGTCACGCTATCGGTTGCCGGCTCCTCGCTGCGTACGACGAGGGAGCAGTCGAGAAAGTGATCGATTAGAGATTTCGGATTCTTTGCGCCGGCGACGATTACAAGCTCCGATATAGTTTCATGCCAGCGTCGTAACTCACCCGCCGGCTCTGCCTGAACCAAAACGCGTGATGTTCGCAGATACTCCATAATCAATTCGGCCGCGCGTAGCGCGTGATGAAGGTGAACGTGTTGGGTTGAATTGGGACAGCCGTTGATCGCTTCGAGAATGCGACTTTCGGTTTTCGCGGTAAAGCCTTTAATCTGGCGCAGCTTTCCCGCCGCCGCAGCAGCTTTTAATTCATCGATCGTGCTAATGCCGAGAGCTTCATGCAGCTGCTCGACTTTTTTTACATTCAAGCCGCGCACCTTCGAGAGCTCAACGATGCCGGGCGGCATCTGCTCGCGCAGTTCGTTCAGCATCGAAGATTCACCCGTGGTGTAGAGCTGCTCGATCTGTTTCGCCAGCGCGTAGCCAATCCCCTTCACGAACGTCAAACGATTCTCTTTGATCAATTTCCCGAGGTCTTCCCTCACTTCGGCGATCGATCGCGCGCCGAGTTTGTACGCTCGCGCCTTGAAGTACTGGCCGCCTTTCAGTTCCAGCCGAATGCCAATCTCCTGGAGCACCGCGGCAATGGCGAACTTGTCTTTGATTGGTTTGGGCATAACGCGAACCAGGCAGTCTATGGCATACAGAGTGCCTTTTCACAACCCGACTGGAGCGCAAGCGTCCCGCTTGCTTTTTCGGCATGCAACCGGGACGGTTGCGCTCCAGTCCGTGAGGATTCTGTAAGAATGGCGAACGTACTGCGCACCGAAGTCGAACAGGTAAAAAAGCAACAGGATGTCAAACGCGCACTGAAGCAAGCCAGTGCTGTGCAGCCGGGTGCCGAACCGAAGGCTGAGACCAAAGACAAACTCGTGCTCAGCACGCATGCGATCGTGCTGGTGATTCTCAGCGTCATTTATTTCGTCCTGCAACTGAGCCTCTTTGGTTTGGCCGAGAGACATCCACACCTGATCGAATTAAGCCAGCGACTTGATTTGGCGGCCATCGGGATCGTGTTCACGCTGGCGGTCGCCAAGGTCGGTGACGTTTATCTGATCGGACGAATCGACAATCCGGTGTCCCGTTACAACCTGCGGCGCGTCGCGAAGCTGGCACTCGGCCTGCTGATGGCCTTTCTGATCATATCGGCCGTGATTCATAACTGGTATACGACGGTAGCGGCGCTCAGTTTGTTTTCGATAATTCTCGGACTCGCCGTGCAGACACCGGTCACCAGTTTTCTCGGATGGATTTACATACTGATACGCACGCCCTATCGCGTCGGCGATCGAATCAAAATTGGTGATGCTACCGGGGATGTTATCGACGTTAGTTATCTTGATACGACACTATGGGAATTCGGCGGCGATTTCCTGTCGACGGACCATCCCTCCGGACGGGTAATAAAATTTCCCAACTCAAAGACTCTGAGCTCAACCGTCTATAACTATACCTGGCCACTCTTCCCCTACATTTGGAACGAGATCAAGTTCAGCGTCGCTTATAACAGTGACCTGGAGTTCATTTCTGAGACCATGCAGCGCATAGCGGCTGAAGAAGTGGGCGAGCACATGATGGAGCAGGTGCGCATCTTTCGCGAGATCCTGGCGCAGACGCCCGTGGACCAGCTCGAGGTGCGTGAGTATCCATCAGTCCTCTTTAGGGTGAACGCCAACACCTGGCTGGATGCCATTGTGCGGTATCTCGTCCATCCAAAGGAAGCAGGACGCGTGAAGACACGGTTGATTAAAAAGTTACTGGTGGAACTGAATAAAGCTCCTGATCGTGTCATGTTTCCGAAAAGCGACGCGCGTTAAGCTGAGAGGACTTCAATTTATGAATGAACTTTTTCGATTATTTGCACAAAAGAGTTCTCAGTTAGTTGGCTCGTCATGGGCCTTTATCCTCGCGGTGCTGATCATTATCGCCTGGGCCGTCACCGGCCCCGTCTTTCATTACTCAGACACATGGCAGTTGGTCATCAATACCTGCACGACGATTATTACTTTTCTCATGGTGTTTCTGATTCAGAACACGCAAAACCGCGACGCCAAGGCGATTCATTTAAAGCTGGACGAACTGCTAAGGGGCGTTAAGGGTGCGCGCACGGGGCTGGTCAACCTGGAACAGCTTTCAGATGACGATTTGGAGCGGTTGCAGAAGGAGTTCGAGCGACTTCATAAATCGGTCAATCACGTAAAGCAGAAACAGGATGAACAGGAAAACGAGATAGAGAGAACTTCCGAAGTGTTACGCGAATCTGAAGCATGATGCGTTGACTGGAGCGCAAGCGTCCTCGCTTGCAATGAGCGCGAAGCGCGAAAAAGCAAACGACACGGTTGCGCTCCAGTCGTCGACAGAAATGGGTCACTATCGCACGAATTAGTAAATGCCTCAGGACGATGATTGCGATGTAGTCTTCCCTGCTTTGGCAATCAAGCTAGAAAGGAGCAGCAGATGACGCACTTTGCCATCAAACTAAAAATCATGTCGCCGTTGGTTGTGATGGCAATCTTCGTGTCGGCATCGACGTTTGCACGCGCCGGCAAACAGGATTTTATTCTTCATAACGAAACGGGCGTTGAATTTCATTCCGTGTACCTTTCACCGAACAGTACGGATGATTGGCAAGAAGACATCCTGGGCAGAGAGACCTTGCCCACCGGACAGAGCGTTAAGATCAATTTTGATGATCGGGACAAGCATACGCACTGGGATCTCAAGGTCACCGACAAAGACGGCAACTCACTCGAATGGTACGATCTCAATCTGGTCGCGATTAAAGAGTTGACCCTACGTTACGACGCGCAGCAGCACAAAGCGTGGGCCGACATAAAATAAATAGAGCGCGGTCTCGTGGCACGCGCATCTTGCGCGTGGTCAACGGACAAGACGCCCGTGCCACTCCAGATACTACGGAAAGCCCTTCTCCGATGATAAACTGCGCCATCGTCGGAGGCCCTGCATGAATCGATTACCACGGTTGTTCCTGATCTTTTGCTTCATTACCGTCACTGCTCACCTCGCGTTTTCTCAATACACTCCGGATTCCTTCTCAGCGATGCAGTGGCGGCTCATTGGCCCGCATCGCGGCGGACGGGTAACGACGGTNGCCGGCATTCCTGGTAATGCAGCTATCTATTACTTCGGCACACCCGGCGGCGGCGTTTGGAAAACGATTGATGGTGGTCGTGTCTGGAAACCAATCTTCGATGACGCGCATGTGGCCTCAATCGGCGCGCTGGCCCTCGCGCCTTCAAATCCTGACATTATTTATGTCGGCACCGGCGAAGAAACTCCCGGTAATGGTATGTACAGGTCCAGTGATGCGGGTAAGACCTGGACCCACATCGGACTCGCCAATACTCGTTACATCACCGGCATCGTCATCGATCCCAAAGATCCAAACACGGTTCTGGCTTCAGCGCGCGACTACTTTGTGGCCGGACCTGCGCGCGGCATCTTCAAGACCACCGATGGCGGCAGAAACTGGAAACAGGTTTATTACCGAGACGATAAAACGAGCGTTGTCGATTTGGTGGCCGCGCCGGACGATCCGCGCACGCTTTTTGCCGCCGCTTATAATCTGGTGATTGATTTCGCGAATCGCCGCGCGCTCGGCGCCGAGTCGTTCATTCTCAGGTCGACCGATGCAGGAGAGACCTGGCAGGAAGCAAGTGACAGCGGCCTCCCTCCGTCCAATCGCGGCTCGATCGGATTGGCGATCGCGCCAAAGACTGACGCGCGCCGCGTCTATGCGGTCATGAACAACGGCTTTTTCCGCTCAGACGACCGCGGCGCCAGCTGGCAACGCAGCACAAACGACCCGCGCATCACCGGCAGCACGTTCTTCGGCAAAATGTACGCGGATCCGGTCAATCCCGATCTCGTCTATGTGATGCAAACTTCGATGTATCGATCGCTCGACGGCGGTAAGACCTGGGAATCATATAAAGGCGCGCCCAGCGGCGAAGATCAGCACGTGCTGTGGATCGACAGCCAGAATCCGCAACGAATTTTCCTCGGCTCGGATCAGGGCGCCATCATCAGTCTCGATGGCGGTCACACCTGGAGTGATTGGTTCACGCAACCAACGGGTCAGTTCTACCACGTGGTTACGGACAATCAGTTTCCCTACCGACTTTACGCGGCGCAGCAGGACAGCGGCTCAGTCGCGGTGCTCTCGCGCAGTGATTTTGGGCATATCACGTGGCGCGATTGGTTTTCGACGGGCGCATTCGAAAGCGGCTATATTTCACCCGATCCGCAGAATCCAAATCTGGTTTTCTCAGTCGGCTGGTACGGGTCGGTCTTCCGTTTGGATCGAACTACGGGACAGATTGCGACTGTTTTCGGACCCGGAGCCAAATACCGCTATACATGGGAAACACCGCTGGTCCGTTCACCACAGGATCCAAAGACGATGTATCTCGGAACGCAGTTCGTGATGCGCACCACGGACAACGGCGAGACATGGAAAGAAATTAGTCCGGACCTGACCGCAAAGACCGGGACAGAAACTTCTACAGGTGTAATTCAAACAATCGCGCCATCGCGCGCGCAGGCCGGTGAGATATGGGTGGGATCGAGCGGGGGCATTGTACAGCTGACCCGCGATAACGGCGCGACCTGGCTCAACGTAACACCCGCGGACTTGCCGGCGCGCGCTGATGTCACCTTGATTGAAGCCTCTGCCACCGATGGCAACACGGCTTATCTGATCGCCTCAGTGCCCGCCGATCTACATCCATATATCTTTCGCACGCGCGATGGCGGTAAATCGTGGCAGAAGATCGTTAATGGGTTACCGGACAACGCGATTGCGCGGGTTGTCCGGGAGGATGGACAACGTAAAGGGTTGATCTATGGCGGCACTGAGACCGGCGTCTATGTTTCGTTCGACGAAGGCGACCACTGGCAGACGCTGGAACTCAATCTGCCGACCACTTCAGTGCGAGATCTTAACGTGCACGGAAGTGACCTGGTGGCTGCGACTTATGGCCGCGGCCTCTGGATTCTCGACGATATTTCGCCGCTGCGCCAGATTGATGAAACGCGCGCGACGGCGTTGCTAAAACCGGTTGAAGCGACGCGCGTCCGTTTCGATAATGATCCAGACACGCCGCTATCGATCGATCTGCCGCACAGCGACAATCCGCCCGAGGGTGCGATCATCTACTACTATCTGAAGAGTCCGGCAAAGGAGATCAGTTTAGAGCTTCATGACGCCGCAGGAAACGTCGTGCGCCGCTTTTCCAGCATCGCACCACCGGCGGATACGCGACCAGCTAACGTTCCGGACTACTGGTTCGGACCTCCCGAGGTGTTGACTTCGCATGCCGGATTGAATCGGTTCGTGTGGAACCTCGAGTGGCCACACCCGGACGCCTTAACCTACAACTTCCGCGGCCGTCACATTGATTACATCGAATACACGCTTCCAGATCACGCCGTCCCGGGACGCACGCCGCGGTATCAACCACCCGGGCCGCTGGCCGTGCCGGGAAACTACGAAGTCATCCTGAAAGTCGATGGCAAGACCTTCCGGCAACTGTTGGCGGTGCGTCTTGATCCGCGAGTGACCGTCAACCCGGGCGATCTGGAAGCGGAGCTAGAGGTCGCGCGGATGATAGATGACTGGATGAATATTAGTTTTGGGGTCTACAACGACATCTCTCGCATCCGTGCCGCAATAGCGCAAGCGCAGAAAAACGGACCCATGTCGGAACCCGTGAAGAACTTCGACAAACAGCTGGGTGAACTTCAGGAAGGCACCGCCGAAGCTCCCGGCTTCGGCGCGATTAATCGCGACGTCAGCCGGTTTGTGACCATGATCCAAAGTGCCGATCGGCATCCGGCAAAGTCGATCATCGAAAATGCAGCGCCGTCATGCGAAGCCTTGAAAAACAACCTGGCGCGTTTGCGCCAGCTGTATCAAACTTCGAACAGCTTAAGTCCAACCGCGCCGCTACCGGTGCCGAGAGATCCGCGATGCCCGGACTAAGATGAAATCACAATGAGCAATCGTGTCGTACATCGCGAGGTTCCCGAAAACCGTCGCGCTTCTGAGCATCTCGACAACGAACGCACCTTTCTCGCCTGGGTGCGCACGAATGTGGCGTTAATAGGTCTTGGGTTCGTGGTGGCGCGGTTAAGCCCGGCACTGGGAGCAGCAGGAGCCAACAACGTGAGCGGGATTGTGTCTAAAGCGCTTCCCGCCGGCATCGTGCTCGTAGGTTTTGGCGCATTGGTGACGATTCTGGCCGCCTGGCGCTATGACCGCGTCAATCGCCAGATCGAAGCAGGAATGGTGAAGACAGATCGCGGAATGGTCTGGATCGTAACCCTGATCATCACCCTACTGTCCGCTGCCGCGGTCATCTACATGCTCAAGGGCGGCTGAAACAGTCGGGGGAGCGGACGATTGAATAGGTCAAAGAATATCCTCAATCGCTGCTNCGCAGCTAATTACGAACAGAAGCGTTGAGGTGCCTGGCCTGCGATCTACGTGATTTCCGAAAACACATAAAAATCTCCCGTTCCCATTCGCTATTGATTCTTAACAAATCGCACAGATCGCAGGTCAGGCACCAGAGGACTCAAAAAGTCGACAGCTTGGACGTTCAGTAGCTAGACAGCTTGTCGCCGCGTAGCGGCGTGTGATTTTAGCCCGGCCTTTCAAGGCCGGGTCGTGGGATCACCTAGAAATTTCGTCGCGTAGCGACGACTGAAAGGGCGGTTTTTCTGCGATTCATTGCGTCGCTACGCGGCGGGCGAACTTTTTTGTGAATTGAACCCGGCCTTAAAGACTGTGTCGAAAAATGACAACGACGACCTGTTTAGTACCCCAAGCCCCAGCGAGGGGTCGTAAAGTGAGTCGTTCACCGAGTAGCTCGAGCAATTGATCCCCTCGCTGGCGCTCGGGGTACTAAACAGGTCGACACACCCTGAAAAGGCCGGGCTACAACTCAGACGCCGCTAAGCGGCGCCGTCCCCTAAGAGGGTCCGCCGCTTTTGGGGCAAGGCCAATCGCCAATGAAATCTATCGCCCGCTCCGCGGGCTCGCCGCCATCTTGCACCGGCGATCCCGGGGCTTACGCCCCAGGCGCTAGGCCGCCGTCCGCTCCGCGGACTATTTCAGCCCGCCGCCCTTGAGGCCTTGCTTGCAAAGAGGCATGACGTGCGATAAGAATTTCGTGTCTCCTATTCAACCAGATTTCGATCGGAGCCAGCAGCATGAAGCGTACTTTTTGGATTTTAATTGCCGGGGCAATCATTAGTCTACTTATCCCGGCGTTTATCAACCGGCCTGCCGGCGCAATGACCGCGCGGGATCAGAAACCAACCGAAATCAAAATCGATCCGGCAAAGTTCGATGAGTTTGTCGGCCAGTACACCTTTGTTGAGAATCCTGACTTCGTCCTCTCGTTCTTTCGCGAAGGTGACAAGTTGTACCTGCAGGCGACCAACCAGGGCCGGATAGAAGTCTTTCCCGCCAGTGACACAAAGGTCTTTCCCAAGATCATCGACGCTGATGCCACCTTTGTTCGCGACGCGCAGGGTAAAGTGACCAGCTTGTTATGGCGCCAGAATGACCGCCAAACAACCGCCAGGAAAACCAGCAATCAACCTGCGGTCGAACATAACGTCCCCTTTGATCGCCGCGAAGAAATGATTCACATGCGCGACGGCGTGCGCCTGCACACGTTCATTTTTACGCCTAAGGATCAGAAAGAAGCGCTGCCCATAATCTTCAGCCGCACACCTTACGGCATCGAGTCGGACTCCGACACTATCAATCGGCGGTATCGCGAGTTTGTTGCCGATGGTTACATCTTTGTGCTTCAGGACATTCGCGGCCGTTACGGCTCGGAAGGCACTTTTCTAATGAACCGGCCGTTGCACGACCGGAAAGATGCAAAGGGCACCGACGAAAGCACGGACACTTACGACACCATCGATTGGCTGGTCAAGAATGTTCCCCGGAACAACGGGCGCGTGGGAATCCTCGGCGTATCCTACGATGGTTGGCTCTCGGCGGTGGCCACGATCGATGCGCATCCGGCTTTGAAGGCTTCATCTCCTCAGGCGCCGATGACCGACACCTGGCTCGGCGACGATTTCTTTCACAACGGGGCTTTCCGTCAAAGCTATGGCTACGAGTATGTGAAGGAGATGGAGACCTCGAAAGAGGATACGGACGTCAGTTTCGATAAGGACGCGTACGATTGGTATCTGGAAAAGGGCGCACTCGGCAGGATTACCGAACTCAACGCGGAAAGACTTCCGACCTGGAATGCGTTCGTGGCCCACCCTAACTATGATGACTATTGGAGGGCACGAGGCTCCGGCAATTATTTGAAGCCTACCCACGTCGCGACACTGGTAGTCGGCGGCTGGTGGGACCAGGAAGATTACTATGGCGCTTTGGCAACATACGCGGCGCTGGAAAAGTTCGACCAGACGAACCATAACTTCATCGTGCTGGGTCCATGGAACCATGGCGGCTGGGGTGGACCCGGACGAGGCCTGGCGCAGGTGAACTTCGGCAGCTCGACCGGCAATTATTTTCGCGCCCAGGTGCAGGCGCCCTGGTTTGCTTATTATCTAAAAGACAAAGGCAAATTGGATCAGCCAGAGGCGCTGACTTTCCAAAGCGGTACCAATCAATGGACGCGTTCAGATCGCTGGCCGCCGAAAGAAGCCGTGGCGCGCGACCTCTACCTGCGCGACGGAAAGACACTCTCGTTTGAGAAGCCGGCAGCGAACAACGGCCAGGACTTTGAGTCCTACGTTTCCGATCCGGCGAATCCAGTTCCCTACCGCAAGCGGCCAATCCAGCCGACTTACGGACGCGGATCAAGCTGGTACACGTGGCTGGTGCAGGACCAGCGATTCCTGCAGGGGAGAAATGATGTTCTCAGTTGGCAGACAGACCCGCTGGATCACGATCTGACGATCGACGGCTTTGTTATCGCTCACATCTTTGCCTCCACCACCGGCAGCGACAGCGATTGGATAGTTAAGCTAATCGACGTTTATCCCGACAGTAATCCGGAAGAGCCGGCAATGGCCGGTTACCAGCTGATGATCGTAGATGAAATATTTCGCAGCCGTTACCGCCAGAGTTTCGAACGACCCGCGGCAATCGCTCCCGACCAGGTGAATGAATACTCGATCGATCTGCACGCCAACAATCACGCCTTCAAAAAGGGCCATAGACTAATGGTGCAGGTGCAGAGCTCCTGGTATCCACTCTACGATCGAAATCCCCAGAAATTCGTTGAGAATATTTTCCTGGCGCAGCCGCAGGACTATCAATCCGCAACCCAAAAGATCTATCAATCTGCGCGTTACGCCTCGCACCTTACATTGCCGGTCCTGAAGTGAGTGAAAACAAAGAACCCACGGCTCACGAGTGGAATATCGGCCGCCGCTCACTGAAGTACGGCGCGCGGACGCTGGTGATGGGTGTGTTGAATGTCACGCCTGACAGTTTCAGCGATGGTGGTCGATTCCTTGCCGTCGATCAAGCCCTCGAACATGCCCAGCAGATGATCGACGACGGCGCGGACATCATCGATGTGGGCGGCGAATCGACGCGGCCAGGTTCTGAATTTGTTTCCGCGGCAGAGGAATTGAATCGCGTTATGCCGGTGATTGAACTGCTGGCGAGACAGACTCGGGTTCCGATTTCGATCGATACAACTAAGGCCGAGGTAGTACGGGCAGCTCTGAACGCCGGCGCCGAGATTGTCAACGACATCTCGGCATTGCGTTTTGAACCAGCGATAGCCGACGCAGTCTCGCGCGTCGGAGCGGGACTGGTGCTCATGCATTCACGAGGCACACCCAAAACGATGCAAAAATTGCCGCCGGTCGAAGACATCGTCACGGAAGTTATCGTTGACTTGCGTCACAGTGTCGCCAGGGCTGAACAGGCGGGGATCGCGCGTGAGAATCTGGTTATCGATCCGGGAATCGGCTTTGGTAAGACGCTGGATCAAAATCTCGAAATGATCGCCAAGCTCGATGAGTTAGCGCGTGCGTTTCCGAACTTTCCGCTGATGATCGGCACTTCACGCAAATATTTCATCGGAAAGTTGCTTGGCGGAGTTCCAGCGAACGAACGGCTTCACGGAACACTTGCGACCGTGGTCGCATCGGTCTTGCACGGGGCGCACATTGTGCGCGTGCATGATGTTAAGCCGGTGGTCGAAGCCGTTCGTCTTGCGGATGCTATTGGCGCGCGCGTTTAGTAGATCCGGGCTGGCGAACTCTCTTAGCCCTCTCACATTGGGAGAGGGTTGGGTAAGGGCCTAAGCGCGGAAAGATTTCTGGAAGTAGCGAGAGGTGATTTCGCTTGGCGCCTTCCTTACTTCGGTCAGCGCAACGCGTGTCTAAAATCCACCTTCATCCGCCGATGGTCCATAGATCGATGGCACTGGCACATCGAGGAGTCGCAGGTAGACACCCAACTGAGCGCGATGATGGATCATGTGGTTCATGACAAAGCCTCGCATGACCCCGGCCCGGGGTAAAGTAAAGATCGTCTTACCACCGTGAAGCAAAGACCACGGGCCCATCCATTTGTCATCGGTCGCGAATTGCAGAGCTGCGCGTGCCGCGGCCACATTCTGGTCGAATGTTTTCAGCAAGTCAGCGGTTGATTTCGCTTGCTCGAGACGCGGCGCTTCCTGACCTTCAGGCGCGAGGTCCAGTTCATCCGCTTCGAAAGTGTTTTTGGTCCAACTCGGTATATTCGATAAATGCGTGGCCAGCCCCCCGAGGGTCATCGATTTCTCGTGCGGCTTCCAGCTGAACTTGTCATCGGGAACTCGCTCGAGCGTCTTGCGCGTGCTCGCCATCTCATGTTCGAACTCCGGCAGCATCATTTGACTAAAAGGCATCGCTTCACCTCCGGTCACAATCCTGAACTCATAGTCAATTGTCAGAGGAAGCGATTATAAGTATCCTTGCGATTCTTCACCAGGCAATGATCTACGAAATCACACGAACAAACACGAAATGGTTTTGTTCGTGCCATTTCGTGTGATTTCGTGGATCATCTTTGAAGCGGCAATAAAACGCGACTGAATGTCGGCATGAGTAACAAGTACGACTGCATCGTTATCGGCGGCGGTCATAACGGCCTGGTCAACGCCGCGTATCTCGCGCGCGCGGGCAAACGGGTGCTGGTGCTCGAGCGCCGGCACGTGCTCGGCGGGGCCGCGGTTACGGAAGAGGTGTTTCCCGGCTTCAAATTCTCAGTCTGCTCATACGTGGTTTCCCTCCTCCGGCCCGAGATAATCAGGGAACTGGAGCTGCCGCGGCATGGCCTCGAAATTCTGCCGCTCGACGGCACCTTTACACCGATGCCGAACGGCGATTACCTGTGGCGCGTCAACGATCATGCCAAGACGCGGCGAGAGATCGCGCGCCATTCAAGACTCGATGCCGAAGCCTATGATGAATACGGCAAGGCGATGGTCGAGATGGCCCGCTTCGTCAAGCCGATTATGAATATGACGCCGCCCGATCCGGCCTCACTCAATCCAAAAGGTTTGCTGCAACTGTTGACGATGGGTCGTCGCTTCCAAAAGCTTTCATCAGAAGATAAGTACAACCAGGTGCAGTTGATGACGATGAGCGCCGTCGATTTTCTCGATCAGTGGTTCGAGACCGATGTGCTCAAGGCAACGATGTCGGCCTCCGGAATCATCGGCACCTTTCTCGGCGTGCGAAGTCCGGGCACAGCGTATGTGCTGCTCCACCATTACATGGGTGAGATTGACGGCGCCTTTCGTTCGTGGGGACTTTCGCGCGGCGGCACGGGGGCGATTTCAAATTCGATCGCGAACGCTGCCCGCGAGGCAGGGGCTGAGATTCGCACTGAGGCGCCAATCGCGCGCATCATTTTGCAAAACGGCGTGGCCAGAGGCGTGGTGCTGGAAAACGGCGACGACGTCTACGCGGACGTCGTTTCGTCCAGCGTCGATCCGCGACTGACTTTTATGAAGATGGTCGGTGCTGAACATTTACCGGCGGAATTTGTTGAGGACATCAAACGCTACAAGTTCCGCGGGTCGTCCGGAAAAGTCAATCTCGCACTCGACGCGCTGCCAGATTTCAGTTCGCTCCCTGGCCCGGGGCCGCATCTGCGTGGCGCCGTTTCCATTTCGCCCAGTATTGATTACCTGGAGCAGGCTTACGACGATGCCAAGTATGGCCGTTATTCGCGGCGGCCATACATCGACATCGTCATTCCCACGCTGACCGATCCTTCGGTCGCACCGGCGGGCAAACACGTCATGTCATGCTTTGTGCAATATGCGCCTTATAACCTCAAGGAAGGAAACTGGGACGAAAAACGTGAAGAGTTTGGCGACGCGGTGATCGATACAATTGCCGAGCACGCGCCGAACATTAAAGAAATCATTCTTCACCGGCAGGTACTAACACCGCTCGATCTCGAACGTGAATTTGGATTGTCGGAAGGAAACATTTTCCAGGGCGAACTCACGCTCGAACAACTTTTCTTTTTGCGTCCGGCTCCCGGCTGGGCACAGTATCGCTCGCCGATCAAAAACCTTTATATGTGCGGCTCAGCCACGCATCCGGGCGGCGGGATCATGGGTGCGAGTGGGCGGAATGCGGCGATGGCGATTTTGAAGGACACGTGATTTTGGAGTGCGGCGGCTTGACGGTCGCTTTGGATCGGCATACTCAAGTCCCAGTTGAAGGGAAGAATTAACACCAATTGGCGATTTGTTTTGTGCGTCTTCTCAAAAGGAATAGACCACGAAATAACACGAATATAGGTTCGCGTATTCTCATCCATATCCGCGTCGTAAATATCTTTAGGTGACAAAGCGAGACATCATTGTTATCGGCTCCGGTCTCGACGGCCTGGTCGCTGCTTACTATCTTGCGAAGGCGGGTCA
>AP72_2010_repI_A001DRAFT_1000163_pt1 | contig 14262 bp, 10 predicted proteins | sample AmaPasrepliIA001_FD_9535 | JGI IMG/M metagenome (IMG submission 9535)
ATCTTTGAAATATGAAAAGCGCCCGTAGAGGTGGGTTTTTTCTGAAAAACGGTGATCGATACGAACATCGTATTGATCTTGATTGTCGCTCTCGTTCCCGACGCGCGTGAAATTATTGGCCGCGCCACTGCTTGTCGGTGACGGGTAACGTGCCAGCAATCCCGCCGCAACGGAATCAAAGGTGTTTATGGGGATTTGATTATTAGCGTAAGCCCGATGATCTGTGGGCCGGAAGATCTGGCCCACGCGCGCCTGAATCGAATTGCCGTTCGTGTCGGTGACCATGACTGGACTCGCAGTCGCAGTCGTGCTGATCGTGCCGTCGGATTGCAGATAGAGTAATGCCCCCAAACTTGAGGCAAAGTTCCCTGCTCTCTGAGCCAGCGTTGGCACGGTAGAAATGCGAACTCTGGCAATTAGTTGCCGCATTCCCTGGTAATCGCCGAAAAAGAAGGTCTGGTCCTTAATGATCGGCCCACCAATTACGCCACCGAACTGATTGCGACGAAACACCGGCTGCTTCCGATTAGCCGCCGGCGCCGGCGCAAACAGATTGCGCGCATTCAGGGCTTCGTTCCTGAGAAACTCAAAAGCCGAGCCATGAAAATCATTTGTTCCTGATTTGGTGGTCAGATTGACCACGCCGCCATTGAAACGTCCGAACTCAGCCGGCGGACTATTTACTTCGACCTTGAATTCCTGAATCGCTTCCACCACCGGAAAGAAAGCGACTTGCCCCGGCTCTGGTTGCAACACCGAAATGCCATCAAACAAATATTCGTTTGTTCTTGGGCGACCACCGTTAATGCGCGGGAACGAAGGTCCGGCGGTCGTGGGAGGCGGTTGCGCCACTCCCGCTGACAATGAAACCAAAGAAAGAAAATTTCTGCCGTTGAGCGGAATATCGACAATCTTGCGATTGCGGATGACCTGTCCGAGACTGCCACTCTCAGTTCTGAGTAGCGAAGCGTCCTGCTTGATCGTGACGACTGCGGTCACCGCTCCGGGCTCAAGCACGAAATCCAACCGCACGCGTTCGCCCGTCGCCAGGCGCACGCCTTCACGAACTGATTGTTTGAAACCACCAGCTTCGACAGTGATGGTGTAAAGCCCAGGCCTAAGGTTTGTAATCGTGTAGTTGCCGTCGTCCGCCGTGGCCAGATATGTTTGCCCCGTGGCGACCTCGGTGGACGTGATCCTCGCCTGCGTTACCAGCGAGCCATTTTGATCGCGGACTTCGCCAACGAGCTCTGCCTTTGCTGCCTGCGCCTGTGCCAGGGATACGTAGGAGAAAACAGTTAAAGTGCAAATTGCGAAATAGAATATCCGCCGCATTGAATCGTTCCCAGTAAATTGTGGGCCGGAACCGATGATGCGGCTACTCAAACGTTGTTAGCCGCGAATCACCATCACTTCCGTGGCCTTAATGAGCGCGTAGACCGGAACTCCAACTTTCAAACCGAGAGCGCGAGCAGCATCGCTGGTGATGATCGACGTGATCTCCTGTCCCCCAATATCGATCGTCACCTGCACCAACAAACCTTCATAGCGAATGTCGATGATTGAGCCCAGCAGCTTATTGCGTCCGCTGATAGCATCGAGACCAACCGGCTTGCCTCGTTTGGCCCTGGTCCGACCGGCTCCGGTGACTCGCTCAATTTCTGCGCGGTCGATCCGGTGATGACCGCCGGCTGTCTTAGTCGAATGGATCTTCCCTTTATAAATCCATTGCTTCATCGTCGGGTAGCTGACGCCAGCCAGCCGCGCCGCATCCATCGGTGTTAGTAGTTCCTTCATGTTATTAACCTCGCGTGGGCGATTTGGTCAACGATACTTCGCACAAAGTATACGGTTTAATACGAATCTTTCTAGACAAGTAGCGGTTTAAAGGACTCTGTGCTGGGAAGGTAAACCACGAACCGACTCGAAAACAAAGCCTGTTTTAATCTGCGTTCGTGGTTTCAATTCCAGTCGAGATGGCGGCCCAAATAGCTTACCCGGTGTGACGTGACCGTATGGTCAGGAGAAACAGACCTGTACCGGCAAACCCAAACGCGCCGGCAATGATGAACGGAGTCTGCGGGGTGAACTTCCAAAGCAGGCCGCCAATCACGGATGCCGGCGTGATAGCCATGCTGCGGAGCAGATAATATAGACCGACACTCCGCGCGCGGAGTCGCGGCCTGGCGAAATCCACAATCATGGCCTTGCGAGCAGGTTCGCCGATTTCCCTGAGACCCCCGATGATAAAAGCGACCAGTAAGCTGCCAAACCCTCGCGCCAGAACTATCGCGATCGGAAACAGCGCAAAGGCGCAGAACGTTGCGACCACAAAAGGCCACCGTCCCACTCTTTCGACCGCCTTGGCTGCGGGAATATATATGACTAATGTCGTGACAAACTGAACGGCCACCAGAGTGCCGAAGCGCGCGACGCTCACCCGCAGCACATTTGTGACGTAAAGAATCACCAGCACGTCAGCCATGCCTTCGCACGTGCGAATGAAGATATCTGAAACGAGCAGACGCTTCAGACTCTGTTGAAATGAACTCCAAACACCAAAAATATTCGTTGGTTCATGCAATTCGCGCTTAATTTGGATTGGCAATATCAGCAGGGCAGTCAGTGCCGCTATTACCAGCGTAATGATCAGCCCAAAATGGACACCGTTAATCACACCGCGCGCCGCGATGATACTGCCGCCGATTACCGGCGCAATGACGACAGGCACTCGCTTCAGAATCGATTGGATACTGAAGCCCATCGCCCGCTTCTCGGCCGGTAACGCATCGCCGATAATCGCAAACATCGCGGGCGAGGCCATACTCTGCCATGCCATTACCAGCGCCAGTCCGGCAAAAGCAAAGGGCCATGACGCGCCGAATAAGTAAACGAGATAACCGGCAAATGCGAGCGCAAGAAAGATCAGAAACGCGTTTCGCCGGCCGATGCGATCCGCGATCCAACCGCCTGGGTATTGGTAAACCGCGTCGAAGAAGTCCTCAGCCGTACCGAACAATCCGATAATTGGAGTACTCGCACCCAAAGCCTCGAGGTATTTCGGCAGAAATTTTTTCCAGAGTTCTTCGCCAAAACCGAGCAGAAAGATGGCAGAAGAAGCCAGTGTCACATTTCTTTCGAGACTCAGAAACTCGGCGACACTTGAACGCCGGCTCGAATTTGATTTCACAGTGGGCAATTTTAGTTCGGCCCTCAGGCGGCCGGCGACCGCGAGTTAAAAACTCGGCGCCCTTTCTGGAAGTCCGGAGACTTCCCGCGCCTCGGCATGGCCAAGACAGTAAGTGGTCCCGGACACTATGCGCGATTGATTCTGGATCAGGTTAACGGTCCTATTGCACTAACCTTTTTTGACGTTCACATTATCCAACGCTGCTCTTAGACCTTTGGCCAACTTCCCTGCGTCGTCCGTGGCCCAAAAGTGCATGAAAAAAAGATGAGGCGAATCAGTCAACATGTGGCTGTGAAGCGCCGTGACTTCGATGCCATTGTCGCGCAGCGCCTTGATTACGGGATTTACTTCACTGGCAGTCAGCACGAAATCACCGGTGATTGCCGCTTTGCCGCCACCGGTTCCCTGAAAGTTAATCGCCTGCGCGACGCCCATCGAGGGAGGGATCATAAATCCATTCATTGATGAATCCGCAATCTCATCCGCGCGGGCAATGCTGTACTGGTAAACCACGCCGTTCAGTTTCCCGCTTTGGCCCAGGGTCTGATCAATTTGTTTGGTGTCGAATCCAATGTCGGACGATTGGGTTGAAGCGGCAGGCGCGCTGAATGGCGTCCTGCTAAGTGCGAGCGCATCGTGAATGGATTTCGCGAGCTTCGCACCGTCACCCATCGCATGAATGTGCATATACATGACGCGCGGAGATTCGTGCAGCACGTGATTGTGTAGCGCCGTCACCTCGACGCCACCTTCCTCGAGCTTGGTTAGCACTGGGGTAACTTCGTCTTCAGTAAGCACGAGGTCACCCATTACCAAAGTCATGTCGCTGCTCTTTTTAAAAGCGAGCCACGAACCGAGTGCGAGCGCCGGTTTCAATTCCACTCCGCCCACTGTAACTTTCAGATCGCTGCGCGGCAGACTCACTTTGTAAACATCGCCGGGCTGCATTGAGCCTGCTTTACCGAGAGCCTGCTCAACCGATTTCCAGTCAGCTCCGGTCTGCGTGTCAGCATTAGCGCTGCTCTTTTCCGGCTGCGGCGCGGAACACGCCGCGAGCACAAACACAACGGCAATCGCACACGCAACGCCTGCCAGGGCAATCCGTTTCAAGATGTGCGATGAAATCAATTGCACTAATAATCTGTCGGATGATTTGATGGTGTTTCTCATGATCCAGCCTTTCTTCCGTTTATGACTCGAGATTCTCTGGGGGCGTCGTTTTAGTGCGCAGCTACCGTGATTACTTCTTCCGAGTGCTTTTTCTTTTCGCGGTCCTGGAGTTCCGCCGGCTCTTATCAGACTTATCGAGTAGCGCGAACAAACCGTCAAAGATGACGCCGGCTTGTTGCAGACGCTTCCGGTCGTCGCTGATCTTTTCACGCAGACCGTCGATCATCGCTCTAAGTCCGGCAGCTTCGAGCCGATGAAACTTGTCGTCTTTCAAGTCAATGTCGTGGACGATCTCTCCCAGTTCGCGCAGTCCCTTGATTTGACTCAGGCCAAACCTCTTGGTCATCGTTTCGAAGGTGCAGTCCTCGCCGTGATGAGTGAACTCCGCGCCAAACATGTCGAAGGGAATCGCGTTCTCAACCTGCTCGCCTTCATTGACGAAGTAAAACCTCGGATGCTTGTCGATGAATTGTTTAATGAGCCAGCCGGAAGCCAGCCGGTCGATATGAATGTTTTGCCGCGTTACCCAGCGACGACCCTGATAATCCTGCACCTCGAGAGCGTTGCTGCCGGTCGATTGAGCTGCCTTAGCGATGGGTGCCTGGGAAACACGCAGCACGGTTTGCGAGCGCTCGTAAGCCTTGAGAGCAGCAACTCGCCCTCTCGCGGCGAAGAAATCATTAGCGACCACCCGTTCGAGTTCAGCATGCAAGCGATCGAGTTCATTTTCATGACTCGCTAAACGTCCGGCAGAAAGGTGTTTGCCGCGAGTCTGTTCTTTGATCGAGCTGGTTAAGCGGTCCAGTAGCGCCGTAATCTCGGCGAATTCTTCGTCGCGCGCTTTCCGAAAAGCCGCAACGATCTCTTTATCTGTCGTGCCCTCGATCGCATCGGCCCGGAAGATCGCTGCTTCTCCGCCCGCCGACTCGATCTCCTGTTTCAGCCATTGAAAATCTTCATTCGTCTTTTCGTTGGCGGGAAGTAGATAGACCGAATTCTTAATCGCCACTGCCCCAAGCTTCTGCAGCTTGCGCCAGATGCGCACGCGCAGATTTGTGGGCTTGGGTGGAAGCTGATGGATCAGCATTACCCAATCCTGGTGGCGAACGGCTTCACCTGTGCTGCTGGTAACGATAGCGGCAGTGTAACTACTGTTACATTGAAGTGCAAATAGCGGCTAACGGGCCTGGCGCGATAGACGTGAGCCTCAACGGCAGCACTTCGGTAAGTGGAACTCTGTTCGTGGCCGGCACGCCGAACGTCATCATAAGCGGCACGCCGAATTTCGGCGGCACGATCGATGGTAACGGCGATCCGGCGCCGGCGGATTACACGGTAACTCTCAGCGGCGGCATTTCGCTTGGGCAGGTCGCGCGGCGGACCGATCCGGTTCCGTTGCCCCTCATCAACGCCCCGCTTCCGCCTTCGGGAACGCGCAGCGTGACGATCAATAATCCCGATCAGAGCGTGGGCGATTGGAACACAGTCCGCGATCTAACGATCAACAAAAACGGCGGCCCGATCGTGGTCCCGCCCGGCGCGTACGGCTCGTTTGGCGCCAACGGCGGGGCGGCTTCATCCTCGGCGTGGCCGGCGCCCAGTCGCCCGCGATTTACAATTTCCGGAGCCTGACCCCTAAACAACGGAGCCCAGGTTCAGATCGTGGGACCGGTGCGGCTGGTCCTGGGCAGCGGTTTTAATGTGAATGGTGCTACGTCGGTAACGCGGCCACGCCTTCACTCCTCGCGCTCGAGATCTTTGCTGATGGACTGACGCTCAACAACGGCGGAAAGATTTATGGCTATGCTGTCGTGCCTTCCGGGACGGTGTCGATCAACGGTAATACACAGTTGGTTGGCGGGCTGGCAGCAGATCGCCTGACGATCAGTAACGGCGGCAAATTGATTTTAAGCCCGCCGGAAAATTGAGACGAAAATTTCTTTGCGCACTTCACCCAATGGAATGATGGTCAGGACCAATGGCGAGCGCGGGGCGATCAAAGCGGCTAGTTCAGTCTGCCAACCCTGACTCTCAATCCGGTGGTCAGCAATAGATCGTTCTGTTTAAGGCCACTCGGAGGATTGGACAGGTAACGATCGCTGACAGTCACCTGCCAGGCGAGACGTCTGTTTAAGTCGGCAGCCAGGGCCGCATCGAAATTGATGCGATACTCTCCGCCTTCAGAAAGATTCGGGAAAAAATACAACTGCTCTCTCAACGTCACCCGCGGCCTGAGTCGATGGTCCAGTGTCTGGCCTAACTGCGCCTCAGCCGAAGTGCGATCGTTATTCAAGCCCTGGAAGTATTCGCGCGACATGTCTACCCCGCCGAGCAGGTCCAGTTTCGTGCGTTCGTTGCGAATGGCGTGGTAGCCGAGTCCTCCGCCCAGTACCCAACGCAAGGTCAGGTTTTGTAGACCATTGTGCTCAAGATCGGTGAAGCCATAACCGAAAAACCGGCGGTTGATGTTGCGATCATAGCGGGCGCCAAAGCGGAAGGTATTGGCGACGGTGCGCGAAATGCCGTTGGTCGTCTCGCGATTCAGCACGGACGCGGCATACATGCTGGTCCTGTCGCGCAGAGTTTCGCGCGCCATCGTCATTCCCAGCGCAAGATTAGTGGTGTTCGAGTTACCGCGAGTTAAGGCAAACCCCAGGTCAGCTCGGCCGGTCCATTGCTGCAACCATCCGGGATGCAGAGTGCTTTCGTATTGCTTCTGCTCGGCCTCATTCCGCAAGCCGGCGATCGCTGAACGGTCGACTACCACGTCGCTGGAATTTGATTTGATTTCGAGCTGTGCGTCCTTGCTGTTAATCAGGCCTGCCAGCGTGCGGCCGTCGGCGAGCGTCACATAGAGCGGCTTATCGGTGACGACGTTCTGAATATTCTCGATCGCTATCGTTACCTCGCCCGCCAGATCGCTCTTGAAGACGATCGCCTTTCCGTCTGATCGTATAATCGACCCGGTAAGGCGATCTCCATTCTTCAGCCCCAGCTGATCAGCAGCAGCATTAGACGCAAACGTCAGCCCGATAATAATTAAGGTCGCAATCCGATTGTTCAGGTGACGGCGGAAATATCGCTCTTGCTCAGCCAGGACAAAGGGTTCTCGTTTCATCATTCACCTCCCGGAACATGTCGTTCGTAACTGTTGCGCCCTCGTCATCATTCAACAAACGCTTCGATCCGCCCGCTCTCGACCGCAGCCTTCAAAGCTTCATAATCACTCTCGTTCTGATCGGCATAGCTTTCGCCGAATGCTGCTATCGCATCATCGAAAGCGCCGTTGCTTCCGAGATATCCGGCGATCGTGGCCGCGTCGCCCGAACGCGCGTGGGCGCGCGCCAGTGCCCAACCGCACAACGAAGCATATTCGGCCATGATCACGCCGTTGAATACTTCAACCAGAGGCTTGATCTTCATGTCGCGGAGTTGGCGCAGATAAAAATGGTGGCCGGCAGCGCCTTCGGTCCAACCCAGAAACATGTCGCTGGCCGACTGCATCAGCCTCTGGCCCACAACGACCCTTTGCCCGCGATTCGCATAAATGCTGGGACCGGCATGGGGTTCGAGCACCGAGCGACGCGCTTCTTTTACTTGTAGAAACAGTGGCGCTTCATCACCCGTCATCAGCAGCAGGACGCCGCACCAGGTGCCGACACTGCCCACCCCGACGACCTTCTGCGCCACGTCGACGACCGTGAACCGATCGAGCAGCAATCGCCGCTCATCGGGCAGCGTCTCGCGATACTTCGTGAACGAGTGTTGGGCGTTCTTGCGGAAAGCCGCGCTTTCGGTGTCGCGCGGATGAAATATCAGCGGCGGATTATCACTGATGCGCGGCATACCACCGTTAACCGTGACGAGCTTGGGAAAATCATGTTCGGGAACGTTCTGCTTTTCGGCTTTTTCGATCCGGCGTTTGAGCCGGCCGATGCTTGCTTTGTCGGTTAACGAAGCCACAGCTGTCTCGGCATCGATGCGGCAATACCAAAGTTCGAGTGGATGCATCTCAGCGTAACGCCTCATCCACTTGCGATAGCTGCGGGCACAGGAGCGAGCGGCCGCTTGTCCTTCGGCGCGCTTCAGCTTGTTGTTGCGGCTGGCGATGACAAAGCTTGCGACCAGACGCTTGATGTCCCACTCCCAGGGACCGGGCAACGTCTCGTCAAAATCGTTCAGGTCGAAGATTATCCTCCGCTCCGGCGTAGCGAAGCCGCCGAAGTTGAGCAGATGACAATCGCCACACGCCTGAACCCAAAGGCCGGTCGCCGGCGTGTGTGCCAGATCGGCGGCCATTATCGCAGCAGCGCCGCGATAAAACGCGAACGGCGACTGCAGCATGCGCCCATAGCGAATTGGCACCAGTTCGGCCATGCGGCCCTCGCTCGATTCAATCAGGATCTCAACCGGATCGCGGCGTCGCCGCGGCGGGGACCACTTTGAGTGATCGCCGCGTGGTACTTTCGTGCGCAGCGCCTTGCCGCCGGCCAGGCGCTCTGTGATTGGGCGGAGTGGAACGTTGAGTCCTTTCGACTGCTGCGGTTTTCGAATTCGTTTCTTCATGATCTTCAACCCGCGTTAATTCGACTCTCTTCTCCCCCTCCTCGAGAGGGTTGGCGTAAGGGCTTTCACATTGCCGCTTGCGTATTTTCGATTGCTGCTCAGCCGAGCTCGCTAGTCCGTTTAGCATTTATTTTCAATCGGCAATCGGCAATTGGCAATCAAAAATCGGCATGACATGGCGCATCGAAATTTTCAGTGATCGCAGTGGAACTTACGTCGATTTCCTGACGCGACCAATCGATGTCTATCTGGAGTTCCTGAAGAAGGTGCTGCGTCATTCAGGAACCAGGATTGCCAACAGACATTCAGTTCGCGCTGTTTCGAGTCATCAATCCGTCAACAAACCTAAGATCAGCCTGTCTTTGCTGGTATCCATATAACCAAGGCTCTGTGGTGGCGCTTGTGAATGTCTAGTCCGATCTATAAAGTCATCGCGGGGAGCGTAGAAATGGGCCTAACCCTTACTATCAAAAGGCTAACGGGAGGGCCTGGACGGATAAGAAGAATCAGACCGGGACCTATTCGCATCGCTCAAGCGATTATCCAGGCGAGAACGCGGGGTCATCGCCTAACGCGGCCGAGTATCCCGACAGGGCGGAATTTTCAATAAGACTGAGCTCTAATCATGGATAGGAGCCGTTCGATATCGAGCTATTACAGAACCATAGCCGTATGGATCGAGCGATTACTCGCACTGGTGATCCTGGGTGGGGTTCTCGTCTTCGGTGTGCGCAGCGCACATAGCCTGGCAACTATGGATTGGCAACTGACGGAGACCTTTTATGAGTTTATCTACCGCGTGTTGTTGCTGGTGATCGGTCTGGAACTCGTCCGCACTCTAGTCACACACGATCTGAGGGCAATTCTGGAATTACTCGCGCTGGTCGTCGCGCGCAAGATGCTCAAGCCTGATTTGGCCGTTCTGGACATCCTCTTTAGTGTTCTGGCGTTTGTCGCCCTTTTAGCCGCAAATCATTTCTGGCTCTCTGCTTCTTCACCACCAGAAAGCAAAGAGCGAGGAAATTTTGCTTGACGTGAATCTGACCGAAGCAGGACAAGATTCAAAAGGGGGCTTCTCCGCACCAAGGTATATGTGGAAGCCTACAGGAGCTGCCAATAAGGACGAACCTGCGTGAGCTCCTAAAACCCGGCCGCGGACGAGTTGCTCCAGTTGTTGTCTTCCCGAAAACAATGTTCCAAGGGAGGTTACTCCATGCCGCGACAAGAGATCCTCGACCGCATCCAGAAATACACTCAACCGTTCCGCATTATAAAAGGCGAGGCCTTTCAACTGAAAAATTATGATCCCGGGCACACCTGTGGGCTTAAGCTGAACAAGGGCGAAGCGTCCGAACTCCGTCAACAGGGCACGGAATGGCTCGCAGAAGAGCAGGCCATACTGTACGCCCAGGATCGCTGGTCGCTGCTGCTCGTCTTCCAGGCGATGGATGCTGCCGGCAAGGACGGCACGATCAAGCACGTCATGTCAGGTGTGAATCCGCAGGGCTGCCAGGTCTTCTCGTTCAAGCAGCCGTCGTCAGAGGAACTCGACCACGACTTCATGTGGCGGTATTCCAAGCGTTTGCCCGAGCGCGGGCGCATCGGGATTTTTAACCGCTCGTATTACGAAGAGGTCCTGATTGTGCGCGTGCACGAGGAGATCCTGAACCGGCAGAAGATTCCACCGACTCTGATCAGCAAGCGCATATGGGAGGAGCGGCTCAAAGATTTCGTGCACTTCGAGGATTACCTTTCTCGGCAGGGAGTCATCATCCTGAAATTCTTCCTGCATGTTTCGCGCGAGGAACAGAAAAAGCGTTTTATGAAACGCCTTGATGAACCGGAGAAGAACTGGAAGTTGTCTGCTTCGGACGTGCATGAACGTAAGTTCTGGGACGACTACATGCGCGCATACGAGGAAGCCATTCGCGCCACCGCATCGAAACACGCGCCGTGGTTCGTGGTGCCGGCCGACAACAAGTGGTTTACGCGGCTGGTTGTCGCCGCCGCGATCGTAGAAGCGGTGGAGCAGCTGGATCTCGCATACCCGAAGGTCGACGCCCAGAAGAAGAAAGAGCTGGCGACAATGCGCGAAACACTGGTCCGCGAAACATAGGGGGTGCGGATGTCAACGACGATCGCAGTTCTGGGTGGCGTGGGCCTGTTCCTGCTCGGCATGAGCGTCATGACCAGCGGCCTCAAGGGATTGGCGGGCTCGGGTCTCCGCACCACCCTGAGTAAGGCAGCAGCGACTCCGTTGTCGGGCGCATTCTGGGGCGCCTTTGTCACGCTCATCGTGCAGTCGTCGAGCGCAACCACGATGACCACCATTGGTCTGGTGAGCGCCGGATTACTTACCTTTTCTCAGGGCCTGGGCCTGGTGTTTGGCGCGAATGTGGGCACCACGGGAACAGGGTGGCTGATTGCGCTGATTGGGGTGCGTGTCTCACTCACGGCCGCCGCCTTACCGATGATCTTTGCTGGCGCTTTAATCAAGCTATTGGGCCGCGGACGGCTCTCTGCCGCAGGCGCAGCACTGGCAGGGTTTGCACTTGTGCTTTTTGGATTGACGACCCTGCAACAGGGAATGGGTGGGCTGGCCGAACGGTTGCACCCGGCCGATCTTCCCGCTGTTTCCGGGCCGGGCGCTGGTTGGTTCTCGAGCTTGTTTGGTGTGCTGGCATTGATTCTGGTTGGATTGGCGATGACGGCGGTGATGCAATCGTCGACCGCGGCGATTGCCGTAACGCTATCGGCGCACTTTGCGGGAGCCGTCGGATTGGACCAGGCTTGCGCGCTGATCATCGGGCAGAACATCGGCACCGCGACGAGTTCTGCTCTGGCAGCGATTGGCGCAAGCAGCACCGCCAAGCGATTGGCTGTCGCCTACATTTTGTTCAAGCTAATCGCTGCGGTGATCGCGCTGGTGCTCTTTCCGCTCACCATGCCGCTGCTCTTTCGTCTCTCGAGAACAATCGATGGCGTGACGCTCTTAGCTGGTTATCACACGGCGTACAACGTCGTCGGCGTCGCGGTTTTGTTGCCGCTCGTCGACAGATTCACACGATTTGTCGAGCGAATTCTGCCCGAGCGCGGATCACCCCTGACCCGTTCGCTTGACCGGGCAGCGCTGGTCACACCACTGGTGGCTGAAGAAGCCGTGCGGCGAACCGTGGCCCGCTCGCTGGGAACGATGTGCGAATCAATCGGTGAGGCGTTGGCTGCCAGGAAAAATGCGATCTCAGTNACAGCGGCCAGCGACGCATTGCGTCAGGCGCGGGAATTCATGTCNGAGGCCAGCGGGCCACCCGAATCGGAACANGAGCAAGAGCGGCTGACGAACACACTGTATGCGCTCGATTACGCGTCTCGCCTGGCCGAGGTCGCCGGTGAGAAAAACGGATTNGGGTCGGCGGCCAGCGGCTCTGAAGATGCGCGCGCTGCGAAATTGTGCGCGGAAGCGATGCGTAACGCGGCCCTGATCGCCGGTCAAGTGGGCGCTTTGCCTGATCATCCTCGGACTGCTCCAATCGAGCCGATCGATGGGAAGAAAGAATTTGCTGCCGACGGAACACCAACCGAACAAGCCATGCTCCAGCTTGAACAGTGCGCGAATACACTTCGCGAGATGCAGGATGCCCACCGCAAACTGACACTCAGCTCAGTCGCGGGTGGAGCGGTGAGTGCCGACGAAGCGATGACGCGCGTCGACACAGTCCGTCGTCTCGAAGCGATCGCTCATCACGCCTGGCAGTCCGCGGCGCACCTCGTCGACCGGATGGCATAGTTCACCGGAACGATGCTAAGCACCGGATTCCACCACCGTAACAGACGTTCGCAGTGAGTTCGATGAACGGATGACAAACTTCTCTATCTCTACGACCAGGAAGAACGCTAAACCGCCGGCGAACAGCCACGGCCAGATGCGAAGCGGAACGGCTTCGTTTCCGAACATCACGTGAAACGGTGTTGTGTAGGTGAATAGTAACTGCAGTACGACGACGGCAAGGATACCGAGCGGAAGGTACTTGTTCCCCAGGTGCGCCTTCAGCGAGAGCGAGGAATCGAGCAGATAGCGGCTGTTCAGAAGGTAGAAGACCTGTCCGATGGTGATGGCGTTGACGGCGACTGTCCGGGCCAATGAATCTGACGCTCCCTGCGACTTCATCCAGAAGAACGCCAGTAGGGTGTAAGCGAGAAGTGCCAGGCCTACAAACAGGATGCGCCAGAGTCCGAAGACCGTCACGATGGGACGGTCCACTGCGCGCGGGGGCCGGAGCATCACATCTGTCTCGTGTGGCTCGAAAGAGATCACCAGGCTGAGGGCCACCGAGGTGACCATGTTGACCCAAAGGATTTGTGGGGCGGTGATTGGCAGGACGAAACCAAAGAGGATTGCCACTGCAATTACCAATCCCTGTGCGACATTGGTCGGGAGCATGAAAAGCACTGCCTTCTCGATATTGTTATAGACGGTACGCCCTTCCTTTACGGCAGCGGCGATTGAAGCGAAGTTGTCATCGGCCAGAATCATTCCGGCGGCTTCCTTCGTGACTTCAGTGCCTTTGATGCCCATGGCGACGCCGATGTCCGCCTTCTTGAGCGCGGGCGCGTCGTTCACACCGTCGCCCGTCATCGCCACGATCTGCTTGTTCGCCTGGACGGCCTTCACGAGCCGGAGCTTATGCTCGGGGCTGGCACGCGCGAAGACATCAACCGCGGCCACTCGTTCCTGCAACGTGGCAGTGTCCATCTGCTCGATTTCGGCGCCGGTAATCGCAGTCTTTCCGTCGCCGATATCGAGCATTCTGGCAATGGCTGCAGCTGTAACTTTGTGATCGCCGGTAATCATCGTGACGCGAATTCCGCCGCCGTGGCATTCCTTCACGGCCTCAATCGCTTCGGCACGAGGTGGATCCAGCAGACCGATCAGTCCCAGGAGCACAAGTGTGCCGGGAAGGTCGGCGGGAGCAAGAGCGCCGGCTTGCACGCCTGGATCCTCAAGCCATGCCAGGGCCAGCACACGTTCGCCCTGGGACGCGAGCCTGTCGGCTTCGTTCGAAAACCGCTCGCGGTCGAGCGGCGCCGATTGCCCATTGGTAATCAGTTGGCGATCACATTGTTCGAGGATGACCTCCGGAGCGCCTTTGACGAGCAGGAATTGCTTGCCCTCGGTTGACTGGTGGAGGGTCGCCATGAACTTGTGCTCTGATTCGAACGGTATGGCGTCGATACGCGGAAACGCAGCTTGCTCAGCCTGCCGGTCCAGACCCGTCTTAATCGCGAAAGGATAGAGGGCGCCTTCGGTCGGATCGCCTTCTACCTTCCACGTGCCG
>AP72_2010_repI_A001DRAFT_1000165_pt1 | contig 14233 bp, 13 predicted proteins | sample AmaPasrepliIA001_FD_9535 | JGI IMG/M metagenome (IMG submission 9535)
AAGCTCTAATCTCCAGCCTCCAGTAACATCTTCAGCTGAACACCTCAATCACCTTTTCAATCGCCTCAGCCAGCACATCGACCTCATGTTTCGTATTGTAGAAAGCAAACGACGCGCGCGCCGTGGCCGGAATCTTCAAGCGCTGCATCACCGGCTGCGCACAGTGGTGACCGGCGCGAACCGCAATGCCCTGCTGGTCCAGAATTGTGCCGATATCGTGCGGATGAACGTTGTCGATGGTGAACGAAAGCACGCTCAACTTTTCCTTCGCGGTGCCGATGATGCGTACGCCTTCAATCGCCGACACACGGTTCGTCGCATAAGCCAACAACTCATGCTCGTAAGCCGCAGCTTTGTCGCGGCCAATGATATTCAGGTAGTCGATCGCGGCGCCGAGCCCGATCTGCGAAGCAATCGCCGGCGTGCCCGCCTCAAACTTGTTCGGCAGATCGGCATAGGTTGTCTTTTCAAAGGTGACTGTCTTAATCATGTCGCCGCCACCCTGAAACGGATTCATCGTTTCCAGCAGTCGCGCCTTACCGTAAACAACTCCGCTGCCCGTCGGGGCAAACATCTTGTGCCCAGAGAAAGCGTAGAAGTCGCAGTCCAATTCCTGGACGTCGATCCGCCCATGTGGCGCCTGTTGCGCGCCATCGATGAGGACCGGCACCCCGTACTTGTGAGCGCGCTCAATGATCTGCTTCACTGGATTAATCGTGCCGAGGGCATTTGAAACATGGGTTACGGCGACGAGCTTTGTGCGTTCATTAAGCAGTGACTCATAATCGTCCATCAACAACTCACCGGCATCATTCATCGGAATGACGCGCAGCTGCGCGCCCTTTTCTTCGCAGAGCATCTGCCAGGGAACGATGTTCGCATGATGCTCCATCGCGGAGACAATGATCTCATCTCCGCTCTGGATGAACTTGCGGCCGTAACCGTGCATCACGAGATTAATGCCTTCGGTGGCGCCGCGCACAAAAATGCATTCCTTAGACTCGCGGGCGTTGATGAAGCGCTTGACCTTTTCGCGCGCGCCTTCGTAAGCGGTCGTCGCCTTCATGCTCAGGTAGTGCACGCCGCGATGAATATTTGAATGCTCCTGCTGCAGGTATTGAGCGCCGCGTTCGATAACCATCGTGGGAACCTGGGATGAGGCGGCGTTGTCGAGGTAGACGAGCGGTTTGCCGTTGACTCTTTGGTTCAATACCGGGAAGTCTTTGCGAATGCGCTCGACGTCCCAGTCATCGCTGGGTTTCGGCTTGATCGGAATTAGTTCTTCGACGGATGTTGCCATCTAGGCCTCAATCTGAAATTCGCTATGCAGACGATTCAAGACCGCCCTATCGAGTTCGCGCCTGATTGAATCAATCTTAATGCGCTCGATAACCTCTTCGGCAAAGCCGTAGGTCAACATGTTCCGCGCGAGCGCCGGATTGATCCCCCGGCTTTCAAGATAAAAAAGTTCGTCCTCTTCGAGTTGCCCCACCGCGGCGCCGTGCGTGCACTTCACATCGTCGGCGAAGATTTCCAGTTGCGGCTTCGTATCCACTTGCGCTTCTTTCGAGAGCAGCAGATTCTTGTTGGTTTGTTGAGCGTCTGTTTGTTGCGCGCCGTGACGGACAAACACTTTACCGTTGAAGACCGCGCGCGCTTTGCCGTCGAGGATTCCTTTGTAAAGCTGCCGGCTGGTGCAGTTGGCTTGCCGGTGATCGATTACTGAGTGCGTATCCGTGTGTTGCTCGCCCTCGATCATGTAAAGGCCATCGACCCAACATTCCGCGCCCTCATGATCCATGCGCACGCCGATGTCGTGACGTGAGAGCTTGCCGCCGAGATTTATTGAAGTACTCTGATAAAAGGACTTACGGCCTAACTCAACCTCCGTGGCCGCCACATGAAAGCCCTCGCCGCTTTCACGCTGGACCTTGTAATGTGTGATGCGCGCCTCGTCGTCGATGACCAGATCGATCCGGGCGTTGGTCAAATAAGGCCGTCCCGGCGCGGCGGTATAGCTTTCGATCAAGGTCGCCACACTGCCCGCTTCCGCGTGAACAAGCACCCGCGGGAAGCTGGCCGGTCGCTCGCCGTTTGCCGGAGCGGTCAGGAACAGAAGTTGAATGGGCGAGGTCGCAACGAAACCACGTGGAAATCTCAGAAACAAACCCGGCGAGAACAACGCCGCATTGAGCGCGGCAAAACCATTTCTTTGTTGCTCCTCAAGTGAGTGGCGAATCGAACCTGCATACTCTGGTGTCCGCAAGGCGGTGGTGAAATCCAAAGCCACCAACTCGTCGATGCCACCGCCGCTCGTTGACAGGTCCTGCCGAAAAACTCCATTGACGAAAACGAACCGGCTGTGCCGCGCTTCCTCGTACGTCGCGGCAGCAAGGTCCTGCTCATCAATCCGCGCCGCGCCATTCAACTCAATCACCGGACTAAACGAGGCCTTCTCGATCTGCGCGATGTTCGTATACTTCCATTCTTCTTCCCGTACCGTCGGCAAACCCGTGCGCGCAAAGAGCTCGAATGAACGCTCGCGTAACTCTGCCAGCCAGGCCGGTTCGTGCGCGCGACTGCGCAGGGCGCGAAATGCGGCCGCGTAGCTGTTGTTGTCGCTGGTTAATTCCATATTCATGCGCGCACAACTTGCCCGCCCGCTATCGCAGGCGGTTCTGACTTAACGTTCTTCAGCCAGTCATAACCTTTCTCTTCCAGCTCGAGCGCCAGTTCTTTGCCGCCTTCTTTTACGATTCGCCCGGCCGACAGGACATGAACAAAATCCGGGACGATGTAATTCAACAACCGCTGATAGTGCGTGACGACGATTACTGCTTTATCTTTATCGTGAAGTTTGTTGACACCCTCAGCCACAATCCGCAGCGCATCAATATCGAGACCAGAATCAGTTTCATCGAGGACCGAAAGTTTCGGATCCAGCACGGCCATCTGCAGAATCTCGTTCCGCTTCTTTTCGCCGCCCGAGAATCCTTCGTTGACTGAGCGGGCCATAAAACTCGCATCCATCTCGACGAGCGCCGCTTTCTCCTTTAACAGATCCTTGAATTCCAAAGGGTCGAGTTCTTCTTGTCCCAGATGCTTCTGCTTTTCGTTGTATGCCAGCCTCAGAAACTGGGCATTCGAGACGCCCGGCACCTCAACCGGATATTGGAACGCCATAAAGACCCCTTCGCGCGCGCGTTCATCCGGGGACATTTCCAGAAGGTTCTTACCGTCGTAAATCACTTCGCCGGCGGTCACTTCGTACGCCGGATGACCGGCCAGCACTTTCGCGAGTGTAGATTTGCCTGACCCGTTTGGGCCCATGATGGCATGCACTTCGCCTTTATTAACTTTAAGGTTAATGCCCCTCAGAATTTCCTTGCCGTCAATGGCAGCATGTAGATTTCGAATTTCTAACATCTCGTTCATCCCACTGCGCCTTCCAGCTTCAAGCCCAACAGGCGCGTAGCTTCCACTGCAAACTCCATCGGGAGCTGCAGAAACACGTCTTTGCAAAAGCCATTAATAATGAGCGAAACGGCGTCTTCGTGCGAGATGCCGCGTTGCATCAGATAGAACAACTGCTCCTCGCTGATCTTGGACGTCGAGGCTTCATGTTCGACTTGCGAGGAATCATTCATCACTTCAATATACGGAAAAGTATTAGCGCTACAGTTGCTCCCGATCAGCATTGAGTCGCACTGCGTATAGTTGCGCGCGTTCTCGGCCCTCGGCATTACTTTCACCAGTCCGCGATAACTATTGTTCGCGTGTCCGGCTGAGATACCTTTCGAGACGATGGTCGAGCGCGTGTTCTTCCCCAGGTGAATCATCTTCGTGCCGGTGTCGGCCTCCTGTGCATGGTTCGTGAGCGCCACCGAATAAAACTCGCCGATCGAGTTGTCGCCCAGCAAAATGCACGACGGGTACTTCCAGGTGATCGCCGATCCGGTTTCAACCTGGGTCCAGGAAATCTTCGAGTTACGGCCCGCACACTTGCCGCGCTTAGTGACGAAGTTGTAAATCCCGCCTTTGCCGGTTTCGTCGCCGGCGTACCAGTTCTGCACGGTTGAGTACTTGATTTCGGCATCATCAAGCGCGACCAACTCAACCACTGCTGCGTGCAATTGATTGCGATCGAACTGCGGAGCCGTGCACCCTTCCAGGTACGACACGTAAGCGCCTTCTTCGGCAACAATCAACGTGCGCTCGAATTGTCCCGACTCAGAATTGTTGATGCGAAAATAAGTCGACAGCTCCATCGGACAGCGCACGCCCGTCGGGATAAAACAGAAACTTCCGTCAGAAAAAACTGCACTGTTCAGGGCGGCGAAAAAATTATCATTGGTGGGCACGACCGAGCCCAAATATTTTCGCACCAACTCGGGGTGTTCCCTCACCGCCTCGCTGAACGAACAGAAGATAACGCCGTGCTTCTTCAGTTTTTCTTTGTATGTGGTCGCGACTGAAACCGAATCAAAAACCGCATCTACGGCTACGCCTGCCAACTGTTTCTGCTCGGCCAGGGGAATGCCGAGCTTCTCGAAGGTGCGGAGCAATTCCGGATCGACTTCGTCAAGGCTGGCTTTTTCTGCTTTTTGCTTTGGCGCGCTGTAATAAATGATGTCCTGATAATCGACTTCAGGAAATTCGATGTTCGGCCAGTTTCGCGGCTCTTTCATAGTCAGCCAGTGGCGATAGGCCTTCAAACGAAACTCGAGCATCCACTCCGGCTCGTGCTTCTTTGCCGAGATCAGGCGCACCGTGTCTTCGTTGAGACCGCGCGGAATTGTCTCAGACTCGATATCGGTGACCCAGCCGTATTTGTATTCTCTGTTGGCGAGTATTTCAGCGGTGCCCATGGTTGCGCTCTCTTAAGGTATCGATCTCAATGGAGCCTGCAGCTTTTGAATCTGATGCAGGCGCGCGTCAACTTTCTTTTCCGATCCAATCAGCTCCGCCAGCGTAATTTCCGACAGTGCCTGCTGGACAATCTCGTGCAATCCGACAATGACGGGCCGAATGCCGCAGTCGGTAGTATGAACACAAACATCCAGCACCCCTGCGTGTGTCTGACAGAATCGGTCGACTGTGTCTTCATCCAGAATGCGGATTACTTCGTTGAGTCGAATCTCGGAAGCGGGCCGTGCCAGCGTATATCCGCCATTGGCGCCGCGCGTCGACTGGACCAGGCCGGCCTTTACGAGGATCCACATTAGTTTGCCGGCGTTCGCCACCGAAAGGCCCTCGCGATTGGCGATTTGATTCAGGGTCAGCGATTCAGCCCGAACTTCTGCTCGCGCCAATTGCACGAGGCATCGCAACCCGTATTCTTCGTGGGCGGATATTTTCATTTTTCTGCGAATTTCGGCCTGATTATAGCATTCCTTACTTTTTCGTCAAGTTTCGCCAGGGTTTCCGGCCGAATATCTTGACTTGAGTTGCGTGCCAAGTTGTGCAGCGGTCGATTACAATCCGAGGCGCATCATTTGTGAGCACGGGATCGATTTATTTGCGGAAGTGGTTCGGTTTCGTCGTCGCGATTTTCAGCATCGCCGTCGTCACCGGTGTCCTTAAACTAGTCGGCGATCCGATCAACCCGACTACGGTCTCGCTCGCCTTTTTGTTGTTGATTTTGTTCGTCGCCACCGCCTGGGGTTCGGGGCCTGCCATAGTTGCCAGTCTGTTTGGAGTAATCTGTTTCAACTTTTTCTTTCTGCCACCATTCGGCACGCTCACCATCAACGATCCGCACAACTGGATTGCGTTTGTGGCTTTCATGATTACGGCCATTGTCGTCGGCCAGTTGTCAGCGCGCGTGAAGCACCGCGCTGAAGAGGCTGAAGCCGCGAAGCGCGAAGTAGAGCGCTTGTATTACGAACTGCAGGACTCGTTTGAGCGCTCCAGTCAGGCGAAAGCATTGAAGCAAAGTGAGCGATTAAAATCGGCATTGCTCGATGCGGTTACCCACGACCTGCGCACGCCCTTGACGTCGATCAAAGCCTCCGCCACCACGTTGCTGGCCGATTTGTATTCGACTAACGAGGGCAATGCCGATCTTCGTCTTGATAACGACGGCCGAAAAGAGATGCTGCAGGTCATCGACGAAGAAACCGATCGCCTGGACCGCTTTGTTGAAGGTCTGACCACGCTCGCCCGCATCGACGCCGGCGATCTTCACCCGCAACGCCAATGGGCGTCGGTAACGGAAATTGTGATGACGGCCCTGAAACGCGCTGAACCCCGGACCCGCGGTCATCGCCTGGAGATCTGGATTGATGATGAACTGCCATCGATCAAAGTCGACGATCACGCAATCGCCGAAGTCGTTTACACCCTCGTGGACAACGCTGCTAAGTACTCGCCAGCGGATTCAACGATTAAAGTGACGGCCACCACGCAGAATGGGTCCGTGCTGGTCACGGTAGAAGACAATGGCCCCGGCATTCCCGTCGATTTACGACAACGGGTGTTTGAAAAATTCTTTCGAGCCATGCGCGATGGCGACGTCGGTGATCGCAAAACGTCAGGGACCGGCATGGGTTTGGCAATTGCGCGCGGCATTGTTGAAGCGCATGATGGACGCATCTGGATCGAAAACCCCGACGGCCCAACCGGCACAAAGTTCGTGGTGGAGTTGCCCGTCGGCGATGATGAGAAATGATAATTAGGTGGACGTCATGGACAAGGTGGACATCATGGACAAGGTGGACATCATGGACGAGGTGGACGTCATGGACAAAAGTTGACGGGCCATGTAATTCATGATGTCCACGTCGTCCATGCTGTCCACACTGTCCATGCTGTCCACCTTGTCCATGATGTCCACAACGTCCATGCTGTCCACAATGCCGTCGAAAGTGTCCACGCCAGTACCATGACCGATCCCAAACCTCGTGTTCTCGTGGTCGACGATGAGCCGCAGCTCACGCGCGTGTTGCTGCGCAGCCTGACGACCAAAGGCTATGAGGTTCGCGTAGCCGGAAATGGCGAGTTCGCCCTGCAAACATTTCATGATTGGGTGCCGGCCCTGGTAATCACGGATCTGGCTATGCCCCACATGGACGGTCTTGAACTCTGCCGCCAGCTTCGCAAATTCTCGCAAGTGCCAATTATCGTGCTGTCAGTTCGTGGCGAGGAGAAAACCAAAGTCGAAGCGCTCGATGCCGGCGCTGATGATTATGTGACCAAGCCTTTCGGGATGGATGAATTGCTGGCACGAATTCGGGCCACCCTGAGGCGGCAGCCAGAGAGTGATGCGAACACGCAGATTCTCACCGCCGGTGGATTTCGCGTCGACCTCAGCGCACACGTTGCCGCCAAAGCCGGACAGGAGCTGCACCTGACGCCGAAAGAGTTCGATTTGATGGTCCATTTCATGCGTAATGCCGGACGCGTTCTCACGCATCGAGCGTTGCTTGGCGCAGTATGGGGCGGAGACTATACCGAACAAAACGAATATCTACGCGTCTTCATCGGCCAGTTGCGGAAAAAGATCGAGCCCGACCCCGCGAAACCGCGCCACATTCTAACTGAGCCATGGATCGGGTATCGCTTCACGCCCGAATAAGCGTCAACTCAAAAACCCCAAGCCTTTACACAATCCTTATAACTTTTGCGCTATCGTCGTTTAGTTGATGTGTTCCTTTCTGGCGACGAGTAATTCCCGCAAAAAAGTTGGCAACGGAAGTTGGAGTACCGCCTTTAGGTGGCAATCAAAGTCGATTCCGCCTAAAGGCAGTACTCCAAATTAGATTTATCTGCCGCCAAAGGCTACGCCACCGCGGGGATGTTCAGGCCGAACTATGTCTGCCCACGTTGCAAACACGAAAACCAATGGCCGCCCACAGGTAATCATCGCGACCTCGGTGATGTTGTCGTTCATCTCGTTTTGGCGGGCTGCGGCAATTGTGCTCAACGATCTGGGCTCGTCCGCCTATTACGTCGGCGGCATCGCCGAGAAAGCCGTGGGCCAGGCAGCCCCGTGGTTCATTCTCGGCGTGATGCTGTTCTCATATGCGGTGCGCGCGGTATACATCGAGTCGTGTGCGATGTTTACGCGCGGCGGTGTCTATCGGGTCGTCAAGGAAGCGATGGGCGGCACGCTGGCCAAGCTTTCGGTCTCAGCGCTCATGTTCGATTACATGCTGACTGGCCCCATCTCCGGTGTCTCGGCGGGACAGTACATCGTCGGACTGATTTCACAGACGACCGTTTACCTGGGACATCCTTGGACACCGAGCGCTGCCACGGTGAATTACATTGCGGCGGGCATTGCCGGACTGGTTACGGTTTATTTCTGGTGGCGCAATACGCGCGGCATTCATGAATCATCCGACGATGCCCTGCGAATCATGTACGTCACGACGGCCATGGTCGTGCTGCTGATTGTTTGGTGCGCCTTTACGATCTTGACTCGCCCGCAAATGCAGCGGCTGCCACCGGCGCCGGCGCCGCATAATCTGACTTTCGATCGCGACGCTGTCGGCTGGATGCCGCGACTGCTGCCAAACAGTTTTCTGAAAATCGAATCGCCGGCGACTGATCACGACCTGGCCGAGCCCCACTACACCTTCAGCGAACGGGCGGGAATGCTGATCGGGCTAATCGGAATTCTGATGGCTTTCGGTCATTCGTTTTTGGCAATGTCCGGCGAAGAGTCACTCGCGCAGGTCAACCGGGAGCTCGAATTTCCCAAACATAAGAACCTGATGCGCGCCGGGTTGATCATCTTTCTTTACTCGCTGCTGTTTACCTCCCTGGTATCCTTCTTTGCCTATGCAATCATTCCTGACAATCAACGGCCACAGTATTTCGACAATTTGATCAGCGGGATCGCGGTTAACCTGGCCGGCCCCACAACCATCAAGCTCGCATTCCAGGCATTCATTGTGATCGTCGGATTTTTGATGCTGGCCGGTGCGATCAACACGGCCATCGTCGGCGCGAACGGCGTACTGAATCGCGTGAGCGAAGATGGTGTCATGACCGACTGGTTTCGCGCGCCACACCGGCGCTTCGGAACCACCTACCGCATGATCAATTTGATTGTCATTCTCCAGTTAGTGGCGATTCTGGCGTCGCGCGGCAACACCTACACGTTAGGTGAGGCTTACGCGTTCGGAGTGATCTGGTCTTTTGCCTTCAAGGCGTTGGCGGTGCTTGTGCTTCGCTTTAAAGACAAATCCGAGCGCGAGTGGAAAGTACCTTTCAATTTGAAGCTCGATGGCAACGAACTCCCAATCGGGTTGGGGGTAATCACCTCCCTTTTATTCTCGGTTGCCGGAGTCAATCTGGTTACCAAAGAGGTGGCGACGGTCAGTGGCATCGCCTTCACGATCGTCTTCTTCACCATCTTTTTAATTTCTGAGAAGATCAATGAGCGCCGTCACACTGAAGAGATTCACACCACCACTTCGTTGGACCAATTTCGGCTGGACAAAAAGGAAGGAATTTCAAACGAGACGGCTGACATTCGTCCCGGCAATACTCTCTGCCTGGTGCGCGACTACAATACGCTCAGTCATTTGAAGAAGGCGCTGGAGCTGACTCACACCGGCAAGAAGGATTTGGTGGTAATGACAGTGCAGTTGATGCGCGGCCCCGACACCGGCTACGAGGACATCGCCGCAGATCGTTTGTTCAGTCGTTACGAGCAATATCTGTTCAGCAAGGTGGTCGCGCTGGCGGAGAAAGCCGGCAAGAGTGTGCAGCTGATGGTGATTCCTTCATCTGATATTTTTCAGGCAATTGTCCTGACGGCAGCCCAGTTGCAATCATCCGATATCATCGCCGGCGCGTCATCGGTCATGACGCCTGACCGTCAGGCCAAGCTGCTCGGTGAAGCATGGGAACAGCTGGCTAACAAACCGCAGCCACGCATCCGTTTCCGAGTGATTGGAACCGATCAAGACATACGGGATTACTACCTTGGGGCGCACGCTCCGGACTTAAGCGACGAAGAAATCGAGTTCATTCACAAGCTTTGGCTGGATGTAACTCACGAACCGGGGCTGGAGAACGCGCGGCATAAACAGATCGTCGTCGCGGCGCTGGTCCATCTGGCCGATGAGCTGCACGGGGAACGGCGGCAACAGGTGCTTGAGTTTGTTCGCGCGCTGCAGACGGGCGAGGACATCAGAGCCACCGCGAACTCCCGGAGACAACGGCGCAAGCTGGCAAGATTGCGTAAGACGGCTTGAATGAGTCTCGGATTATTTCGTGTTATTTAGTGTGATCTCGCGGATCAAATCCGTCTTACGTGCTAATTGTTGGCGAGTAAAACCGATCCACGAAATCACCCGAAAATCTCACGACCTCTCGCTACTCTTCCGGCAGCGTCTTGACGTCAACGCTCTGCACGATCTTCTCGCGGTACCGCCGCGCTTCGGCTTTGATGGTCTCCTCGTTGAGCGTTAGCAAACGCCGGTCGCGCATGACGATGCGGCCTTCAATGATGACCGTTCGCACATCGCCGGCCTTCGCGGCATAAACCAAATCAGAATAGATGTTGTAGAACGGCGTCTGATTTAAATCGTCCAGGTCCACCACGACCAGATCTGCGCGCTTTCCTGCCTCGATTGAACCAATCTCTTTTTCCAAATGCAGCGCGCGCGCGCCACGGATTGTGGCCATCTCGAAAGCTTCCTGAGCCGAAACAACTTTCGGGTCTTTGCTAAAGACTTTATGAAGCTTGGCTGCCGTGTCCATCTCTTCCCAAAGGTTGAGATCATTATTCGAAGCTGCGCCGTCTGTTCCCAGTCCCACCGCCAGATCATTCTTCAACATGTCCGGCACCGGAGCTACGCCGGAAGCGAGTTTCATGTTGGACTGCGGATTGTGAACCACGCCGACGCCGAGTCTTTTGAGCAGGCCTAGTTCCTCTTCAGTAGGCCAAACCACGTGCGCGGCAATGACGCGATCAGTAAGAAATCCGATCCGGTTCAAGTAATCAATCGGGCTGGCGCCCTTGCTTTTGAGGCTATCATCAACTTCGCGCTTCGTTTCCGAAATATGAATAACCACGGGCGCGCCGGTGCGATCTGAAAATGCCCGTGCGGCCTTCAAGTGATCTTCCGAGACTGTGTAAGGCGCGTGGGGTGCTATGGCCGGAATGATTAACGCGTTTCCCTTCCAGCGATTGATGAAACGCTCAACGTAGGTCATGGCATCGGCATTGGTCTTGTTATCGGCAACCGGAAAGTCGATTACCGTTTCGCCCAACACGCCGCGCATTCCGGCTTTGAAGGTTTCGTCGGCAATTGCATCTTCAAAGTAGTACATGTCGCAGTAGGTCGTAGTGCCGCTGCGAATCATTTCCGCCAGACCCAGCCGCGTACCGGCGCGCACGAAATCTTCCGTGACGTTTTTGGCTTCCGCGGGAAAGATGTATTTCGTCAGCCATTCCTGCAGATCCAGATCGTCGGCGATGCCGCGAAACAGAGTCATTGGCACATGAGTGTGACCATTGATCAGACCCGGAATAACGACTTTGCCGTCAGCGTTTACTACCTCACGAGCGGTGTATGCGGCGTTGATGTCTGCCGCGGCGCCGACTGCCGTAATGCGGCCATGGTCTATGGCTACGGCGCCGTTATTGATCACGCGGCGCGACGAATCCATCGTTACGATAGTGCCGCCTTTGATGATCAAGTCCACGTTAGTTGTCCGTCGTTGTGCGATTGAGGGCGATTGTGCTCCAGAAAGTAGAAAGATTAAAAGGGTAATTGAGATTCTTTTCATTGAAAAATGCATCGAGAGATGAGGGACCAGGACGTGAGGTCAGTACCGGGAGCGGTAGCGACCGGGTGACTCTGCGTGAACGTCACCGGAAGCACACCCGGTCGCTACCGCTCCCGGTACTGACTTCATGGCCCTTACCCAGCCCTCTACCAATGGGAGAGGGCTAAGAATGTTCTCCGAACTTTAAGCCTAACAAATTTACCGGCCGGCTTCCTTCAGGAATCTGGCGTCAAATGCCTTGGGCAAAAGATGCGCGATATCGACTTCCTCCCGGGTGCCGCGCAGGTTTGCCAGCACAATCCGCGCATGTTTGGCGAACTCCCAGATAATTTGCCGGCAGGTGCCGCACGGAGGCGTCAGTTGTTCGGTGTCGGCGACGATCGCCAGTTCGGTAAAGTCGCGCTCGCCCTCCGACAAAGCTTTCCAAATCGCCACGCGCTCGGCGCACACCGTCAAGCCGTAGCTGGCGCTTTCCACATTACAGCCGGTAAAAACTTTTCCCTCTTTGGTCCGCAGCGCCGCGCCCACGAGGAATTTCGAGAATGGCGCCACCGATTTCAGCCGCGCCTCAATGGCTCTCTCAATCAGATCATTTTCCGATTCGCTCAATTCTGTCCTCCAACTGTGTCGAGAGACCTGGACAGCCGCTCGCGAATCTTTCCACTTATCAAATCAATGCTCACCAGATTATGACCACCTTCAGGGATGATTACGTCGGCAAACCGCTTCGAGGGCTCGACGAATTGGATGTGCATTGGCCGGACCGTCGCGACGTACTGGTCGATTACTGAATCAAGGGTCCGTCCTCGCTCAGCCAGGTCGCGACGCAACCGGCGAATGAAGCGAATATCGTCAGGGGTGTCGACGAAAACTTTTATGTCCATCTGCTCCAGCAAACGCGGCTCGGCAAAAATCAGAATGCCTTCGACTATCACAATTGGTTTTGGCGTAATCGGGGTCGTATTGGGCAAGCGCGAGTGTGTGCGAAAGTCATAGATGGGCAATTCGACCGACTCGCCCGCATTCAGCTTCTTCAGATGATTAATCAGCAGCTCGTTATCAACCGCGTCGGGATGATCGAAATTAGCCGCGTTTCGGTAATCGAGGGGCATGTCCTTCAAATCACGGTAGTAGAGGTCCTGTTGAATAAAGACCACTTCATCCGCGCGCACCGTCTCGAGAATTCGATTCGCTACCGTGGTTTTGCCCGAGCCCGTGCCGCCGCAAATGCCTATGATCATTATGGTCGATTACTTCTGCGTGGGTACTTGGTCTTTTGTACTTGGAGTTTTGTTGTCTTAATGGATCGTGTTCGTCTTGATTGAAAAACCCACCGCTGAATCCAAATGGCCTTGTCTCAAAAGTGCGCCTTGAAAGCATCAGACGCTTTCTGCGTTGTCGCCGCATAGCGGCGAATTGAACTTAGCCCGGCCTTTCAAGGCCGGGTAGAGTTGTCCCGGCAGGTGCAAAGCACTGATTAAGTCAGCTTCGCGATCACTCTTCTGAGCAGCTCGGTAAACTGACTGCGCACGCGTTCGCCGGTGGCGATGACCTGATCGTGATCGACTGGCCGGTTAGAAACGCCGGCCGCGAGATTTGTGATACAGGAAATGCCAATCAGACGCATCTCCATGTGCCGCGCAACAATGGCTTCCGGCACGGTGCTCATCCCTACGGCATCGGCGCCCAAAGTCCTCACCATATGAATCTCGGCAGGTGTTTCATAGCTGGGGCCGGAAAGCGCTGCATAGACACCCCGCCGCACATCCAGGTTCATCGCCGTCGCTTCTTCAATCACCAGATTCTGCAAATCCGGATCATAGGCCGCAGTCAAATCCGGGAAGCGCGGTCCAAAACGTTTGTCATTCGGCCCGATCAAAGGATTTGCCCCCATCAGATTGATGTGATCGCTTATCACCATCAGCGACCCGGGCGTAAATTCAGTGTTCAGCGAACCGGCGGCGTTAGTCAGGATCAAAGTCTGCACGCCGAGCAACTTCAACACCCGCACCGGAAAGGTAACGTCGTCGAGAGAGTACCCTTCATAGAAATGAAAGCGGCCCTGCATCGCGGCTACGTCTACATCGCCGGCTTTTCCGATCACCAGCCGGCCCGCATGTCCTTCGACTGTAGCCTGCGCAAAGCCATGAATCTCTTTATAAGGCAGCAAAGATGAGGCGCTCAGTTCCTCGGCGAATCCGCCCAACCCGCTGCCCAAGACTACTGCAACTGAAGGGCGGGCCGAGGTGCGCGAACGGATCTGTTCGGCGGCGTGCTGCGCGCGGTCATACAGCGTCGATGGATTGGCTCTGGCTGACATTCGGGGTTGGGGCGCTAAGCAGATATTACAACAGCAATAGGGTTGCGAGTTCAAGCGGAGATTTGGAGTGCGCCGGCAGAGCGGAGCGACTGGAGCGCAAGCGTCTCGCTTGCAATGAGCGCGAAGCGCGAATCAAAAAAGAGCAAGCGAGACGCTTGCGCTCCA
>AP72_2010_repI_A001DRAFT_1000166_pt1 | contig 14175 bp, 12 predicted proteins | sample AmaPasrepliIA001_FD_9535 | JGI IMG/M metagenome (IMG submission 9535)
CGGTGCGGCCGCAATGGTGATCGCCAGCGAGCACTTCGTGAAGCAGAACAATCTCAAGCCACTAGCGCGCATTGCTGCGGTGAGTTCAGCGGGTGTTGATCCGCGCACGATGGGAATCGGACCCGTTCCCGCTTTACAGAAGTTGGAAGACAAGCATGGCCTGCGCCTGCATGAATTCGGTCTCGTCGAATTGAACGAGGCATTCGCTGCTCAGGTGCTTGCCTGCGATCGTGTACTGAACTTCAACCGCGACCGTCTCAATGTCAACGGAGGCGCGATCGCCTTGGGGCATCCGATTGGCTGCACAGGCACACGCATCACGGTCACGCTTCTGCACGAGATGCTGAAACGCAATACAAGGAAGGGCGTTGCGACATTGTGCGTCAGCGGCGGCATGGGAATGGCCATCGCGCTGGAGAACGCGGTCTAGTTATGACTGATGGCCCGCAATTCCGTGTGGCCGAACCATCCGACGCCGAGCTCCTTCTCGACTTCATGCGGGAGTACTATGCCTTCGACGGCCACGGATACGATCGGGAAAAGGCGGGCGTTGCGTTGCTTGGACTGTTGAAGAATCCTCACTTCGGCCGAACCTGGATCATCCTCGATGGCGAATCTCCAGTTGGTTACGCCGTGCTCTGCTTTGGTTACAGCCTCGAGTGGCTCGGACGCGACGCTTTCGTCGACGAGTTATATCTGCGCGAAGCCTATCGAGGCCGTGGCTGGGGAAAGCAAATCATGAAGTTCCTGGAAGACGCTGCCCGCGAGCTTGGGATTCGTGCGTTACACCTGGGAGTCGTTCCGGGAAACACCGCTGTGCACCTTTACGAGAAAGTCGGATTTCTCAAGCACGACAGCACCTTTCTGTCGAAGTGGATTGCTCGAGACGGTTCCAAGCCCGAGCGACCAGATGGAAATCGTCGGCGGCGATGAGCCAAAACACCCTCCTGTTTCCGCCTTCTTGAATAGGGTCTCTCTATCCACAAGTGCCTCCGGCACGATTGAGACCGCTAAATGAGGAGGAGATCGCAAGAATCCCATCGACCGTGCAGTCAAAGGGCTTCTCGCAGTGTGGATCGTCTTTGTTGCCAGTCTCGCAGTTCCGCCCGTGGCGTTGTCACAGTCCGGAGTTCCGGCCGCTGAAGATAGCCCGCTCTTCAAGGCATTCAATCAACTGCAGACGCAATCGAGTTATCGCGTCACCATCAACATGGAGATGAAAGACCCGCGAATGGCGCAGATGGCCGCGAATGGCATGGGAATGGGGCCCATGGAAAAAGTTGTGCAGGGGAACATGACGCAAGTGAGTATGCACATGAAGATGCCCGCGATGGATCAGCCAGGCACAATCGACGATTGGGAGATCCGCGCCGTAGTGAAAGATGGGCGAGGAGCGCGATTGATAACCTCACCCGCGGTACCGCGCCTACTGAAGAAAAGCGATGCGATGCTCGACATGCAGATGGCAATGTTGGAAAAACAGGCTGCCACGAGCGTCGCACAAGCGTTTGCAAAAGGGCCATGGGGGCCCATCGAAGCGGCGGTGCAAGGAGCGTCGACGGCAGCGAACCTGGCGGCAGGCATGGCACTGAAGAAAAAGTCGCACGAATTCTTCTCCTGGCAGTGCATCGACACGGCTCAACAGCAGAACCAGAAGGCTCCTCCAGAGTTGACCGGCATGCGGACCCTCGCTGATCAGAAGGTCGGCGCTGTCGATGCCGCGGCATACGAATTCTTCGTAAACGAAAATGGAAAGTCTCAAGGTCGCGTTCGCTTGCTCGTTGCCAAGGACAGTGGCATGCCGCTCCGCATCGAGATGAATGATCCGGAAGGTCGTGACGGTATGCACATGGACTACACAGCCTGCAACAAGACCGCGCAGATCGAAATTCCGGACTGTCTCGCCAAGTAATTTTAGCGAAGGCTCATCGATCGTGACTGACGCAGTAAGGGTTGGTCCGCATTGCGCCTGCAGAACCGCGGACACTATACTCAGTTAGAGTCCGGAGCCTTCGATGTCCCTTTCCGCAGTCATCGTCGATGACGAGCAGCTTGCTCGAGATGAGCTGGCGTACCTGTTGAAAAATGCTGGAGATGTGAGCGTGGTCGCCCAGGGCAAGAACGGCCTTGAAGCGGTCAATTTGATCAAGGAACACAGTCCGGATCTCGTGTTTCTGGATGTTCAAATGCCCGGGCTCGATGGCTTCGGCGTCATCAAGAAGTTGCTCGACAAGAAAGTTCCGCTACCGAAGATTGTTTTCGCCACGGCTTTCGACCAGTACGCAGTCAAAGCATTCGAAGTGAACGCGGTTGATTATCTGCTAAAGCCATTCGATAAGAAGCGCGTGGCGCAAGCCATTCACAAAGCGCGGACTCTGCAGGATGCGAATGCCGCTCCCAGTGAAAGATTCGAAACACTGGTCCGGATGATCGAATCTCAGAAACAACCGGCGTCCAAGATCATGTTGAAGGCTCTAGGACGCATGTTTCTGGTGGATCAGAAAGATATCTGCTACGCCTGGATCGAAGACGGCGTGATCACAGTTGTGACTGCGGGAGCAGCAGGAATGGAGGGACAATCCAACTGCCGGACGCTCGAAGAGCTGCTGGAGAGTCTCGACAGCAATCTTTTTTGGCGCGCCCACCGATCCTACCTGGTGAACATCAATCGCATCCGTGAGGTCGTGCCCTGGTTCAAGAGCTCGTACCAGCTCCGGATGGACGACAAGAAGCAGACGGAAATCCCAGTCAGCCGGGCTCAGACCAAGCGGCTGCGGGAATTGTTCGGGCTCTAGATTAGCTTCCCAGTTGCCGTTGCATGCGTAGATCGCGTCGCTGGCGGATGGCATCTTAGGTTCTATTGCGTTTCGTGGTTGAGCGGACTCGCGAACGCGCTCTGCCGTTTCCAACAAATCCTGAATCAGCTTTCCTGTGTACGTCAAACGAATCTCCACTCCTCACTGAATTGGGCGGAGTAAAACTCCCAAACAATGGAGGACAGTAAGTGAGAGAAACACTTCCTCCAGTGTTGGGGGAAGGCTACACGGCCATGGACTCCAGGACCGTGCGGTCACGAATTACAAGCGTTGGTCCATCCAGTTGAATCAACTGCTTTTTTCTAAGATCAGACAACAGGCGTGTTACGGTTTCTCGCGAAGCGCCAATGCGCATAGCCATCTCCTGATGTGTCATGGGGATGCTTTTACGCCTACCCTCGATCACGTCCTCACGGGGAGCCTGGGACAACAACAATCGTGCGAGCTTTTCGGCGGAAGTTCGAGTGAGCACCAGATCGTGAATGTCGCGATACGCGTCTGGTAGTCGAGACTTAACCATTGCGTTGTGTGCAGCCCCATCTCATTGTGAGCCTGCATCAGTTCCAGAAAATGCTTGCGCTCGATGAAATTTACAAGGCAAGGAGAAGCTGTTTCTGCGGTCGTTTCGTAGTTCGTGCTTGAAACTGAAGCACTCAGACCGAGAGCTTCTCCTGGGCCGGCTGTCTTGCGGATGAGAATTTTCCCGTCATTGGATGTGGTCGACAGGTTGACCTTTCCGGAGCACAGGATGAAGATGCCGCGCGCAGCCTGTCCTTCGACGAAGAGAATTGCTCCGGCAGGTACTATTTTCTCTGACTCACCTCGCTTAATGAGACGAGAGCGGGTTGAGAAAATGCACAAAAGTCTCCCGCTGTCACAAGTGGGCAATCGGCGCAGTTCTCGACGATCGCGATTCCATACGGCGTTTTCATTTCCCCCTTCTCATCCAGCGACGTCGCGAGCTTTTTTGCGGCAGGAGTGGGCTCCCCGCAAACGCCAGTCCCGCCAAGATGGCGTGAACTCGCGAGCAGCGCCCGCACATGCGCACGGGTTTCGCTGTGAGAACTCTGTGCGGCTGCGATCAGCTCCCACTGGGCTCTTCCTCGGACTCCCACTGGAGCCCGCACATAAAAAGGTATAAAGGATCGATTTCACCGGGATGGGTGTCGCGCAAATGCGACGAAGACATATCAGCGAACGAAAACTGCGATGGAATCTGCGTTGCGGATTCGGCCCACAGTTCGATCTGGGAGATTGATGTTTGGCTGCTTAGCCGCGAATACTCGCCAAGCGTCCGGCAGCGCCACGTGCGGGAGGGGCTTTGAGAGTTAGCACTTCGACCAGGGATGCCCCGAATGGCATCTGGTTCTGCTTCACTTGTAAACACTGCATTACTCCGCTCTTTCAGCAAACGGCTGAAGCGCCGGGCTCTGGGACTAGAGTCGGCTCTGAATCCGCGGCGGGCCACTCCAAAACCTCCGGCCAGAGGAGACAGACTTGTTGGGATGTGCACGTGGTGTTCCGGAAATGGTACTGGCGGGAAAGGGAGGAAGTTCCCTGTTTGGAAAGTTCCGGAAAGGGCCGCAAAATCGGGCGTTTCAACCCTGACGCAGCTTTCATCGTGTCTTTTGGAATCGTCTCAATTTGAGGATCCATCCGGGCCGCGTATTTGTGGACGAAGTGGCGGATCAACAATGGAATGTCGTCTTTTCTCTCCCGCAACGAGGGCAGCCGTATCGGAAAAACGTGCAAGGCGGTAGTAAAGGTCGCTGCGGAATTCACGCCGGGCAATGCTTTCCTCCAGTCTGCGGTTTGTGGCGGCGATGATGCGCAGATTCACCTTGATGGTCCGAACGCTCCCCAGGCGTTCAAACTCTTGCTCCTGCAAGACGCGCAACAGTTTGGGTTCCAATTCGAGGGGGATTTCTCCTACCTCGTCGAGAAACAGCGTTCCGCCATCGGCCAGTTCCACGCGGCCGATCTTGCGCACTATGGCGCCAGTGAAAGCGCCTTTTTCGTGTCCAAACAGGTCACTTTCGAGGAGTCCGGTTGGGATAGCCGCACAGTTCAGTTTGATAAAGGGTCCGCCAGTGCGAGGGCTCAAGCGATGAATGGCGTGAGCAATCAACTCCTTGCCGGTGCCGGTCTCTCCGAAGATCAAGGTGGTCGCCTCGCTGGCGGAAACTGTCTGCACCGGGTTCGAGTACGAGTTTCAGGGCCGGGCTTTGTCCGATAATCTCGGGAAACCGGCCCTCGAGTCGGGGTCCGCTCGCCAGATAACTTCGTTCTTCCCCCAATCGCCTTTTCAGTTCTTCAATTTCGGTGGCGGCCCGATGGTTCTCAATCGCAATGGCCAATTGCGCTGCCACCTGGTTGATTAATTCCAGATGATCAGCTTTGAAAGCAGTGGGCCGCGTACTTCCAAGGACGACGACTCCCATTGGTCCCTTCGGCCCCATCAGAGGTGCACAGCACAACGATCGCAATCCCTCAGTCCAGGACAATCGCTCCTACGCGGGTCACGCTGCCGCCAGCCGCCTGGACTGGAAGGAAGTGCACGATCCAGTGCCCCTTCTCAGTTTGCGAGGGGAGGATTCCCGATATCTCGAAGTGGATCGGTTTTCTTGTTTCGATCGCTTGCTGGAATTTCGGTTCTAGCAAGTCTGCGAGGTCGCCGAGAACCTCGCGACCTTTTTTCCCCTAAGTGAGCCTCGACCGGCAAACCGTGGATCGTGGCCAGCGTTCGATTGATGGCTAGATACCGGAACTCGGCGTCGAAGAGGCAGAGACCAATATTCGTCGAATTGAAATACGCTTTAAGCAGTTCCTCGGGTTCCGTTAGCGCTTCTGGATGCTCCAGCGCGACGAACAATCCCCCGTTCGACGTTCTCGGGATTAGTCATCATCGAGGGGCTACCTCCCAGGAGAAGAGCTGCTCGATGGGCCTATTTTTGTGGGTGCAAAAAATGATTCTCATGTCTGGGGCGCTGACCTGACGTACAGTCCGTCCTGACAGAGCGAGTCTCGAAAGGGTGGTTCGGGAGGGCAAAAGAAGGGTTGTACTTGCCTGAAACGGTAACAATGGAAAAGACGTGAGGCCGCGGGCGTAAGTACTGCATCTCGGGGAAACACTCCCGTGAGCGCCTCCCCCTCAAAGGCGAGATTAGTTTCAGTTATCTTTCAGCCAAATCGGCATTACATCGATGGACTCAAGCATCCCTGGAGAAAATTCTCTCTGCCAGTGGCAAGATTCCGGAGTTCGTGGGATCGGTTCCTAGGTCACCCATCGCTCGGACCTATAATCCTTAATTATGGCGCGAGGATGGGAGAGCAAATCGGTAGAGGCACAACAGGCGGAAGTTTTGGATAAGTCGGGCCCGGTTCGATCGAGATTGACTCCAGAAGCGGCAGCGCGCGCCAGACATCAGGAAACCCTCCGCCTGTCCCGCCAGCGTGTTCTTCAGCAACTGGAGCGCGTCATGAACCCACGTCATCGGCAAATCCTGCAAGACGAACTTTCTGCTTTGGATGACAAATTAAAGCAGTCTTAACCGAAGGCTAGAAGCGGATACTACCCAAACGGGCCGGGTTTATCCGTCTTGGCTCACGTATAATTGTGGCTTTATGACAGCCTACGTTTACGTTTCTCTCAAGAAGAGCGTTCTCGACCCTCAGGGCAAGACCATTCACGGCGCGCTAAAGAAGATGGGCTACAAAGGCCTGGAAGGCGTGCGGCAGGGAAAATACTTCGAACTCACTCTTGACGGCGTTTTGTCGCGCGAAGAGGCGCAAACTGAAGTTGAACGTATCGCCCGAGAGGTTCTGACCAACCCCGTCATTGAAGAATTCCGTTTCTCCCTCGCTGAGTAAATCGTTTTCCAGAGGATATGTCATGTGCGGCATTGTCGGATATGTTGGCAAGAAGAGTGTCGTCCCCGTAATCATTGAGGGTCTGAGGAAGTTGGAGTATCGGGGGTATGACTCGGCGGGAATCGCAGTCTCGGGCAATGGAAGTGGCCTGGATATCCGTCGCGCCGAAGGCAAGTTAAAAAACCTGGAAGAAGCGATTCGCCAGAAGCCGCTTCAGGGTACGTATGGTATAGGTCACACTCGCTGGGCGACGCACGGCCGCCCGACCGAGGAAAATGCTCATCCTCACCGCGATTGCACAGGCAAAATCGTTGTCGTGCACAACGGGATCGTCGAGAACTATCTCGGTCTCAAGAAGAAGTTGATCGACGAAGGGCACAAGTTCACGACTGAAACCGACACCGAAATCATCGCGCACCTGGTTGAAAAATTCTCATCCTCGACTGGCGGGCGCGTTTCTCTCGAGGATGCGGTACGCCAAACCGTCAAACAATTGTCTGGCGTTTTTGCCCTGGCGGTAATTTCGACCGACGATCCCAATAAGATTGTTGCTGCTCGCAATGGTCCNCCCGCCGTGGTTGGCCTGGGCAATGACGAGTACTTCGTCGCTTCTGACGTTCCCGCACTTCTTCAGCACACTCGCGATATCTTTTTCCTGGCCGACGGCGACATGGCAGTGGTAACTCCCGATGGAGTACAACTGACCGACTTTGAGGGAAAGCCTGTCAATCGGCAAGTGCAACACGTTACCTGGGACCCGATCCAGGCTGAAAAGGGCGGCTTCAAGCATTTCATGCTCAAAGAAATCTATGAGCAGCCGCGCGCCGTCCGTGACACCACACTGGGCCGCGTTTCGCAAGATACCGGTCACATCTTTCTCGATGAGATGGACATTAGTGAAGCGGAGTTCCGCTCTGCAGCCAAAATCAACATCATTGCTTGCGGAACTAGTTGGCATGCGGGGCAGGCTGGCAAGTTCATGATCGAGTCGCTGGCACGTGTCCCGGTCGAGGTGGACTACGCCAGCGAATGGCGCTACCGGGATCCTATCGTTGAGCCGAACACGATCACGCTGGTGATTTCGCAATCAGGAGAAACTGCCGACACGATCGCGGCCCAGCGCGAGGCGAAATCCAAGGGATCGAAGACTCTGGCTATCTGCAACGTTGTCGGATCAATGATTACGCGTGAAGCGGCGGGCACGATCTACACTCATGCGGGCCCGGAAATCGGCGTTGCATCCACGAAGGCTTTCACGGGGCAGCTTACGGCGCTATACATTTTTGCGATGTATCTCGCACAGGTGCGTGGCGTGATGCCTCTCGAGAAAGCGCGCGCTGCAATGCTAGAGCTCACGCGTATTCCTGCAAAGCTGGAGACGATTCTGGCGCATGATCAGGCCTGCGATGAATTGGCCAAGGTTTATCAGAAGGTGCACGATTTCCTGTTTCTCGGTCGCGGCATCCACTATCCGATTGCTCTCGAAGGCGCACTTAAGCTGAAGGAAATTTCTTACATTCACGCGGAAGGATATCCGGCTGGGGAGATGAAGCACGGTCCTAATGCGCTCATCGACGAGAATCTGCCGGTTGTTGTGATTGCCACGCGTGATGTAAATGATCCAGACGCTGTGCTGCGGTACGAGAAGACCATTTCCAACCTCAAGGAAGTGAAGGCGCGATCAGGCGTCGTGATAGCGCTGGCTACGGAGGGCGACGAGGAAATCAAAGAGGCGGCGGATCACGTACTGTACATCCCGCCAGCTCCAGAAGAGTTGGCACCGATATTGGAGATCGTACCGCTGCAACTGCTGGCGTATCACATCGCGGTTCGGCGTGGTTGTGACGTGGATCAGCCGAGGAATCTGGCGAAGTCGGTGACGGTGGAGTAGTCCGGGAATTGGACTCAGTAGTCCGCCGGTTCGATATCGGTGTGGGTGAAATCAGATCCCTTGAAAAGCAGGGGTTCGTCTAAGTCCTTGGCGAGTGCGTAAGCGAAGCAGTCTCCTAAATTCAGGCCCGCCTTGTGCCGCCCTTTTCCGAAATCGCGGTAAGCCTCGCGAGCGATTTGTGCCTGCTTCGGTGTCACCGCCTCAATCGCCACATTTGATGCGCGAAAGAAATCGTCCAATCGTCTACTCGCCACGGGATCTTTCCCGCTCTCGATGACCACCGCAGTCTCAACGAAGTTGACGGCAGAAACACGACGGATTTTCGCGGAGAACATCGCTGTCGCCAGATCCCGTGATTCGGGTTCAGCCCGAAGCATGGCAATGATCGCCGAGGCGTCGAGGATCATTTTGGAAGTCCATTCTCGTCATAGAGTAGGTCTCCATGGTCAATCGACTTGTACGGTTCCTTGAGACGCGCTGCGCACTCTTTTCCAATCTTCATGATCCGCTCGACCATCTCCGCCTTGGACCCGCCGCGCACCCTCTCAAGACGCTCTCGAACCGCTTCATTGACTGCAACTGTCATGCTTTCGCCCGTGAGTCGGGCCAGTTCTCGAGCCATGCGGTGCGTTTCTTCGTTCTTGATGTTCAGGCTCATGACGCTATTCTACCATTCTCGTCCACCATTCTACCATGTGGTAAGTCCTTGTTATTCAGGCACTTTCCGTGAAGATGTATTCATGCTGCCCATCGCGAATAGTGAGAACCTTCTTTCCGGCACGCTCCCCAACTACGAACTCGAATCCGTCTGCGCCGGGATCGATCGTGATGAATGACGTGGTTCCATCGTCATTCTTCCGTGACGCCACCGTGCTCTTCCACTCTCCAAGATCGAAAACCGTGGCGTTGTTGCTGGAGCGCACTTCCAGTTCTCCGAGTTCTTTGCTCGAGTAGTGCTTGGCCAATCCGCTGACCACTTCAGATGCTGCCGGGATCACGAGTCGTTCGCGATCCTTTGCCAGCGCAGCCTTGTGGGCTGCGGCCCGCGATGCGATCTCAGCTTCAGCTTCCGGCTTCCCGTCAAAAAGGACCTCGAGCAGTCGTCTTTCGAATGGGCCTTCCATCATGCCGCCGTTATCTGAGTTGGTGAGAAGCACGGCGCCAACACCATGTTCCGGTAACGCCCACCAGTTGCTTTTGAAACCTGACATACTTCCGCCATGGCTCACGACCTGCACGCCATAGGTGTGGTCGGTGATGAGCCCCATCCCGTAACTCGAGTCCTCGCCCAGTTGCACCTGCGGTGCGCGACGCATGAGAAGATTCTCTGCCGAGACGAGCTGTTTGCCGTTCGGCAGCTTGCCTTGGGAAAGTTCCAGCTGAACATATCGGCTAAGATCGGCAGCGGATGTCCAGACCGCTCCCGCAGGACGGGCTGGCACGATCGAGTAGTTAATGTCCATGCTGGAGACTTTCGGATTTCCGTCGACATCGTCACCGTGCGGGCTAGCATGGTCGCCGGCAAGTGCCTTGGCGTAGTCAAACGTTGTCGACTTCATCCCCAGCGGATCAAAAATCATTTCCTGCATTGCACGGTCATAGGCAGCTCCAAGCTCCATGTCCGGATGCACGATGTGTCCACCGATATATCCGGCAGCAGCAGCCATCAGATTGCTGTATTGGAACGCTTCGCCAAATTTGCTGGTGGGTTGCATCGTGCCGAGCAGAGCCAACTCTGATGCCGGCGTGGCGGACTTGTATTCGAATAGCCATTCCAGGTCTTGCCGGGGCAAGCCGGTGCAGGCGCAGATCAGATGCTTCACCAGAACCTTCTTCGTCGTGTCGGCGTTGCCGAGCTTGAAATTCGGATATACCTCGATGACCGGTTGATCCCATTTCAGCTTTTTCTGGTCGACCAACTCTGAGAGCAGCAGGGTTGTCATGCCCTTCGTGTTCGAGGCGGCCATGAAGACTGTGTTTTCATCGACTCGCTCCGGCTTACCGAGCTCCTTTACGCCGAGCCCGCCCTCATACACAACTTTGCCGTGATCGATCAAAGCGATCCCCACACCGGGAACTCCGAGCTGCCGCATCGAATTTTCAGCGAATGAGATCAGTGTGCTGATGCGCTCTTTGTCGAGCTCGTGCGCTTTGCGTCCGGCAAATGATTCGCGCTTGTAGCCTTTTGGGCGCAAGCTTTCGAATACAAGCCCGACGGCAGCGCCGCGTTTTTCGACCGTAGGATCGGTACCGTCGAGAATCGCAACCGTCCATGAGGTTCCCGCCCGGAGCGCTATCGCTTGCACAACTGCTCGTTCATTCGGAGAAGTCTCGTAATCGAAAACCTTCCGCTCGTCCCATCCTTCTTTTGGTGGAAGAGGAGTGACCAGTTTTACTGGGCGCTTGGACTCCGGCTTATACGCTGCCCAGGCGCCGGTTACCGCGGTGGCTGCATCCGCTGCCGACGAATCGAACAGGACTAAATGTGTATCGGACTCAGGTGGCTCGAGAATGACCATGTCTTTTCCCGTAACCATGGACCATTCCTTAGGCACCGTGAACGTTGCACCACCCGGTGTCACCCGCGGAGTGTCGGAGGAAACGCGCTCCGGCGCACTTTTTGCTTGCGGAGCAGCGTCTATGCTAGGGGGAGGGAATGTGGCGAACAATAAGGTGAGGGCGGCGAAGATCGTGCCGATGCGGCTCATCAGATCCACCTTTCCGGAAGCGACGGGAAATCGGCAAACACAATACCGCGTGCGACACGACTTGTAAAACTCTTCAAGGCATAATTCGCATCGCTGCCTTCAACTTCCACAAGGCAGTCGCGAGCGCAGTCAGCCCTGCGCCCCAAAAGACGAATGCGGTATCCACCACCCTGCGAGGTGCGGCTCCTACTCTGCGCAGCAGAAACGGAAAGAAGTTCCACGTGGTGATGTGGACGTAGTCCCACTGGTCATAGCCCATCTCGTCATTGTTCAAGTTCCATGCATTCATCTTGCCCAATGCAAATGCCGCGATGTTCTTGAACCGCAGGGCAATGACGTACGTCGGGTGCCCCAGTGTTTCCATCTGATAAATTTCCAGCGGGAGCCAGAACATAAGCGATGCGACTTGAATGACGAAGCTTACCGCGAGGAGAACCAGCGATCCGCGCCAGATCCAGGGGCCGAGGCTAGCCCGATGCTGCAGTAGAAGCGGAACTCCAAGCATTGCGAGCATCTCGACTGCTGTTGAGACATAGCGGTCGCCCCATGCGAAATCTCCTGCCCAATAGGTGTAGCGAGCGTAGAAACAGAGATATCCGGCGAGCAAAAGCAGGGAACCGACGACGTAGGCGCGGACCTCGCTGGCAAGGCGTCGCCATAATATGACTATCAAAACGAGCGCGAGCACGATGAGCGGATCAAACAGAAAAATCGATTTCTCTGGCTTGAACAAAGCCCCGAGCACACCTTCATGGAGCGGCGTGCTCCACGGGAAGTTTGGGGGAAGCGTTGGATCTTGCGCTTTCATCTCACGCGCAAAGATCGGAAGATATGTCTGGGTCAGCGATCCAAACCGATAGTAGCTATAGAGTCGTTCGACAACTGCAAAAAAGATGTAGATGGGAATTGCAACTTTGCTATAACTCGCTATTTTTCTCCACAACTCCGCGCCCCTAATGCGTTCGAACCAGAGCGTCATCAGCAGAAACACTCCCGCCGCGATGACATCGATGCCAGTCGTGACCCGCGTCAGCAAGTTCAGTCCCAGCGCGGCTGAACCGACCCATAATGTGCTTCTGTTACCGCCGCGCAGCCACTCATATTGATAGGAGAGGCCAACGAACGTAAGCAGCACGATGTAGTTGTTCTCCTGCATGTTCTGCGTGTAATGCAGGTGAGTTGTGCAGAACATCAGGGCAAGCACGCCGGCCAGTGTTTCATTTACGCTGAATCGCAACTGGCGCAGGAAACGGAACACGATCCACGCAGTCAGGACATTGATCAGAATGTTCGTGCTGTAACTGACCAGAATACTGCGGACGGCTGGATCGTCCTGATAGCCCGTGAACATATGCCACTGCGAGATCCATGTGGCGATCAAATCNGCAGGCAGCATTAACAGGGACTGCCCGATGCCGTACCAGCTGTAGATCTTTCCACTCCGGCCATGCAGTCCGAACTCGGGATATTCGTTCGGAAATACTTGCGGCTGCGAAGTCCACAGCCAATGCGTTGTCTGCAGACGGTGCGTGGTGTCGGCAGTCCCGAGTTCGCCCGACTGCACTACGAACGCAAGTAATCCGGCGGTCAGGCATAGAAGAAATAAGGGATCGCGAAACCATTTACGTATTGTGGAGTGCACGCTCTGGATGGTAATACAAAGCCGGCTTCCGGCTTCCGGCTTCGGGCGTCGAGAGTGTGGCGATCTTGTCTGCTGCATCGGTACTGCTTGGTTTTGTAGTGTCCTTCCGAGGGCTATCGCCCTCGTCAGGATGACATCACGGTTTGGAATTGAATCTGCGACGCGTGATACCTGAAGCCTGACGCCCGAACTCTGACGGCTGAGTTATCCTGTTGCGGGGAATCTCATGCCTTACTGTTCCTTCTGTGGCACGGAAATCTCCGCGGACGTTCGATTCTGCGCATCCTGCGGCAAGCCCGTTTCGCGTAGCAGGCCCACGCCGACTCCCGACGAAATGGCGACGATTGATTACGAGGCGACTGCGAACTCTCCCCTGCCGCCTACTCCGCGCACCCCGCCAGGCAATTCCTCGCATTCCAGTTCGCGGACCCTATCCTCTGTCGATTACCTAATCAGTGAAGGGCGCTTTCTTCCCGGCCGCCTGATCGCCGCCCGGTATCGGATCATCGCTCTACTTGGCAAAGGCGGCATGGGCGAGGTGTATCGCGCTGACGACCTCACGCTCGGCCAAGCAGTCGCGATGAAATTCCTTCCCGAAGAAGCGACCAGCCATGAGGGTATGCTCGAGCGCTTCAAGAACGAAGTGCGCATCGCGCGGCGCGTATCGCATCCGAATGTGTGCCGTGTGTACGACGTGGGCGAAGTCGAGGGCGCGACCTTCTTCACCATGGAGTACGTCGATGGAGAAGACTTGGCTTCGCTGCTTCGCCGTATCGGACGTCTTCCTCAGGACAAGGCCGTCGAGATCGCTCGCCAGATTTGTGCTGGATTGGCTGCCGCGCATGGCAAAGGTGTCCTGCACCGCGATCTGAAACCCGCCAACGTCATGCTCGACGGCCGAGGCCAGGTTGTAATCACCGATTTCGGTCTCGCCGGTGTTGCCGACGACATTCGCGGCGCGGAGATTCGCAGCGGCACTCCTGCATATATGGCCCCTGAGCAGATCGATGGCAGGGAAGTCACCATCCTCAGCGATATCTACGCCCTGGGACTGGTGCTCTACGAGATATTTACCGGAAAACGTGCCTTCGCAGAGAAGGCCGCGGGAGTTCTGCAAACACGCGAAGATCGCACTCCGAGCCGTCCTACCTCGGTGGTCAAAGATCTGGACCCAATCGTCGAAAAGGTCATTCTTCGCTGCCTCGAGACTGAGCCCTCATCTCGTCCTGCCAACGCTCTCGCCGTTTC
>AP72_2010_repI_A001DRAFT_1000167_pt1 | contig 14080 bp, 11 predicted proteins | sample AmaPasrepliIA001_FD_9535 | JGI IMG/M metagenome (IMG submission 9535)
CTGTGGAAATTGCTGGTGGATATGTCACCGGCAGAGGTCGTCTCGTGCATTCCGTTTAGACACATTACGGACGCCTTGACGCCGGACGAGGCGACCGAGATCCTGCGCCGTCACGAAGCTACCAAGAGCACCCGCGAAGCGGAAATGCGCGCGCAGGGTGTGCCGGCTTACACGACTTCAGCGGGATGGCTTGGCTATTCAGATGATAAGGTGCGGCAGTTGGTGCGCGCCGGTCTCAAGGAAGGATGGTCGCACTTTAAAATGAAGGTTGGTCGCGACGCGTCGGACGATTATCGTCGCGCTCGCCTGATCCGCGAAGAGATTGGCCCGGATCGCAAGTTGATGATGGACGCCAATCAGATCTGGGATGTGGATCAGGCGATCACCTGGATGGAGCCGCTCGCCCGGTTTAATCCCTGGTGGATTGAAGAGCCGACTTCGCCCGATGACGTGCTGGGTCATGCGCGAATTGCCAAAGCCGTGGCGCCAATCGGTGTGGCGACCGGAGAGGCGTGCCAGAACCGCGTCATTTTTAAACAGCTTTTGCAGTCAAATGCGATCAGCTTTTGCCAGATCGATAGTTGTCGCCTGGCAGGTGTCAATGAAGTACTGGCGGTGATTTTGTTGGCGGCGAAGTTCGGAGTTCCTGTTTGCCCGCATGCCGGCGGCGTCGGGCTCTGTGAATACGTCCAGCACCTTTCGTTGTTTGATTACATTGCGGTGAGTGCTTCGCTGGAGAATCGCATTACTGAGTACGTCGATCATCTGCATGAACATTTTGTTTATCCGGTGACCATGAGAAATGGGCGCTACATGCCCCCGCTGGATCCGGGTTACAGCATCGAGATGAAGCCAGAGTCGCTGGACTATTATGAATTTCCGAATGGCCAGGCGTGGCGGCGAACCGCCGCGAAGGAAGAGATTTGGAGTGCGCCGGCTTGACCGCGCTTTGTATAAGGGTCAGAACCCCCAGGGCGCCCACTTTAAGTTAGACGTTGCTGCGGTCGCTACCCCGCTTCATTGGGATTCTGACGCAAAAAAGGGGCATCAAGCCGCCGCACTCCAAAAACGCGGAGGAATCTGCATGAAGCGAATTCAGTTATTAATTCATTCCGTGATCGTAATCTTGTGTGCATGCGTCTGGGTAGTCGCGCAACCGAGCGCCGATGAATGCGCGGACACGAAAACGAAGCTCACGCAAGCGCAGACCAGGCTCAACGATTGGCCACAGTTGGCGCGCTATCACGACGCCAACGGAAAGGTCGCGGCGCCGGCGAACAACGAAGCGCGAGTAGTTTTCATGGGTGATTCAATCACGGATTCGTGGCAGAATCCGAAGTTCGGCGGTTTTTTTCCGGGCAAGCCTTATGTCGACCGCGGTATTAGCGGGCAGACTACGCCGCAGATGCTGGTACGGTTCCGGCCCGATGTGATTGCCTTGCAGCCGAAGGTGGTAGTGATCCTGGCGGGCACAAATGACCTCGCGGGTAACACCGGGCCGACGAGTCTCGAAGCAATCGAAGACAATCTGGCGTCGATGGCTGAGTTGGCGAAAACGAATTCGATCAAGGTAGTCTTCGCGTCTCTTTTGCCCGTCAGTGATTACGAGCAACGAGATGGTAAACCGATTATTCAGACCGTCCGTCGGCCCCCGGAAAAAATCAAGGCACTGAACGAATGGATGCAGTCTTATACCAGTCGTAATAAGTTGACGTACCTGGATTACTATTCCGCCCTGGTCGATGATAAAGGTTTTCTGAAAGCCGACTTGAGCGAGGATGGCCTGCACCCGAACGCGAAGGGGTATGCGATCATGGCGCCGCTGGCAGAAGCCGCGATTGCGCGAGCCATGAAAGGCAAGTGATTCATTGGAGAGGGTGGACAGTGTTGACAACATGGACAACATGGATCGCCTGCCCATCCGGTCCATGCTATCCATGTTGTCCAGTCTGTCCAATGAACAATGAACGAATAACTTAATGCCTACGACTTTGGCTGACATAGCGCGCGCTCTGGGTGTTTCGAAGATGACCGTTTCGCGGGCCATCAACAATCATTCGGAGATTAGTCCGGAAACTCGAGCGCGCATTCTCGAAGCGGCGCAACGCATGAACTACCGGCCGAACCAGTTTGCGCGCGCGCTTACCACCAATCGCTCATATCTCCTGGGAGTGGTGGTGCCTGATCTGATGCACTCGTACTTTGCCGAGATCTGCCGCGGGATTGAATCTGTCGCCAAGCCGCTGGGCTACCAAAATCTTATCTGCAGTACTGATGAGGACATTGCCAACGAAGAGTCGGAAATCGAAGCGCTGTTGCCACGAACCGACGGATTGATTCTTGCGTCTTCCGCGTCTCCGTTTGAGACTAAGTTCTACCGCCGCCTTGCCCGTGAACGGGCGAAGATGGTTCTGATCGATCGACATCTCGAAGGAATAAAATGTCCGGTGGTAACGACTGACGACGTTAAGGTTGGCGAACTGGCCACTGAGCACCTGCTGAGTTTGGGACACCGGCGCGTCGGCCATTTGAAAGGCACGGTCGCCTCCACCGCCGCTCTGCGGTTCCAGGGTTATAAACGCGCACTCGGGAAATGGCGTGTTCCTTTCGACGCGCAGTTCGTGCGTGAGTGCGGCTTCACGGAAGCAGACGGTTATCGCGCCACGCGAGAATGGCTGAAGGACGGCCCGCTGCCGTCGGCAATTTTTGCGGCGAACGATCCGGCCGCCATCGGCGCGATGAGTGCGATTGCGGAAGCGGGTTTGAAGATACCCGATGATGTCGCGATCGTGGGCGGGGGCAACATTCATTATGGCGACATGTTGCGCGTGCCCTTGACCACTATTGCCTGGTCGACGACTGAGATGGGCCAGGCGGCGGCGCGCCTGTTAATCGATATGGTAGAAGGAAAACGAGGGAGCAAGGCACAACAGGTAACGGTCGAGCCCGAACTGGTGGTGCGCGCCTCCTGTGGAGCTACGACAGCGGCCTTTGTTTAGCGGTTGGCCAAAAAGTGATCATGCGACACGTTTGTACAATCTCAATACTAACCTACCTGATCTTCGCCGGCAGCGCGATTGCCGCGCCTCGCATAAAAGTGCTGAAGCTCAGCGTCACCAATCCGACGAACGAAACCAGGGCGGCAGAAGACATCGTCGTCAGCGTCGCCGACCTAAGGCGGATCGCTCCTGATTTCCAGGCTGGCGACGCAATCGTAACCACCAGCGATGCGGCGACGCTCGAAGAAGATGCGCGCACCTTGCAAACGATCGAGCTGGCGTCACAGGCAGACGATCTGGATGGCGATAACAAATTCGACGAACTTGCCTTTCAAATCGATCTAAAACCCAGGCAGACTCGGATAGTGACGATTGCGTATGGTGAGACGGCCACAATTCAACGACTCCGCAGTAACTATCCGCAACGAACCGCCGCCAAGTTCACCATGAAATTCGACGGGCTGGGCTGGGAATCAGAGACCACTGCGTGGCGAATCTATTTCGATCAGCGCAATGCGATCGACCTGTGGGGCAAACGGCGGCCGGGACTATACCTGGAAATGTTTGGCAGGCCTGAGTACGTCTATCACTGGGATTCACCTCTGGGCCGCGACATTTATCGTATCGGCGATGCCATCGGGGCCGGCGCGGTGGCTGCGTTGGTTGACGGCAAGGCGGCGCGGGTCTCTGATGTCGCCGAACGCAAGTGGCGCATCATCAGCACAGGTCCGGTGCGGGTGATAGTCGAACTCACTTATAAAGGCTGGAAGATTGCCGGACGTCAAATCAATCTTACCAGCCGGATGACACAGTGGGCCGGTGAGCGCGGGTTTCATCATCAGGTAGCAACTGAAGGCGCAGATGGAGTAACGCTGGTTACCGGGATAGTACGCCAGCCGGACTTGCAGGAAAAGATTGTCAGACCTACTGTGTCCGAGCCCGCGTTTACGCGCATCTGGTGGGGTCATCAGGTTGAGGAAGAAGGACCGCCGGCCACGGCTGTACACATGCTGGCCGATCAAAATCTGGGTTTGGCGATCATTGCCATGGGCAGGGAAAGCAAATCAATCACTGACGACCCGCTCAACTTTCTGCTGCAGCCTCAGTTCGTGAATGGAAAGGCAGAATGGTATGTTACCGGTGTTTGGGATCAGGAGAACACCGACAACCTCACGGTGTTGGCAACCTCAGCTGACGCCAGGATTCGCTACGGGACTCTGGCGGCGCCCAAAGCGACGCCACGAAGTTTTGCCGATTTCGTTTCATTCGTCCGCGACGTCAACCTTCGGCTCGCACAGCGGGCGCGGGTCGCAATTTTATCTGCCACCGCGGCCCCACAGTCGGCACCGCCGGATACTCTGCAGCCGGCCAAGAAAAAGAGTTATGCGGAAGCCATCGATTTACTGAAACAATCCGCGGAGCGCACGGCAGAAAAATTGGAGCCGGCGATTTCACGGACACCTGCGGAGGGCTCAACCAGAGATACAGGTGAAGGCTTCTTTACGGAAGGTGACAATCAAACCGGCGAATGGAAAGCACAGCAGGGCTTCTACTGGACCGGTAGTTTTTGGGTTGGCCAGTTATGGCAGCTCTATACCAGAACCAAAGACGAGCGCTTCCGGCGCTGGGCCGAGCTTTGGAATGGGCGACTGCTCGGGAAGGAAGCCGACGAGAATCACGATACCGGGTTTCTGAACTATTATTCCTCGGTATTCGGGTACCGTGCGACCAAAGATGCGAAGTATCGTGACGGCGCCCTCCGCGCCGCAGCCCGTTTGAAGCAACTTTATAATCCCACGACCCAACTGGTTGCTTCATGGTCGGTGAACGGCGATGACACAATCATCGATACGATGATGAACCTGCAGATCTGGTGGTGGGCGACGCGGGAATCAAACGAGCCTGCGTGGCGTGAGCTGGGGTTGAAGCACGCATTGAAATCGGCAGACTGGCTGGTGCGGCGTGATGGCTCGATTGCTCAATCCGTCCATTACAATCCCGGCGATAATCGCCAGGAGTTCACGTCATCGCAGGGCACCAACAACTCAATAAAATTTGCGAACGCTGCCCGGCCCGGTGAAATGGTGTTCACTCATACGCACCAGGGCTTTGCTGCCGATACGACCTGGTCGCGCGGGGCGGCGTGGGCCTTGTACGGTTTTAGCGTCGCCTACGGTGAAACCAGGGACCCGAGTCTGCTCGCTACCGCCGAGAAGGTCGCCACCTATGTTATGGATCGTCTGCCGGAGGATGGCGTGCCGTGGTATGACTTTGTTGACGAAGGTGTGCACTTTCGCAACCGCGACAGTTCCGCCGCCGCCATTGCCGCCGGAGGATTGCTGCGACTGTCGGAGCTAACTGCTGATTCGGCCCGCGCGGCAAAATACCGGCGCGAGGGTGAGCGAATCGTGCAATCATTGATCGACCGCTATTTGACACCGGTCGCAGCTGGTGACAAAACACCATCCGGCACGCTGCGACATGGATCAAGCACACGGCCCAGCGACGTGGCGCTCGTTTATGGCAATTACTATTTGCTGGAAGATTTATTGTGGCTGGAGGATCACAAGAAGTAGAGGAGCACCTGTGAAGTCGGTACCATTCGCGTAAGCGAATGGTACCCGCGACCGCCTTCTTTAATCCATCCGCTGACGCGGATGGTACTGACCCCTTATCCACAAGGCAAGTCCAAACGGAAAAGAGAGGGAACAATTATGAGTACAGCGATGAAACAATCAAATGAGCAACTGATCTTTCGCAAGACGAACGCGCAAAAAGGGCGGACGATTTCTATCACACCTGACAACAGCTTGATGAAACATCTGGTATACGGACGCATCATTCTTGACCGGGAAGTCCCCCAGGCCAGTTTTTCAACCGGGGAATTTGAAGCCGGCCTGATCTGCCTGTCAGGCGCCTGCACGATCAAGTGTGATGAGGTTACGAACCAGATCGAACAGTACGACTCGATTTATTTGCCGCGTGACAGTAAGGTCGAGGTCACTACCGACAGCGCTTGCGATCTCGTCGAGTGTTCCGCCGAAGTCGAAAACAAGTATCCATTGCAAGTGGTGCGTTACGCGGACGTAGAAAAGGACGGATCGCTGAGGTTTCGGACGGGCGGCGCTGCAAATTCACGTACGGTGAATATCACGCTGGGCAAAAACGTCGAGGCGGGCCGGATCCTGGCTGGATTCACCACCTCAGAACCCGGTCACTGGACCAGCTGGCCGCCGCACGAACACGCTGCCATGCTCGAAGAGCTCTATGTTTATTACGACATGCCGGCGCCGTCTTTCGGCGTTCAATTCGTTTACACCAATCCGGACGAACCGGAGTTTGTCGGCGTCGTGCATGACGGTGATGCCGTGATAATGCCGAGCGGTTTTCATCCGAACGTTTCCGTACCCGGTCACCCAATCAATTTCGTTTGGATGATGGCGGCGCATCGAGAAGTTGAAGATCGGCAATTCGGAGTTGTCACGGTGCAGCCCGGGTTCGATAAAGGCGGCAGCGGATTAGAGGCCAGCCGGAAATAGGCGGAGCCAGTTGAGAGAAAAGGGCGACGACATACTTGAAAGCATATCAAGTTCTTAAGGCCTTCTCCCGAGAGGAGAAGAGAGAACACAATCTGATGGCTCGAATATTAATGCCGAGAAAGGGAGTGGCTAATGAGCAGTGGCATTTTAACCGCAGTGGAGACGGGAGTAATCTCCCGCCTGCCTCTGCGTTTACTGTTCGCCTGGTTTGCAATTGTGATGATCTCGACTGGCGCTTTCGGGCAGCGCAAACCATCCGAACCTGCCCGCCCCTTCGTGGTAATGTCTGCGCAGTCGCTCGACGATCTGCAAAAGACCCTCAAGCCCGAAAACAAGACGTCCGAATTGATTGACAGCGCCGGGATGCAACTGCGCGTGGCCGTGCAACACGAGAAGAACCGCGGCGGCGCCGCCGCAGAATTGCACGATGCTTCGGACGATGTGTATTACGTGCTGGACGGCTCAGCTACGCTTACGCTCGGTGGCAGATTGGATTCACCGAAAGAGACTGACCCGGGCGAATGGCGCAGTCCGAGGATTATCGACGGGAAGTCTTTTGAAATTAAGAAGGGCGATCTTATTGTGGTGCCGCGCGGCACGCCTCATCAGCGCAGCACCGAAAACAAAGACTTCACCATGATCCTGATAAAGATTTATGCAGAACCTTTGAAGAAGCGTGGGTAGTTATTCGTCCGATGCTTGCCTCAACGCTTAAGGCGTGGCCTCGCGCCTCCGGCGCAGCACATCGCGGAAAGCCTCTGGCTTTCCGTTACGGTGCTCTTAGACACAAGCGGCGAAGCTGAGCTGCGCCGCTATCTTTTCTGGATGCGTTCCGGTAAGCCGGAGGCTTACCGCTAATAGCATGCAAGATCCTGGGTCCGGCGCCAATGGAGCCTGGGTTATTGGCAACGCTCCCAACTACGGAGTTCTAGCGACGGACGAACTTCGCATGGTTTCAGGTCGCTGACGCGACACTGATCCGCGGATGCGACTAGTCCCGGCCTTGAAAGGCCGCGCTAAGCTCAACTCGCCGCTACGCGGTGACAGAGGTGCTAGCACTGAGCGTTTCAACTGATACGCTTTTTGAGGGAATCGGGAGTAGCGGTGAAGAAGCTCTGGTATTTAACTCTGCTGGTCTTGATGATCGGACAGGCGTCGCCGGAGGTGAGTATCGCGCGTCCGGCGCCGGCGAAAAAGAATCCGTACCGATTGCTGGTGGCTGCCGATGGCAGCGGCGATACGACTTCGGTGCAGCAGGCAATCGATCGCGTACCTGAATACAACACGCATCGTTTCGTGATTCACATCAAGCCCGGAACTTATAAAGAGCAGATCAAGATTCCCCAGACGAAGCCTTTCATTACCTTCGAAGGCGAAGATTCGTTGCAGACGATCATTACCTACAACCTTAGCGCCAGGACCGCGGGCGATACGCGCACCTCGTATACCGCGTACATCGGCGGCAGTGACTTTCGGGCTGATAATTTAAGTTTTGCGAATACCTATGGCATCGGATCTCAAGCGGTCGCTGTTTACGTCAACACGGATCGAGTCATCTTTCGCAATTGCCGTTTCCTGGGTTGGCAGGACACGCTGTTCGCGCACGGCGGCCGCCAATATTACAAGGATTGCTATGTTGAAGGTCACGTTGACTTCATTTTCGGGAACAGCACATCAGTTTTCGAAAACTGCACGATTCACAGCAAAGGCCGGGGATACGTGACCGCACCCTGGGCTTTGAGCGGTTCCGAGACCAACGGTCTTGTGTTTCGCAATTGCAAATTGACGGGCGGCGCGGATAGTGCCAGTTATTTGGGGCGGCCGTGGCGGCCTTACGGACGTTCGATTTTCATCGATTGCTGGATGGATGCGCATATCCGGCCGGAAGGCTGGGACAACTGGCGCGATCCGGCGCGCGAGCAGACAGCCCGCTTCGGCGAATATGGATCAAGCGGACCGGGAGCAAACACGGCGGCACGTGTCGCCTGGGCAAAACAACTTACGGAACAGGAGATCGCGCTCTTTGACACGCGCACATTCCTGCGGGGCATCGATAATTGGAATCCTTACAAATGGTGATCAGTCTGCAGACGAAATTGATGGTTCTGACTTTCGCGATGCTCATAAGCGCGAGCAGTTTTATTCTCGCGCCCGGCACGAACGCGCAGACAGGATCGCAATCACCGGCGATCAACGTAAATCCGAAACTGCCGGTAATCCCTGCGCGCAAATTTCTGATTACCGATTTTGACGCTATAGGTGATGGCAAGCATTCGAATACTGCCAGCTTTCGCAAAGCCATCCTCGCGTGTCGAGACGCGAGTGGGGGACTGGTGGTGGTGCCGGCCGGCACCTTCGTGACCGGACCGTTTGAGCTGGCGGCGAACATGGCACTCGTGCTGGAGAAGGGCGCGATCATTCGCGCTTCGGAAAATTTTTCCGATTACGATACAGCCGATCATAAAGTGTTGCCGCTTATCGGCGGCAGGCGATTAACCAACATCGCGATCCTTGGCGAAGGCACAATCGATGGCGCCGGCGCGCCCTGGTGGAAAAGATTTCGCGCCGAGCGAGCGGCCGGCGTGCCGCAACAGGGCCAGCCGCGCCAGGCGGGTCAGCCGCAGGAGAGTCCTCGTCCGAAGCTCGTGCTGCTGACTGACTGCGCGAATGTTTTGATCCGCGGGGTGACGATAAAAGATGCGCCGCAGTTTCATCTGGTGCCGCAGCGTTGCCACGATGTGACGATCGAAGATGTCACGATTACTGCGCCGGCCGATTCGCCGAACACCGACGGTGTTGATCCCAGCAGCAGCCATGACGTTTTGATCCGCCATTGCACGATCGATGTGGGTGACGACAACGTGGCGTTTAAATCGAATCCAGGAGAGGGCGCTACCGAAAACGTTTTGGTGACGGATTGCACCTTCAAACACGGTCACGGAGCTTCAGTCGGCAGCAATATTGGCGGCGGCATCCGCAACATCGTCGTGCAAAACTGCACTTTCGATGGAGCTGACAACGGTATTCGAATCAAGTCAGCTCGCGATCGCGGAGGGCTGGTAGAAAACGTGACCTATCGCCATATCACGATGAAAAACGTGGGTGTGGCGATTACGCTGAATCTTTTCTATTTCGACAAGACGGCACAGCAGGAGCGAAAGACGGCGGCAGTTACGTCGACAACTCCAGTTGTTCGTGACATTCGCATCATTGACGTAACTGTCGAGGGTGCCAAGACAGCCGGCGATATTGTCGGCTTGCCTGAAATGCCGATCGATACCGTTACGCTTGAGAACGTGCGCGTAGACGCCAACACCGGAATGACGGTGCAGGACGCGAAGCATGTCCAGATGCGAAATGTTCGCATCGTGCCCCGAAAGGGTGAACCGTTGAAGGTTGTCAGCGCGGAAGTGAGTACTGGTTCAATTTGAGAATAGGGCTAAAGCTGGGAGCGCGGATGTTTTCGTCCGCACCGCGAGCGAAGCTCGCGCTGCTTTTTCGGGCTCCGCGCTCATTGCGGACGAGGACGTCCGCGCTCCCAGCTGTTAGCTTGCCGGTGCACGCAAGCTGACACCTTGCGTCACAAAACACATGATTGATCGTCGCGAATTCATAAAACACACTTTGATGGGTGGTGCCGGCGCCGCAATGCTGGCGCAATTGGGACACGCCCGCGCACTCGAATCGCTGCTCTCGGGCTACGCTGCGGATGATCCGTGGGCTGAGGTGCCGCGCATTCTGGCCAGGATCAAGCCACCAACCTTCCCGACGCGCGACTTTGATATCACAAGATTCGGCGCCAGGGGCGACGGCAAGTTCGATTGCACGGAGGCCTTTCGGCTTAGCATCGCGGCCTGCAATCACGCAGGTGGCGGACGCGTCGTCGTGCCGGCCGGGCAGTTTTTAACCGGTGCGATTCACCTCAGAAGCAACGTCAACCTGCACGTTACGAAAAATGCCACGATAAAATTTGACCCCGATCCGAAGAAGTACCTGCCCGTTGTCTTTACTCGCTGGGAAGGTATGGAGTTACAGAACTATTCGGCGTTCATCTATGCGTTTGAGCAGCAGAACATAGCCATTACCGGCGAGGGAGTTCTCGATGGCCAGGCCAATTGTGAGCACTGGTGGCCGTGGGCCGGCCGGCAGGCTTGCGGTTGGAAAACTGGCGACCCCAGTGCGCGAAAGGCACGCACGCTACTGCAGGAAATGGTCGCCAAAGGCACCCCCGTTAGCGAACGCATGTTTGGTGAAGGTGGTTACTTGCGGCCCAACTTCATTCAACCGCATCGCTGCCAGAATGTTCTGATCGAAGGCATCACGCTCAGGAATTCACCCATGTGGCAACTGCATCCATTGCTTTGCACGAACGTCACCGTGCGCCGCGTGATGATCGAGCGCGAAGCCAATCCGACTGACGCGACGGGCCCGAACACGGATGGCTGCGATCCGGAGTCCTGTCGCGATGTGCTGATCGAAGATTGTGTGTTTGTCACCGGTGACGATTGTATTGCGATCAAAGCGGGACGAAATGATGATGGCCGGCGCGTGGCGGTGCCTTCCGAAAACATCATCATTCGCGGCTGTCAAATGAAAGATGGTCATGGGGGCATCACACTGGGCAGTGAGATCTCTGCCGGCGTGCGCAATGTGTTTGCCATGAATTGCAACATGAGCAGCCCGCGACTCGATCATGGGTTGCGATTCAAGAATAACGCCACGCGGGGCGGTGTGCTCGAAAATATTTTCTGTCGCGACATCACCATCGGGGAAGTCAGGCACGCGGCCATCACGGTTGATTTCAATTACGAAGAAGGACCCAACGGGAAATACACACCGGTGTTGAGAAATCTGCACGTACAAAACCTGAAAAGCGGCAAGAGCCAGTATGCGATGGACCTTCAGGGATTCCCGAATGCGCCGATTACCGATGTGCATCTCGCCGACTGCACTTTCGAAAACACGGCGCGTGAAAGCATCCTGAAGAATGTGCGCAACCTGACGCTGAACAATGTCCGGGTGAATGGAAAAGTGGTTTCATCAATGGCCGAGACCGCGTAAATGTTTCGCGCGGCGGCAAAATGACTGCAGGAGATCTCGAAATGACCTCAAGCTTCGCCTCAACGCCCGTTCGGCTTGAGCGCCGTTTGGCCGGCGAAAACGTCTGGCTTTATCACTCAGGCGCCGACGAGCAGGCGGAACTGATGAAGTATTCGCCGCGTTCGCTCAACTATGAGGTGCTCGAATCCGAAGGCGCCGTGGGGCGCGCGATGTTCGACGAACTGGTCATCGCCGCGGATAAAAGAGAAGGTGATGTGACGGTGGTGATTCTTGGCGGGCGCGGCGGCCAGGCCCTGCACCGGCTGCTCGGCGAAAAGGCGAAGACCAGAGAGATTGATGATCTGCTCGCGCGGATGAATGTTTTCACCCAGGACGCGCTGGCGCCAATGCGCATGGATAATTCGTTCAGTTTCGTGCGCGATTTCGAGCGACTGCTGGGCGAGCCATTTTTCAAGAAAGTCAAAAGCTTTACTTCAATGCGTACTGATGGCGTGGATCTCGAGACGGGATTGATGAGTTATCTGAATGAGCTCGAACGCGCGGGTCCGGTCGATATTATGTTTCTCGGCCTCGGGCCGGAGGCCGGGGGTGCGTCGCATCTCGCTTACATCAAGCCGGGTTCCGGCGCCGGCGCTGCTGATGTTGCTGGTGTGATCCCCATCTCAAGCGAAATTCTCGAGCACCACGTGCGGAAATTTAAGGCCGGCGGGGCGGCTACGAATGACACCGATGAAGCGGAATGCCGTAACGCTTCCCACATTTTAACCCTGGGTCCGGCCGCATTTCTCCGGTCACGCAAGATTGTGCAATCGATTGTGGATGCGGACACAGCGCCCGCAAAGGTCGCGAGTTTCGATCGCCTGGTTAAGACGATGATCTCCGATCAACCCCAGGCGCGGGCACTGCAAGTTGATGAAAACCCCGGGCTGTGGATTCGGCTCCACCCCAATGTTCGTTCGCTCGTCTTGCCGAATGTCTTAACCGCCTCGAATTGAACGATAAATGCCTCCGACAACCGAAAGCACAACCGGTCAGTGACTACGCGATTGTCGTGAATCCTTGATGAAGTTGGCCGCCAGGTGTTTGAGCACATGATCAAAGTGGCTGATGGTGAGCTGCTGGCGAAGGCCGAGATCAACAAGCATCGAGAATTTCAATTTTGGGCCGAGCAAACAGTGTCTTTGTAGCTAAATTAGCTTAGACAGGATTGACCGGATCGACAGAAAATCAGTGAAGAGAATTTGCGGACGCCGTTACAATTTCTTCTTAATCTTGTTAATCCGGTAACTCCTGTCTAAGAGTGGTTCCACTTTGTAGCAGACAGATTTCCAGATCGACAGTAGAATAACTGTGCTGGTAATCCCGGAAGTAAAGAGCGAGCGAGTTTAGGAGGAAGCCATTCGTTTTTGGGCGGGCTTCCGGCATTTGCTCAGGATCCGTTACCGTTAACGATAAATGGCTTATAATCCACTTGATCTGACAGGCAAGGTTGCCGTTGTGGTCGGCGGCACTTCAGGTATTGGGCGCGCCGTGGCGCACGGGCTGGCGGAAGCTGGAGCAGATGTCGTGCCTACTTCGCGACGTGCCGATCAGGTTGATGCCACAGCCGCTGAGATCGAAGAACGCGGCCGGCGCACTCTCCGCATCACTTGCGATGTGGTTGACCGGTCATCGCTTGAGAAGGCGCGCGACCAAACGATCGCCGCGCTGGGACAGGTTGACATTCTGGTAAACTGCGCCGGACGCACCAAGCGGGCCCCGACCATCGAGTTTGTTGAAGATGATTGGAACGACATTCTCGACACCAATCTGACCGGGACCCTGCGCTCTTGCCAGGTGTTCGGCCGGCACATGGTTGCACGAGGTTACGGGCGAATAATCAACATCGCTTCGCTCACGACGTTTGTAGCGCTATTTGAAGTTGCCGCTTATGGAGCCAGCAAAGCGGGCGTGGGGGCGTTGACAAAGTCGCTGGCGATTGAGTGGGCGCCACATGGTGTCTGTGTGAATGCGATTGCGCCGGGAATTTTTCGCACGGCGTTGAATCAGAGACTTCTCGATGAGACTGAACGTGGCCACGAACTTTTGGTCCGCTCGCCCATGAAGCGCTTTGGACGAGTCGAGGAGCTGGCGGGCGCTGCGGTGTTTCTGGCTTCGGAGGCGGCCAGCTTTGTAACCGGCGAAGTGCTGGTTGTTGATGGAGGCTTTCTGGCGAGCGGCGTCAATCAATGATTTTGGAGTTCGCTGGCCGAGCGAAGCGCCGATGCCGCTTTTGCATCTCGTGCTCGCACTAAAAATTGAAAACATCCAAAGCGCCGTCGCCCTCCCGACAAGTCGGGACTCTGCCGGCGCACTCCAAAATAGATGGACCAAGTAAGCGAATCAATCCAAGCTACCGCTCGTCCTAAATCAGAGGCCACTCTGGCCCCGCCGCAGTCCGGCGGAGCCAGCGCTATTGGCGCCGCGGATGCCGCGCTCCAC
>AP72_2010_repI_A001DRAFT_1000169_pt1 | contig 14079 bp, 12 predicted proteins | sample AmaPasrepliIA001_FD_9535 | JGI IMG/M metagenome (IMG submission 9535)
TCATTGCAAGCGAGACGCTTGCGCTCCAGTCAATGAATCAATTGCTTCAGAATCGCCTTTTGCACGTGTAAACGGTTCTCTGCTTCATCAATTACTACTGAGCGGCGCGAATCAATTACCTCATCAGTGACGATGACGTTCCGCCGCACTGGCAGACAGTGCATGAAGATTCCCGAATTTGTCCGACGCATCTTGTCTGCGTCGGTGATCCACTTGTCTCGATACCGCGCGCGCTCGGTTATGTCTTTCTCAGCTGAGCCGTAAAAATTTCTGCTGCCCCAGCTCTTGGCATAAACAACATCTATTCCACTGAAGGCCGCCTCAACGTCGGATGCCAAGCGGACGCTTCCACCGGCAGCTTGGGCCGAGCGCCTGATGCCGCCCATCAGTTCGTCATCCAGTTCATACCCTGGTGGATGTGCGATCACCAGGTCATGCCCCATCTGCACCGCGGCGAGTGCAAAGCTGTTGGGGACGGCCATCGGCAACGGCTTCGGATGCCAGGCCCAGGTGAGCAGAACTTTTTTCCGCCCCTCCCCGAGGTGCTCGCGAATGGTCATCATGTCTGCCATCGCCTGACATGGATGATGCATGGCGGATTCCAGATTGATAACCGGGACGTCCGAATACTCGGAAAACGCCTGCAGGATGGGATCGCTTCGCTCCGCTTCCCAGTCCTTCATGGCCGCAAACGTCCGCACACCAATCGCGCAGCAGTATCGCCCCAGCACCCGCACAAATTCCGCAACATGCTCGGTCTTGTCTGAATCCATCACGGCACCGCGACGATGCTCCAGGGTCCAACTCGTGCCCCCGGGCTCGAGCACCACTGCATTGCCGCCGAGTTCGTGCACGCCTACCTGCATCGAGGCGCGCGTGCGCAGACTCGGATTGAAAAAGACCAGAGCTACGGATTTACCGGCCAGCGGCCTTGACTGATCATCGCCTCGTTTGAAACTTAGCGCGTAGTGGATCAGGGTCTCAAGGCGGTCACGTGATAAATCGATAGTGCTGAGAAAGTGTTTGGGCACGCTTGGGACCTTTCTGGCGTCTTTATAGTTGAGTTCGCGTACGCGATCTCATTCGCACCTGGCCAGCCAGATGGCACAAGAACAAGTTTATACAGGGAAACCGTTTAAACGGCTTCCGGGCGTTCCCCAATCTTCGATCACCTGGCTGAAGGAGTCTGTCGGGAAAAATGACAACCACACCCTGTTTAGTACCCGGAGCGCCAGCGAGGGGATCAATTGCTCCTGCTGCTCAGTGAACCACTCACTTTAGGACCCCTCGCTGGCGCTCGGGGTACTTAGACGGGTCGTGGTTGTCAATTTTCCGGCAGACTCCTTCCTAAAGCCAGGTGTGAATGAGACAGCTTTGGGTTCACGCAAAGCGCTTCAAAAAACTTTCCCCAAAGCATCAATAAATAAATCAACCTGGTCCTTCTGCAGACACAATGGCGGCAGCAATCTCAGCACCTTCGCATCGCTTGAAGTTCCGGTAATGATTTTCTGCCTCAGCAACGCCTCATGGACATTTTTCGCCGAGTCGCCAAATTCAAGTCCCAGTAAGAAGCCGCGGCCGTGAACATTGACTACCTGCTCGACCTCTCGCAAGCGCTCCCGCAGATAGCTTTCCACTTCGCGAACATTTTCGAGCAGGCGATCATTTTCGATCGCTTCCAACGTCGCGATTGCTGCGGACATCGCGATCATGCCCCCGCCAAACGTCGTGCCCAGGTCGTTTTCCTTGATATGTGAAGCGATGTTTGTATTGACCAGGCACGCGCCCACCGGAATGCCGCTGCCCAGGGCTTTCGCCAGCGTGATGATATCGGGCACCACGCCGTCACCTGCCGGGCTGCCGGCAAAAAACCATTCGCCCGTGCGACCCACCCCGGTCTGTACCTCATCGTAAATCAGCACGATACCGCGTTCATCGCATAATTGACGCAACGATCGGTAGAAAGAGGTTTCGGCCATCTTCACCCCGGCCATGGATTGAATAGGCTCGAGCATAATTGCCGCGACTGATTCGTCTGCCAGCGCGCGCACTGATTCGAGGTCGCCAAAATCGGCTCTCAGGTGGCCGGGCACATTGGGTTTGCCTATCTCGCGATACTTGCCCAGAAAGGTCGCGCTGATTGCATCGGCGGTTCGCCCATGAAAACCGCCGCTGAAGGTAATGACGTTTTCGCGACCCGTAGCAAAGCGAGCCATGCGCATCGCGTTTTCGTTCGCCTCGGTCCCTGAGTTACAGAAGAAAGCCTTCGTCAGGGGTTCAGGCGCGATCGAAATCAGCTTTTCGGCCGCGCGAGCGCGAGTATCCGAGTAGACGAGATTTGAATAAAACAGGAGCTTGTCGGTCTGTTCTTTGATCGCGCGCACCACGTGCGGGTGACAATGGCCGGTGCCCGCGACCGCATGACCACCGTAAAGATCCAGATAACGCTCGCCGTCTCCGGCATAGATCCAGACACCTTCACCGCGTTCCGCAACCAGGGGCATCTTTTTGTAAGTCGCCAGCTGGTAGTCGTCTTCGAGAGAGAAAATTGATTTTGAGTTAACTGCCAATTGTGCTTTCATCCTGCTCTGCTTCCGTTCGGGACCGACGTTTCGGGAACTGCTAAAGCCGGCGTAATTCCATCGGCGTAGCCAAGGTCGAACAACATTCCTTCCGAAACCTGTCCCATCATTTTCTTAGGTTCGAGGTTGACCACGAACAAAGCCTGCACCCCTTCGATTTCCCGAGGATTCGCGCGCTCCTGCTTCAGGCCCGCAAGAATCGACCGCCGGTGATCACCGAAATCTACCGTCAGCTTCACCAACTTGTCTGAGCCGGCGACCTCTTCAACCGTCAGAATCGTGCCGGCGCGAATATCGACGCGCTCAATCTCGCCGAACGAGATCGGCGGCTTGACAGGGGCCGGTGTGAACTCTGATTTCATGGATTAGTTCCCAGCAACATCAACCCGGTTGACTCGTCCACACCAAACATCAAATTCATGTTTTGCACGGCCTGCCCGGCCGCACCTTTCACCAGATTATCGATCGCCGTGAAAACAACCAGTTGCCGGCCGCGGGCCGCAAACCCAATGTCGCAGAAATTGGTGGTCTTCACCCAATTGATATCCGGTGATCCTTCGATTAGCCGCACGAAAAAAGAGTCGTGATAGAAATCGGCGAACATTGCCTGCGCTTCAACGGCGCTGATCTCCTGCTTCAGTTCGCAGTAGATTGACGCAAAGATACCGCGCGCGACCGGCAATGAATGCGTCATGAAAACCAGCTCGCTGGTCCATTCACCGATCGATTTCAGGCTCTGTTCGATCTCAGGCACGTGCTGGTGAGTAAAAGGCTTGTAGGCGTAAAACGAGTTGCTACGCTGCGGATGATGAGTGTTAGCGGCGGCTTTGGCGCCTGAACCTGACGAGCCGGTTTTCGCATCGACGATCACGCGACATGCCAGGAGGTTGTTGGCTACCAGCGGCGCCAGCCCCAATAGTGTGGCCGTCGCAAAACAGCCTGGGTTTGCGACGCGGGTCGCTGATTTAATTACTTCGCGATTCGTTTCGGTCAGGCCGTAAACAAAATCGTTCTGGGCCTCCATCGCCGTGTGCTCGCGCCCGTAATGTTGCGCGAAAATCGCCGCATCGCTCAAGCGAAAATCGCCGGAAAGATCTATTACCTTAATACCGGCAGGTAAACGCGGCGCCAGTTCCATCGCCTGGCCATGCGGCAAGGCGAAGAAGGCACAGTCTATATTCTCAAGATTCTCAAGATCATCTGGCGCTTTGATAAACTTCAGCCCAGTAACACCCCGTAGGTTCTTGTGCACGTCGCTGACGGCCTTGCCGGCGTGCTCGTTAGCAGTCACGAATTGAATCTCGGCGTTCGGATGTTGCAGCAGAATGCGTAGCAGTTCCGATCCGCCATAACCTGAGCCGCCAAAGATTGCAATGCGAAGTTTCATGTTAATTCGAGGGCGCCGGTTGTCGACGGCGCTTTGACTGGAGCGCAAGCGTCTCGCTTGCAATGAGCGCGGAGCGCAAATCAAAGCGGAGCAAGCGAGACGCTTGCGCTCCGGTCGTCGCTTTTGCGCTCGGCCGGCGCACTCCAAATTCGGCTACTCACCACTTCAAACAACTTCCTACCGTTACGGCGCGCATTGGCGGCCGGTACCCCGAACTCGTTCTGAATGTAGTCTTCACCCATTTTTGAATCCGTGACCGAGCCGGCGACTAAATCGACTTTTATGTCGCGGCGGCGGAACAGCTCAATGCCTCCCCACGCGCCGACATAATCCGAGGCGCAAAAGACCAGAGCATTCATTGCGCCGCGAAGCTCTTCGTCTGCGAAAACCGATTCGACCGAGTAACCGCCGAGAATGCCGTCGCCCAACTCGATGACAATCAAATCGGGTGAGCTCTCATTAAGACGGCCGATGATGGCTTTGGCGACGGGGGCCAGATCTTCCGCTCCCACGGTCGACGGCAGACCGCAATCCAGAAAACTCGCGGTCGCAATGGCTCCGTGGTCCGCCATGTTGAGCGTATCGCGCAAGCAGGCGATGCCTGAAAGCTTCGCCGCCGCCACGCGTAAGCCGTTACGCGTTGCCTGCTGAATAATTTCCGTGACCGCATAGGTCTTACCGCTGTTCATACACGCGCCGGCAACCACGATGAGAGGGGCCGTTACGCCAAGCTCATTTCGCAGCGGCAAGGCCACGTCGGCGATATTCTGCACCGAGGCGCCCCCATTTTGGGCCAGCCCGATTACTTCCACTTTGATCGCATCGTTCAGACTCGAATGATGACCACTGCAACTGCCGATTACGCCACCCAGATTCAGAAGGTGGAGCTCATCGCCGGCTTTCACTGTTTCCGGCACATCACCAACAAAACCTTTCAAGGCACGCCGGCGACCCAGCACCCCGGCCACAATATCGCCCGGATTTACCTTTGCTAAACGCCCGGTCGGCAACTCAAGCATATTGTAGGTGGCGTTGTCGGTCAGCACGCGCACGACCACCACGTCGCCCGCCCGCGCGGCGCGGACTGATGGTGTGACCGAAATCGTTTTGGGCAGATTCAGCGGCGACGTCGCTGAGCCAATCTTGTCAACTTCCAGTTTGTGGGTTTCCATATTCCGCACCCCTCTACCCTTAACGGCGGCCCTTCCGCTCGCCTTTTTGAAAAAGTTAATTTGAATGCGTCTTTCCCAATCGCAAACGCAGTGCGTTTAGTTTGATGAAGCCTTCCGCGTCCCGCTGGTTATAGACGGTATCTGCTTCAAAAGTCGCGATCCGCTCATCATAAAGCGAATGCGGCGAACGCCGCCCCACCACCGTAACATTGCCCCGATAAAGCTTCAGCCTGACGTCGCCCGTAACCTTCGCTTGCGTTTCATCAATCAGCTTGCGCATCAGGTCAAATTCGGGCGCAAACCAAAATCCGTAGTAGACACTCTCGGCAAACTTGACACCCAGGGAGTCGCGCAGGTGCATTACTTCGCGATCGATGGTGATCGATTCCAGGGCGCGATGCGCCGCATGCAGAATCGTCACACCGGGCGTCTCGTAAACTCCGCGCGATTTCATGCCGACGAAACGGTTTTCAACCAGGTCCACGCGGCCAACTCCATGCGCGCCGCCCAACTCGTTAAGTCTGGTTAAAATCTCGACTGGACCGAGGTCTTCACCGTTGAGCGACCCGGGTTCGCCTTTTTTGAATCCGATTTCGATATACTCGGGTTCCTCACTCGCGTTCTCAGGTGAACGCGTGAGTTGAAAAATATTTTCCGGCGGCTCGGCCCACGGATCCTCCAGGATCCCGCCTTCGTACGAGACATGCATCAGGTTGCGATCGGTCGAATAAGGTTTGTCAATAGTCGCCGTCACCGGAATGCCATGGGCCTCGGCGTATGCGATTAAGTCCGTCCGGCCGCCAAATTCCCATTCACGCCATGGCGCGATCACTTTGATATCAGGTTGTAGCGCGTAATAAGTGAGTTCAAAACGGACTTGATCATTTCCTTTTCCGGTGGCTCCATGGGCGACTGCATCGGCATTCTCTTCCCGCGCAATTTCGATTTGTCGCTTGGCAATTACGGGCCGCGCCAGCGATGTGCCCATCAGATAGACTCCTTCATATACCGCGTTTGCCTTGACGGCGGTCCAGACATAGTCGCGCACGAATTCAGCTCGCAGATCTTCTATGTAAAGCTTCGACGCCCCGGTCGCTTTTGCTTTCTCCTCCAAGCCGTCCATTTCCGCACCCTGGCCGACGTCCGCACAGTAACAGACGACTTCGCACTGGTACTTGTCTTTCAGCCAGCGCAACATTACCGAAGTGTCCAGCCCGCCAGAGTAAGCGAGCACGATCTTGTTAATTTTTCCGTTACCCATCGTCATTGATTCATTCACCGGTCCACTCATGTCCACAATCCACGATCTTCTTATCCAAACAGCTCCCAAATCTTCTTCATGACCGCGCGCTGCGATTTTTGATCGCGCACGGCGATGAAAATTGTGTCTTCACCGGCCAGCGTTCCTACGATTTCCGGAATCGCGGCATCGTCAATCTCAACAGCTACCGCAGACGCGCGGCCGGGCAAGCACCGCGCCACAATCAAAATCTCTCCAGCGACATCCAGACTCAACAAGCCGCGCGTCGCATCGCCGTTGGCGTGCGGCAAGGCATACCGCCCGTGATGCTTGATAACTCCCAGCTCGTCCAGGTCGCGCGATAAACTTGATTGAGTTGCCGGAACTCCGGATCGTTCAAGCTGGGCGCGCAAGGCTTCCTGCGTCGAAATCGGCCGCGCGCGGATTAAATTGAGAATTCGCTTTTGTCGCTCATGTTTCAGCATCGACCGGCTTCAGATGCGCTGCCATGCATAATAGTTGCATTTTCTCCGCATAGATGCATAAAATAGCGTGCTTTATGCGGCCGCGTCAAGTCACCCTGGTGGCGGCAAGAGGTAAAAAGCCGATATAGCAAGGTAAGTTCCCAAGATGACAAGCGAAAAAGAGCACAACCTGTGGGGCGGTCGATTCCAGGGCCAGGCGGACCCGGCATTCGCCGAGTTTAATCGCTCATTCGGCTTTGATCGCCGGTTGATTGAAGCCGACGTGCGCGCCAGCATCGCCCATTCCGGGGCACTGGTGGCAGCGCAAGTGCTGACACCTGCCGAGGGCCGGCAGATTCAATCCGGGCTCCAAAACATTCTGGAAAGTAGTAAACACGTCCCCGGGTACTGCGACGAATTGCCGGCAGAGGACGTGCACTCATTTGTCGAAGCGCGACTGATTGCCCTGGTCGGCGATTTGGGGCGCAAGCTCCATACGGGTCGCAGCCGCAATGATCAAGTCGCAACAGATTTCCGTCTGTGGCTGCGTGAACAGATCGACGCGACACTTTCGGCCGTGAACCGCGTGCGATCCGCCCTGCTCGATCTCGCCGCCGCCAACCATGAGGTGGTTATCCCCGGATACACGCACTTGCAAAGGGCGCAACCCATCATGTTTGCGCACTGGTGCCTGGCGTATTTTGAAATGTTGGCGCGGGATTGCGAGCGTCTGGTTGAAACGCGCGGCCGCGTCAATGTACTGCCGCTCGGATCAGCGGCGCTGGCAGGGACGTCCTATCCGATAGATCGCGAGGCAGTCGCGCGTGCTCTGGGCTTCGATTCAGTCTCGCGTAACAGCCTCGATGCGGTTAGCGATCGCGACTTCTGCATTGAGTTCGCCGCGGCTGCCTCACTCATCATGATGCACCTCTCGCGACTAGCCGAAGACACTATTCTTTACGCCAGCACCGACTTTGGCTTCTTTGAATTGAGCGATGCCGTCGCGACGGGTTCGAGTTTGATGCCGCAAAAGAAAAATCCCGACTCGATGGAGCTGGTGCGCGGTAAAGCGGGACGCGTTTTCGGACATCTCATGGCGCTGCTGACTTTGATGAAGGGTTTGCCGATGGCCTACAACAAAGATATGCAGGAAGATAAAGAGGCCATCTTCGACGCGGCCGATACGGTTTTCATTTGTCTGCAGGTAAGTGCGACCGTGCTGGGAAACCTGCAGGTAAACGCGCCTCGAGCGCGTGAGGCCGCCACGCACGGGTTTCTGAACGCCACCGAGCTGGCCGACTACCTTGTGCGCAAAGGGATGCCTTTTCGTCAGGCGCATGAGATGGTTGGCAGGATTGTAATGCGGGCGATTGAGCGCGGTTGCGAGCTGAACGATCTCTCACTCGATGAATTCAAATCATTTTCACCGCTGGTTACTGAGGATGTCTTTCCGGCGCTTTCGATCGCAGAAACACTGAAAACGAAATCTCAGATCGGCGGCACTGCGCCTGATCGAGTAGCTGAGGCCCTACTCGCTGCCAGAAAACAATTGGCCGAAGCAGATTGATTCATTGACCCATTGATTCATTGCCTCATTGAAATAAATGAATCAATGAGTAAATGGATCAATGATCCAATCTGCCTCGCTCCGCGGTCAACTGTCCCGCCTGTTTGCCGGCGCCTAGAGCTTCGGTGTCACGCCCAGGTTGTACATGATGAATGAATAAATATCGGCTGTTTGCTCGAGTTGTTTGGTCGTGCTGCTGGCCCCGTGACCCGATTTCGTATCGATGCGGATGATCACCGGATTGTCACCTGCCTGCGCTGACTGCAACGCCGCCGCATACTTGAACGAATGCGCCGGCACCACCCGATCATCATGATCGGCGGTTGTCACCAGAATGGATGGGTACTTCGTGCCCGGCTTAACGTTGTGGACCGGCGAGTAAGCATAGAGCGCTTTGAATTCAGCTTCATTTGCGTCACTGCGTCCGTAGTCTGCCGCCCAGTTCCAGCCAATCGTAAACTTCTGGTACCGCAGCATATCCATTACGCCCGCGTGTTGATGCACGGCGCGGAAAAGATCGGGACGTTGATTGGTCACGGCTCCGACCAGCAGTCCGCCATTTGAAGCTCCATCGATGGCCAGGTGCGCAGGTGAGGTGTACTTCTGCTTGATCAGGTATTCAGCCGCGGCGATGAAATCATCGAACACGTTCTGCTTCCTGAGTTTGGTGCCGGCCTCGTGCCACTTTTCACCGTACTCGCCACCGCCGCGCATGTTGGCTGAGGCGTAAACGAAACCCTGCTCCAGTAAAGCAATGCGCAAGGCGCTGAAAGCCGGATTAGTGACGATGTTAAAGCCACCGTAACCATACAACAGCGTCGGGTTGTTTCCGTCCAGCTTGATTCCTTTCTTGTACGTCAGGAACATCGGCACGCGTGTGCCGTCTTTGCTGTTGTAGAAGACTTCCTTGACTTCATAGTCGCCGGCGTTAAAGCCGGGAATCTCGACGGTGCGAAAAGAGGCCGACTTCCTGCCGGCAATGTCGTACTTGTAAATCGTCGGCGGTTGGTTAAATGAAGTGAAGCTGTAGAAAACAAACTTATCGTCGTTACGTCCGCCAAAACTTCCCGGTCCAAGTGTGCCGAGGCCAGGAAGCGGCACCTCGTTTTCGAGCTTGCCATCGAGGCTGTAGACATAAGCGCGACCGGTCACGTCTTTCAAGTAGGTGACAAAAATCTTGCCGCCGGCCGTGCCGGAGGATTCCAACGGTTCGGGCTTCTCTGGAATCACGTCTTTCCAGCTTTTCGTCGCCGGATCGTACAACACCACTTTGCTGTTAGGCGCGCCGTGATTGGTCTCGATTAGGAACTTGCCGTCAACGTCATCCAGCACCCCATAACTATCGTTCGTGATTTCGGCGACGATCGGCGTGAAGGTTTTTTCGTTTTTTGAAAGATCACGGAAGAAGAGGGCATTGCCATCTTTGCCCTGGCCCCGCTCTGAAACTGAGAGCAGCGCAAACCGTTGATCTTCCGTCACGCCAACGCCCTGAAACCGTTGCGGGTGTTCCTTGTCTTCATAAACAAGCTCGTCTTCCTGTTGTGGCGTCCCGATCTTGTGATACCAGACGGACTGAAACTCGTTTTTGGTATAGAGCTCCCGGCCTTTCTCAGGCTCAGGGTAGCGGCTGTAGAAAAAGCCATCCTCGCCCAGCCATGAACCACCGCCATTCTTAATCCACGTCAGGTGATCGCTGAGCGGCTGTTTCGTAGCCACATCCAGTACCTGTAGATCATTCCAGTCTGATCCACCTTGCGACACGCCGTACAAAATGTATTTGCCTTTAGGCGACCACGAGAAGGCGCCCAGACGTGAAGTGCCGTCGGCCGAGAACTTATTCGGATCAAGCACGACTTCCGGAGACCCTTCGAGGCCCTTTTGAATGTAATAGACGCTCTGGTTTTGCAGGCCGTCGTTCTTGGAAAAGATAAACCACTCGCCGCGGCGACTCGGCGAACCGAACTTCGGATAGTTGTAGAGCTTCATCAAGCGATTCTTGAGGGCATCGCGATACGGAATCTGCTCGAGATAAGCAAAGGTGACTTTGTTTTGCGCCTCAACCCAGGCCGCCACCTCAGGGGACTCGTTGTCTTCCAGCCAGCGATAGGGATCAGGCACCTTGGTGCCGAAGTAATCGTCGACCACATCAACCTTTTTCGTTTCAGGGTATTTGATTGGTCCACCGCCACCGCCGCCCTCGCCGTTCCGTTGCGCGTCAACGTTGCGGAAAGGAGTGGACAGGCAAAACGCGGCGAGCGCCAGCGCTGCAAACAGCGCGAACCAGAGCTTCATTTTCTGCATTTGGATTTGTCCTCCGGAAAATCTGGACTGTTGGCGCAGTTACTCTAATCGAGCGGCGAAAAAACTCCAACTCGAGGGCACCCGCCAAGGCTAAAAATTGTTCTACTTCGCTGGCTTGCCGGGGGTAGCAACGCTGGAAACCGGACTGGTATCTGCAGGCGAAAGTTCACTGCGGCCTAAATCGGCAGCGGCTACGATAACCAGCAGGACCGTTACTCCCAGCGTAGAAAAGATGTAGAGCAATGCCGTCTGCTCAAAATAGATCAAAAGGAAGACCAGCAACGCCAGACCAAATATCCACAGATACGTCAGGCGCCGGTTCTTTTTCGCTTTCAAAGGTAATCTCTGACTCATAAACTTTCAGTATTTAGACAACTCTAATAAATGATGCCGTGAGTAACAACGGTCCCGCTCACTCCTCGGACCATGCCTTTGAACAAATCGCTCATCCCTTTACCGCTGAAAAGACTGGATTCGCCAACCTCGATTATGTCAAAGGGCTTCAGCTCGACATCCGGTGTCTTGCCTTGTTTGATATCTTTGTAGTTATATTTCAGATCGTCCTGGCCGGCCTGGCCTTCCTTTTGCCGGTAAATGTGAACATCGTCCTTTGCCATCCGTTGAAGACCGCCGGCCATGGCAATCGCGCGTCCGAGCGTGAGTCGATCCCTGATGACTAATTCACGTGGCTGGTTAACCGAGCCAGTAACGTAAACCGGATCGCCTTCGGTAATCACCACGATGTCGCCGGGACGGATGTAAGGATCAGCTTCTTCTTTTCCCAGCCTCAAGTCGCTCAACTTGAAGATGGCCATCCCGAAGTTGCCCTGCTCAGCCAGGGTGGCGTTTTGAAAAATTCCGCCCTCTGCAGGGCACATCTCCGGCTCGGTATGCATAACCTGGACGGTGCCGCTGGCGCGGTCGGTCACACCCCCAGCCTTGGTGATTAGTTCGTGCAACCGAACTTGTCGCATCATAAGAACCTGCGACGGCAATTTTACTGCACCGGAAATCGTCGCAGGTTGACGGCTCTTCCGCTCGGTTACGCGCACACTTACTTGTGGGTTCTTGATGTACTTGGCATAGGCCGTCGCGATGTCTTTTTGCACTTCCCGGTCCGTGCGGCATTGGGCCCGAATCGGTCGCTCGAGGAATGGTAGCGATGAGATGTTGCCATCCGCATCAACCTCGACCTGCGAACTCAGATCAGACTGTCCAAATACACGTACGTCGAGCACGTCGCCCGGCCCGAGCAGGTAGTTGCGTATACCCTGGGAATCTACAGAAGCGCCGGTTGACCCGAGCACGGGTCCTTGGGCCGGCTCCTGGGCCAGCGCTGAAAAACCGAGGACGCAACTGACGAGGAGCGCCGCGAGAAAAATGCTCTTATTGATCATGATGGATGCCTAAAGCTATTGCGGCAACCCGAGCGAGCAGACGAGCTTCATTTGCTGTTTCGCTGGCTCTGCCGGAGTGTGAACAGCGGACTGAACGCTCTGAACAACCAGTTGCAATGATCGCACAAAAGGTTATAGATACCAAATATGCGAAGGTACCACGTCCGGCGGTCATAACCGCGGCGAATTCGGCTGCTTCCACAACGGGGGCATTTTGGTCTGAACATATTTCAAAGGGTTTTCGAATCTGATCAATGGTTGTCTGGAAAATCCGACCCGCCACGGTCCGGGACTACGGTTTCCGTGTCCAGGCGAGCCCGCAGCATGTCGATTTCCCTAAGAATCCGCGCAGCGGTCTCGTCGCCGGCAGAATTCGATTTGTCACGACCCAGGTAGTAGAGTGCATCACGATAGCAATCTATGGCGCGCCGAAAGTGTCCTTTGAAAGCCGCCCGCTCTGCCAACTCAACCCAGTGGGCTACTTGACTTGAGGTGATGAACTCCTGGACAGCTTGCGCCGAGGTTATCAAATCCTGATCAGCCGGATAGATTCTGAGCGCCTGATCAATACAATCAAGCGCCCGATTGGCAGTCTCGACCTTTTCATAAAGCCTCGCTCTTTGTTGGGCTTCGTGCGTCAGCGAGCGTGCGGAACTCCGCGCCCAGGTTAGCAGGTGATGTCTTTGCAGTTCGCGAACGCGTTCCTGACCGGCACGCAAAGCCACCCGCCCATCGGCCTGCAGCGCCGGCGACTGTAAAGCCTTCTGCGCCCCGCTTAAATACTCAGTACAAAGTTCGTAGAGTTCCCGGTGCATGTCAGCGGAATCTTTTTCATCCGCTGCGGCGGACTGTCTTTGGAGCGCTCTCAAAGTCGAAGCATGACGGCTGGTGGAATGCATTACCTGGTTCAGCGTCGGCCGCCGGGTCCGATGGTCGTGACCCTCATGATTCAAACGCCGATGTTGATTGCGAACCCGCCGGGCCACGAGCAGGCGTGCAAATGCGGCCACCAGCATCACCACGCTTGCAGCCAAGCCGGCCGGAACCCACGGCGACTCTTCTGCCTGAAGCATCCACCACAGGACAAAGAACAACGCCGCGGCCGCCGCGGCTGCCGCCGTCATGTATCCTGAAGCGGATGGAGAGCGTGCCAACTTTATTTGCAATCTGCCTTATGCAGGCGCCACACGAATTGCATTATAAAACGGAATCGATTGGATTGATTGGGGCAGCTTTCCTAATCGTAGGATTAGCCGGCGTGCGAGCTACGCAAATAAAAGTATAAATCCGCCCGAGTATAGTCAATTACCTCGGTCATGTGTCAATATTGGCCGCGATTTTTTCGTGCAATTTTAATCGTTTCTGGAATCGCGAAAGGAGCGATCATGGATGAGGCTAATGCTACACGTGTAGTAATGGTAACCGGGGCAACTTCAGGCATTGGCCGCGCTGTCGCCAGGCGATTCGCGTCTCCGTCATCTCAGATCATCGCGATTGGCCGTAACCGGTCGAATTTGAAAGCGGTCGAAGCCGAAATCCGCCAGAGCGGTGGCGCCGTACATGGCGTCGCCCTCGACGTGACCAGCGACGCCGATGTTAGTAAAGCCTTCGACGAGGCGATCAATTACTCGGGGCGGCTTGACGTTCTGGTTAATGCCGCGGGCCACATCTCCACCGGCACCATCGAGAATACTTCTCTTCCACAGTGGGACGCGATGATGAACGTCAACGTGCGTTCGGTATTCCATCTGATGCAACTGGCTTCACCGCATTTGATTAAGACCAAAGGCAATATCGTGAATATTTCGAGTGTTACCGGGTTGCGTTCATTCCCTGGAGTGCTCGCCTACTGTGTCTCGAAAGCGGGCGTTGATCAATTGACGCGTTGCGCTGCCTTGGAGTTAGCGCCCAGGGGAGTCCGGGTCAACGCCGTGAACCCCGGTGTCGTGGTCACTGAGATCCACAAGCG
>AP72_2010_repI_A001DRAFT_1000171_pt1 | contig 13955 bp, 9 predicted proteins | sample AmaPasrepliIA001_FD_9535 | JGI IMG/M metagenome (IMG submission 9535)
TGCGGTCATCAACAAGGGAAACATGCGCGGAATATGATCTGCGCCCAACAATACCGCTTTGTATCCGGCGACCGTGGCCATCGAAGAGAGCGCATCCATTGCCTGCGCGCGGGTGATGCGCGGCACCAGCTCCATCGAGAACGTGGTCAGGCCCTGTTCCAGCGCCGGCGTTAACTTCGCCGGCTCATCAAGTGGACGGAGGAAGCCGAGGACAACTGCTCCCTTCTTCATCGATCGAAGATCTTCTTCCGGCGGACGGCTGACACAAACCAGCACATCTGCATTCGACAGCAGTTGATTCCGATCCTGGTCGATAGTCGCGCCAGCCTCCGTGTACTCATCATCGGTGCGGGCCGCGGCCAGGCCGGCGCCGCTTTCGATCATCACAGCAGCTTTCGCCGCGACCAGTTTCTTTACTGAATCGGGCATGAGGGCAACGCGCGCTTCGCCGGGGGCCGTTTCGTTCAGGACCGCAATGTTCATTTGAGTCAGGCCAGGGTCTCCGCCATTAGTGGAGTGAAATTGCGAACGCGGAGTATATCACGCAGGGGAAGGAGAGAAATGTGACGTGGGGCACAGTAACTTACGCAGGGCAGCCTGGTCTATCCTGGACTGACAGTTTACCGTGCGTGCGGCTTGCGGGTGATGACGCACGACCTCTATAATCCTTCGCACGGCGCATTGGTGTAGTTGGTTAACACGCTGCCCTCTCAAGGCAGAGATCACGGGTTCGAGTCCCGTATGCGCTGCCATTTCCTTTCAATTATTAACAGCCACTCATTCAGTCAACAGTTTTTGTGCGGTAACGTCTTGGTAACGAACTCACCAAAAACCGCATCCAATTTGCCGACTGCTTTACTTAAAAACGACGGACTAAGATGCTGGTAACGACAGGCCATTCGCACGTCTTTGTGACCGAGGAGTTGGGGCAACCGTGTGAATGTCTGCGCCACTCATTCGCAACCAACTTGCGGCTGTGTGTCTGAGATCGTGAAGGCGAAAGTCGGCGATGTGGAGAGCAGACAAGTGCGTCTGAATGCGACGCTCACGGCTGCTGTCGTGACGCTCGCGAAGACCTTGTCAGTTGCCTTGGTGTTCCTCATCGAAAGGCAACGACGCGAAAGGCGATTGAGCAAACTTGTTGAGGTAGACGATTCGCCCTTCTCCCTGCTTAGTCTCCGGCAGCATAACCCGGTCGTTCACTAGGTCGACGTCCATCCATCAGAGAGCGACAATCTCGGATCCCGTTCAGATAAGAGTCCAACCGCCGCCGTATCTCTTATAGTGTAACTCTATCAACTCGATGGAACACTCGCTTTTCTTGAAGAGGTCGTGGAGGTAATAATCCTTAAATGATAAGACGCCGGCTTTGGGTTCCGGTTTGATTCACGTAGGTCGCGCCGCCTCGGTGCGTGGAAGACGGCTGCTGGCCTTCAGTTTCGCAGCTCAATAAATATTCAGGGCCTGCGGAATATAAAAGAGGCGACGCTTGCGGACGTCGCCTCTATTCTTGGACGAGCGAGAACGCTAGCGAAATACGACTCATCCAGGTTCATAAGGACAGGGAAACCGAGTGCGAACTTATGCCGGATAAGCCAACAGCTGCGTGCCTTCCGGACATAAACGACCGAATCACCCAGCGAACGGTGTCACTCGAGCTTTAGCAATCTGCTCGGATCTACGATCTGAACCGTTTTCTTACGGCGCCGGCCACACCCAAGAGACCTGTGCCAAGAAGTAACATGCTGACAGGCTCTGGGACGGCGCTACCCACAATCGTACCTTGAATAGTTGTGTCGCCAGCTGTTGCGCCACCACCCGCTCCGGTCACCGGTAATGCAAGCGTGTACGACGGATTCACCGCGTAGGTGAAACCACCGATGCTAACTGACGTCGTAGAAAAAGTCAGTGTCGCTATGCCCATGTCAAAACCCAGGTTTCCCGAAAGCGTTCCCACCAGACTAGCCGTCCCCGCGGGTGACACCTGAAAGAAGTTTAACGTGAAGGTGCCCGTTATAGCGGGACCAAGACTACCAGGCGGTACCGTGCTTGTGGCGAGAATGTCGCCAAACTGGGCGCCGGCAGGCGTAAACACGCTGTCGGTTGTACCGTTAAAAGTGAGAGTAGTCGCGCCACCCCCACCGGTAAAGGTGACGACATTTGTTCCGCTGACGCTAAAAACGCCAGTGGTCATAAACGTCACCGGATCAGCTTTTGCCGCGGACGTTCCGATTACCCCCATTGCGGTAAAGAGAACGCCCATTAGAAATGTCTTCAAGATTTTGTTCATTGTTGTTCCCCTTCGTTAGCGTTCAAACTTGCTCTACCTTAGCCACCGCACGGGCTTCGAAGAGCGAACACCACCAGATGACATTGACAACCGTTTCAGCGTCTCTATTGCTGTACAAAGCAATCGAAACGCTGGTCTATTGTTGCTAAAAAAGCTGAAAAGTGACTCTTCTCAGCAAAGCTCTCACCACGGTGAGCCCGCGTGGCCACACCGAGTAAAGAGGGACGTAATAGGAACGATTGTTGTCGGGACGAGCGCTTTTTAAAACTCCGGCGCTGCCGCCGGTTGTCTTCAGAGAGGCTAGTAAATCACCTCTCAAAAGGCATCGAAGAGAGGGGGATGCGGGTAAAAGCAATACTCAACAATCAGTCAAACAAACTCTCGAGTCGGGACCGAGAGCATTCATTTGACACGAACGAGGAAGAGATCCGCAAATCTTGGGCCATCCATGTTGCGGCCTTCGACTAGCGAAAAACCTTAATTTACGCAGCTTGCGAAGAAGGAATCGTTCCAGGCCCGTCTAAGATTCAGACTATTGTCTAGCCTTCAGACAGCCAGTCGCGGCCGCCGCGGTGTGGAAGGGGATTAGCCGCGTCGGGAGGCTCTCCGGTTTCAATTCATGCGGGGGTTGTACGATGCGCGACTCAAGGGCGAGACGCCCGTGCCACTTACAATTACATCGCGCCGCCGCGTTTGATCGCGATCGGGCCGTTGACGTTATTGAGGCGCACGCGGGGTCCGCCCTGTCCGATTTGACCGGTGAGGTTATGGCCCACGTATTGACCATCGTCAACCGTTAAACCGAAATCGTTGGTGATGGCCCCATGAAGCGTGCTAGCTTTGACATCAGCGTTTGCCCCCGCCGGTACGATTAGCGTGAGCGATCCGTTCACTGAGTTGAGGGTCACGTTCTTTGACTCGCCCAACCGGGCCAGGTTCGCTTCAACCGCGCCGTTGACAGTCGAGATCTTTACTTCTCCGGCCAGCCCTTCAGCTTTTACGGTTCCGTTCACCAAAGAAGCATGCACATCGCCTTGCACACCTGCGATGTCGAGCGATCCATTGACCAGTTCGGCTCCATCCAGACGTGCACCGCGCGGAACAGTGAGGGTGTACTCGACGCTGGCCCAGCCGTGGTCACGACCACGGTTGTTGCCGTTATCATCCGGGTATCTGGTCTTGATCACGACGCTGTCAGGAGCGGTGGTCACATCGACGTTCACTTCATTGAGTCGCTCCTGATCGTAAGCGCGCTTAATGGCATCAACTTTGACCGAGGGCTGGTCCCAGACGCTAATGTGAACGTCGCCATTGACATTCGCAATGGCAACGCGACCCGCCGCCGAGAGAGGGTAAGACTGGTGAAACTCCTGTGTCAGCTCATCGCCTTTTGCCTTCTGCGCTGAGGCGGCGGCGGCAGCGGTGAACCCGCGCACAAATCTGAGGTGGCTGTCGGCCGCCATCGCCATTGCGAGCGATAAAATGGCTATTAATAAAGCTACTTTCTTCATCTGCTTTCCCTTCAAATGAGTCTTTTTTTAAGGCTTCCAATAGCAGAACACCGTTGGCGTATTTTTTGTGGCAAATTATTATTTGGAAGCGATGGAATCTGTCTTTGTGAGGGGCCAGCGATGCTTGTGCAATGGCTCGGCCAGATCAAAACGGATGGCTGACTTTGGAGTGCGCCGAATTGTCGGCGCTTCGTTCGGTTTGGACGATGAGGAAAGCGGCGACGAGTCGCCGCACTCCAAAATTTGTCAGCACCGCACCGCGCCCATCACCGCTTGGTTATCTGTAGAGATCCTTCCAACAAAGAAACGTTGATCACGGCAGCTCCACTCCTGTTGGTGGCCTCAATGCGGCGGAAACCGCCACGGTTCCAAACCTCGGCAGTATTCTGGTTCTGCGAATAATTCAGATTGAAGTCACTACTGAATTTCACTGCCTTCCCCAGCGAGGCCGACAGGCGAAAGGATGCGACGCCGGGAAACGACAGACGGATACGTCCGGAGATGCTCTGCAGATTGTAACGGGCCGCGCCAGACAACGGGCCGGTAAAATTCATGTCGCCGCTAACTGTGTTGACCTTTACAGTTGGAATCTGAACATGATCCAGTATCACCTCGCCGCTAACAGTTGACGCTGCAAAACTGCCACCCAAACCAGTTGGTACCAGATTGTGCGCGTCGACACGTCCGCTCACGGTATGAAGCTTGAACGAGCCGCCCGAGTCACGCACAGAGATCTCTCCGCTGATCGTGTTCAGGCTTAATTCGCCAAGCAGTTTGGACACTGTCATGCTTCCCGATTGCGAACCGCCGTCTACCCGCGCCACGTCAGTGACGCGAATGTCCCCACTACTGGTTTCGAGCTTGATGCCGGCGGCGCGCGGCACGTCCAACTCAATATCTGCCGACTGAATACAGTCGGAATCCGGAGCCGTGCGACGCCCGCCCTTGCCGGTCACCCGCAGCTCGGTTGCGGCCTGAGACTTCATCTGATCGTTGCGCACGAGATCGATTTTCGCTCCGTCTGTGGCGCGCACACGGACCTCGTTTCGGTCCCACCCACGGACAGTCAGGTCACCGGATACGACACACACAGAAACCAGCACCCGAGCATTGGCGGCCATCGTGCGCTCAACCTGCTGATTGGATTTCCGGTGATCTGGCTTTGACCCGTGGGCCGATACTTCACCCGCAATCGCGAGCAGCACGAACACGGCGACGACGGACAAACGGATGGTCATTGGCCGGCTATTTCTCCAGGCCTCGCAATTCGTCGAACTGATTCATCAGATCTACCTTGCTTTGATAAGCGGAGAGCACGAACTGGGCGGCGTGCGGATCCTTCGGATTCTTGCGCGCGACATCGCGAGTCGCGGTGATGGCGTTATCGATCAGCGCCAGATTGTATTCATATTCAACGCGCAGAGATGGCCGCAGTGGTGGCTTTGATTGGAAGGTCTCGTTAAGCCTGGCAATCGTCGTCTGATACTCACGCTCCTGCTTCACATACGACGGTTCATTAGTCCGCGGCGCCGGAGCATTTCGTTTCATTTTACTGCGAGGGCGCGGAGGACTCGGTGGGTTGGGCTGGTCGCTGACCCCAAGTTTCGTCGGCTCGGGTGAAGGTTGCGGCGTTACGGGAGGATTTTGATTCCTGACTTGTATATCCTTCGGACTCGTATTGTTCTTCCTCAAATAAACCAAACCGAGGAGCGCGGCGAGCAGAATCACAGCGGCGACGGAGGCGTAGGCCAACGGCCGAAAGGCAAATAATGAACTGAGCGTCCAATGCGCACGGCTGACCTTTCGTGGAGTCGGAGCATTCAACGCGGCAATCCTCGCGTCCAGGCGCTGGCGCAAACGCTCGGTCGGAACTGTTTGAGTGAACTCCGCCGTCAGGGCGGCGGCCAGAACTGAGTTCTCAGCCTTCAGCGTACGAGCCCTATCGGCGCACTGCGCACAGGTGTTCACGTGCGACGTTACATTAGCCGCCAGGGCTTGCGGCAACTCGCCGTCAAACCACGCCTGCAGCGTGCCTTCGTCAATACAGTCTCTCATTGGTTCACTCCCATACGGCCGTACGCGCGCGCGAACTCTTTACGCGCTCTGGCCACCAGACTGCCCACATAGTTTTCTTTTAATGAAAGTGTTTGCGCTATTTCGCGGTATGAAAGCCCCTGGTGCCGCAATAACAAGCAACTGCGCATCGGCTCCTTGATTCTATCCAACGCACGGCGCACAGCTGCCAATTGCTGCGCGCTTTCGGGGGCCATTTCCGGCGCAACCTCCTGAGCAGTCGTTTTCAGATAGTTCGTATCGCGGGCCATGGCACGATTGCGTCCCCGCAGAGTATTACGGGCTTCGTTCAAGGTGACGCGCAACAACCAGGGCCGCAGCAACTCCGCGTCAAGCCGGGAATCCAAATTTCGATAGAGCTTAAGAAATACTTCCTGTGTAACTTCCTCAGCCACCGCAGCGTCGCGCAGGACCGCGCACGCCGTCGAAAAAACAGCCCGGTGATGCAGCGTAAACGCCTCGTCAAAATCGACTGCCGTATCCTGCGAGGGCGACCTGTCAGTGATTGAATCTATTACCGTTCGGACTCCAGCGCGCATTTATTCCTAAGTTGAGAACACCGCCAAGTTCGGATTTGTGGCACTTTTGCGGAATTAACTTCTTCAGGGCAATTGTAATGGAGAGAACGTACTAAGTGGGAGCCGGGTTGCCCGGATTTTTGGAGTGCGCCGACTTGCCGGCGTTTTGTCTTCTGCCTGGCGAAAAAACCAAAGCGGCGACGAGTCGCCGCACTCCAAAATGACGCGAGTTTACTGCTTGTCGTAAACCGCGAAATTATGGAAGTGTTTGCCCTCGGCATTGGTGCCATCGCTAACCACCGTGCGGCTCTTGCCATTCGCGGCAACCGTAATTGTGGCCGTCGTCACGATTTTATTTCCTTTGTTTTCCCGCATGGACAGGGTGTGGCTATTGACGCGCCGGTAAGAACGTTTGTCGGCCGCCGGATTTCCGGTTTCGTCGTAATACTTGCCGTCGAATTTTCCCGTCCACTCGTTATGTGTGGGATTTCCGGACGCGTCAACGCCGTCAACGGTGGCTTTGATCATGTCACCTGACGCCTCGTAAACGACAGTGGTATTTTTCGGACCACCCTTTGCCAGCTTCGATTTCGCCTCATTCAATTTCCAGGTGCCCATTTGTGCGTTTTGGGCTGAACACACGACGGCGCTGCCAAGAAAAACTGCGAGCGCCAACACACATAGCTGAATTTTCATATGTTCTCCTCGCCGGGAAAGCAGATGATAGAGCCCTTTGCGCGCGGATTGTAGTTTCAGTATTGGGCTGCGTCAATAAAGTCTTTCCGCGAGGTTCGCCTGGGTTCGTATAATTTCGTGCAAGGTGTCAGAACCGGGACCGGTAGCGACCGGATCAAGACGCAACGTTAATGTCATAGCTGCCAAGCAGTGAATCTGGGTCAAGCGGGAAGACTGGTTGATCCCGTCGCTTCCGCTCCAGGTTCTGACACACTCGCCTGTTTTCATCGATCGTATAATGCCGCTTATGAGATTTGGAATTTTTCTGCCTAGCGTGGTCCTTTTGTTGACGTTTGGGCTCGTGTCTGCTCAGACGCAAACCGCACCAACTCGTGACGAACAGTGGTATGCACTAGCGCGCACGGATCTGAAAGCTTTTGCGCAACAAGTTTCCAAAGATGCCACTTCAGAGCTGGGACGCGCGCAGGCCATCGTTCGCTGGCTGGCAGAACACTTTGAGTGGAAAGCCACCGATTATCAAAAGCGCACGGTGCAGGAGATTATCGACCGGCGTGGCAGGAATTGTAATGAGCTGGCCATGGTAGCGCTCGCCGCGATGAAAGAACTGAACATTAAGTTGCGCCGCGTGCATGAGGTGAACATCTATACCAACACGCCTGAGCGCGGCGAGCGGGCCCATCAGATGGTGAAAGACAAGGGAAACACTTTCTCAGTTTTTGGCCGCCATCATAACGATCATGTTTGGCTCGAACTTTACGACTCGCCGACTAACGAATGGTTTCCGGCCGATCCTTCCAGCGGTCTGGTCGGAGTCGATGAATGGTTGAAGGGCCGCGTCTGGTTCGGCCTGTCCTGATGCAACTCTTCCCGGCCTTGAAAGGCCGGGCTAAATTCAACTGGCCGCTACGCGGCGACAAACGAAAAATGCCTGAGCTTTCAATCCGCCGACTTATGAGGCCAAGCCGATGCAACACATCAAAAAGACTCCCAAGCTCTTTTGCTCCTCGATCTATAAACATTCGGCAGCTCTGCGGCCAAACCAGGCAATACCCGGTGTCGGCCGCTCGCAAGTTTCGTCTTCGCCCCTCGTCGCTGTGTTAAGATAATGACTCGCCCCCCGCATTTGCTCGCATCAAATTTGTCACGTCGTTATGATCACGCTCTACAGACATCGCTTCACGTTTCTATTCATGAGTCTCAGCACAATTTTGGCCATCATCGCGCCGCTGTTTCTGATTGCCAGTTGCCGGCCGCTGCAGCAAACGCCGCAGGAATTAAAGGCGCGCGATACCTTGCGAACCATGACGCGCGGCGGTGTGCTGCCGGCCGAGGATGCGGTCGCCCAAATTGAAAAGGACTTTCCCCGGACCACTGCCGGCTCGCTCGCCAGGATTGTGCACGCGCGAATCAAACTGAATGCGAAAGACTATGCGGGCGCGGCCACCTTGCTCGAGGCCGCGGGAATTACTGATTACACGATAATCGGCGACTACGCACTGTGGATAAAAGCGAACGCACTCGAACAAGCCGGACGGCGCGTGGAAGCCCGCGCCGCCTATGAAAAGCTGGCGCGCGATTTTCCGGATTCGTTGCGCGCCCGCGACGCCTTGCTGCACGACGCACAGATTCTGACGCAGGATGGACAGGCGGCGGCAATCCCGGTTTTGTTGAAACCGCTGACGGCAAAGGATGATGCGACGGCGCTCCTGCTGGTCGCCAAAGCGTACGAGCAAGCCGGCAACTCGACGAGCGCGCTGGCAAATTACCGCCGGCTTTATTTTTTCGCCCCGGCCTCGAGCGAAGCGACCGAAGCGCCGGCTGCCCTGGCGCGCCTTAACTCGAGCAGCAGCGCGGCCACGGCGGAAGAAGCCTTGACCCGCGCGCAGAAACTATTCGCCGCCAAAAGGTCCAGCGAAGCTTACGAGGCCTACACCGACGCGTTCGTCCACTTTCCCACGGCCGCGACGCCCGAAGGGCAGGCGAATCGGGTGATTGCGGCTGCTACGGCGCGACGTTTCTCCGATGCGACCGCGGCTTTAAATACGATACCCACATCTGCGGAAGCGCGAGCCGAAGCGATGTTCAATCTGGCGATGGCGTATGGGCGAGCGAAGCAATGGGCGCAGGCGCGCAGCACGACGGACGAGTTGCATCGATCGTTTCCGGGCAGCCAGTGGACCACGCGCGCCTTGGTCCAGTTGGGCCAATTGGCTGAAGGGGCAAAGGACGACACCAACGCCAGTTATTTCTATCGCGCAGCGGTCAATTTCTTTCCGGGCAATGCCGAAGTCACACCGGCGCAGTTCTACATCGCCTGGGCCGCGCATGATAGCAAGAACTTTGCGGAGGCCGGCCGCCTGCTGACTGATCACCTCGCCCTTTATGCCGGTAACAATTCTGATTTCCGCGGCAAGGCCGGTTACTGGGCGGCGCGCGACAGCGAGCGGGCCGGCAATCGCGCGTGGGCCATGACGCTCTACGCCGCGATGCAGCAGCGCTACGACGCGAACTGGTATGGATATCTGGCAAAACAACGGCTTGACGATCTGCAGCGCGCGGGCGTGACTGCGCAAACTGTCGCGGACGGCTCGGTGGAAGCAAAAGCGGTAGCCAACCTGGGAACGGTCACGGTCGCCGAAGAAACCGCCGGGCCGAATGAAGATCAGCACATCGGCAGAGCCGACCAACTTTCGATTATCGGCACTGATGATTGGGCGCTCGACGAATTGAACGTCGCTGCAGCCGCTGCGCCTTCGAGCCCACGGGTGAATTTGGCCATCGCCAAGATCTTTCGCGCCAAAGACGACAACGTGCAGGCCCTTAATTACTTCAAACGCAGCTATCCGGACTATTCGCAGATGAAACCGGAAGAGATGCGTCGCGACGAGTGGGACGTCTTCTATCCCCTCGAATATTGGGACATCATCAAACAGGAGTCGCGCGCCCGTGGCTTGGATCCTTATCAGGTCGCCGGTTTGATTCGGCAGGAAACTGTTTTCAATCCGCGGGCCGTCTCACCGGCAAGGGCTTACGGGCTGATGCAGTTACTGGTGCCAACCGGCACGACGACGGCGAAAAGAATCGGTGTCGATCGCGCGATTACTATGGACGCGCTTTTCGAACCACGGCTCAACATTCAATTGGGGACCGCCTATTTCAAAGATCAGATCGAAAAGTATGGCCGGATTGAATATGTGGCGGCGGCTTACAACGCCGGCCCCCAGCGGGTGGTGCAGTGGCGCACATCTTTGCCTTTGCAGATCGACGAGTGGCAGGAGGCCGTGCCGTTCCGCGAGACACGTCTCTACATCCAGGGCGTGGTACGTAACACGCTGCAGTACCGGCGCCTGTATGACGACAACGGGAACTTCCGGACCGAGGTCGGCGCACATGCCATTTATCCTGCGCCGAATTCAAATGCCTCACCGGCGAATTCAACCATCCACGTGCGCAAAGTCAGCGGTGAAGAAGAGGATTAACATGCTAAATCGTTGGCAGCGATCGCGCGCTCCTACCCGCGGATGACATGGTGGACAGCATGGAGATGATGGACAACGTGGACAATGTCGACATGTGGACAACGTCGACGGCATGCGGAAAATGGATCATCCACCGCGTCCACTCAGTCCACCATGTCCACCAGGTCCACCAGGTCCACTCATCCACAGATCAACGCTATGGCGCTGGGTTACGACTCAACAAAACCGTGTCCGTGGCAAACCTGCCGTGCGAAAACGCCAGCTGCTTGCCGTCACGCGACCAGGCTATCCAATAGAGTAAATCCGGAGCCACATCCAGAACCTCATGTGGCGGACCGCCATTGATGGGTTGCAGCCAAAGCGCCTGCCCTTTTCTCTTGTCCTGCGGATTCTGCGCGTAGGCAAGGTTCTGCCCGTCAGGCGTCCACCTTAGAAAATAGCTGGGTTCAATTTCAAAGTAGGATGGCCCTACGCCGCCGCTAATCGAACGCACTACCACCCGCGTCTTTTTCTGACTCCTATCGTCGAAAGAATATGCCAGGCGTTGCCCGTCGGGTGATATGTCGAAGTAGGTTTCTTCAGGAATGTCGCGAGCTATGACCTCCGGCTCTCCGCCGGCAACGGAGATGCGGGCTATCACAGGCAAGTCGTGGAGCTCCATCACGAAGAAAATCGATTGTCCATCAGGAGCGAATCGGGGACGCCACGGTTGCACGTCAGTCGCAGTCAAGCGCCTCGTATTGCGGCCATCCGCATCCATGACCCACAAAGCAGTATTTCCCGAACGCTTCGAGATAAAGGCAACCAGTTTGCCATCCGGAGAAACATCAGGCTGTCGCTCTTCCGCCTTATCCGGAGAGAGCTGCTGCCTTTGGGGACCGGCTGAGTCTGCGATCCAGATATGCAACATGCCGTCATCCCGGGTGTCATAAACGATTTGACCATTGGGCAGCCAGGAAAATCCGTCAGCGATATCTCTCTCGACCGCCTGCCGCGCCGGACCGGGTTTGGGCCAGGTCGTTACTGAGACCTTCGACTGCCGATCGACTCGGCCGGCTAAAATCGTCTCACCACCGACTGAGACAGTCGTGTAACCAGCCAGATCGTTGGTGATGCGTCGCGTTTCTCCATCTGGATAAGACACGTAATACAGTTGGGCCAGACGGGTTACCGGATCGGTCGCGTTGATGACGATGCCGCGTCCGCGGTCGGCCCATGAGGCAAACCAAATCCGGCGCTGGGCTGGAGCCAGAATGGTTTTGGGCGCGCCGCCCTGTGGCGGCATCTCGCATAAACTCCAAAAGCTGCCGTCGGGCCGCTGTTCCATTCTGATAAAGAGCAACCGGCTGCCGTCCGGCGACCACTGCGTGCCCATATAATCCGAGGCCAGGTTGCTGGTGGCGACGACCTTTTCATCACTACCGTCGAGAGCATTCACGCTTATTACATCAATGCCTCCCGAGGCCTTGAACCGGTGCAGCAACATGCGTTGATCGTCGGGCGAGAGTCCGCCAAAAACGTTTAGATCTTCGAGGATCTTTCGGGGCGGGCCGCCAAATAGCGGCATTCGGAAAAGTGTTACACCCTTCGGCACTTGGTTAGGATCCCATTCGCCGTAATAGATCCAATTGTTGTCATGGGAAATTGCCACAGGTGAAATCCCCACGCCCGCAGGCGGCGCCAGCTGGAGGACGTCTTTACTGCTGGTGTGCTGCAGCCAAAGGGCGTAGCGGTTGTTTTCATCGAGCGTCGAATACACCACAAATTGTCCATCAGAAGAAATCACGGCATAGAGGATCGTGGCCGGGCTTGTGATCGTCCGCAGCCTGACGTTTGTTACATCAAAACCGACCACCTCGTGCCTGGCAAAAATCCGCGCCGCGAGAATGCTCAACAAGGCGGGGGCGGTCATGAGGGCCATCGCGATACCGCCAACCAGGGCGGTTCTTTTCCAGTTTGATGAATGCAAAGTGGCGGGCGCCGCCGCCGGAGTCAGAACGGCAATCTGGCTTTCTTCCTCGACCACCAAATGCGCGAAGGTATGCTCTTCGACGATGGTCTCGTCGACAAGCTCATTGACTTTGCCGACAAAGCGATAGCCACGCCGCGGCACCGTTTGAATGTACTGATGCCCGTCCCCAGCGAGCGCCTTTCTGAGTACCGAAATGTTTTGGGTGAGATTGCCTTCTTCCACAAAGGTGTCGGGCCAGATTTCTTTCATTAAAGCTTGTTTCCCAACAATATGACCGCCGTTTCGCACCAGCAGCAGCAGTAGATCAAAAACTTTTTGCGTGAGGATCACAGGCTGGTCATTACGCAACAGAACGCGTTCGACCGTGTCGATCTTGAAACTGCCGAATGCGAAAAACCGTGTCGTCGGGTTGCTCATACGGTTTTTAGGGCCGTTTGAGAAATTTCTGAGAAATCCTGAGGACTTCGGGTCCAGGGGAAAAGTATCGTCCGCAGCGTTTCCGATGCTGTCTGTGGACGAGGCGTTGGTGTCCAAGGGCCAAACCTGGCGGGATTCTAATGCTCTCGGGTAATAAGGGCAAAGGATTTTCGTCGATAGCCTGTAACGAGGGTTTGCTAACGGAGTGGGAAACCAAAAGAAAACGACCATGCACGAACGGAACAGCACCAGAGCACTGAAAGCGGGCGAGCGCAACCTGTTGCTTGCAGTGTTGCTGCTTTTCCTGGCCGGTGCATTGAGTTGCGCAAAACGAGACTCCAAATCTGAGAATGCCGGTGTGAGCCCAAAGCCGGTGGCGCATAATTTCAAAAGCGTATTGCGACAATCGCTGACAGGCCATTCCGACGAGGTCTGGGCCGTGTCCTTCTCGCCGGACAGCAAGACCGTGGCCAGCGGCGCAAACGATGCAACGGTGAAATTATGGGACGTACAGTCCGGCAAAGAGAAACAAACTCTCACCGGCCACAAATACAACGTCGGCTCAGTAGCGTTTTCTCCGGATGGCAAAACGCTGGCGACCGGCAGCGAAGACTACACAGTCAAACTGTGGGACGTGGCCAGCGGAGCTCTCAAGCAAACCTTGAATCACGATTATCAGATCACCGCGATCGCTTTTTCACCGGATGGCCGGATGCTGGCAGCCGCGGTCTACACCGGAAACATCGTGCTCTGGGATGCGCAAACCTGGACGCAAAAGAAGGAATTGGACAGCAAAGAGATTGCCCATGGTCTGGCGTTTTCTCCTGACAGTAAAGTGCTCGCCGGCGGGGCCTCACAAGCAATAAAGCTTTGGGATGTCGAGTCGGGTGCTCTGCGACAGACTCTGACCGGACACACCGGTGACGTGCGATCGCTCGCGTTTGCCCCGGACGGCAAGACACTGGCGAGTGCGGCTGACGATCGCACCATCATCCTTTG
>AP72_2010_repI_A001DRAFT_1000172_pt1 | contig 13941 bp, 11 predicted proteins | sample AmaPasrepliIA001_FD_9535 | JGI IMG/M metagenome (IMG submission 9535)
AAAAAAGCCGAAACGAAATCGAGCTGAAATCGGAAGGCCTCGCCGCAATTGAAATCACAACGCACACGAAGAAAGTACCTGTTTTCGTGCCTTTTCGTGGTTCGGTCTTTGTGGTGAACTCATCGACGATAAGTTAGAATAAGAAAAACGGTCAGTAGCTTTGCTGATTTCAGGATCCGCAACTGCTGGCCGTTCGTCAGTAGTAAGTAAACTATGGCAGGGAATAAACGCGATTATTACGAAGTTTTGGGTGTCAGCCGGAGCGCATCTGAGCAGGATTTAAAGAAGGCTTATCGCCGGCTCGCACATCAATATCATCCAGACAAGAACCAGACCGATCCGACGGCCGAAGAGAAATTTAAAGAGGCCGCGGAAGCCTACGCGGTACTATCTGACACTGATCAACGGCAACGCTATGATCGCTTCGGCCACGCCGGAGTATCTACCAGTGCCGCTGGCGCCGCCTGGGGCGCGCCGGGTTTCAGCGGTATCGAAGACATTCTGGGTGATCTGTTCGGCTTTGGTGACGTGTTTGGAAATGCCGGCCGCAGCGGTTCACGTCGCTCTGCGTCACAACGCGGCGCCGACCTGCGCTACGATCTCGAAATCACCTTGGAGCAGGCGGCCGAGGGAATGACGGCCCAACTGCGGATTCCCAAGCACGAGAGGTGCGAAACCTGCACCGGCTCGGGCGCTGCGCCAGGGACCAGGCCTGAAGTCTGCCGGACTTGTCAGGGCAGCGGTCAGGTTCGCTTTCAGCAGGGATTCTTTTCCGTCTCTCGTACCTGCAGCGCTTGCCGGGGCGCCGGTCAGGTCATCAACTCTCCATGTGAAACCTGCCGCGGCAGCGGGCGCGTCGAACATGAAAAATCAATCGAAGTAAAAATCCCTGCCGGTGTCGAAACCGGATCAAGGTTGCGTTTACAGGCTGAAGGAGAAGTGGGAACCTACGGTGGTCCGGCCGGAGACTTGTACGTGGTCATTCACGTCAGTGAGCACGAACAGTTTGAGCGCCAGGGAAACAATTTATATTCGGCAGCTCCCATCACATTCGCTCAGGCAGCTCTGGGAGCTGAGGTGCGCGTACCAACCCTGAATGGTGATGAAGCGCTGAAGATACCTGCCGGCACCCAAACCGGTACTGTTTTTCGTGTCCGCGGACAGGGAATGCCGGTGCTGGGTGGGCGCGGCAAGGGCGATTTGTTCGTTTCGGTTTCCGTAATCACGCCAACCAGTCTGACTCGTGAACAACGCAAACTACTCGAGCAATTGGCTAAGATTGAAACCAAGGACCTGCAAGACAAGAAACTGGTCGACAAGGTCCGCGATATCTTTGGTTGAAAGACTCCGCAAAATGTTATCCTGCGCTCGTCCTAACGCTGGCCGGAAACCGCTCGTAAAGTAAGGTGGCCATAAATACCTGGAGATATTGTCGTGAAACCCCCTATTCCATTCCTTCGCAGCGTTCTTCCGCTGTTACTAATCATTTGCTCGGCTTCGTTGGTGGCCCGCGCCCAGGATCAATACGCAGCGGTCAACAAATGGGAGTCGTTTGATTTTGGCGCTAAGGGCATCGCGCCAGCTGACATCATCCGCTGGCGATCGACGATCTAAAACTCGTCCGCGGCATCGTTTTTGGTAAACACGGCCGTGTTTTCAAGGATCCTGATATTAACCGGTTTCTGCAGTCGCGGAGCTGGTACAAAGCTGACCCCAACTTTCAAAACTCGGCGCTGAACGATACCGAGCGTAAGAACCTCGATGTGATTCGTATCGCGGAAGCTCAAAAGCACGAGACGGTGCAGCCGGGCGATATGCGGCTGTATGTTGATAAACCGCTGACGCGCAAGAATCTGGGCACGCACACAAATGCGGAATGGACAGTGCTCGCGTCTGAGATCGAAGCGATTCACGGCCGGCGCTTTGATGACACGCCGTGGCTACAGCAGTATTTCGACGAACGTTACTGGTACGCGCCCGCTGCGCAATACAATCCGAAATCACTCAGTGACACCGAGCGCAAGAACCTCCAGTTAATCGACACGATGCGCAAGCAGCAACGGCACGTCGCGCTGGCTCCGGGCGATATGGAGCTGTTCGAGAACAAATTGATCTCGGAAACCATGCTGCAAGGTCTGAGCCTGCACGAACTGCGTCTGTTGCGCAACGAGATTTACGCCCGCCATGGCCGCGTGTTCAAAACCATGTGGCTCCAGCAATATTTCGGAAGCCAGCCATGGTATGACCCGAATGATGATTTTAAAGACGAGGCGTTGTCGGGTGCGGATAAGACTAATGTCGAAACCATAGTTGCGTACGAAACCAAACTGCACAATTCGATTAGCGATAAGCCGATCACGCAGGCTTTGTTGCAGGGTTTATTCGTTGAAGACGTGCGGAAAATGCGTGATGAAATCTACGCGCGTCACGGAAAGGTCTTCAAGGATCCCTGGACGCAGAAGTATTTTCAGAGCTTTGACTGGTATAAGGCCAACCCGAATTACAGCGACGCTCAATTAAGCGCCATCGAGAAGGGAAACCTCGCGGTCATCGCCGGTTACGAAAAGAAAGCAGTAACCGCGATGAGCACGATAGAGGGTTGATAAGGCCCACTTTGGGTCCCGCGTGCCGGGGCCGGGAAAACAGAAGGCCGAAAGTAGAAAGCAGTAAGCATAAAAGGCAGGCGTGACGCCTGCCTTTCGCTTCTTAAGCCCTCTCCCATTGGGAGAGGGTTGGGTGAGTGCCTGACGGCCGCAGCCCATTTGTTTCTGAGTCTTGCGAGAGATGATTTCACTTAATGAGCCAAATCATCACACACACCGGGAAGTATTTGGTGCGCGTCCTAGGCCCTCATCCCCGACCCTTCTCCCAAGGGGAGAAGGGAGTAACTCATTCGGGCATCGGCTTTGATAACACTCCCGCAATCAACTCGTTTAACCCGGCATCCGAATTATTGTGAAAGGCTTTGTATACTCCGGTTAGTTGCGAGAGGATTTTGCCACGAGCCTCTTGTTGCTCTGGTTTGGTGCTGAGGGCGACCGCGCGAGCATAGGCATCAATCGCCTGCTCCGCAAGGTGCAGGATGCGATTCAGCATCTCTGTTTGTTCCCCGGAAGATTGTTTGCCGCCAAATTTTTGGTTGTACTCGACCGCCAATGGTGTCAGTTGGCCGTTGTAAATGGCAACACCTAAATGATGGTAGGCGGCCGGGTCCGTGTGATAGGGACTGTCGGCGGACTTTACGGCTTTATGAAACGCAGCGGCGGCTTCCGCAGGTTTTTCGTCTTTCACAATTGTGGCCAGCGCATAGTTCAAAAAACCACGCGCCAGTTCCATGCTTTTGAACGGATCGGACTTGGAAACTTTTCCCGCCTCGAGCAAAGCAATCGCTTGTCGCGCGTAATCAGCTGTCTCAGTGTCAAGATTATGATTTCCGGCAGCCGCGTTGTCGTAACCGGCTTCGGTCATAATCGCGAGGCCGAAAAAATATTCCGGATCGGCTTTGACCGCCGGCCGGCCAAGCGAAAACGTTTTGCCATAATCCTTCGCGTTATACGCTGCATAAAGATCATCCTGACGCATCAGGCGCTCATACTCAGTCACCCACCTGAGCACTTCCCTGGTTTCCGCGCTTTTGTCGCCACCCCAGCGACGAAGATACTCTTTCGCGATTGGATAGGCGTAACGTTGTTGCTCAGGATTTGGATTTCTCTTGTAGTCGGTGAAGCGCGCGTAAAGCTGCTCTTTATCGTTGTCCAGGTAGCTGGACGTCATCGGTGGATTATTTGGCGATTGTGCTGATGCCGAAACAGTCAACAGCAGGAGGAGGGCAGCCGGTATGGCAATTGGACGACGGAAAAACTTGAGCAGGGACTTCATAATCATGGGCGGATCATACCCCCGCGCATGCTGTTTGGAAAGCTCTTCAACATGTGCAGGTCGACTGGAGTAGAGATTTCATGTCACTTCGTGTGATTTCGCAGATCGTTTCGGTGACTGTCGCAAAACGTTCGATCCACCAAACCACACGAAACATCACGAATTGCCGTTTTGGTTTTGTTCGCACCATCTCCGGGCGGCGTTTAGCGAGCGAGACGCTTGCGCCCCAGTCCAGCCTTGCGCGCCAGCTGAGGCAGCCGTACATTTTAAGTTATCCGGAATGTTGATTAAGAAGCCCAGCGACATTAAATCCGGCGAGATAACGGATCAAAAGTTTTATCCTAACCGCCGGCTCTTCTGCGTGGCGCTTTGCTGGCGGGCTCGGTTGTGGCGACAGGGTTTGTATATCGCAAGCTGAATCCACCACCGGTGGAAATACCTTCAGGACAGAAGCTGGATATCGTCGCGAGCACTCAAAACGGAGATGGTTTCAAAACCAGCGAGCCGCTGACACCGCTGGAAGACATCACCAACTACAATAATTTTTATGAGTTCTCGACTGAGAAACGAGCAGTTGCCTCTGCCGCTCAGGGTTTTATCACCAGGCCCTGGACCGTTTCGGTTGACGGTCTGGTGAATAAACCGAAGACCTTCGATCTCGATGAGCTGCTGAAGATCGATCAGGAAGAAAGAATCTATCGCCTCCGTTGCGTCGAAGGCTGGTCAATGGTGATTCCCTGGATTGGGTTTCCACTCTCAAAGCTTTTGGAAAAGGTTGAGCCAACTTCAGCGGCAAAGTTCGTGGCTTTTCAGACGCTACTGGACCCGCGGCGAATGCCCAACCAGCGCACGACGGTACTGGCGTGGCCATATGTCGAAGGTTTGCGGCTGGATGAGGCCATGCATCCGCTCACGATTTTGGCGACAGGCCTCTATGGGCAAACGTTGCCGCCGCAGGATGGCGCGCCGGTGCGATTGGTGGTGCCCTGGAAGTACGGATTCAAGAGCATAAAGTCAATCGTCAAGATCAGTCTGGTCATGGAGCAACCCTCGACGACGTGGAGCGAGGAAACTCCTAACGAGTACGGCTTCTATTCAAACGTGAACCCGACTGTAGATCACCCACGCTGGAGTCAGGCGACTGAACACCGCATTGGCGAATTCAGCGGCCGGCCGACGCTGATGTTCAATGGTTATGGTGAACAGGTCGCACATCTCTATCAGGGGATGGATTTGCGAAGGTACTACTAATTTGTGCTTTTAACTTTGTACTTTGACGTCTTACACCGTGGTGTTTTGAAGTTGCGGGCGGAGACGTCGAAGCACCAAGTACAAAGCACTAAGTACAAAGCACTAAGTACAAAGCACAAAGTACGTTAACGAATTCATGAAAGACACGCGCTTCGCCAGGCTGGTTCTTTTCATCAACGCCCTGGTTCCACTCGTCCTGCTGTTGTGGGACGTCTGGCACAAACGAGTGGGCGCAAATCCGCTCGAGTTCGTGACCCGCACCACCGGCATGCTTACGCTGGTCTTCCTGGTTTTGTCGCTGGCCGTCACTCCCCTGCGGAAGGTGACCGGTGCGCATCAGATTGTTAAGCTCCGCCGGATGCTGGGCCTGTTTGCATTCTTCTACGGCTCGCTTCATTTGATGACTTACGTCGCCTTTGATCGCTTCTTCAATCTAAAGACTGTTCCGGCGGATGTTTTGAAGCGGCCCTTCATCGCCATCGGCATGACAGCGTTCGTATTGATGATTCCGCTGGCGGTTACTTCCACGACCAAAATGGTCAAACGGCTCGGCGGCAAGAACTGGGGCCGGTTGCACCGAATCGTTTATCTCGCCGGCATCGCGGGAGTGCTCCATTACTGGATGCTCGTAAAATCAGATACGCGACTACCGCTGACGTTTGCATTCATCGTCGCGGTGTTGTTGGGCTACCGGTTGCTCATCAGGTTTGCGCCAGCGCCGCCGCCGCGCGCGCCGTTGTTTCCGCAGAAATAGGAGGGTACGCCTCGAACTGCCTTTGGAGTGCGACGACTTGTGGGGTTTTTTTTTGCCTTGCCGGAAAGACAAAGCGGCGACGAGTCGCCGCACCCAAAAAGACGCCGTCAGCTTTGCAGTACTTCGTTGATCACTCGACCCGCGAGTGGACGGAAACCCTTTTGGGAAAGTTCCGCACCAGGAAGCCCGTCACTGGCCGCCCCCGTCAGCTCTAATAAGGTGGGCAACAGATCCAAACTGTCATAAGGTTGATCAATCTGCACGGCCTGGGGAATGCCGGTGTTTTCGCCTCCCGCAAACATCAGGGTCGCGTGGGTTGAAACACGATAGAAAGACCCGTGATTACCGCCGGGATTGAAACCGCGCGCGTCAAAATTCCAATGATTGCTTGCGTGAACGAACAGATCCGGCTCGACCAGTCTCCGCCGCCGTTTGTGAAAGCGGCGCAGTAATCGTTCCTGACCGGAAATGCCCGCTTCATCCGCGTCCGTTGCCGGACTTGCATGCCGCGAAAACTGTTCATGAATGCCAATGATGCTGTTGGAAAAGTCTGTCCGATGGGTCGCCGCAAGCCACTCGTGTTCCGGATGCCAGTTGCTGAGCCAAGTTTCGGGATCGTCCGGGATCCTTACTTTCGGGTCTTCCCAAATTCTGAACGGCAGCCCGTCGCCCCACTTTGTCGGTTGAAACAAAATCTTTCCATCCGCTTCCTGTTTGAGCCGGCTGACCGGCAGATATTTCAGCATCAAGCCACGAACCGGCTCGGTGTGCGACAAAATCAGCGCCTGCCGCACTTCGTCTTTGTACAGCCAGATCGCTTCATCGACATTCTTCTCACCGTCCGAGTCAACTATGTCGGCGGGATGAATACGGACCGCGATGAAATCAATTGGTTCGTTACTGACTTCCGGTTGCACGTTGTTGCGGACCGTGACACCCCGGACCAGCGGAAAATAATTGATGCGAACAAAGCTCTTATCGAGGTCGATTGATCCGTCGCCCGCCAGCAGCAGCCCTTGCGGCGACAATCCCACGATGTAATTCTGCAATTGATAAAGAGTGTTTTGCCCTCCCATAGCGCCTTTGGCGATGACGTCCTCAATCTTAATTCGCGCCGGCGAAAAGTCACTCGCGCGCAGCCCAAGCAGGCTCGTCAGTGTGGGAAGGTATTCGCGATAATCCTTTTCAATGGCGGTCCATAGCCCAAGCCTGGCCACTTCACGGTGCGCAGCCTGGTCACGACCCGCATTCAGGTCCTCCGGCGTCCATTTCTTCGGGAGCGCGGCGACTACGGTTCGTTGTTTCTCAATCAGGCCGGCCAACACCTGCAGCTCTTCGTTGAGATCGTTAACCAAACGCTGCCATTCATCGCGGTTGCGATCAATAGTGCGGAAGAAAAGATCCTTCGCTGCACGTTGCACCTCGGTCTTGAGCGCCGATGACTTCAGTTGCTGTAGCAGCATGTGCAGCAGGTTCAAGTCCGAGTTGCGGAGATGGATAGCGGATCGCTCGTTACCGTCGAAATCAAGCAGGGCCGTTGGATAGCTGGTGCTTTCGCCTTTCAGATAGAACGAGTCGGAAGTCGTCGTAGTAATCAAAGGCACGAATGGGTAGATGCCCTTAAGTGAATAATCCATCATCAGGCGGCGTTTTGTGATTACGTGATGACCGCCGCCGGCCGTGCCGCCGAGCAACTTTACCAGATTGAATCCCTGGCTGATGATGTCCGGATCGGTGTTGGTTCCGTGATCGGAAACCAGGACCACCACGGTATCTTTGGACAGTGAAGATTTCTCGACCGCGGTCCAGATTCGTCCAATGGTGGCGTCGACTTCCCGAATGGCTGCGAGTTGAGATTCCCGATCGCGATTGTGATGCGTGCGATGGTCGACGTCGGTCGTATAGTAGTCCAGGTAGCGAATGCGTGGGTCCGCCAGCTTGATAATCAAATCGCGTTCGAGCTGATCCTGAATGAAATGCCGCAACGCCAGCCCGTTGCTGGTCCACTCATCTATTACGTCCTGCGCTCCGCTAAACCGTTCCAGACGCGTTTTCACGCTCTTGCTGAAGGTGCTCCAATGCACGCCGCGCTGGTAAAGCTGAAAGCTCTGATATCGTTCGTCGTGCCCATAGGCGTCAAGCAACAACGGCACGCCGAGTTCATCCAGGACTTCCGCACCCGGCATGTCCACATGCTGTTGCGCGACGTTCTCAAAATAAAAAGGAATGAAATTGAGATAGTCGTAAGCGTGCAGCGTGAGTCGGTCAAATTCCACGTTGCCTTTGATCTGCAGGTGCTGTCCGGTGTCGAGCAGCGACCATGACGGAGCCGATAGACTCATGCCGCGGACATAGAAGTTCGCGAGGCGTGTCCCTCGTTCGTAGAATATGTGTTTCACCCAGGGCAGGCGGCTCTTACCGGTTTCGGGATCAGTTTCGTTGGCAAACTCATCAACCAGCCGATGCGGCAGCCCGTCAATCTTGATGAGCACCAGGCGCTGCGCGCGCGGACCGGTGCGGGCGGCTGCAACCGCAGATTTCTTTAGTCGGACAAACGCGGCAATGCCGGCCACTCCGGCAGACAATCGCTTAAGAAAATCTCTACGCTTCAGGGACATTTCTGACGTATGGATTAATCATTGAAGCTTGCAATCGGACCCGCAAGCAAGTTGAGATCCGCGACCGGAAGGGGAGTGATATCACGATCAATTAGCAAGTTATCGGGGGTGATAGGGTTAGTCAAGTTTGGCATGTCAGAAGCCCGACCGTAAGGGAGGGCAGCCAACCCGGATTTGTTCATTGATTCATTGGTTCAATTGTCCTCATTAGATTTATGACGCCGACGTTCTTTTAAAATGAATAAATGAACCGATGAGCTAATGATTCAATCGTTGGAATGCTCTCCCTTACGGTTGGGCTTCTGGCACGATCATCACGCCGCACACTTCTTCAATAGTCTAAGCAATGCCTTTTCAGCCGGATGCAGTTTCAGCCCGCGATATGAAGTCAGTTTCTGCAGGGTCTGAAAGTAGCATCGCAGGACTTCACCCTTTTCAAACGAAGTAATCACGGCGGGACAAATATAAGCATCGCGACTTCCCGCCGGTGTGTTGCCCAGGGTCGCCGCCGTCTCAGCAATCGCGGTGGTAATTGAATTGGCCGGCGGACATTCCGGTGAATGGTGGCGAGCCAGCGCACAGGCGCACACGAGTGTGCCCGCCCAGGTACGGAAATCTTTGGCGCTGAAATTTCGACACATCACGTCTTTGATGTAGCGATTGATCGTCGGACGCGTAACGTCGACAAACTTTCCATCCGGCCCCTCGTATTTGAACACCCGGCGATTTGAATGCCTGAGAAGTTCTTTTAAGGTTGCGGCCGCCAGATGATCACGGATTTCGCGAGTTTGCGTCTGTCCGGACTTACCGGGGAATTCAAATCTTATCCGGTCGCCTTTCACGGACACATGACGCGGCCGCAGCGTCGCAATTCCATAACTGCCATGTTCATTGGCGTAGATTTCACTGCCTGGGCGGATATACGACATGGAAAGAATTCGCAAAATAGTCGCCATTACGCGCTCTTTGGGCAGTCCCGGCAGTCTGAGATCGCGAGCGACGGTAGCGCGCAACCGGGGCAGACTTTCACCGAATTCTATCAGGCGCTGAAACTTCTTTCGTTGTTGAGCGCGGACGTGGCTCTCGTGGTAGAGGTACTGCCAGCGTCCGGCCGCATCCTGGCCCACCGCCTGAATGCGCCCAGTCGGCGCCGCGTTGATGGCCACGTCTTCCCACGCCGGCGGGATTTTCAGCTGTTCAATTCTCTCGAGGTCCTGGGTTGTCACTCGCCCGCCGTTCGCGTGCTGATAAACAAAGCCGCGCATTGGCGTGCCGCGCCGCAGGATCCCACGGAGATGAAGTCTTTCAACTGCGGTCATGCGTTTACTGTCAAGCCCCCGGGGTGCAAATGATCGATCGTGCTAACCATTTGGAGTGCGCCGGCAAAGTGCAGCGACGACGGCGCTTTGGCTCGGCATGATTTACAGGCGCTGCCAAATGGTTGTGATAACCGCGAGTGGAAATGATGCAAAGTCATCCAAAGCTCCGTCGCGGCAGCGGCTCTGCCGGCGCACTCCAAAGGGATCGAGTTATTGCAAAAACGCAGCCAGACTTCTGAATTTCCGCAATGGCTTCTCTTTTCCTTGTCATTTCTGTTCCTATGAGAGCGATGCCCGGTCAGATCGCATGGCGGAATCGTTTGTTAAGAGAACACCGATCGATGGATTTGCTTCAAAAATAAATCGACGACAGTAGCGTGCTTGATTTCATTCACATCTGGCTTCAGCCAGGTGGCAGCAAGGTTTGATTAAAGCGGAAACCGTTTAAACGGTTTCCGCTTGCTTCGCATATTTGGATCACCCGGCTAAAGCCGTGTCCTACGGCTGACAGAGAGCCCCAGTCCTTACACTGCGTATCGTCTCGCTGACCCTGACGATGACCGCACTCACGGGCGAGCGACCCGACCAAAACGCAGATACCACATAGCCCGTGATGTCCGGTTGGCATTGTCCTTGCTAAGTACAGTTACAGCGAAGGATTGCGACTGAATATCAATCGTGCCGGAGAACGCACCGACACGATAGGCGGGCGGATCTCTCCCACGGAGATTGAGAAGAAGGTGAGCTGATGGATTCAAGTACCAGTAAATTCGCAATCGTTACCGGCGCATCGACCGGAATCGGATACGAATTGGCAAAGTACTGCGCCGAAGATGGTTTTGATTTGCTAATCGCGGCGAACGAGCCTGAAATCAATCAGGTAGCTGAAGAGCTCAGGGGGTTGGGCGTCGAAGTTGCAGCTCTGGAAGTCGATCTCTCAACCACAGAAGGAGTCGATGAGCTGTACGAGGCGGCGCGCGGACACGAGGTTGACGCACTGCTCGCCAACGCGGGCCATGGGCTGGGCCATGGATTCCTGGATCAAACCTGGAACGATATTCGCTTTGTTGTAGATACGAACATCACCGGGACGATTTATCTCACACATAGAATTGCAAAAGACATGGTTGCCAGGCGGCGAGGCCGGATTTTGTTTACCGGTTCGATTGCCGGTTTCACGCCAGGCAGTTTCAGTGCGGTTTACAACGGGACCAAAGCATTTATCGATTCGTTCTCGTTCGCCCTGCGCAACGAACTGAAAGATACAGGCGTGACGGTCAGCTGCCTGATGCCCGGCGCCACCGAGACTGAGTTCTTTAAACGCGCCGGCATGCTGGACACCAAGGTGGGCCAGTCTGAAAAGGACGATCCCGAAGAGGTGGCCAGGGTCGGTTTCGAGGCAATGATGAAAGGCGAAGATCAAGTTGTTAGCGGGTGGAAGAACAAGATTATATCGACCATCGCCAACGTCACGCCATCGGAAATGCTCGCTGAGCAGCATCGCAAGAAAGCGGAACCGGGTTCGGCGCAGAAGTAAAACGCAGGAGGTCCTGAGAATGAGCGAAACACCTTTAACCCAGCAAATGATCGATGCGCCGTCTCACCACGGCGATGAGAAACAAGGTCTGTACGCAAGCGTGTCAAAGCATCCCTTCGTAACTGGAGGGTTGGTGCTGGCCGGCGCAGCCCTCGCATATGCGGTGGGCCGGCTGGTTATGGCTTCTGATGATTCCGAAGTCGCGCGGGAGGTTCACCTTGAGACATCTATTACGATCGACAAACCACCGGCGGAGCTTTACGCATTCTGGCGGAACCTGAAGAACCTGCCGCTCTTCATGCGCAATCTTGAATCGGTAACAGAACTTGGAGACGGTAAGTCGCATTGGGTCGCAACCGGGATCGGCGGCCGGCAGCTAGAGTGGGACGCCGAGATCTATAACGAAGTGCCGAACGAAACGATTGCCTGGCGGACGCTGGAAGATCCGGATGTGATAAATGCCGGTGCGGTTAATTTCCGGAAGGCGCCGGCCGGACGCGGTACCTACGTCAGCATAACCATGAATTACAACCCGCCCGCGGGAAAAATCGGCGCGACCATCGCGCAGCTTTTTGGGGTCGAGCCGGCGCAACTAATTCGCGAAGATCTACAGCGTCTTAAGCAGTATCTGGAAACGGGTGAGTTGGCGACGATCGCCGGTCAGACTTCCGGCCGCGCGGCTGCCGACGAGACTAACAACGCGAGGGAGACGCGGATGAATGAACAGGAAGGCGACCAAAAACAGGATCCACGCTTTGAAGCCGCGAAAACGGGCGCCGCGGCAGTTACGGGCAACATAGAACAAGGTCCGCCAAAAACCGAAAGGACTTCGCGTCCGGACGCGAAGCCAACGGCGACGAATATGCCGGCAGGGGAAGAAGTCAGGCCTGAAGGCGGATCACGTCGCCCCGAAAGTACGACTCGCGCCGCTTGAAGAAGGAGTGACCATGCAAGCAGTTTGTTGGGAAGGAAAGAAGAACGTTCAAGTGCTCAATGTTCCGGATCCGAGCATCATCAATCCCCGCGATGCGATTATTAAGATCACGACCACCGCGATCTGCGGTTCTGATCTTCATCTCTACGACGGCTACATTCCCACGATGAAGAAAGGCGACATCCTCGGTCATGAATTCATGGGCGAGGTGATCGAAACCGGCAGCGCAGTAAAGAATCTCCAAAAGGGCGATCGCGTGGTAGTGCCGTTTACGATTGCCTGCGGCAACTGTTTTTTCTGCAAACGAGAATTATGGTCGTGCTGTGATAACTCGAATCCCAGCGCGTCGACCGCTGAGACGCTATATGGGTTTTCAGCTTCAGGACTGTTTGGCTACTCGCACATGATGGGCGGGTATGCGGGGGGCCAGGCAGAATACGTCCGCGTCCCGTTTGCCGACGTTGGGCCATTAAAAGTGCCGGACGATGTTAACGATGAGCAGGTCTTGTTTCTTTCCGACATCTTTCCCACCGGATACATGGCCGCAGAGAACTGTAACATTCAACCCTGGCGACACGATTGCAGTGTGGGGTTGTGGTCCAGTCGGCCAGCTTGCGATTAAGAGCGCCTACCTGCTTGGTGCTGAGCGAGTCATCGCGATTGATCATGTGCCGGCCCGGTTAGAGATGGCCGCCGCGGAAGGCAAAGCGGAGACGTTGAACTTCGACGAAGAGACCGTTTATGACAAGCTTACTGATATGACGGGTGGGATGGGGCCCGATGCCTGCATCGATTGTGTGGGTCTTGAGGCACACGGTTCCACGATTGACGCGATCTTTGATCGCGCCCGGGCCGCGATGTTTCTGGCCACCGATCGGCTGCACGCATTGCGCCAAGCCATCCGGGCCTGTCGCAAAGGAGGCACGATTTCAGTGCCTGGTGTTTACGGCGGATTTCTCGATAAGTTTCCTTTCGTCGCCGCGTTTTCGAAAGGATTGACCTTTAAGATGGGTCAGACTCACGTGCACAAGTATCTAAAACCGCTTTTGAAATTAATCCAGGATCGAAAAATCGATCCCTCGTTTGTGATTACGCATAGTTTACCGCTGCGCGACGCGCCAGAGGCTTACGACAATTTCCGCAATAATCAGGACGAGTGGATCAAGGTAGTGCTGAAGCCGAACGGAGCTTCCGGAAACCGCTCTGTGCACTGAGAACCGGGTGTCGCGCAAAGTCTGGAGTGCACCTTTTAAAGGGCATTGATATAGGTGTCGAATCAAACATCCTCAGCGATGCGGATGCAAAACGCCGAAGGCGTTCGCAAATTCCAGCCCAGGGCAGCTCCCTGGAACAAGGAATAAAGCCCAATGAACTCTGAAAGAGTTCGCGAGTCGAGAGCCTAGCGACAGATGGTAGGCGACAGGCTTGTGCACCTGGCGAACTCTTTCAGAGTTCATTTGCAGTTGAGTCACGATCTGGAAGCAAACGGCTGGCCGCAAAGGAGCAGGTTACTTCTTCGCAATCACATCGATCTCGCTGTAGAACGTATTGCCGAAGTCATCTGCGACTTCAGTCACATAACAATCAAACAACAAATAACGAATCTTGCCGAGAGTGCCGTGCGCGTCACTGATGCTGACGCCCCACTG
>AP72_2010_repI_A001DRAFT_1000173_pt1 | contig 13916 bp, 12 predicted proteins | sample AmaPasrepliIA001_FD_9535 | JGI IMG/M metagenome (IMG submission 9535)
AGGCATTGCCACCGGCGTTCACTACCCGGTGCCGCTTCATCTTCAACCTGCCTGTGAGTATCTGGGAATCGCGCCAGGAAGTTTGCCCGTGACCGAAAAGGCGGCCGCTGAAGTCGTCAGTTTGCCGATGTACCCCGAACTCACTGCGTCGCAATTAGAGCGAATCGCGAACGCAGTGACTGCGGTTCCGGCCCATGCGTGAGTTACGGCGCTGAGATTTCGGCCGGAGCGCCCGGCGGCAAATTTACAGTCGCTCGGACAGGCGAAACTTCAACTGTATGTCCTCTGACTCGGTGGCGATGAAACTAGTGACCCGGCCGGCGCGCGGAGTCTCTTTTCTTCTTGCCGCAGTGCTGGCAGCAATAGTCCTCATTACCGTAGTCGTCTTGTGGATCCTTTTGTTTATATTGGCTGCGCCATTCCTGCTGTTGAGCGCGTCGCTGGGATGGCCCGAAAAGTACCGCTCCAAAGCTAATGGCAGCGAAGTTGATTTCCACGGTGCCGGCTCGGTACGGGATGATATTGAGGCCCAGCCGAATCAACCTTTGATCTTTGATCGGCGGCGAGACATTTCGAAACTTTTTGGTTGCAACACACGCAACGTCCAATACCGCTGGTCCATTTTTTCGCAACGTCTCGAAGAATTAAGAGCCAGGAAGACCGAACTGCACGCGCTGGATTTTGGCGCCGGCTCGTTGCGCGATTCGTACGAATTGATCAAGCAGGGCTTCACCGTGGTGTCGATGGATCTGGACCCGGCAATCATGCAGCAGTACTTCGACTCTTATGAGTGGGCCAAGGTAAATTCGCGGCCCAGACTCTTCACGGAATCTGTCGGCCGTCTGGGTGAATCGTTGGGTGCAGATTATTTTGATTTGGCCATCTCGTTTGACGTCATCGAACATCTCGAGCAGCCGGAAGCATACTTACAGGGTCTGCGTCCATTGTTAAAAGATCATGGGTACCTGTTTGCAATTGTTCCCAACGGGCGGACTATCTATGAGCGATACTTCAAATACAGTTTGAGAAAACAAACTGAAAAGGGCCTGCCGCGACAGCCCGGCGTGCCGCATCTGCAATTCAAGTCGCCCGGCGAATGGGCCGCTTTGATCACCGCAAACGGTTTCGAAATCGTCGCACATGATATGGCCATTGGGCCACTGGTCAATGACGTGTGGCATGGCATGCTGGGCCTGCCGATTAGGGTCTTTGTAGCGCCAGTGCTCGAGCGTCTCGCATACGCGTTCGGTCGGCAGTTCAATGCTGTGAGTTTCGAGGAGCGCTTTACCTCCTCATGGTTAATGGCGGCCATTAACGTATGGGACGAAATTCTTAAGCCACGTACCAAACGCAGATTCGGGTGGAATTTGATCGTTGCTCGTCGCAATCCGAAACCGGCTGCCGCCTAAGGTGCTACGCTACCAGTCAAACAAATTCGCCACCGCTGACATTCATTGATGGCCTACCGGTTTCTCAAATTTACGACGATCTATGAGGTGGTGATTGACCAGCTTTTACGGCGTCAGCCGAATTACAGGGAACTTTCCTACGCCCAATTGTACGATGCGGTCGTCCGTTTTCACTTCGGCTGGTCAGACTACCACATCAGGCACCTGCGCGCGCTTGGGAACGAAGCGCAAAATGTATTTACTAATTTTGAAGTGATGCAGAAAGCCTGGGCTCGCGAACACGGCGTGCAAGTGGCTCCGGACAGCTGGATCCGAGAAGTTGCGATCGCCCAAACGCGGCAGTTTCAACCTGATGTGATCTTCATCGAAGACCTTTATCTGTTCGATGCGGAGTTCAGGCAACAATTGCGCGGCGCCTGCCGGGGGCCCGTGTTGATGTTAGGTTATCGCTGCGCGCCGACCGACGATTTCCGGGCATTCGGAGACCTGGATCAACTGCTCACCTGCGTCCCGCACTTCGCGGATCGTCTGCGGCAGAGTGGGGTGCCGGTTGGGGTGATGCGGCACGCCTTCGAGCCAGCGGTCGTTGATGACCTCGGCGAGATGCCGGCCAGAGATCTCGATTTCACCTTTACCGGACATCTTGTATTGCGGAACGGGTTTCACGAACAGCGGCGCGCGATAATCGAGAAGTTAATGGAGCGGACACCGTTACAGCTATGGATTCAGGTGTCGGAGCCACCGACCACCGGCTCGCGAGTGTCGGCAGCAGCAAAAAGACGCGCTGGTTTGCTGCTCCGTAAGATTGGGGCCGGACGAATCCATGAGAAGTTCGCGTCCCTGGAACTAACGGCTGCGCGAGAAACTAACTACGAAGCAGCACTAAAACGGGACTTCTCCGGGCGGTTGCACCGGTCCGTTTTCGGCCTCGATAACTTTCGCCTGCTTTTGCGCTCGCGGCTCACATTTAATAATCACATTGACGTAGCCACCGATCACGCCGGCAACATGCGGCTGTTTGAGGCGACTGGTTTGGGAGCGTGTCTGGTGACTGACTGGAAACAGGACTTGCACCAGATCTTCGAGCCGGACACTGAAGTCGTAACTTACAAAAACGCAGATGAGTGTATCGAGAAGGTAAACTACCTGCTCGCACATGAGAAAGAACGTCAGGTGATCGCGATGGCGGGACAGCGTCGCACGCTGCGCGATCACACATACGAGCAACGCTCTGCACAACTCAACGAACTGATATGCGAACTCTTGGCCGGCGGCGCTTGAGAGCAGGCTTTTCCCTGACGTGAAAAAGAAGCTGACAAGTATCTGATTGATTAGTTTTGCTCGCACATGATGAACCAGATTGGGTTATTCAGGAACAAGCGAGTTTTGATTACCGGTGGGCTTGGCTTCATCGGATCAAACATGGCCCGTCGCCTGGTTGACGGGGGCGCCGAGGTGACCCTGGTAGACAGTCTGATCCCCGAGTATGGCGGCAGTCTCTTTAACATTGATGGCCTCGGGGATCGGGTCCGTGTCAACATCGCCGACGTGCGCGATCGCCACAGCATGGCATACCTGGTCCAGGGACAGGATTATCTCTTCAACCTCGCGGGCCAGACGAGCCACATGGACTCGATGGAGGATCCATATACGGATCTCGAAATCAACTGCCTGGCGCAACTTTCCATTCTCGAGGCCTGCCGCAAGCACAACCCGGCAATTAAGGTAGTGTTTGCGAGCACGCGGCAGATGTACGGTAAGCCGGAATCGCTTCCGGTAAATGAAAGTCATCTTCCCCGGCCCGTGGACGTGAACGGAATTAACAAGATGGCCGGCGAGTGGTATCACATTCTTTATCACAACGTGTACGGCATCCCGGCGACTGCCTTAAGACTCACCAACACCTATGGACCGCGGATGCGGATCCGAGATGCGCGCCAAACCTTTCTCGGCGTGTGGATTCGACTGCTTATCCAGGACCAGCCTTTTGAGGTGTGGGATGGCCAGCAGTTGCGAGACTTCACCTTCGTCGATGATGCCGTAGATGCGCTGCTGAGTGCAGCGGCCAGTGATCGGGCAAACGGACGCGTCTTTAACCTGGGCGGTGACCGCGCCGTCAAATTGAAAGATCTCGCCGATCTGCTAATCGCGGCCAACGGAGGCCGAGGTCGTTATGAAGTGCGGCCCTTCCCGCTTAATCGTAAGCGCATCGACATCGGCGATTATTATGCTGACTATTCTTGTATCTCGAAGACGCTCGACTGGCGACCGCGAGTGCCGCTGCCGAAGGGTCTCGCTTTAACGCTCGATTTCTTCCGTCAGCACCTCGAGAATTATCTCTAAGCCGAAATCCACGTGTCGCTTCTGATCCCACAAAGCAGCCCACTCGCAAGTTATCTGGCTCACCAGGACGAGATCGATCGTGCGATCAGACGTGTGCTCGAGAGCGGCCGGTACATTCTGGGGCCTGAGGTTTCGTCATTCGAGCATGAGCTTGCTGACTATCTTGGCTGTCTGCATGCGGTCGGTGTGGCGAGCGGCACAGACGCTCTTTATTTAGCTCTACGCGCCTGCGATGTAGGGCCTGGCGACGCCGTAATTACCGTGTCGCACACGGCCGTCGCCACAGTCGCTGCCATTGATATGTGTGGCGCAACTCCAGTGTTCGTCGACATCGAGCCATTGACCTTCACGATCGACGTCGCGGAGATCGAAGCGGCGATTACCACATACTCCGGGCGGATTAAGGCAATTGTTCCCGTCCACTTGTACGGGCAGCCTGCGCGTATCACAGACATCGTCGACCTCGCTGCCCAGCACGGAATATCTGTCATTGAAGATTGCGCCCAGGCGCACGGCGCCGTCTGGCAAAACCGGAAAGCGGGCACATTTGGAGATCTCGCAGCGTTCAGTTTCTATCCCACCAAGAATCTTGGTGGTTTGGGCGATGGCGGCGCAGTGTTAACTTCGAACGCTGCGCTCGCGGACCGAGTGCGAAGGCTGCGGGAGTATGGGTGGGCAGAGCGCTACATCAGCCAGACTCCCGGCCACAACAGCCGGCTCGACGAATTACAGGCAGCCATCCTCCGCGTTAAGTTGCTCCACTTAGATGAGGACAACAGCCGGCGTGTACATCTCGCGCGCTGCTACTCTAAAGCTCTTGCGACCGGCAACGGTTTAAAGTTACCGCTGACTCAGGCGCCAGCAACGCACGTATATCACCAGTACGTGATTCGGACGACCGCACGCGATAGTTTGCGGAATTATCTGCAGGCCGCGGGCACGGGCACGCTGGTTCACTATCCCGTTCCGGTTCATCAACAGCCGGCCTACGAAGGTAGATTTAGAATCCCCATGTCGCTGATCCAGACCGAACGCGCCGCGCGTGAAGTTCTGAGTCTGCCGCTGTTCCCCGAGTTGCAGGAAGATCAAGTACAAACAGTGGCGCAACAGATTAACTCCTGGACACTGTCACGATATGTTGATACCTAACGAATGCTGCGTGAACGTGTTACTCTCAAGCCACAGTTTGATTCAGGAATTGTGCTCTTATCTGCTGGAGCGGTAAGCATAATGCCCAGGCGACTTTGCAATGAGCGGTGAGGATGGGAAAGAATCGTAAAAATGTTACGTAATGCCGTTAGAAAAGCATTCAATGTAGTGGGGCTGGATGTTAGCCGCACATCTGCTTTGCCTCAGCTGGAAGCAACCTTCGACCAGAACCAGGTGGTTCCGAATATTTGGAAGCGACCTGTCTATCTCGATTTAATCCCGTCGCGCTTTTCGCCGGGCGAGGACGGTATTGTCCTGCTCGGCAACCGCGAGGAAATAGAGCGTCTCGGCAATTCTTTCCAGCGGCAGGGTTTTAAGGTGCAGACGATCGCCTGGGACTGGACTCATGAACCGCCGGCCGTTCAAAACGGGCAGCGAATCATCCTTTGCCGTATTCCGGTTGATGTCGCTCAATGGGAAACCGTAAGAAAACTAAAACAGCAGTTTGGCGCGCGACTAATCGGGCTACAGGAAGTCGTCTTGCCCTTTACGACGATTCGCGAAGCGCAAGCTTCGTTTGAATACTATCTGAAGACACTGGAAGAAATTGCCCCAGTCTACCGCGGCGACGAGTTTTTTGGCCCCCTGGACAAATTGAACGCACTGCTGCCACTGGCGGGAAAGAGCATCATCGAATTCGGGCCAATGGAAGGCGGTCAAACTGCGGGTCTGGTCCGTCTCGGCGCCGGATCCGTCACCTGTATTGAAGCGCGCGCGGAAAGCCTGATCAAAACCCTGGTTGCGAAGGAGGCCTTCAATTGGCACAATGTCCGGCTCGTAATGGATGACTTTCATAATGCCGACGATCTGAAATACGGCAAATTTGATTTGGCGTTTGCCCACGGCGTTTACTATCACAGTATTGCGCCGTTTTTCTTTTTCGAGAACCTGCTGTCCCTTTCAAATAATGTTTTCCTTGGCGGCTATACCTACGATGACTCGAGACCGCAAGCAAACGATTCTTTTCAGACGTTGGAGTACGAGGGCAGGAAATACAGGGTGAAACTAGTCCCGATGGGTCGCAGCTACAACACGGGTGTAAACCTGTATGGCTATCACTTCAGCGGTCCCGATTTACAGAGCTTCTTTAGGAATCGAGGCTGCCGTGTGGATGTCATTTCTGAGGAAGAGTCGGGCGATCCCTGGGGCGATCGGTTCCTGCGTTTTCTCGCCACGCGTTGATTTTGTCGCCGGCTGGACGACGACCCGCGCTAAACATTATCGCCAGCTGATCGCAAAATGACAGGAATCTTAGGCACAGCGGTTAATTTTAAGAACTCACTGAGAGATATCGCGTTTGAGCAAATCCGCAGGCGCCGGCTCGGAGTTTATCTAAATTCGGACCGCCGTCCGTGGACTACGGGTTACTGGGAATTCCGTGAAGAATCGCTCGAAGCAGCGGTACAGGATGCGGACCTCTTGAAGAGATTTCGCGATGGGAGCGATCTGCCGGATGGGTATGGCTATCGTTTGGACGCGCGGATTATTGAAATCCCCTGGATCCTGTCTCGTATCGGTGACTCACCGGGAAGGTTGCTGGATGCCGGCTCAGCACTTAATCACGGGTTTGTGCTGACGTCTCCAGCGCTTCAGCATCAAAAGGTCACGATTATTACGTTGACTCCTGAAGAAAAGGCATTCTGGCAACTCGGCGTGTCGTATGTCTTTGGCGACCTGCGACAGTTGGATTTTCGCGATGAGCTTTTCGACATCATCTGCTGCATATCGACCATTGAACATGTCGGAATGGACAATTCGTTGTATGCCGCTGACGCAGACATTGCGCGCCGTGGCGATCCCGCGGAGTTCCTCTCAGCCCTGAGCGAACTAAGGCGGGTGCTGCGACCTGGTGGAACCTTGTTCGTCACTTTTCCATTTGGCCGCTACGAGAACCATGGGTGGTTCCAACAATTTGACGCATTACTGGTCGATCAATTGGTGAATTCATTTGGCCCCAGGCGATTTCAGGAATCGATTTTTCGCTACGAGCCGGACGGGTGGCACCGTACCAATCGAGACGACTGTGCCGACTGTGAATACTTCGATGTTCATGAAAGCAAGCAATTCAAGCCGCAGTCGGCAATTGACCCGCCTGCTGATTACGTCGCAGGTGAACGCGCAGTCGCTTGCCTTGAGCTGCACAAATAGTTACCAGCGGATGCCCTCCCACATTCAGCCCGCAGATGGAAGATGTTGGTTTTGCGCTCTCTCGATTAACAGCTCCGTTGTATTCGCGCTCACGTTCGGCGCCAGTATTCGGTAACGGCTAGCTTTGGAGTCTCGTGCTTAACTAGGTTGACGGCTCATGCGCATTGGTATCGTTCCCGGGTTGAATTTTGCCGACGGCGGCATTTACCAGTATAGCGTCACCGTACTCCAGGCGCTCGACAAAACCCACTGCGCAGCCTCGCTGGACCAGTTCATCATCTTCGCCAACGACCTGCAAAACGCAAATCTGCACGGCCTAACTCGGCAGGATTGGATCCTGAAGCCGTTGCTTCCCCCTGCGCTCAAGCGGCAATCTCTGAAGCTTATGGAACGACTTGTCGGCCCGCGACCGCGAGAAACGGCTTTGAGGTTGATTAGAAGCCGGTTGGATAAGCGGAGGAGTGCTCAACAGGATCTCGACCACCTTCACTTCAATCACGAGATACACCGCTGGTTTCGGACCAATGGAATTGAGTTAATGTTGTATCCCACCTCCACTGCGCTTTCTTTTGAAGCCGGTATTCCTTACGTTATGGCTGTCCATGATCTCCAGCATCGTTTGCAGCCGGAATTCCCTGAGGTCTCCGCCGACGGTGAATGGGAGTCTCGCGAATACCTTTTTAGAAATGGTATTCGACATGCCACAATTGTTTTGACGGAATCTCAAACCGGTAAGGAAGACATTCTAAACTTCTACGGAGAGTACGGAGTCACCGCGGATCGTATTAAGATTCTTCCTCTGCTTCCGGCATCCATTTTACCGGCGGCCATAAGTGGCTCGGAAAAACAGGTTATCCGCCGCAAATATGAACTGCCAGAGCGTTACCTTTTTTATCCCGCGCAGTTTTGGCCTCATAAGAACCACGCACGAATCATTGAAGCGCTTGGTTTATTGCGAGAACGGGATGCCCTGAGGATACCGGTTGCGTTTTGCGGTTCGCATGAGGGCGCGATGCGCGAAGAGGTTTTCAAACATGTAAATGCGATCGCCTTGCGGATGGGTCTTTCAGACGACCTTCACTATCTGGGTTACGTGCCTGACCGAGACATTGCTTCGCTGTACGCAGGGGCCGTCGCTTTAGTAATGCCAACTTTTTTTGGACCGTCGAACATACCGATTCTGGAGGCCTGGAAATTAGGTTGTCCGGTACTGACATCGAATATTCGCGGACTGTCTGAACAAGCCGGAGACGCCGCAGTTCTGGTCGATCCTCGCTCGGTCGAGGCAATCGCTGAAGGGATCAAACGTCTCTGGTTGGATGAGGGGTTGAGACAAATGTTGATCAGCCGTGGCCGACAACGTCTAGGTGAGTTCACGCCCGAGGACTTCCGACTCCGGTTGATGCAGATTCTGGCAGAAGCGAAGGTAAGAGCAACTCGAAACTAGATTGACGCGCCTGGTTCATAGCTGAATGGAGGATTATGCAGGAATTTGAGTCAATCAAAAAGCAAGAGCACAGCCTGTATCTTCCATCGGGGCTGGCGCTAACTGAGTCGCAGTTGGAGCTGGTCGCCGAAGCCCTACACGAGGTGATGTCATGAATGAAGAGTTCGGCCCCGTTTATGCGGACTCCTATGATCAGCTTTACGGCGATAAGAATTATTCAACCGAGTGTGATCTGCTCGAGAAACTGTTTCAAAGCTATAGCCTCAACTCGGTGCGCAACATCCTGGATTTAGGATGCGGGACAGGAAACCACGCAGTTCCCCTTGCCGAACGCGGATACAAGGTAACCGGGGTGGATCGCTCAGCGGATATGCTTGCTCAAGCGCGTCATAAACTCCAGACGCAGCCGGACTCAAAAAACCTTATATTGGAGTGCGCGGATATACGCGGGCTCAGTTTGAACGCCACCTTTGATGCGGTCCTCATAATGTTCGCCGTGCTCGGTTATCAGCAAACCAACCAGGACGTAGTCTCGGCGTTGTCGGCAGCGCGGCGTCACTTAAAACCTGGCGGGTTACTCATTTTTGACGTTTGGTATGGACCGGCAGTCTTGGCAAATCGGCCCTCTGAACGCATCAAGATCATTCAGACCGATCGCGGCCACATTCTGCGAGCTAGTTCGGGAATACTCGATACCCGACGCCATCTCTGCAAAGTTGAATACTTACTGTGGATGATCGAAAAAGATCGTCTTGTTCAGAATACGAAAGAGTCACATTTGATGCGGTACTTCTTTCCACTTGAACTAGAATTTTTCCTCCAATCCACCGGCTTCGCCGCAACCCGCCTGGGGTCATTTCCTAACTTTCTTGATGAACCCGATGAAAACAGTTGGAACGTCTTGCAGGTTGCCAGAGCTGTCGAGTGAAGTTATGAATGGTTTTTTTTCCGGAACAATGACATCTTCATCGGGAGCTACTTTTTACGTAATTTCCGGCAAGGAGTCTCGTTCCCGACGTGCATTCGTTCGTTTTTATCGCGGCCAACAGTAAAATCCAAAATCAATGGCGGAAACCTTAGGTTCATTGTGTGACAAGCTGGCCACGGTAAAGCTCAAGTTGTGGCACACCGACGATACTGCTCGGCTGACCAGCCTGCGCGCTCAGGAGAAACAACTACAACAGGAAATCGATGAGTACATGGCCGCGGCTATGTCCGGCGATATTCCGCTTGAACGACTGACCTTTGCTCAAAACAAGGTTTACAAAAAAGAGGGTAATGTCGTTCCTGAGTTCAGCGGTACGCTGGGCGAGAGTTTCGCACAGCTGGCCCAAACCGTCTGCAAACTCTGGCATGTCCAGGAAAAGGTCTATGAATTCGAGGCCGTGCCTGCCGACCAGAAGGACGCGGTTATAAAGGAACTCGCCATCGTCAATCTCGAGCGTAATCAATGTATCGATCAACTTGATCAGCAGTTCCGCGCGCTGGTTACGGTTGCGCGCGGCGATAGCTAACGGCATCCGGAAAACATTTGCCGTTGATTCAGGCGGATAAACGCCGATTTAGGACACGTCTTAACAGGTCTCGAAGGTCTTCACCGCTTCTGTTCCGATCGCTAATCATTTATTTTCTTATCTGCGCGGATCAGCGTTCCGCGGCCAATATCCTTAAAACATGCACTATCACCTGATTGGAATTTGCGGTACTGCCATGGCTTCACTTGCCGGCATGCTCGAGGCGCGCGGTCATCGGGTGACCGGGTCAGACGAGAACGTCTATCCGCCCATGTCGACGATGCTCGAGTCGCTCGGCATCGAGATTAGGCGCGGATATCGCGCCGCTAATCTGACTCCCGCGCCGGATTGCGTGGTCGTCGGCAACGCCATTCCCCGCGGGAATCCCGAGGTCGAGGAGACCCTCAAATGCCGTTTGAATTATCGTTCGCTGCCGGAAGTGCTAAAGGATGAATTTATTCGCGGCCATCGATCATTGGTGATTGCGGGCACCCATGGAAAAACCACGACCACGAGTCTGGCGTCCTGGGTCATCGATCAAGCCGGCTTAAATCCATCCTTCCTGGTTGGCGGCGTGGTCCAGAACTTCGGCGTCAGCTTTCGCATTACCGACAGCGCTTACTTCATCATCGAAGGTGACGAATACGACACGGCCTATTTCGATAAGGGCCCAAAGTTCATGCATTACCTTCCTGAGATTGCGATCGTCAACAACATCGAATTTGATCATGCGGATATCTATAAGGATTTGGAGGCGGTCGAACTCGCTTTTCGCCGCTTGATGAATCTCGTACCCGCAAACGGCAGGTTGATTGCAGGCTGGGACAGTCCGCCGGTGCGTGAGGTGGTGGCCTCATTCGGTCAGAAACTCTTCACAAATCTGGAAACGTTTGGGACTTGTGACGACGCGAAGTGGCAGGCCCGCGATATTCACTTCGCTGATGGGATGACACGCTTCACTGTCTGGCGCGAAGGGTTGAAATGGGCCGAGCTGGCCATGCCGTTGATTGGCGATTTCAATGTGCGCAATGCGCTCTCCGTAATTGTGGCGGCGACCGCGTGGGGCGTAGAACGCGAACAGATTGCCGATGCGCTGGTCTCGTTCAAGAGTGTTCGGCGACGCTGTGAAGTGCGCGGCGAAGTCAATCAGATTACGGTCATCGATGACTTCGCGCATCATCCCACGGCCGTACGAGAAACTCTGGCGGCGTTGCGCACAAAATATGCCGGCCGCCGCGTCATCGCCGTGTTCGAGCCGCGCTCGCGCACCTCCTGTCATGCGACTTTTCAGTATGCTTATATTGAGGCCTTCGCCCCCGCAGACTACGTGATCGTGTCCCGCGTCTATGACGCGCAACGCGCAGCCGAAATGGGTGGAGTACTGGATATCGAACGACTGATTGCTGATATCTCGGCAACAGGTAAGCCTGCGCTCGCGATTACCGATGTTGAGGAAATCGTCGCAACTTTGAAGGACCAGCTTCTTCCCACTGATGTGGTCGCGATTATGTCAAATGGATCGTTCGGCGGGATCCATGAAAAATTACTGGCGGCGCTGGCTCCCGCGCGCTAAATCCCCACTGACTACTTTTCACTGTGAAAAATACGCAGCCTCCTAGTGACCAAACCCCGTTCAAGGCCCCGAGACAGCGTTTTCCACGGGGATTTGTGCCTTTCACTCGAAGGCGCCTTGCGCTAACTCTCCAAATACCTGCGAGTTCCCCTCAACCAGAGCAGCCCACAAATAAAAAATAAAGTTAAACTTTTTTGATTGTCGTATACTCTACTTAATCGGGTGGTTTTGCTACTCGAAGATAACAAACCATCCAGCCCGCCCAACTTCCTCGCTTAGTGACTATTTATGAGAACCCGACAAACATTGTTGCTGCTGATGTTGATTCTGCTGCCCAGCGTGGCTTATGCAGCCTGTCCTGCAAACGACACGGAAGTTAATTTGAAGGCTTGCGGCGCTGTGGGAGACGGCACCACGGATGATTCAGCGGCACTGCTTGCCGCTCTCACGGCCGCGAGCTCACCCGGCAACCCAAGAAGGATCTTCGTTCCGGCTGGTGTTTATTTGATCGGCACACCGGTGACGAAGGACTTCGGAGGCGCAAACAATATTCTCATCCAAGGGACTGGCTCCGGCTCGGTCTTTGAGCTATTTCCAGGACAGACGAGTTTGGCAATCGGCCTCAGCAATGCTGAATCAATTGAGTTTCGAGATTTAGCGTTCACCGGAGGCGGAATGGACGTGCCATTCGATGCGGGCGTTGGCATCAAATTCAGTAACGTGCAGAACGCGGTCATTCACAACTGCCATTTCTACGGGATAGTGGCACAACAGGGATTGATTGTCGCATTCTGGTCTGCTTTAACCATCACCAATTCCACCTTCAAAGGATGCTTTTCAGATGCGGGATACAACTATGGACTCGTTCAGACTTACAATTGGCGCAAAGTCTTCATTGAGAACTGCGACTTCATCGATTACGGAACACTAAACGAAACCTATCTGTCAAAGCCCTATGTCACGCCATATGCGTGGATTCAAATCGAAGACCCGGCCGGGAACCTTCGCGAAGTCATAAACGGCAACAATCCGCCTCAAAACTCAGGCGCTACCTCGCAAATGCCGGTGACAATTCAGAATTGCCGGTTTGACGAAGGCGCACTGCACAGCATATCGGTGCGAGCGAACACCGGAGGGTTGAACGATCGTGGTCTGGCCATCACCCGAACTGAGCGTATCGTCCTAAGGAATAACAACAGCAACTCGGCATCCGGCAACTCGGTCTATTACATTGATCGAGCAGTGAATCTCGAGATTGAGAACTGCTATGCGGGTTATGCGTATCTAGCCAACACTCGTGGCCTGGAAGTAGCCAACACCAATCACGTTACCGTAAAACGATCGTACTTCACCCAGAAGGCCAGCGAAATCAATTTGTCAAACGTTGACTCATTAGTGCTTGAGGATGATATCTATTCGACGTTGACCGTGGCGAATCAAGCAATCAACTCGGACATTAAACAGGAGGGAAACCATTCGATTAACGTGCTTAACGTTGGGGCGTATGCGTACACCGATTTGACCCCACAGAGTCTTTTCTCAGCGCCTACACCCACACCTAGTCCGTCGCCATCGCCGTCTCCCAGCCCGAGCCCGAGTCCTTCTCCGTCGCCCAGTCCTTCACCTAGTCCGACTTCAATTCCAACGCCAACACCGACGCCGACTCCAATTCCAACGCCAACTCCAACTCCGACGCCAACGCCGACAACAACGCCAACGCCAACGCCGACACCAACGCCACCACCTCAACCGGTGTTGCCGGGAACGCGGCACGACATTACCTGGACCGATCTGGTAGGAGTAACGGTCTCAGGTAATAGCTTACAAAAAGACCCCTCGCTGCCGGCGAGCTGGGACAATTCAGGCGCCGTCTCTGTAGAAGCGATCACCTCAGGAGACGGTTACGCTCAGGTTGTGGCGAGCGAGTTGGACACCGCCCGAGTGTTCGGAATCGGCTGGGGCTCGGCAAATCCTTACTACGGATTCATTGACTATACAATCTCCATGGAGAACGGGACGTTGTATATATACGAATGGGGAACACCACGGGGGAGTTTTGGCTCTTATGCACCAGGCGACTGGCTTACCATTGCAGTCCAAAACGGCCAGGTCGTGTACATGAAGAACGATACGATCATTTACCGGAGTTCCGTTGCTCCGCGATACCCGCTCTATGCCGATACTTCTTTCTATACGCCGGGAGCGACGATTAATAATGCTGTAATTGCTTATTAATCTTCGCGGTGCGGAAATATTGGACAGCCGCGGATTTG
>AP72_2010_repI_A001DRAFT_1000174_pt1 | contig 13885 bp, 8 predicted proteins | sample AmaPasrepliIA001_FD_9535 | JGI IMG/M metagenome (IMG submission 9535)
TGGCGTCGTTGTAGATCGCCATCGATAATTTGGTTGCGGCTTGCACGTCGGCGTCACTGCCTGCGGTGTTCGGATCCTTGAGCACGGTGAGCTTCTGGGTGAGCATCTGGCCGTCTGCGACCAGCTTGACCGTGTATTCGCCCGGTGCCACGAGTGGACCAATTGTTGGCTCTCCGCTGGCACTGCGCATCACGAAGTCTGACTGGCTTCGACCGACTCCGTAGTAATAAACAGGACGCGACTCTTTGCCGACGAAACGTTTCTCTTCCCACACATGCGGATTACCCGCGGGCGCCGTGCGTAGCGCCACATCATTGATCGCGGGATAGCGAAGATCCCACCAGATGCGGTTGATTCCCGCAAGATTGGCAGCCTTGAGCGTGCGGATCGTCTTCCCGTCGGAGCCCTCAATTGTTACTTCGATCTTCTTCGCCGGCTGCTTAAGGACGTAGTTGATAGAAGCGCCGTACGGCGGATTCTCGCCTTCAACGCCCTCCGCCATTTCGCGATGGAAGATCTCGCGGAAGCGATAGGCGGGGCGGGGTGTGAACAAATGCAGTGCGGCATCGCGGGCTTTATCGTCGAACTGCTCGAGTGGAGTCAGATCATCGAGGATCCAGAAGCCGCGGCCGTATGTGCCGACGACCAAATCTTTGAAATGCTCCTGAACGGTAATCCAGTGCACGGGAGCATGCGGCAGATTGTTCTGCAAAGGCTGCCAATGATCACCGTCGTCGAATGAGAGGTACAGAGCGTTCTCCGTCCCTGCATATAACAGCCCGCGCCGCACCGGATCTTCCTGAATAGCCGTTGTGTAACTAAGCGGTGACTTCGGAATTCCGCTTACGATGAGCTTCCACGTCTTACCGTAGTCGGAGGTCCTGTAGAGATAGGGATCGCGAATGTTGACCTGGTGCCCGTCGACTGCGATGTAGCAGGTACCGGCATCGTGTTTTGAAGGAATCACCGCATCGACAGTCATCTTCGCGGGCATTCCCTTCGGGGTAGCGTTGGTCCAGTGTGCGCCGCCGTCGCGCGTCATTTGGACCACTCCGTCGTTCGTTCCGGCCCAGATCTGGCCTTTTTCGACTGGAGATTCCGCGAGAGAGAAAACGACTCCGGCGTACTCGACGCTGAGGTTATCGATAGTCAGTCCGCCGGAGTCCCCGTGCATGCTCGGATCATTGAGTGTCAAATCGGGACTGATTGTCTGCCAGGTCTGGCCGCCATCGGAAGTCTTGTGTACAAACTGGCTGCCCACGTAGACGGTGTTGTGATTGTGGGGCGAGATCGCGATGGGATAGGTCCAGTTCATGCGAATCTTCACTTGCCCGGCGTTTGCGCCCATGGTTCGATCGGGCCACACGCTCACGGAGCGCGCGTGTCCGGTGCGCAGATCAAAGCGCTCCGTGACTCCCGCGTAACAGCCCGCCCAGGCGATATTCGGATCTACAGGATCAGGAGTGTTCCATCCCGTCTCGCAGCCTCCGCTCGTCGTCCAGTCGGCAGCAGGAATACTGTTGGAACCAAGGTCGTTGCTGGGCCCACGCATCGAAGGCCCATCCTGCATTTGTCCGTAGACGTAATACGGAATCCGCGTGTCGGTCGCAGCGTGGTAGATCTGTGCGATTGGCAGCCGAATCAGTGTCCATTCCTTGCCGCGAACCGTGGAGATCATTACGCCGCCGTCGTTGCCGATCATCATGCGGTCGGGATTTAGCGGGTCCGACCACATGTCGTGATTGTCGCCACCCCATCGCACCAGGTCGGCGGTCTGGCCGCCGTCGTAGGTGACGCCCATGCTGTTCGATGGAAAGTAGATTTCGTTCTCGTTGTCCGGCATCACCAGCATGCGCGTGTAGTAGTGCGGACGTTCGTTAAGCAGCCGGCTGTTGTTGGCGAGTTTCCAGTTCTCGCCACCATCATCGCTGCGCCATAGCGATCCGCGCTGACCCGTCTCAATCAATGCGTACACGCGATTGGAATCATTCGGGGCAACTGCGACGGCGATCTTTCCTAGCGGTGGATCAGGTAGGCCCTGCGCGGTAATTCTCTTCCATGTATTTCCACCGTCGTGTGTGACGAACACCCCGCTGCCCGGGCCACCGCTGTTGCGTCCCCAAGTCTTGATATCGATCTGCCACATCCCCGCGAAGAGGGTGTTGGAGTCCTTCGGATCCATCGCCATATCTGAGGCGCCGGTGTTCTCGTCAACAAAAAGCACGCGTTCCCAAGTCTTCCCTCCATCTTTCGTGCGATACACGCCGCGCTCCTGCTGAGGTCCATAGCAGGTCCCCAGAGCAGCTACGAAGACCAAATCGGGATTGTGTGGATCGATGATGACACGACCGATGCGGCCGGTAGCATCGAGTCCCATGTGTTGCCACGTTTTGCCCGCGTCCGTGGACTTATACACGCCATTGCCGATCGAAACATTGCTGCGAATGAAAGTCTCGCCGGTCCCTACCCAGACAATGCTGTGGTTCGACGGAGCAATGGCGATAGATCCAATCGATTGCGCCGGCTGCTTGTCGAATACCGGATGCCAGTTAAAACCGGCATCGGATGATTTCCAGACTCCTCCTGATGCTGCGCCAGCGAAATAGACATTCGGATTGCCTGGCTCTCCAACTACGGCGCTGACACGATTGCCTGGAGGTCCAATGAAGCGATATTGCAGGTGCGCAAATGGCGATTGCGGCTCGGCCTCAGTGGCGTGGGTCGGCGAGGCGGCAGCTTCCGGCTGCGTGCCCGCATGACTTTCCGGCCCAGCCCCGGCCTTCTTGCCCTCCTGCTTTGAAGAAACCGCACCTTTCTTTTGCTGCGCTGCTGTGAACTGGGAACCGAAAATTAAGGGGATCAGAAGAAAAGTGAGAACTGCGAAACAACGGCAAGTCGGCTTCCTAGCCAATCTTCACCTCGTCGCGAGAATGTGGGACGAAATAGTTCCTGCAAATACTAACGCGTCCCTTCGGAAAGTGTCGATTGCGGAGGAGACCGCCGAGGTCACCTGAATGCAGCAACGAGCTCTGCAGGTCGATGGCTTCAGGCTGATTTCTACGGCAGGGATAAGATGATATGAATTTGATCCCCGATACCACCGATCGGCTACTAAACAACGTAGATTCACACATGCTAATACCAAAAATCAGATAACTAGTCTCCCAATTACTACCAGTCGTCGCCTTCTGCTGGTCAGTCGTCTCTGATTATTGCGGATCATCACCGCTGAACAGCTACGCGTCCCAAAGTGGGACTCGTTGACGCCAATCAGTCCCGATGGAATTCAGCCTGCTTTTACAGGCGCACAGTGCTCTCTTCATTTTTGCGAGAGCGGGATGTAATGGAGGCGATTTAAATGCAATTAAGATTCAACACAGCTCACTCTGTGCGGACTACAATCCTCGTCTGCTTTACGGCACTTATTCTGCCGCTGCTGTCCTTCGCGCAGACGAGCAAGGGAATTCTTGCGGGAATCGTAACCGACACCACTGGCGCGATCGTGGTTGGAGCCACGGTGAATGCAAAACATGTTCAGACCGGCGCGGAGCGAAGCGCTACTACCGGACCGACTGGTGGTTATCGAATGGATGCGGTCGAGCCGGGTGCTTACAAAATTACCGTTACCTCGAGTGGTTTTAAGACCACGACGATGGACAACGTGGATGTGAAAGCATCTGTGGTTACGTCCGTCAACGCAAATCTGGCAATCGGAACCGTCACCGATGTTGTTGAGATCAGTTCAGGCACAACCGATCTACAGTCTGAAAGCGGCTCACTTGAGCACAGCATTTCGACCGTTGAGACAGAGCATGTCCCTGTGTTTAACCTTAACGTCATTTCGCTTGCACTGACTCAGCCAGGCGTGATCGATGTAGGCAGCAATAGCTTGAGCAATGGCACTGGATTTTCCGTCAACGGGTCACGTCCCCGCGCCAACAATTTTCTTCTTGATGGCCAAGACGACAACGACAATTCCATTCAGGGACAGGCACTGCAGCCTAACAACTTGAATTCGGTACAAGAAGTGGTCGTTCTCACCAACGCATACTCTGCCGAGTTTGGTCGGGGAGGTGGGTCGGTCACGAACGTAGTCACAAAGGGCGGCACTAATCAATTTCATGGATCAGCTTGGGAACTGTACGCAGGCTCGGGACTCAATGCGGTAGCTGCTGAGAACGGCCTCGGTGGCCAGACTTCCCGCACCAAGCCGCGATCTGACACGCACACGTACGGCTTCACGGCCGGTGGCCCAGTCTGGAAAAACAAGCTGTTCGCCTTCGGGAGCGCTCAGTGGCAGAGGTTCTATGGCAATGCTGCTCCCGCTACCATCCGCGTTCCAACGGCCAACGGTGTCGCCGCACTCACGAGTGCGAATACTCCCAACTCGAATCTCCTGCTGCAATACTTCGGATCTCTCCGTGGCCAGAACAACCTGTCCACGGTCGACATCGGACCGCGCAACGGATGCCCCGCAGCATCTCTTGCGGCAAATGGAGATTGTCTGGTTGAGACAGGACTCACACAACGGACACCGCCCGCCCAAACTAATCCTGATACGCAGTGGACATATCGGATCGACTTCGTTCCCCGAGCTGCCGATAGTGTCTCCGCACGTTATATTCACGATCGCCAATCGCTGGCTCCCGATTTCTTCAACTTCCCCGCATCGCTGCCAGGTCTGGATGCGCAGCAGGGGGGGCCAGCTGAGAACTTCGGCATAACCTGGACACACACCATCTCGCCGACTGCGGTCAACGAATTTCGTGCTTCTGAAGGACGCTTTGATTTTCAGTTTGCTCCGGCAGACGCGACGCTGAACAATCCTCTATTCAGGCTCCCTACGATCAACAGCATCACGGGCACCAACTTCCCGTTATTGGGAGTGAATTCTGGACTGCCTCAGGGACGTGGACACACCACGTATCAATTCCAGGATGCCTATACGCTGGTGAAAGGTATACAGACCTTCAAAGTTGGCGGGGACGTCGCGCGCATCATTGTGCGTGACGCAGTGCCCTTCAACTCTCGCGGTACTCTAACTTTTGGCAGCGGCGGCGGCTTCAGCGGCCTGGCAAATTTCGTCGATAACTTCACCGGCCTATCCAACGGAGCGAACCTGACATTCGGTAATCCAACGATTCGACCGAAGGTCTTCCAGGAGGGCTTCTACTTCCAGGACACCATCCATGCCAAGCCCAATCTAACCCTTGATCTCGGTCTGCGTTACGAGTTCAACAACAATCCAGCGAATGTCCTGCCCTTCCCGGCAATCAACGTTCAGGCTGAGCCGTCTAATACGTTCCCCACTCCGGTGCACGTTCGCGAGGACGGAAACAATTGGGGGCCGCGCGTAGGTTTCTCCTACACACCGCGGTTCTGGAACCACATTTTTGGTGAAGACAAAACCGTGCTCCGCGCGGGTTATGGCGTCTTCTACGACACACTCTTCACGAACATCACGGACAACGAAGCGGCGGCTTCACCAAATGCCGTTTCAGGAACGCTGTTGGGCACGACTGGCCGCGGACTACCCAATGCAACTGGTCTGATTGGCCAAGTAAGCCCAAATCTCACTCCTCTGGCCTCGGTTTCGTCGATCGATCAAAACCTGAAGAACCCAGTCACTCATCAATGGAACTTCAACATCCAGCGTGAACTGCCGTTGTCGACTGTCCTTACGGCGGCCTATGTTGGAACTCGCGCGGAACGCTTGTTCGCGAATGACGAGCTGAATCCCGGGACGGGAATCGGCCTGCCACGTGTCAATCCCAATCGTGGTCCGATTACAGTTCGAGACAACGGAGGGGACTCGGTTTACCACGGCTTCGACCTGAAGGTTGATCGGCGATTTAAGAGCGGCGTGCTGATTCGCGGCGCTTACACCTATTCGAAGTTAATCGACAACGTTTCCGAGGTCTTCACTCTCTTCGGAACTCAGACTTCGTTCCCACAGAATGAATTCCTTGGAAGCAACGGACGTGCGCTTGATCGTGGGCTCTCCGCCTATGACCGGCGACATCGTTTTGCTCTTACCTATGTCTGGGACATTCGTGGCTGGAATAGCTCAAGCAATTTCCTTACATCTGCGGTTAGCTTCCTGACTCGCGGATGGGAAATCGCGGGCACGTCGGCATTCCAGACCGGAGCTCCGGCGAATATCAACAGCGGATTCGATCAAAATGGCGATCGGCGCTCGACCAATGATCGTCCATCGCTCGGCAACCCGTCAGCTCCGTTCACCAGCTTCGGCATCGACGGCAGTTTCATCCAGGGAACTCCCGGTGTCATCTATGATGGCCAGGCGTTTGAGGCTAATGGAGTCCGTACCCCGGTTGCGGCGAACTCAGTTCACTTCCTCGTTCTTCCCGGATTGGGCAACGTGGGCCGGAATACGTTCATCCAGCCTGGAGCCATCAACAACAACATGGCTTTCAGCCGGACATTCCGCATTCCCGGTAGAGAAAACCAGCAGCTCGAATTCCGCTCGGAGTTCTATAACATCTTCAATCATCCCAATCAGGGACTTGGGGATGCAGTATCGAACACATCCGGAACCGATACGCTCTTAGCCGACGGGGCTAACTTTGCGGACAATCAACAGAGTCGCTACGGCGGACGCCAGATCAAGCTGCAGCTGCGCTACTCGTTCTAAGCGACTTCATCTTCGAGGAGGAGGACCTCTCTTCCTCCTCATTTTTTTACTTAACTCCTGACAGTTTTCGCTCGGCGACCTGCCTCATCACGCAGCAACCCAGGCTGCAGTTGTTCGTCAGCGTGTCTTCAAAGACTCCAAATCCGTCAAAGTAGTACGGCTGGGTTAACTAGCAAGAATCTGCTGGATTCCACGTTCATGCTTCATTTGCGATAGTCTCTCTCTGCGACTGCAAAATGAATTCCACTAAGTCATCCCTCCAAAAAAGCTCATCGAGGTCTCAAAAGCGGCAAGCACAGTACAAAGTCTTGGCGATCGATATCGGCGGAAGGAACGTGAAGCTGCTTGCCAGTGGCCAGAAAACGGCACGCAAGGTTCCTTCGGGACCCACTCTGACTCCCACCGAGATGGTGAGCAAAGTAAAGCTTGCCGTTAAGGACTGGCCCTATGACCTCATTTCCATCGGCTTTCCCGGCCCGGTTGTGCAGGGACGTCCGATTAGCGACCCTATGCACCTCGGTAAGGGATGGGTGAAGTTCGACTTCCGCAAGGCATTCGGCAAGCCGGTGAAAGTCCTAAACGACGCCGCCATGCAAGCGTTGGGTAGCTACAAGAAAGGACGCATGCTCTTTCTAGGATTGGGGACTGGCCTCGGATCAGCAATGATCGTCGACGGAGTGCTGCAGCCGATGGAGCTTGCCCATCTTCCGTACAAAGAAGGACGAACTTTTGAAGACTATCTGGGCCGTCGAGGTCTGGAGCGACTTGGGCAGAAGAAGTGGCAAAAACATGTCTTCGATGCCGTTACCCAGCTGCGTCAAGCAGTACAGGCAGATGATGTTGTTCTGGGCGGAGGTAACGTTAAGAAGCTAACGGCCCTTCCTATTGGAGTGCGGCTAGGCAGTAACAACAACGCCTTTATTGGCGGATTTCGTATGTGGCAAGACGAGGCGGTTCACCACGGAATTGTGCGAACGGCAGATTCCAGGTGAACTCGGTGTACGCGGATCAGATCCTCATCGGCATGATGATGTAGCGGTACTTGTACTGGTCGTCGCCGCCTTCAGGCCGAAGCTGTCCGGCGGACTGGGCATCTTTGAATTCCAGCCGTACTTCGCCGGTGTTTGTGACCTTGAGAAAGTCGAGCATATATTGGGAATTGAAACCAATGATTAGCGGGTCGCTTTTATAGCTGGTCTCGATGACGTCCTCTGATTCGCCGGCATCGGTGGACGACGACGAAATTCGCATCTCGTCCTTGTCAAGCTTCATGCGGATCGCACCAGAGCGTTCATCAGCGAATTGCGCTACGCGCTGGATGGCGCCCATCAGCTCTTCGCATCCAACCACGACAGCTTTGTTGTTATCGCGAGGCAGTACTGCTTCGTAGTTTGGAAATTGCCCAGTGAGTTGCCGTGATGTAAGCAGCCTTCCGCCGATGCGGAAGAAGAGCGTCGAATCATCTTTCGCGAATTCAATAAAGTCCTGATCGGTTTGATCAAGCAGAGACTTCAGTTCATTCATCGCCTTGCGCGGCACTAGCGTCTTCATCTCGCCATTCACGCCGGGAAATGCAGACTTGGTTTCAATATGGGCCAATCGGTGTCCATCCGTTGCAACCATTGCGATCGACTCGGCCTTAATCACCATTAGCGCGCCGTTTAATGTGTACCGTGATTCTTCATTCGAAATCGCAAAGATAGTCTTTGCGATAAGGCTGCGCAGAACTGGCACAGGAAGTTTTGTCGCTGAGCCCCCTGGAAACGTGGGCAGCGCAGGAAAGTTAGCGCGCGCCATTCCAACCATCTTCGTGTTCGAGCGTCCTGCTCTGATTTGGACCCAGTGGTTCTCCATCTGCTTGATGGTCACTGACCCTTCGGGAAGCAGTTTCACGTAATCGTAAAGTTTGCGAGCTGGGATGGTGCAGGAGCCTTCTTTCTTGACGGTGGCTGAACAGGAGGTGCGAAGGCTTAGATCAAGATCAGTGGCGGTGATCGTGAGTCGATCGCCGGCGGCCTCAAACAGAAAATTCGAGAGAATCGGGATCGTCGTCTTGCGCTCAACCACACCTTGCGTTGCAGTGAGCTCCCTCAGCAACTCTGTCTGAGTTAAGACAATCTCCATGGCTGCACCAGGCGCAGTGCTAACTTTCTCGACGTTCTCCACGCTCACTCCCGACGAAGGCATTGTGACGGAACCCCCTGCAATGTATGCGTAAAACTTATATCAGCTACTGCTTTTACTTCAATCAAAGAAAAGAACAACTACTCTAGAAGCAGTAGTAAATGCTCTGGAAAAGTGGACATTTATCACCAAATCGCATTCTAAGCTCACACCTGAGCAATTCGCGATTTAGAAATCCGGGACGGAGAACTCGGTAGACGATGGATCGTTGAGAGGATGGATCGAAGTAGGAGAAGATTGTCCGAATCTCCAACAATGCGTCCACAGGATGTGACGAGGAAAGAAGGTCGTTATCGTGGAAAGCTGCGGTTTGTGCAGAGTTGATCGTATTATTCGGTGCCAGCGCTTTCCACATGTAACAGCATTAGTGCACTCAGCAAAATGAATTATTGCAATGGAATATCGAAGTAGAAGAGCTCATCGCCCTTGCCATTGCGAATGCCGGTGAATAGGATCCTCGACCCAATTAGCGGCTGCTGCACCCCACTCACGTCGAAGAAAAGAAATCCTGCTTGTGTGTTGTGTGGCTCTACAGCCTGTGCCTTGAACATCAGGGAGTCGATCTCTTCCGAGGCGCCTTTCGGTAATCGGGTTTTCTTGCCTCTAGGGATAGGCAGTGGCAGTGGTATGCGTGTCGAGGAAGAGTCTTGAGGATCTACTGAACGACCTACAGCGCGCTCAATGTCTTCCTTCGTGAGAGGCTCGCCCTTGGCGTTGCGCGACGTTGTGAACTGGATACGCGCATCGAGAAGGGAGAGAGGCTGCTCGCTGTCGTTGCTGATGATGAGACGCACAGGAAGAACACGATGTTCTGCGAACTTCACATGGAAGACAGAATCCTTCTCGGGTCCGTATGGATCGATAGCAACCGTTACGCCCTCATCTTTGTGTGTCTCGTGTTGCGCAAATTTCGCGGCATGTCCCGCTGGAGGAATCTCTGGCGGTTTGGAGTCATAGGCATTGGCCGCAGTGAAGCACAGTAGCAGCAACACACCGGCTGCCCAGGATGTTGGTTGAGGACGAACCCTCATTGATTACACCGAAGCAAAAAAGTTCTTCATGCGCTGCAACGCCTCTTTCAAGACGGCGCTGCTGGTTGCGTACGACAAACGAATATGTTCCCGGGTCCCGAAGCCTTCACCTGGCACGGTGACGACGTGCGCATCGTGAAGCAGTCGGTTGGCAACGTCGATCGTTGACTTCATTCCTCCACGTCCGATGTACGCTGAGATGTTCGGGTATACATAGAACGCGCCTTCCGGACGTGCACAATGAACACCGGGAATTTGAGCTAGATCCGCAAGCACCTGATCACGCAAGCGGATGTAGTCGGTGCGGAACTCCGCGATGCAGCCCTGTGGACCTTCGAGAGCAGCAATAGCCGCTTTCTGCACGATTGAGGCCGGATTCGAAGTAGATTGGCTTTGCAGCTTGCTGATCTGTGCGATCACGGGCCCCGGACCAAGCGCATAGCCGGATCGCCACCCGGTCATCGCATATGTCTTCGAGAGCGAACCGATAATCACTACATGCTCGCGCGCTTCCCTGACCGATCCTGCTGACTGAACGTTGCCAGTAAAGTTGAGGTATACATAGCACTCGTCTGCAATGACATAGATCCCGCGACGATGGGCCATCAGCAACACCTCGCGCATATCGTCACGAGTCATCACCGCGCCGGACGGATTGCAGGGCGAGTTCAGAATGATGGCGCGTGTACGCGAAGTGATGGCGCGCTCGATCATCTCGGCCGTAAGCCGAAAATCCTGTGTCTCATCCGCATCTACGTAGACGCACTTACCGCCTGCGTACTCCACGATATCTTTGAAAGAGACCCAATATGGAACAGGGATGATCACTTCGTCGCCGTGATCTACGAGAACCTGGATGGCATTGAACAGCGCCTGCTTGCCGCCTGTGGCCGCTACAGCTTCGTCCGGGGTGTAGTCGGAGCCGAAGTCTGCTGCATGCCGTTTTACGATAGCTTTGCGCAGCTCCGGCACGCCGCCCACAGCGGTGTACTTCGTAAAGTTCTGCTGAATCGCAGCAATGCCAGCGTCTTTGATGTGCTGGGGCGTATTGAAGTGAGGCTCGCCCATGCCCATATCGCACAGGTCGATTCCCTTAGCGCGCAGTTTGGCGGCCTCGGCCGTCATGGCAATCGTGGCTGAAACTTCAATGCGGTTTACGCGTGCTGAAAATGGACTGCCGATCGCCGTCGTTGCCATTAAATACCCTCCAGGTCTAACGCTTCGCTTGCTTTATGACCGAAACCTCCGGCCGAACCTTCTTATACAGGCGCTTTTCTACTTCAGGGGGCACCAGCTCATGAACAGAGCCACCTAACCGAAAAACCTCTTTTACCAGCCGAGAGCTCAGATAGGAGTACGCTTCTGCGGGCATCATGAACACCGTTTCCACCTGGGAGTTCAGCTTGCGGTTCATGAGAGCCATCTGCAGCTCATATTCATAATCGCTAATTGCGCGAATGCCGCGCAAGACTGCGTGCGCTTTTTGCTGAACTACATAGTCCACGAGCAGCCCTGAAAATGTGTCAATGCGCACATTAGGCCACTTCGAGGTAGCCTCGGCGAGCATATCCCGGCGCTCTGTCACATCAAACAGGGGCTCTTTCTCGGAGTTTCGGAGGATCGCGACTACCAACTCGTGGAAAATCTTGCTGCCGCGCTCGATAAGGTCCAGATGACCGTTGGTCAAAGGATCAAAGGAACCGGGATATATAGCCTTAATTTGTTTCATTTAGAGGCCAGGAAGGCAACTGTGCCCGATTCTATGGAGTCCGGGTCACAGCCGCAATGGCTAATCCAGAGGAACAGTGTGCAAAGGTTTTCACTTCCCCTTGGTCTCGTGCAAGACTTAGCGTGAATACTGTTGTTGAAAAATCAGTCATTTAGCGAATCGTTATCTTTGGTTCAGCAATTGCAATAACTAGGAATCGAGAGGTTGTGAAGGCATTTGGGGGAGTGCTCAACGGCCTCGATGGAAATTTTGGGCCCGAATTGAGGGGCCAAAAGATGAACGCCAGAACAAACCAGTTCTGGCGTTTTCCATTTTTGCGCAGGTTTAACTTCACTTCTGGGGCAGAGAAACGCCTGATTAGAGCAGGAATTGAGGCAGTTTAGGCGTACCTAAGCGCTACCTTTGTTGAGCCGGCTTTCTGGCCGTCTTGAGAAACGAAATCACGAACAAAGTGCCCAGCACCAGGTCCGCACTGGCGGCTGCCACCATGGTTGAATCCACTCTTCCAAGCCCATAGAGCGCATAGGTTGAGATTGCGAATGCGAACTTCTCAATCATGGCGGCAGGCATGGCGGGCCGGAAGCGCTCAGGATCTTGAGCGATGATCAGGAAGAGAGCCTGCCAGGCGAGCGCAACACCAACGAATCCGTAGTAGTACTCGGGGTGCGTAATAGCCGGTGGATGATCGATCCCAGTCTTTTTCTCAAGAAAGTAAAGCGGAGCCAGGACAAGAATTCCCCAGATGCCGGCGATTAGAAAACTCCAGCGCGCGAATTTCATGCATTACAGATTCAAAAGCGAACACGAAGGTCACTGAGTTCTCACGAAGGACACGAAGACATCCGGGAGGAAATCATCGTGCCTTTGGTTTTTGCCTTCTTGTTCGCCTTTTCGGGTCTTTACTTGCGCTGCATTGGAATCGGACGTGGTGGAGCAGGCGGGTGATTCGCAGGAGATACCCCGGTGCCGTTCGAGCCCGCTGCTGCTGCGGCTCTCTCGCCTGGAGCGAATAGTCCCAGGGATTTGCGAACTTCGTTCTCGATCTTGGTGGCGATGTCCTTGTTTTCTTTCAGGAAAACCTTCGCGTTTTCTCGACCCTGTCCAATGCGCTCGCCCTTGTAGCTGAACCAGGAACCAGATTTCTCGACGATATTGTTGTTTGCGGCTAAGTCGAGCAGGTCGCCTTCGCGGGAAATTCCTTCGCCGTACATGATGTCGAATTCGGCTTCACGGAACGGGGCCGCGACTTTGTTCTTTACAACTTTCACTTTGGTGCGCGAGCCGACCACCAGGTCGCCTTCTTTGATCGCAGCGATGCGTCGGATGTCAACGCGAACGGAAGAGTAGAACTTAAGCGCGCGTCCACCGGTGGTGGTCTCAGGGTTGCCGAACATTACGCCGATCTTCTCGCGAATCTGGTTGATGAAGATCAGGCAGGTACGAGACTTCGAAACGGTTCCAGTAAGCTTGCGCAAGGCCTGAGACATCAAACGAGCCTGAAGGCCAACGTGGCTGTCGCCCATCTCCCCATCGAGTTCCGCTTTGGGAACGAGTGCTGCGACTGAGTCTACAACCAGGACATCGATTGCACCGGAGCGAACCAAAGCTTCGGTAATTTCAAGCGCCTGCTCGCCGTAATCGGGCTGNGAAACCAGCAGATTGTCGACATCGACCCCCAGCTTCTTGGCATATATCGGATCGAGCGCGTGCTCCGCGTCGACAAACGCCGCCATTCCGCCGGCTTTCTGCGCCTCGGCGATCACTTGCAGCGTGATTGTGGTCTTACCCGAAGATTCAGGTCCAAATACCTCAACTACGCGCCCCCGAGGAAACCCGCCCACACCAAGGGCGGCGTCGAAGGAAATCGCGCCCGTAGATATTACCGAGATGGGCACAATCGCTTCCTTCGAACCCAGCCGCATGATCGATCCCTTGCCAAACTGCTTTTCAATTTGCGAGAGAGCGAGATCGATTGCGCGTGATTTCTCGTCGGCCATGGTATCTCCAGTGAGGTGGATTGGATTACGAGAGGGCATTATAGACGAGAATCGCCGATCAGCGAAGAAAAAACGAAGTGCTCGGGAGTGAACACGAAGGTCACAAAGGAAAATAGAAGGTCACGGAGAATTCCTTTGTGGGCTTTTATGGTGTTTGCTGCGGGCATTCTTACCGCTTGAGCAGATCGACAGGCTCGCGAACATCATGCACACGGAAATACCTGGCCAAGAATGGGTGACGTTGTGCAACTGCCTCGTACATTGCGTAAGCAACTTCTCTATATGAGCG
>AP72_2010_repI_A001DRAFT_1000175_pt1 | contig 13873 bp, 14 predicted proteins | sample AmaPasrepliIA001_FD_9535 | JGI IMG/M metagenome (IMG submission 9535)
AGCAACCGGAGGAAAAATATCGGGCGCCGGAGGCGGAGGCTTTATGATCTTTTATTGCCCCGGCAATACAAAATATGCAGTTGCAAAAAACCTGGAAAAATTCGGGGGCGTTCATCGCAGTTACCAGTTTGTTGAGCATGGGTTGATGAGTTGGACTGTATAAAATGGAACCATGATTTTCACAAATTATTAAGATTTTGAGGAAATGAATAAGATTAAAAACATAATTCAGACATCGATCGATGTAAAGCAATTGGTTTTACAAGATGAAAAATTAATTTCCACAATTGAGGAAGTCGTGAATGTAATTGCAGACGCGTTTCGTAAGAGGAAGCGTGTATATTTCTGTGGAAATGGAGGAAGTGCGGCGGACGCTCAACATTTAGCCGCGGAATTTTCCGGCAGGTTTTATACCGATCGCAAAGCATTACCGGCAGAGGCTTTGCATTGCAACACATCTTACCTCACTGCCGTTGCAAATGATTATAGCTATGACGTCGTTTATTCGAGGATCATTGATGGCATCGGCGACGAAGGAGATGTTTTAATCGGCCTTTCGACTTCTGGCAACTCAAAAAATATTATTAATGCATTTGAAGCTGCCAAAGAAAAAAAGATCGTGACTGTTGGTTTTACGGGGCATAATGGTGGGAAAATGAAATCGTGCACCGATCATCTCATCAATGTTCCTTCATCAGATACACCGCGGATACAGGAAAGCCATATTCTTGTAGGACACATAATTTGCCAATTGGTGGAGGAAAAATTGTTTGGCTAGAGAGGCAATCATACTAGCTGGCGGACTGGGCACCAGGCTTCGTTCTGTCGTTGATCATCTCCCGAAATGCATGGCTCCGGTAGCAGGACAGCCATTTCTCAAGCATGTCATTCGCTATTCATTGTCACAGGGTGTTGAAAAATTCATCTTTGCACTCGGTTATAAGCACGAGATCATTGAAGAATTCTTAAATGAAGAGTTCCCAACGCTCACTTACCAGCTTTCAATTGAGGGTGAGCCTCTCGGAACCGGGGGAGCTATTCAATTAGCATGCAAAAGAGCAACGGAACCAGATGTAATTGTAATGAACGGCGACACTCTTTTTAAAGCCGATCTTGATAGTGCTTTTTTAAATCACGCCAAAAACAAAGCTGAGTGCACTTTATTGCTGAAGCCAATGCAGAATTTTGATCGTTATGGAGCAGTTGAACTAGATGATGACGGCGCAGTGAAAAACTTCCAGGAAAAACAGTTTTACAAAAGCGGTGATATCAATGCCGGTGTCTATATCCTGAACATAGAAAGTCTATTCAATAAAGAACTTGGAGAAAAATTTTCTTTCGAAAAAGATTATCTCGAAAAATTTTACTCTACAGGGAAAATATATGGACTCTTAGAAGACGCATATTTTATTGATATNGGAATACCCGCCGATCTGCAAAGGGCTCAGGAAGAATTGCAGCAAATTCCGCTGCACCTGGAAAATGTGGATGCAAACTGGTCAATTTTTTTAGATCGCGACGGTGTCATCAATTACGAAAAGGAAAATGATTATATATTAAACTGGAATGAATTTGAGTTCTACCCTGGAGTTATCGAAGCCTTCAGACTTCTCTCGGGTAAATTCAAGACCATCGTTGTGGTCAGTAATCAACGTGGCGTTGGCAGGGGCTTAATGAAAGAGCAGGATCTTCTAAATATCCAGCAGCGAATGAAAGAAACAATTGAAAATGGCGGTGGTCGAATTGATAAAATTTACTATTGTATCGCGTCCGATGCGAAAGATTTTTGCCGCAAACCTAACCCCGGAATGGCCACGCAGGCCAAGAAAGATTTTACGGCAATTGATCTTTCAAGGACAATTATGATAGGCAATAAAATGAGTGATATGCAATTTGGCAGAAATGCAGGCACTTTCACTATCTACTTAAAAACAACTCATCCCGACCAAACATTGCCTCACCCTGATATAGATCTCTCCTTTGACTCCCTTCTCGATTTTGCCAAAGCTTTGTAAAATTTTATCTGTTTGTACTTTTTCGCTTTATTCATCGTTATTTCCATCTGGATTCTCCAGTAACTTCGTCCGACTATGGCTAAACCAGTTTCAAGTGTTTCTTTCCTAATAATCCTGACCTTGCTAACCGTTGCTTGTTTACCTGGGATAAGCACCGCTCAAAAGATTTCTTCCGGCGACAGACAAAGACTAGAGAAAAAAGAAGACTCTTTAAAAAACTTAGCGGCTGATATCATTTTGGATAGCGTTACAGCTGGCCGGATGCGTTCAGACAGTCAGTTCATCCGCACACTCGTCCGGACCTTGCAAATAAAGAATTCATTCTATTATCCTTTTCAATCGGTGCAAGGTGTTTCAAAATTGTATGCTCCCGATAGTGCATTCCGGATCTTTACATGGAACATTACATTCGACGATTACTATTCCCGTCAAAGGGGTGCTATTCAAATGAGAACGGCAGATGGATCACTCAGGTTGATCGCTCTTCGCGATTTTTCAGAATTCACCGATGATGCGATAGATTCGGTTCGCTCAAAAGACAATTGGATTGGCGCGGTTTATTATGATATCGTCAAGACAACTTATAACGGAAAGAATTACTATACTCTTATCGGCTTCGACAATAACAGTGCGATGAGTAATAAAAAATGGGTCGAAGTTCTTTCCTTCGATGAAAAGAATCAACCCGTCTTCGGCGGCAAATATTTCAGTTTTGAAAAAGACAGTGTTAAGCGGCAACCACAAGATCGTTTCGGCCTGGAATATAAAAAAGAAGCTCGCGCTATTTTGAAATATGATCCGGATGACAAGCTTATCATTATTGATCACCTGATATCAGAAACCGATGAACCTGAGAACAAATGGACATACGTCCCGGATGGCGACTATGAAGCATTCAAATGGCAGAATGGCAAGTGGGTCCACATTGATAAATTATACAACTTCAAACTAGAGGAAGGGCAGGCTCCTGTTGGCGACCCGCTTCTTGATGTAAAAGGGAATGTCAACGAGAAAAAACTCGAAGAGAAATCAGATCAGAATAAAGCAAAAAAGAAAGGCGAAGAACAGTAAGTGAGAGCCGTGAGCCCTCAGTCATAAATGCCAGGTAGCAATAGCAGATAGTCGTCAACCCGGGACTCTCAGTCAACAATCCCAATCGAACAAAGTCCATCAGAAAGAACTAATCATTGAGTTTTAATACAGCAAGAAATGCTTCTTGCGGCACTTCCACACTTCCAATCTGCCTCATTCGCTTTTTTCCTTCTTTTTGTTTTTCCAACAATTTTCTTTTACGCGTGATATCGCCGCCATAACATTTTGCGGTGACATCCTTTCTCAGGGCCGAAATAGTTTCCCTGGCAATGATCTTTGCACCTATTGCAGCCTGTATCGCTATTTGGAATTGCTGTCGCGGCAATAATTCTTTTAGCTTCTCGCAGAGCTTTCTTCCAAAGTCCTGTGCACGGCTACGATGAATCAGCGCGCTCAACGCATCTACTTTGTCTCCGTTTAGTAAGATGTCCATCTTTACAATGTCACTGTCGCGGTAACCGATGGGGTGATAGTCAAACGAAGCATAACCACGCGTCTGTGATTTTAGTTTATCATAAAAATCAAAAACTATTTCGGTTAATGGCATTTCAAACATTAATTCCACTCTCGTTTGAGTCAAATAGTGCTGATTCAATAAAATCCCTCTTTTCCCCAAACACAGCGTCATGATATTTCCAATGTATTCAGGCTTGCTTATGATCTGCGCTTTGATATAAGGCTCTTCAATTCGATCAGTCTTTACGGGATCAGGAAACTCTGTCGGGTTATTAATTGTAATTTTCGCTCCTGTTGTTGTATAGGCAATAAAGCTTACGTTGGGAACTGTCGTGATCACGGTCTGGTCGAATTCCCTTTCCAATCTCTCTTGCACGATCTCCATATGCAACATCCCAAGAAATCCACAACGGAAACCAAATCCCAGCGCCTGGGATGTTTCCAACTCAAAAGTTAGTGCCGCATCATTCAATTGTAATTTGTCCATGCAGTCGCGCAGCTCTTCAAAGTCGTCGGTATTCACAGGGAAAATTCCTGCAAACACCATCGGTTTCACTTCTTCAAAACCATGGATCATTTGAGGATCAGGATTACTTGCAAGAGTGATGGTGTCGCCCACTTTTACTTCTTTGGCATTTTTGATGCCTGTGATTATATAACCGACATCACCGCAACCAACTTCAGTTTTCTCGCTCAACTTTAGTTTCAGAATTCCGACTTCATCGGCTTCATATTCCTGCCCGGTGGAAACAAATTTTACCTTATCGCCCTTTCTGATGCTGCCATTGAGAATGCGATAATAGACGATGATGCCACGAAAAGAGTTGAAGACACTATCGAAGATCAAAGCCTGCAAAGGCGCTTCAGCATCGCCCTCAGGCGGAGGAATTCTTTCAACAATTGCCTCCAGTATTGCATCAACACCTAACCCAGTGCGACCACTCGCCAATAAAATTTCTTCTGGTTTGCAACCGATAAGTTCGATGATCTGGTCCTTTGTTTCTTCGATCATGGCCCCATCCATGTCTATCTTATTAATGACAGGAATAATTTCCAGGTCATTTTCTATGGCGAGATACAAATTCGAAATTGTTTGGGCCTGGATGCCCTGTGTTGCATCAACGAGCAGCAAAGCGCCTTCGCATGCAGCAAGAGCACGGCTGACTTCGTAACTAAAATCAACATGACCAGGAGTATCGATCAGGTTCAAAATATATTCCTCACCACCGGAAACAGGCCGTTTATAATTGATTTGAATTGCGTGACTCTTTATGGTAATTCCCTTCTCGCGCTCGAGGTCCATGTCATCAAGAACCTGGTCCATCATTTCACGTTCGCTGATAGTATTTGTAGCTTGCAAAAGACGGTCTGCCAGGGTGGATTTTCCGTGGTCAATATGCGCAATAATGCAAAAGTTCCGGATGTTCTTCAACTATTTTTCTTTTAGTGCGCAAAGGTAGTTAAAAGAGGTGAGGTAGGAGCTATTAGCTTTTAGTCGTTAGCCTTAATTCAATTATAATGCATGCTCGGCTAGGAGCATCCAGTTTATAGAATCGTTGATCAGAGAAAATTGGCTCCAAAGGAGCCTCCTCATGAATTTTACCAGCATCTCGATTTTAAGGAGGTTAAGGAGCAAAAGGTGTTTGAAATTGAAACATGACTAATATTGTCACTAAGACGCAAAGATACAAAGAAGCACAAAGTCTTAGTGAAACTTAGTGCCTTCGCGCCTTTGTGGCAAGGACAGTCTATTTATATTTTATAACCTCGACTCTCCCATCATCAAAGCCAAGAATTGCCTTGTTGGCCATATGGATAAAAAGGCCTGTCTCAACAACACCTGGAACTAAATGCAACGCCGTGTTCAATGCGGATGGATCTTCAATTTTTTCATATTCGCAGTCTACTATGTAGTGGGAATGATCGGAAATAAATATCTCACCATTCTTTTCTCTCAAGGTTGCTTTCTTGCACAGCCCGGAGTTTATTATTTTTTGTTGTACCTGGCGGTAGCCAAAGGAAATTACTTCAACTGGCAATGGAAACTTTCCCAATTGCCCAACGAGTTTTGAATTGTCCACAATGATGATAAGTTCATCGGAAGCTGAAGCCACAATCTTTTCCTGCAACAAAGCCCCGCCACCACCCTTGATTAAATTGCCACTCGGATCGATTTCATCAGCGCCATCAATTGTAAGCGGTAACTGATCGACGTCATTCAAATCTGACACCGTAATTCCGGCTTCCTTCAAAAGGTCAGCCGTTTGCAAAGAAGTAGGCACTGCTTTAATGCGTAAACCTTGCTTTGCCCTTTTTCCAAGTTCCTGTATCAGCCAGTAAACAGTAGTGCCCGAGCCAATTCCTACAACCATGTGTTGTTTTACGAAATCGGCAGCATAAGTGCCAGCTGTTCTTTTTGCAGTTTCCACAAAAAAGGATAATTATTTAGCTAATGTAGATCAAGTTACCGTTGCGGCCTTGTTTGAAATTAAGCCAAAACAAAATTGATTATCTTTAATCATTACCGACCTGTAAAAAATTTTAGTCCCTCCTGATTATTTTTTTAAACCAAATTTTGCTTTTATGAAAAGACTTCTTTTATCTGCGATCACATTGCTTTTCGGTTCACTTTTGCTTCATGCACAAAAAGATTATAAAGTAGTGTTTGACCTGACGAGTGGCGATAGTCTTTCACAACAGACAGCTATCCGGTGGGTGAATGAAATAGTTACGGCTGAACCCACCGCTCAAGTTGAAGTAGTGATGTTTGGAAAAGGGCTTCCGTTGGCTGTTACTGACCGGTCTGCAGTTGCAAACGATGTTACACGTCTTGCAACCAACAAGAACGTGGCGTTTAAAGTTTGCGCCGTTGCAATGGCGAACCAAAAGATTGATAAGAGCCAGCTACTTCCCGGCGTACAAACTGTTCCCGACGGAATTTATGAAGTGATCAGCAAACAACGCGAAGGTTGGGGATATATAAAGGTCGCACACTAGGATTGTAAATACCTCGTGAGACGCAGACCGCGAGTCGGACGACTAACGACCTACGTCTCACGATATCTTAGAAAAGCAATTAGTCAAAATAATTTATTCCGGCATTCCTGCATCACGCCATTGAGTGAGTATAGCGATGGTGCTATCGCTGAGTTTTGGATGTTTAAACGGCATGAAGCCCATATCAGTTGGATTGAGCTGGACCCTGCGAATCACGTCATCAATATTCGCTTTTAAATTTTCGTATGTATCAAGCGGTTTCTTGTTACCATTTTTTGCGGGGAAATGGCAAGGAGAGCAGTTGGTTTCAACAACCGATTTCACATTTGCTGAATAGGCAACTTTTGGAGTCGAAGGAGCGGTATTAGTACTGGGAGTAGTCGTCGTCGTTGTGGATTTCTTTTGAGTATGACAGTTTGAAAGTACGATGACAGCCGTGCAAACGATTGCCGCGAGGAACAGGTATTTTTTCATGAGTTTTAAAATTTGGCTTTAAATATATTTAATTAATCGATGAAAACTATCTTTTCCTGCCTGTTTTATATCGGTGGTCAAAGGCAAAGGGTTTGCCCTGAATAAATTTCATGAACATTTGTTTAGATTTGAACAAACTTCCGATATGGAATCCATAGCCAATGAGCTAAACAATATTATTGACAAACATTTGTCTGCACTCCAATTTATCTCTGAAGATAAATATAGTTTCAAGGCCTCACCGGCAAAATGGAGCAAAAAAGAAATACTCGGCCATCTCACTGATTCTGCGCAAAATAATATCCGTCGATTCATCGTGGCACAATATGAAGAACGACCGAAGATCACCTATAACCAGGATAAATGGGTAATGCTCGCGAACTACCAGGATTATAATTTGCCGGATCTCATCAGCCTTTGGTACCTTGAGAACAAGCACATTTGCCACATCCTCAGATCCATCACACCTGAAGCCAGTGAACGGGAGTGTCAAACTGAAAACATACACAGCATTCAATGGCTGGCGCAGGATTACATTAGACACCTCCTTCATCATTTGCACCAGGTTTTAGATCTTGAACCGGTACCCTATCGATAATGGAACTGAGGAGTTGACAAGCTTTGGTTTTATAAAATTGCTTTTATGTTTCCAATAGGTGATGATAACTCGGATCGGACAATAACGCCCTACGTGAACTATGGTCTCATCGTCTTGAATATACTCGTCTTTGTTTTTCTCCAGGGCATGAGTGGCAATAGCGCATTTACTTATTCTTACGCTACAGTACCTGGAGAAATTTTGAGCGGGCACGACATTGTCACCAGTTCTCAAACAGTCACAGATCCCACTACCGGTCAACAAATTTTAATCCCTGGGCTGGGACCCACGCCAATACCTGTTTATTTCACGCTCATAACATCAATGTTTATGCATGGAGGCATTGCGCATATCGCCGGCAACATGCTTTATCTATGGATTTTCGGCGACAACATTGAAAATGCACTTGGGCATAGACGATATTTACTTTTCTACCTTTTGTGTGGAATTCTCGCTTCACTCAGCCATGTCTTCGCGACAAAATTGCTAGGACAAAATCTCCTGGTTCCGAGTTTGGGAGCGTCAGGGGCTATCTCGGGTGTTCTCGGTGCATACATTTTGTTGTATCCACGCCGAAGAGTGACGATGTTTTTTATACGCTACGTTACACAGGTATCTGCGTTTTGGGCAATTGGCATTTGGATCGTGTTTCAATTGGTCAGCGGGCTTGGTATGCTTGGTGGCAGCGATACAGGTGGTGTGGCCTATGCGGCGCACATAGGAGGATTTGCCTTCGGCTTATTGCTGGTAAAACTTTTTCTGCCGCGCAATGTTGAACATTGAAAATTGAACATTGAGAATTGAGTATTTCCATCTCGCGCAAGAATAATTAGACTTCTGCTTTTGGAGTTTGCTTGCTTGCTGCCGAATTATGAATGAGAACATACAAAATGTTTCCTATTACGGGTAAGCAAACAATGGCGACCGTCCACAATGTTCTTTCACCCTGGCTCAGATCGTGCGACCTGATCACTTCTAAAAAGATCCGCAGATAAAAAATAAACCCCAACACAACAGCTACAGCTACAAAAATGATATGAAGAGGACTATCAATTCCGGGAATTGATATCCCAACCAGGAACAACACAAAAGCAACAGCCACTAATAACAGTGGCGAATAAGTTTTCATATGTGCGTTTATAATGATTGCCTCCCATAATTGTGCCTTAAACAAATAAACGTTGAAGGTTATTTGAATGTGCTCTATGGCATGTTGATTGTGCGACCATGGGAAAAATAATATGATACGAAAACTAAGTTCGGGTAAATACAGGCTGTATTCGAAGAAGAAAAACCCGAAGACAAATAAACGAAGGAATCTGGGAACTTTCAGTTCATTAGCGGCCGCTCAAAAACATGAGAAGGATGTTCAATATTTTAAACGTCACTAGTATATCCGGCCGCTTTCATCATTGTCCAGTAATTTTTCGGCGAGGCTATCAAATACATTTTCGCGATTTGTAATTACCTGGCGAAGGAGATCATGAATTGTGACTACTCCTAAAAATTGCCTGTCGTGATAGGCAAGCAGGTACCTGACTTTGTGTGCATTCATCAGGTTCATGCAATATTCAACGGTGTCACTTAACGTAACAATAGGAAGATCCGTCGTCATAGCCTCTTTGACCGTGGTTGAATTGCTTGCCCTTCCCTTGAGGATCACGTTTCGTGTATAATCCCTTTCAGAAAAAATACCCTTGTAGTCATTGTGATCCACTACTACAAGGTAACTCAGGTTGACGGAGTTTAGAAGATTAAGAGCATCTATCACCAAGGTGTTCGGTTCAATTTGATTAAAGGATTTGCTTTTCGAATCGAGAATATCTTTGACTGTGCGCATACTATTTTAAATCGAAGTTCGCTTTTATTTGTTTATGAATACCTGACAAACATCATTTCCAATTTCCATCATGCATATTTCTTATAGATTTCGCCAAACATCTTGCCGACAGTCTCATAATTGAATTTCATCTTCGCGTAGTCCGCGATTGTCCTTCTATCATAATTCCGATGGCTATAAATCATATTCTTCATGGCCTGCTCCAAACCAGCAATATCCCGCGGGGCAACTAACACTCCATTGTTATTAGTCACCAACTCAGGAATGCCTCCAACATGGGTGGCGATGACTGGCAGCCCACAACAAAGCGCCTCGGCTATCACGCAGGGCGAATTTTCCATATCACTGAACAAAATCAAGGCATCTGACTGTTGCATTTCCGTTGCTACCTGGCTGTAAGGAATCTCTCCCTTGAAAGAAACATTTGCAAGATTAAGCTTTCTTGCAAGCCCTGGCATCGACTGGTCCTTGTTCCCCACCAGTATCAATTCAAAATCTTCATTTGACTTTTTTAGCCGAGCTGCTGCGTCCAATATTCCTTCCACATTTTTTAATGGTACCATGTTCGACACATGAATGAAGCGAAACTTGTTATTGGTTGAAGGAGCATAATAGAATAGCCTTGTATCAACAACGTTTGGTATTAGCAAGTAGTCCTTCTTAGTCACAAGCTTATTGACCTGGTCACCCAGGAATTGACTGACACTTATGAAATTGCTTGCCTTCTCAATGATTCTTTTTGTAGATAGTCGGAAGAAACTGCCTCGATTTTTTAAGTTGTCTTCAACCACATCATTATAAATCCCGAGGTGTTCCGTGACGATATACTTACTTCTGAATTTCCTCTTCATCCAAAGGGCCACGAGTCCTGCCTTCATTGGAACATGCACGTGTACAGCAGCTGGCATTCCACGTTCCTTCATTAAATTTTTGATTGCCCGTTTGTAAAGTTTTAGTTCCTTGTATGCACCAATCATTCTTCCAGGTAAAGAGGAAGATTTTTTAAAATAAATAAATTGCTCTGTAAGGTTATCGTGCTGATTGATTTCCGTCTTGGTGTTGCTTGTCACAAGCCCGCTTTTGTCGGCGACAACCTTAATAACAAAAATATCGTTGTACAACGCAGCCGCCCGCGCATGTCGTTGAATGAAGTCACCATCAAAGGCATCTAATTTACTGGGATACCAGGATGGAAGCCAAAGAATATATTCCTGAATACCCTTCATCAAGAAATAAGTCTCTTAATTACAATAATATCTTCCTTCTTACATAAAAATAATTCTTTCATCGCAACAGATTTGTGCCTTCTAAATTGAAGAATAAAGTATAAAGTGGTAATCGAATAAGCAATTGTGTTGGCAAGACCGGCCCCGTCCAACGAATTGCGGGGAATCAAAATGAGATCAGCGGCGAGAATAACGACAAAGCAAAGACAGGAGCCGATTAGATTAATTTTCAAGAGCCTTTTAACTGAGAACCATGCCGCCAACAATGTGGCGGTAGCAAAAAGAAAATAGCCAGGCAGCATGAGGAGAAGGGCACTTAACCCCCTGCTATACTCATTCTGAAAAAACCAATGATAGAAAGCGATAGCAATAACAATAACAGAGACTACGATTACAACAGTAATAAAATTCAGTATGCGGAGAAGCTGTAAAAAAGCTTCGTCATCAAAAGAGCTGTTCTCTCCCCGCATTAAAGGAGGCAGCAAGGCGGATATGATTATGGGTAATAGCCAAATCAATTGTGCAAAGCGGTTTGACTGCGCATAGATTCCGACATCTGCAGCTGTATAATAATGATCAATCAGCCAGAAGTCGAGCCGGTAGGCTAAAAATTGAATGATGTTCGCAACAAAAACGATCACGGAAAAACTCATTAGCGACTTTAATTCTTCAGCAGCAGGTTTCAAAAAGCTGATCCTTTGGATCCACACATGAAAAACAATGGCCTCGCCAACTCCTAACGCTAAAAACATAGAGCAAAAAAGATCCAGGGCATGAACACCCTTGATTACCCTGGCATATACAAGAATGAAAATGATCAAAAAGAATGCGGTGATTGTCGAAAAAGTTCTATTGGCCAACGCCGCATTGCCGCGTCCATAAAAGAGAGAAGTATATTTTTCCGCAAGAACGAGGCCCAGGAAATAAATAATCTCGTCAAAAAAATAAGAACTATTGAATCTCTGTTGCGTTAGCAAAGTTCTTCCCGATATTTTTATCACAACAAATTCGACTGCTAAAAACAGGAATAATTGTACTGCGCCGGACGATGCAGCAAACGAAAATAATCTTGCAGGTTGTATTTCATTTCCCGCTCCATGCCAAATTACCGCTGCACCCGTGCCAAAATCGGTAAGAATAATGAAGACTGCAGTATTGACAATCATCAAGGAAATGATACCAAACAATTCCGGACCGGCTATTCGCGCAACGAACAAACCCGTTATAAAAACAAGAGATTGATATGACACACGATAAAAAACCGGTCCAATGATTGATTTCAGCAAAGTAAGTTTTATACAAATAAAATATAAATTTGAATCATTCGAAAATCGGCAGCTAGCTGGCTGAATTGAACCACATAGGCACATAGAATAATAATAGGAACGAGAACCTATGTGAACTATGTTTCTATGTTTCCTATGTGGTTCAAAGCGGTATTCAGAGAACTGAGGATAAGTAAGCAATCACACCGCCTGTATCTGAATAAATTCTTTCCTGTTGATGTAATAAAGAAACAGGAAATAGAGAATGGGAAATAGGCTCAGCAACTTGAGTGCAAAAAAACCTGTGAAGAATCCAAGAAGATAGAAAACAACCAATATGCTAAAGCCAGCAAGCAATTGTGTATCGTCTATCGCGCAAACGATCTTGAAGTAGTAAGTATGCAAATGGTGATAGACTAATTCAAGAGGTTTTGTGAAATGATATCCATCAGTCACAACGACTTTTGGATTATTTTTTTCAACCGAGATGACCACCCGCTGTCCATGACGTACGGGATAGATTTGGGATCCGTTGACGATGATGCGAATGTTTAGAAAACTCAGAAGAATTTGCTTCTTTCTCGTGACAACGATATGGTAGGCATCCTGGATCACCCAGTATAGAACTCCGTGAGGCCAAACTTATTTCAATGCCTCGATGATTTTTATGAAATCGGCAGCAATCAATGACGCACCTCCCACAAGGCCGCCATCAACATCTTCACAGCTGAAAAGTTCTTTCGCGTTGTTAGCCTTTACACTTCCACCATAAAGAATGGAAATTTCGTCGGCCACCTCGCCATATTGTTTTGACAAAACGGAACGCAAATGAGCATGCATTTCCTGCGCCTGATCTGTGGTGGCTGTTTTTCCGGTACCGATCGCCCAAATAGGTTCGTAGGCAATGATGATCTTTTTCAAATCACTGGCCGAAAGATGAAATAGAGATTCCCGCAACTGAGTTTCCACGAATTCATTTTGGGTGCCACTATCACGAATAGCGAGAGGTTCGCCACAGCAAAAGATAGGCGTGATGAAATACTCGAGGCAAAGATTTATTTTTTCCGCCAGCATTGCATTGGTCTCGCCAAAATACTCCCTGCGTTCACTGTGACCAACGATACAATATGTAATCCCGATCGAATGAAGCATCTCGGCAGAGACCTCCCCGGTGTAGGCCCCGTTTTTTTTATGGTAACAGTTTTGAGCAGCAACAGAATAGTTCTTTTCTTCTTCCACATCGCTCCGGGTCATTAAAAGATAGGGAAAAGGAACCGCGAATATTGCCTGCTGATGCTCCTTGAACCGAATTCCGGCATCAATAATATCGTCCAGCAATTTTTCTCCCTGCTGAAATGTCAAATTCATTTTCCAGTTTGCTGCCGCTATTTGCTTTCTCATATTACAGTTTAAGTTGAGAGCCGTTCCAAACGTTCCAAAGTTCCATGAGTTCCAAAAGTTAAGGGAGCCCTGACATAGTTCACCAACTGTGGAACCTGTGAACTCTGAAACTTTTGAAACTTTTCAATAGTGCTCAAAAATATGTTTTAAAATACTTCTCTCATTCTTAGAGAGTTTTTTCCCCTTTAATTTTTTCCAATTCGCAATATCGTCGATAGCCTTATCAAATTCGTAACGGTCAATCCCATCATTTCCCCATGAGAAACTGGAAAGATATTTCGGTGTTAGCCCAACTCCGAATACGTTGCAACTTACTCCCACCACTGTTCCCGTATTTAGCGAGGTGTTTATCATGGTCCTGGAATAATCGCCCATAAGCACTCCGCATTTGGGCCCGGCATTCATTTGTCCCCGCGGTGTCCAGATCCGCACTTCACCTGCATTGTTCTTTAAATTAGAATTAGATGTGCCGGCACCTAAATTACACCACTCGCCTATTACCGAATCCC
>AP72_2010_repI_A001DRAFT_1000176_pt1 | contig 13848 bp, 5 predicted proteins | sample AmaPasrepliIA001_FD_9535 | JGI IMG/M metagenome (IMG submission 9535)
GGAGCGTGAGCAAGGTGGGAGCCCGTCATGTGTGAGAGGGAGCGTGAGCAAGGTGGGAGCCCCCTCATTTATGAGGGGGAGCGCGGAGTTTTAACTCCGCGCGTCAAAGCATCGCGCCGTTTTAAGTTGCGCTTTAGCGCTGGGCCTTTAATTCTCACGAAGACGCGCATTCTCGAGGCAAAGCAAAGTCCCGCGGCTAAAGCCGCAAATAATCGCGCCGCGTTCACGCGAGGCTTGAAAGCCTCGCTCCCCCGCATAAATGCGGGGGCTCCCACCGTGCAGAATGAGGAAACTCGAAACGCCTTTTCCTACAACCCAATGATTCCGCGTTTCAATCCGATCGTCACCGCGTGCGTGCGGTCGTTCGCTCCCAATTTGGACAGGATATTCCGCACCCGCCCCTTCACTGTCTCCTCGGTGATGGAGAGTTGGTCGGCGATGAGCTTGTTGGCATTGCCGGCGGCGATCAGGCGCAGAACGTCGACCTCGCCGGGCGTGAGTGCGTCGTCGGCGGCGTGTTCGGCAAGCTGCGAGGACGCTTCCGCGGAGAGAACTTTCTTGCCCGAGTGTACGGTGCGAATGCCGTCAATGAGTTCCTTGTGCAGCAGGTCTTTGAGCAGATAGCCGAACGCACCCGCCTTGAGAGCGCGCAACACCTGGACATCGCCGCTGTAGGTCGTCAAGACGATCACGCGCGCCTGGGGAAACTCGGCGCGTATGGCAGTGATTGCTTCCACGCCGCACATCTCCGGCATCTGCAGGTCCATGAGCGTAATGTCCGGGTGCAGCGTGCGAAATTTTTGGACAGCGTCGCGCCCGTTCACAGCCTCGCCTACCAGAACCATGTCTGGGTGGACAGAAAGCAGCGCAGCGATGCCCTGGCGAACCACCGAATGGTCGTCCACCGCCAGAATCCGAATTGGAACCGGATCAGGATTCATAACTCGCCGAATTTAATGCCCAGAACCGCGGGGTGAACACGAAGGACACAAAGGTCACGAAGGTTTTAAAAGCTGCTTTGATGATTTGGTGACTCAGTTCTCCGGCACAAAAGCTCGCTTTGTGCCTTCCTCCATTTGATTTTCCTCAGTGTCCTTCGTGCCCTTCGTGTTAACCCCGGTACGGCATCACTGCGTCGTCTTCGCTGCCTTCGATTCATCTTTTTCTTTTCGCAGCTTTCCCGACCACCATGGACGCTCGTCAGCGCCGGAATACGCCTTTGTCCCGGGGATTGTCAAACTGATTTCCGTTCCTTCTCCCACGCTGCTCCAGACATCCAACCTGCCGCCGATGATGGTCGCGCGCTCGCGCATGCCGGGCAGTCCAAAGTGACCTTTCAGCCCCTCGCCCTGCAGCACCTGGGCATCGATCCCGCGGCCATCGTCGGAGATTGAAAGACGGAATTCTCGCGGCTCGTAATGGATCTCAACCGCGATCCGCTTCGCGCCGGCATGCTGGAAGGCATTTCGCAGCGCCTCCACTGCGATGCGGTAAACCTCGTCGTGCACCAGCGCGCGGAGATCTCGCCGCGGCCCCACACCCTGCACCTGGAAAGCGATTGTCTCGCCGCCGGCGTTCGCCGACGCAAGTTCTTCACCCACCGTCCGGATCGCCTTGCCCAGATCGCGGCCCTCCACCGCCGACGTGCGCAGCCCCTGCACCGTCTTCCTGCTCTCGGCGATCGCTTCGGCTGCCTGATCGATGGCGCTCTCCAGCCTCTGCTTAGCATCGAGCGGTCGGTCGGGGAGTAGTTGCAAGGCGCTCTGAAAGCGAAGAAGCAGTCCATGAAAACTCTGCAGCAGCGTGTCGTGCAGGTCGCGCGCGATGCGCGTGCGTTCGCCTACTCGTTCCTCCAGGCGCATATTGAAACGTGCCGCCAGTTGCCTGACACGGAACTGATACGCGGTCCACAGCAGCGCCAGGAAAGCCGCCGCGCATAAAGTGCGGAACCAGTTGGTGCTCCACCAAGGGGGCTGAATGACAATGCGCAGCGCCACCCCAACGTCATTCCATACACCGTCGCTGTTGGATCCCTGCACACGAAAAACATATCGTTTGGGATCCAGATTGGTGTAAGTGGCCACGCGCTGCTTACTGCCCACTTCGTTCCAGCTAGACTCCAAGCCCTCAAGCTTGTATCGATATCGGTTCTTGTTCGAATTTGCGTAGCTCAAAGCTGCGAATTCAAACGAAAAAATATTGTCACGGTAGGACAAGACCAAGGAATCGGTGTATGGAATAGCTTTTGTAAGTACGGAGTGGGGGCCGATCTGTACGAGTTTGTTAAAAATTTTCAGGCTGGTAATCACGACCGGCGGCACATAAGCGTTGTCACCAACATTTTCAGGGAAAAAAGCATTGAACCCACCGGTGCCGCCAAAGAACATCTCCCCATCCTGGCCTTGTGCATAAGCGCCTTCGCTGAACTCATCCGCCTGTAACCCGTCGGACACGTCGTAGTTCCTAAACGTTTCGTTCTCGGGATCGAATCGGGAAATCCCTTTCTTCGTACTCAGCCAAAGCTTGCCTGTCTTGTCTTCCAGAATTCCCTGAATGACGCTGCTGGGTAGGCCCTGACGCTCCGTATAGCGGGTGAAGGTTCCGTTTTGACGGTTGTAGCTATATAGTCCATCCCAGGTTCCCAACCACAATGTTCCAGCACGGTCTTCGTGAATGGTAATGATGACCCCACCCTGCAGCCGTTGAGGGTCATGCGAGTCGGGCGAGTTGTTCACGAGAGTTCTCGTCTTATCATCGAGGCGGCTAAGCGTCCCCTCAATACCGAACCAAAGCGTTCCGGAACGATCTTGGTAAATGGCCCTCGCGGTACTCCCGAAAGTGCTCGGATTGTCCGAATTACTAGCAGCAGAACGGTAATTAGTAAATCGTTCGGTTACTGGATCCAAGCAAGTCACACCGCCAGCCTCTCCCAACCATAAATGTCCGTTTCGATCACCATAGATCTTGCGAACAATATCCGAAATCAAACTATTGGAACCACTTGAATTGGGTCGATAATGCTTGAACCGCCCTGTGTATTGATCGAATCGTTCAAGACCGCTACAACAGCCGCCCACCCAGAGATAACCGTGTGAATCCCTGTAGATGCTGTTAACAATACTTCCTTCACCGAGGGAATCTTTGTCTCCCGGGCGAGGAACATAATGCGTCATTTTTCCGGTCTTTCGATCAAATTTGTCCAGCGCTCGCGGCGAGAACCCTATCCACAAAGTACCGTCCAAATCTTTGTAAATTGCGCTGACCTTGCCTGGGGAAAGACTGTTCGCATCGCCGGGGTGATGCCGGTGCAGTCCAAACTGCTCTTGCCGCGCACTGAGAAGGTTGAGTCCGCCGTTTTCCGTTCCAACCCACAGCACTCCGCCTCTGTCTTCATAAAGTGAGACCACGCGATCATCGCTTAGGCTATTTGGATCGGTGTCATCGTGGCGAAAAATGCGCGTTAAACGCTCCGCGCGCCGATCAAAGTGATATAGCCCCAGACTCGATGAGACCCACAATCCATTTGCCCCATCATCGAGAAGTTTGCTGTCCGCTACACCCGAGGCGCCTGCGCCAATCGGGTATTTCGTTATTCGCTGTGCCAGCCGATCATATTTGACCAGACCGACAATTGGAGAGTAGGCCAGCATCCACAGATTGCCCTCGTTGTCTTCGTATAGGAAATCAGCGGACAAGCGATCGGCGCTTGCAGAAGCGTGAGTAATCAGCCCAGTATCTGAGTTCAGATGAAAGAGCCCGCGATCGCCAACAAACCAGATCTCATTATGGCTATCTCTTATGACCTTAGTGATCCTGCCAAGAAATCGACCATCACTGTCATTCATGTAATGCGTAAAGGTTCCAGTCGATCGATCAAACTTGTCGAGGCCTCGGTTTAACGTGCCAAACCACAGGTTGCCGTCGCTGCCCGGGGCGATGCTTAAAACCGCGTCGCCGGCGATACTTTTGGGATTCTTGTCATCGTGACGGTAGCGCGTAAACCGTTCTGTTAAGGGATCGAATCTGTTCACGCCTCCGCCTATTGTGGCAATCCACAAGTAGCCCTGATCGTCTTCCATCAGGTCCCAAATATCGTTCACGCTTAACGTCCCTGGGTCCTTGGGATTGTGCTTGTACACAACGAAAGTATTACCGTCGTATCGGTTGAGGCCGTCTCGAGTGGCGAACCACATAAATCCGTGGCGATCCTGCAGAATGTCAGTAACCGTGCTTTGAGACAGGCCATCGTTTGTGGTGAGGTGTGCAAATCTGGCGTCTCTCGCCCCAGCGTCACTGTGTTCAAAGCGGATATTCCGAGAGCCGCGTGTGCCCTGCGAGAGTGCGGCCTGGTCACATGCGAAGCACGCCAATAGGATGAGCAGTGACCTGCCGACCACGACCGCGGCTCGTACTCGCGCGCGCATATTTGTTAACAGTGGCGGTCATGTTATCTCAAGTAGATCTCCATTGGCACCATGCGCGTATTGCGCGCTAACCGTCCTCGGTGTGCGCCGGCGCATGGAGCCAGCGCCTTACCTTCACCGTGAATCCCCAAGAGAAACTCGCGATTATCATGCCGCTCGCCTAAGCGACGCTTCCATCAGAACCTTATGTGGGCAGCGATCTGCACCTGTCGCGGCAGATTCGCCTGGCTGCTGACAACACCGAAGCTGGGCGATCCCACTATTCCTCCGGGCGGCGCGAAGGTCGGGTTGTTGAGGAGGTTGAAGCACTCGCCGCGCAGCTCGAACTTTATCTGTTCTTTGAACAGGAATTCCCTAAAGAGCGACAGATCGACGGCTCTCAGCCCGTCGCTGCGCACATTGGGCAGCGTGCGCGGGCCATTACCGAACGTGAACGGCGCCGGCTGCGAGAACGCGGCGGTGTTGAACCACTCGGCTACCTTCGCGTTCGTGCTGCGGTCTCCGTGCAGCACGGGATCGCCCACGATGTTGGCGCGCTCCGAGAGATTGTACGCGTTGGCAGTGTTAGCGGCCGTGATGATCAACGGCTGGCCGGTGGCCAAAGTGATAAGGGTGTTGATCTGCCAGTTCCCGACCGCTTCCTCAACCCACTTCGGCAGGCCGTTGCCCAAGACGTGCCCCGGGCCAAACGGAAGCGGCCAAACCAAGCTGGTTACGAGGCGTCGGCTCACGTCTTCATCGGCAAGGCTTTTTTCAGCCGCGAGGTTGTAAGTATTTTGCGGCGCGGGCGAATAACCGAAGTTGTTCAGATTTTTACCGCCGGTGAAAGAGACCGTCAATAAAGCGCCGCTTCCAAACTGCCCCTGCAGCTTGCCGATGAACGACTGGTAGTTGGTCATGCCGGTTGCGGGTTTAAAGTCGACGATGCTCTGGAACTGTGGATACGGACGCAGCAACTGCGAACGCACCACGGTGGGCTGCGAAAGAATTCCCGTTTTGATCACGCCATAAAAAGGATTTGGCACGAGTTGTTGCAGCGCCGTCCCTAGCTGCAATTGAGAAGCCGTTAGCTGATTCAATTCATAACCGGTCTCGAAGAGGATCCTGGTGCCCTTGCTCGCCGCGTATCCCACTTCTGCCTGCCACCTTCTTCCTATGCGGCGCTGGACGGACGTGTTCCACTGCTGCACACATCCGACGCGGTTGTTGCGATCAATGGCGCCGTCGCGGTTAGCGGTGATGTCGAGGCCGACGCGGGTCAGCAAGCCCAGGCTTGATCCCGTGGGCTGATCGAGGCCGTTCGGGAATGCATTCGAGAGGTAGTTCAAGGGTGTAATTCCGTCCAGAGAATCGACCCATTTCGATTGGGTTTTCCACCCCAAGCTGCCAGCCGCGCTGCCGACCGCAGTGCCGACCCACACTACATAGATCAGTCCGTATCCGGCGCGAAAAACGGTGTTCCGGTCCAGCGACCATGCGGCGCCGAAGCGGGGACCGAAGTTGTTCCAGTCTGGGTTGAATTGGGTGGAAGAGTCTTTGCCGACGAACCTCAGGCCGCCGTGTAGATCAGGCATCGAGGGGACCTGCTGAGCGAGCGGGGAGGCAACCAAGTAGTCCCAGTAACTGAGTTGGTTGAACCGTTCCTTCCGCGGCGTTTCATATTCCCAGCGAAGTCCCATTTCGACGCTGAGCCGCGGCGTAACCTTCCACTGGTCCTGAGCGAAGAGTGCCGAGTAATCGCTGGAGGTGAAAAGGTGTGGATAGATCTGGATATTTCCGGTGCCAGTGCCCAAGAGAAGGCTGGCGATGCCATCGCCGGCAAAGCTGCTGGCAACGTTAGGGTCCGGACCCTGAGTATAGGTAGGCCCGAAGCTGAACGAGCCGTTGGTTCCGAGGCCGCTGTACTCGTAAGTTTGGATGATGCGGTATTCGCCACCAGTTTTCAGGTCGTGGCTTTTCCAGTCCTTGCTAATGCTGCCTTTCCAGTTGTAGGAGGTGGACGCTTGGTTGATGAAGCCGACGCTGGAACCGAGAGGCGAATAGCCGGAGATATTGATGTTCGGAAAGGTGTTTGGCTGGCTCATCTGAGGGCCGAGCGACGGCGAGAAGCCGACAGATGCAGGATCGAACGGCTTGGGAAAGGGCGTTGTGTTCAGGGTCCAGCGCACGACGCCGAAACGAAGATTGCTGGCGAGGGTTGGGCCGTGAATGTGTGTGTAGTCGATGCGGGCGACTTTCGCCGGACCTCTGGACCCGCCGATGAGTTGACCGTTCGGGTCGGCGATTGTGCCATACAGGTTGGGATTGATGGTGACTGGAGAAAAGGAACTGGCCGCGAAGAAGAGATGATCGCTGTCCTTAGGTGACCAATCCATTTTGCCGTCGAATTCGTCAGTGTCGTATGACTGGGTTCCAGTTGCAAAATGGTTGTTGATGCCGGTGCAGGCATTTCCTGCGCTCGTCGGGAGTGGGTAGAGGTTGACAAGAGCACTGCCGGCTTTGTCGAAGCGGTTCTTCGGAATGATGTTGTTAGGGAACGGAGAGCGGATGAAACCCAGGCCGTTCGGGTTTGGCCGAGTCGTGCTGGGGTCGTAAAGCTGAACGGGAACGCACTGTCCGCCAACGATTCTGAAAGTGTGGCTGAAGTCCCCATTGCGCTGCGCCTCGGTGGGTACAGTATCGGTACGCGATTGCAATGCGCGCTGCCTCAGACCCTGATAGCTGAAAAAGAAGAAAAGATGGTTGGACAGAACGGGGCCGCCGAAGGTTCCGCCGAACTGATTTCGCTTGAAGCTGGCCAGCGGGACATGGTTCCGGTTGGCAAAGAAATCGTTCGCGTCCATCTTGCTGTTGCGGAGGAACTCGTAGAGCGTGCCGTGAAACTTGTTCGTACCCGACTTGATGACAGTATTGATCACGCCACCGCCAGTGCGGCCGAACTCGGCAGAGAACGAATTTGTTTGGACTTTCAGCTCTTCGACCGCATCGGGCGAGGGATAAACCGTAACGAACTGCTCGGGTAAGGCGCCAGGCATAGTGCTCGTAATGCCGTCAATCGAGTAATCGTTGCTCATTGGGCGGCCACCGTTAATGAGGATACGGGCGGTGCCAACGTAGTCGTCCCCATATGCGCGCATCGGCACGGTGCCTGGGGAAAGAAAGACAAGCCGAAATACGTTGCGGGTGTTCAGTGGAAGATTCTCGAGGCTTAGGGGACCGACGCCGGTGGCGAGAGAACCCGTCTCCGTTTCGAGAACTACAGCGTCCGCTACCACATTGATAGATTCAACGTCCTCACCGACCTGGAGCGTGGCGTCGATACGGGCAACCTGGTTGATGCGGACATCGACGTCGGTGATCTTTGTGGATTTGAACCCCGATTTCTGGGTCAGAACCTCATAAGTGCCCGGCGGCAACAACGCGGCCGTGTAGTATCCCTCATTGTTGGTTTCCGCGGTTCTAGTAAGGCCGGTATTCACCTGCTTGAGGGTAACCTTTACGGCTGGCAGGACGGCGCCCGTAGAATCCGTGATCCTACCGGTGAGTTGACCGGTAATGACTTGGGCAGAAAGCACGGGCATCAGAAGCAACGCAACAACCGCTGCCACCAGCGTGACCGGCGGCATGCGGGAGCACGTCAGCCCCAGTTTTCGTACATCCTGGCGCAAGGATCACCTCAGCTCAGCTGGACGGAGATGATGTGGCACGGGAGTATACCGCCATTAAAGCCGGCCGTCAGTGACGTGCGTCACAAATCTTTGTTGAATTACTTCGACACACGTCGACGGAAACGCAATGTGATCGATCACGAGGAGGCCTTTGTCACCACGGAAAATACGACAGGGGAGACTATGGACCAAGTCGGAGGAATCACGGGCATGCAGCTGGACGATGCGCTCAAACGTCGCGCATGCAAATGCACATGCCGGCACAATCGACTTGCGGGCTATCGGCGTACTCCGCGAAGCGCCGGAGGCTCGATCGATAAAAGCCCCGCGGCGGAAGCCCGGGGTCAGATGTGACAGGCAATGCCAGTGTTAAGCGTCGGAGGCGCGATCGATGAAAGCCCGAGATCGCTCCAGTGAAAGCTCCTTTCTCATGGCCAAACAGTTCGCTTTCCAGCAGTCCAGTTGGGATAGCCGCGCAGTTTAGTTTTACGAATGAAGCTTTATGACGCGCGCTGCGATCATGGATGGCGCGTGCGATAAGTTCCTTTCCGGTACCGGTCTCGCCGCAGACGAGCACGGTGCAGTCGGTGGGAGCCACGGTCTCCACTTGTCGCGGCCACCGGACTCTTGCGGCTACTGCAGCTGAAATTCATCGAGCTTCTTTTGTTGTGTTGGACTGAGAAGCTGATAGATTTTTGTTCTCATTTGGGAATTGGTGAGGATCAGCTTCGTCAGATTGCGGGCTTGCACTGCCGCCAATGCCTTCACTTGTTTGTTGTCCTTCGTTTCGCCTGCGTCGCTAACGTTGAGCAGCTGGTCCCTGGTCTCCTCCATTTTGGCCATCAGCGGTTGCAGATCGCGGCGTTCGTCCGAGAGCAATTTGTCTATGGATCGAACTTGCGCCGCACTCAAATCGAGGTACTCGATAATCGAAGAACTCAGTTGCAGGGACGAGAACGGAAAAGCCGCCATGACAATCTCATTCTGTTCAGTTTTCTCAAGAGCAGGTGGCCGCGCAACAGTAGCTGCGCGCGCAATGTCCTGCTGCAGGATTTCGCGCAGAGCACTCAACAAGTCAAACTGCATTTGCGCGGACTGATATTCTTCGGCGCTGAGGCTCTCGCCTTGCTCGGTGGTAAGCTCCCCGCGCTGCACAGCCTTGGCGATCCCTACAAGCTTTGCGGCGAACTGCTGAGTTATCGATTGCATTCCCTCTTCGTATTCTCGAACAATATCCTGGGGCCCACGCGGTGTTGCCGATGGAATCCCAAGTACATTTTCGAGATTATTCGCTTCAATCGAAGGTGGAGTATTTTCGTTGGTCCGAGGTATTTCTGCGAACAATGGATCAGCCATCACGAACGCAGTGGTTAAAAATAGAAGTATGACAAAGAATTTGCTTTTCAAAATGGGTCCCTTTCGTGGCCGTGATGATTCCTAACTTCACAAATGTCGTAGCTTGCGCGCTGGCGACTCCGTCGCTGGCCGCATCGCTTCCGGGATGGTGGAAAAGCATTCACGTGACCAAATGCAGGCGTGTATTCGGCGCACGTATCTGGGTTTGTTTTCAACACATGGCAAGCACAAAATCCAAACTGAAAAGGACCATTTGTGCGCAATCCATGCCCAAGGATTGGCGTTTGATGAATCAGAGGAATCGGTTGCCGCTATGCTGCCTAAAAGACTTTCTCTGGAGATCAAGATGAAAACGGTCCAGCTTGGTTTTGGCCCGTCCCCCGCACACGCTGTTATCAGGGAAGGCGACGAACACTCGATCACAAATGAATTGGCTCAGAGTGGTGGGAGAGGATGGCAGGACATTGGTCGGCAGCCTTCATGCTCAACCGCCTAGTGCAGAGTCGCGGGCCAGTTAAGAATCACCGAATACGTCTCAGCAAAACCTTTCCGCGGCTCCAAAATCAGAAACTTTTGTCCGTCCCGGCTGACTGCATACTGGTTGATGGTGGGATCCGGTATCAGTTCCGTATTGAAGAGCTTTCTTGGAATTCCTATTTTTGGAGGCGAGCCGCGCTCAACAGGCGCTGAGAGCATTGCTCCTTGCGGGTCGATGAAAAAGAGCTCTCGTCCATCCCCTCGCCATCTCGGCTGCGCGCCACCCGCGGTTGAAACCTGCTTGATGTCATGGAAGGAAGGAAACGAGGCTACAAAGACTTCCCACCTCCCGGTGCGATTCTCCCCATAAGCGATTAGCTGGCCGTCAGGGGAAAAGTGAAATGCGTCTTTGAGGAAGTCCGACGTGTATAACGGCTTAGGTTTGCTGTCGCCGGTGAGATCTATGATCGAGAAGGTCTTTGTATCGTGCGTTAGCACAAAGCGGCCATCTGCAGACCAGTCTTCGACCCAGTGTCTTTCATTGTCGCCGTAGACTGGCTGTGGCTGCTGACTTCCAACTTCAATTTTCTGCACGAGGAACGGCGGATCGGTTCCGCCATTAGGAAGCAGATTGAACGCAACCGAGCGAGAATCGGGCGACCAAACAGGATCCGATTGTGCGTGCGGATCAGTGGTCAGGGGCGTGGTTGTGTTATTCGATAAATCTATGAGCCACATGCTGCCGGTAGCATGCTGATTGAACGAATTCAGGGCCAGGTGCTTTCCATCGGGTGAAAGCGTGAACTGCTGAAAATCGATTACCGCATCGAAGCTGCTAATCGCAGTGCCGTCTCTGCTGTACCACTTGAACTGATCGAAAGATGTACCTTCTGCCGAGCCGTGGATAAGCACTCCATTCTGGGACGCGGTGAACTCCGAGGTGCCCAGGTACGCCGGAGAGGCCGCGACATTGCGGACCAGCAGCCGTGGTTCACCGATCTTGCGCAACGATTTCCAATCCATGCGCTGCGCGAAGAGATTCTGATCTTGCGCGAATAGCAAATAATCGGGCACTGCTACGGCACGACTTTGGCTTGCAAGCAGAAGCGTTGGAGCTCCGCCATCCAGCGACTGAGCGTAGATTTTTGCCTCCGGATCGCTGCTGGTCAGGGTTGTGCGTGCCAAATACATAAAGTGCTTGCCGTCCGGTAGGAACTGCACCCACATGTGGTTCGCCTGTCCTGGAAGGAGCGAAGTCACAGGCTTAGCAGCGCCACCAGTTGATGACACTCGGAGGATTGGACTATTCACCGCCTCGGCGAACAGGATCGTGCCGTCGGGTCCCCAAGCCCCTTGCGAAATTTCCGGTGCGTTGCAGATTACTTCCGGGATTTCGCCCGATGCCCGAACCTTCTTCAGCTTGGCACCTGCCCAGAAACCGATGAATTGTGAGTCCGGTGACCAAAAAGGCAGGAGCGCACCCTCGGTCTGATCAACTCGCCGAGCTTCAGAAGAACTCAAAGGCCTCACCCATAAGGAGCTTTGTCCAGAGACATCCGTAGCAGCAAAGGCCAACGTTTGGCCGTCGGGCGAAAGCGCGATGTGCTCGAAGGGATGCCAGCTCCGGTGCAAGGTAACGCCTTGCGGCAGACCTAGGGACAGCCGAAGAGCGACGGTCGAATCAGTTCTCGGGCGAGATACGAACGAAAGTATGAAAGCCAGGATTGCCAGCCCAACAAGAACGGCCGCAACTGCGGCGACACGCTGCCAGAGTCGCGCAGTAGCTAAGCGTGGCGCGGAAACATTTTCAGCCTTCGCGGACCAGTGGAACTCCGGCACATACGATCCGGGCGGCAGTTCGATTCGCACAGCGGGAGCCGGCGCGGCCTCCCGGTAGTATTGCGCAAGACGTTTGCGAACCTCAGTGGCTCGAACGCGAACAACAGCGTCGTTCGAGGTATCGTAGTCGACCGGCCGTCCGAACATCTCCACGCCAATCATGCGCTCGCGCAGGTCATCCAACTCACCGGCCAGGGTGTGTTCTACCACCAGGCGAAGAAAGTCCTGGCAACGCTTGCTTCCGGCGAACGCCTCGCTCGAGATCACTGCTTCGAGGGCTCTGCGTATGGAAACAACCTGTTCAGCGCTGAGCTTAACCGTGCCTTCGAACTGCTGTCCTGCTGACATTGACGGCCAATCTTACCGCTTAACGTGCCTTAACGGGTACTGCTAACAGCAGTGTAACTGCTGGATAGAGAGCAAGTTCGCTGCCTAAACGGGTTCTTAACAGGTTTCCCGCACATTCATCCCCCAAGAAGAGCGTTGCCTGAACTGTTTCGAGCATTCCCCATCGCCAAGAGATCGCGTACTGTCGCCCTACTTGGCGGGCGAACAGGTCAGCCGGTTGATTTTCGCCGCCAGTAAGTGAGGTCGATATGGCTTCGAATGCTTTGGAAATTCCTAGAACTGAAAGTGGAGATCCTCTTGTGGCAGGCAATAGCTCATTACTCTCGCGATCTGGCCTCTTCCGATGGTTGGTCTCGACCGACAAAGCTGGCGTTAGAGGCGGCGGTGACCATCGGATTGATCCAGAAGCAAGCGAAAACGGACGCTGCGACTCTATGGTCCGATTGTTTCGGGAGATTGGACATTACGTGTCAATCGCGGAACTCACCTCAGTCCTGGCAGCCGAAGCTGCGCAACTCATTAAGTTCGATTTCATCGGAATCTCCCAATGCCACGATGCCACGGAGACGGTGGAATGGCATGTTGCGATTCCGGGCGCAGGAGTTGAGAGCGGGACCATCCAAGCGCCAGATCAAGAGACGATGACTCAATGGGTCCACCAGAACCAGCAGCCCTTAGTCATTCCAGCGCTCGACCGCGAGACTCGTTTGCACAGCAAAATCCTGCAATTGGCACAGAACGGCATTCAATCAGTATGCGCCGTTCCCCTCACTTGTATGCACCACAAGCTCGGAGCCCTGTTTGTCGGCAGCGTGACCGAGAATGCGTATGGGGAAGAAGAAGTCCGCTTTCTGTCGCTGGTCGCGACCCAGGTCTGCAGCGCAATTGAGAAGCACCTTGCCTATCGGCAGATCGCCGAACTCAAGAACAAGCTGACCCCTGAGAGCGTCTATATAAAAGAGGATCTCCGCGATGAGCATGGCTTCGAAGAGATCGTAGGCGGCAGCGCCACGTTGCGGAACGTGCTACGGCAGATAAAGACCGTCGCTCCGACCGAGTGCACAGTCCTGATCTGCGGTGAGACGGGCACAGGAAAAGAACTCGTTGCCCGTGCCATTCACGACCGCAGCACCCGTCATAAAGCTTCGTTTGTAAAACTGAACTGCGCCGCGATTCCCACGGGGCTTCTTGAAAGCGAACTCTTCGGGCACGAAAAAGGAGCCTTCACCGGCGCGATCTCCCAGCGCATTGGCCGCTTCGAGCTGGCCAATAATGGCACTATGTTCCTCGACGAAATCGGCGAGATTCCGCTGGAACTTCAGCCCAAGCTGCTGCGCGTCCTACAGGAGCGCGAGTTCGAGCGCCTGGGCAACAGCCGCACTCTGCATACCGATACTCGGCTAATTGCCGCCACCAACCGCAACTTAGAACAAATGGTCGAGGAAAACCGCTTTCGTTCCGATTTGTTCTATCGTCTGAACGTATTTCCTATCCGCATTCCGGCGTTGCGCGAACGTGCCGAGGACATTCCCGTATTGGTACGGCATTTCACCAACCAGTATGCCAAGCGCATGAACAAACAGATCGAGAGTATCCCTCCTGAGACGATGAAGGCTTTATGCGAGTATCACTGGCCGGGCAATATCCGCGAACTGCAGAACGTGATCGAACGGGCGGTGGTAATGACGCAAGGCTCAGAATTGCGCGTGGCGCTTTCCGAGTTGAAGAAGCGATCC
>AP72_2010_repI_A001DRAFT_1000177_pt1 | contig 13844 bp, 10 predicted proteins | sample AmaPasrepliIA001_FD_9535 | JGI IMG/M metagenome (IMG submission 9535)
AGGGCCTGACGGTGAACAGCCCAAACAATTTTCCTTCTGTCGTTGATTATGGTTTCTCTGGAAGAGAAGAATTTCTCTTAATCTTTCCGCTCGTCAGGCCCTCACCCTAACCCTCTCCCAGGGGGAGAGGGAATAAATCAGGGCGTCTGCAGCGCCGACTTCTTGCGATAATCCTCGCCTTCGATCTGAACGGTCCGGCACATCTCATAAAGGCGCGAGCGCAACGGCACGCCGATCCGATCCTCCAGCAACTCGCTGGTGTCCTTTTCGTTGCTCCGTTTGTCGGTGTAGTTTGTGGTGAAAATGGTCAGCCGCTTATCGTTGTAACGCGTGTTGATGATTTGCATCATCGTGTCGCGCACCCAATCCGTCGGCTTTGAAGCGCCTAGTTCATCCAGTACCAGCACGTCCGCATCGAAGACGGGTTGAAGCACTCCCAGCTCAGATGTTTGTGAGACCGGATTATAGGAATCCTGAATGCGTCGCAACAGCGCTCCGAATTGATAAAACAAACCGGCAACCTGGTAACGTTCAATCAACTCGCGCAGAATTGCTACCGCCAGGTGCGTCTTACCGACGCCGACCGGTCCTACCAGCAACAGGCCGCGGCCGTCGATGACGAGAAAATCATCGAGCACGATTTGCGCTTCACGCTTGGCTATCCACATCGACTCGGACGTGCCGGCGTCGTAATTCGCAAGTGTGCAATGCTGGTATCGCGGCGGTATCCGGGCATTACGAAAGAGGCGTTCACGGTTGTCGGTAATTTGACAATCACACCGGCGCGCGGCTTCACCTGAAACGATCTCAATGCCGGTGCCGAAGCAGCGAGGACAAATCGCATCATCAGGCGCAGTTCTAACTGGTTGGTCAGGCTCGTCTGTGCCGTTGGCCTCGGCTTTCACCATCCGCAATCGTTTACTGGTCGATTTCTCAGGAGAACTCATAGTCGGAAAAACGGATTATAGCATCGGGTTGCCGGAAGCAAATGAACTTGCTGAAGATTATTTAGTCTGTCAGTTTTGCAGTCAACGTATTTTCGCGTTGCCGTAATTTGGACGATGCCAAACTCATCATTCCCTTTCCGGAAACAGTCCGCGGAGGGGACGGTGGCATAAAGACTTCCACCCCAGCCGGATGCTCGGCTGGGAACCCCCGGCCTGAGGCGAAAGCACCCAGATCGGGGAACACCGGGAGCCGAGACTCCGATATCTTCGTAGCAACCTGATCTCTACGCAGGCCATCTCAATAATTGAGGTTATGCTGAAGCGCCGCACGTCGCAGCCCCGACGCATGCGGCGCTCGATAACACTCGATACCTCCTGTGATTCGCCGCCCGGCGCTGCGTCTGCCGGGCGGTCTTTTTATTACACGCGCCTTAGGCGCAGCACCTAGCGGTGAGCCTCTGGCTCACCGGCGAACGATAATAATAGATCAGAGGCTATGCCTCGTGTTCGCGAGGCATAGCCTCTTTGTGAATTAGTAAGCTCGATCGGTGAGCCAGAGGCGCCAGGCGAAATCAACTCTCGCACATACTTCCGGGTGTTTAGTGCGCGTCTCATCCTGCAACCTTTACCCGAGCTGGGAGTATCCGTTTAGTCAAGTCCGTGCTACCTCCTCATATCGCTGTTGAAAGCAGTCCATGGATGCGATGGCATGTCGCGCAGGATGTCTTTTGTCCAACTGTATTCGGGATGGGCATGCAGAAAGGTTGCGGCCACAAAACCGTAGCCGCACGGATGACCCATAGCTGCCCACATCTGCATCTTTGAGGCCATCTGTCCATCGACGGCCTTTGCCTGTACCGTCCCGCCCGGAAAAAATCTGCCCCAGTCCCATTCAGGAATTCCACGGGCTGAACGTTCGACGCAGCCACAGAGGCTGCGCTCGTTGGGGCCTTCCTTATTCTCGAAGGAATCGTATGTGTCCCCCTCCATCTGCTTTATCGTCTCAATCGTGATCTCGCCTCTCGATTTTTCTACCAGTGTTTCCCATCGCGCTTTGCGCGCGAGCGGCGAGCCGCCACGGTTGTTGAAGTCAAAATTGGTTTCGATCGTCGCGAGTTTCTGATCGACCGGAAAGTTCGAGCCGACGTAGTAACCGTCTTTGGTACGGCGCACGCTGTGTTCCTTCAGGCCCAGCTCGAAGAGAGCAATCTCGCCCGTCTTGTTGTCACCCAGCAACCAATCGTTTGCATAACCGCCATTGTTGCCGTCAAGCATGATCGAGACGTAGTCGTCGATCGAATTGCTGTATTGCATCGCTTTGCGGGCGCGATAGAACTCGGGTTTGCCGGCCGGATCGAAAAGAGTGAAACCCGTAATCGTCGTCTCGGTAATCATGATGCCGGCTGAGTTGATGCCGAAATCATCATCGCTGGCAATCACTCCGGGCAGTCCGTCCATCAAAATGCGATTGCCGCTGCGCGGCTTAATATCGAAGACAATATTCCAGCGTTCGCCGATCATGTAATTGGTCCAGGTGTTATGGCCCATGACGATGCTATGATCTTTGGTATAGGTGCCGGTAGCGACAATCGCGCTGCAGTTGCCGGGCGCATGCGTGGTGGGAATCCGGCCCTGTTGTTTATCCAGCCAGGGCAGGTAATAGTAGGGCAACTCTTCCAGTGCGTTCAGAGCGACGATGTCCCACCGATCGAGCCTAATCCCGGCGTCATTAGCGCCTTTAACGATGCCGTCGAGCTCGCGCTGGTACTCAGAATCAATTTTGGGCCAGAGGACCTCCTCGGCAGCCTGCCGATAGAAATTCCAATCGCGTTTTGTTTCGTGTTGCAGAAACGGTTTGGTGACCCGAAGCAGATCTTCGATCTCTTTCGCCAGCAGCTTCCCGTGCTGATAGCCGATCTGCTCAGGTGAGCCCTCGAGGTGGACATAGATCCAGCCGTTTCGCTCGAACCGGTAACTACCTCTCGTCCGGTCGTCTTCAGAAACGGTAGGCTTCCATTGGGCGAAGCCGATGGCGGTGATTGAAAGGGCAGCGATCGACAGCCCNACGACTAAAACCAACGCACGTGTCATCTTCTTAAATCCTTTCGCGTGTTCGTCGAAAGTCGGCATTACGATCCACGAAATCGCACGAAATGTCACGAAGAAGAACTGATCTTCGTGTTTGTTCGTGTGAATTCGTGGATCGTTCCCTTAACTGACCAACGGGCGTGTCACGACCTCAATTCCGAGTTTCTCATTTTATGGAATTGTCTGTTAAAGTACACATTTTGTGTCGGCGGTCGAGGCCGTCTCTATGCAGACTACCAAAGAAATAATTGCCACTAAGCGCGCGCCCCAGGCGATTGGTCCATATTCTCAGGCGGTGCGGGCTGGAAACCTGGTTTTTGCGTCGGGACAGATTCCCATCGACCCGGAGACGAAAGAATTCGTTTCCGGCGGCATCGCCGAGCAAACCGAGCAGGTGCTAAAGAATCTTAAAGCCGTATTCGAGGCGGCGGGCGTCGGTCTGGACAAAATCGTGAAGACGACCGTCTTTCTCGCTGACATGAACGACTTTACGGCGATGAACGAGGTGTACGGGAGGTATTTCGGACAGAATCCGCCGGCGCGCGCTACCGTTGAAGCCGCGCGCTTGCCCCGCGATGCGAAGGTTGAAATCGAAGCTGTTGCAGTGTCCGCGTGAGCGTCAGGCAGCCTTTGCCACTTTGCCGGCTTTAATACAACTGGTGCAAACTTTCATGCGACGCGCGCTGCCCTGGGCCGTTTTGACGCGAATTGATTGCAGGTTGGGATTGAAAACACGCGGTGTCCGATTGTTGGCGTGCGAGACATTATTGCCAAACTGTGGGCCTTTGCCGCAAACTTCACAACGTTTTGCCATGATGACTGATCTCCTGACGGGCGTACGACGCCACAGTGTGGATCGCCGCGATCAATTGAAACGAAATTTATAACAAACGACTTCAGGGACGGTCAAGGCGCAGATTTAGCTAGCGCCCGGTCCCAAGCAGAAAAATCCCGATTTTGAGTAACTTAAGGAGTACAAACGAAGTGACTAGAAGAGAAAAGAGTTTGGCAATGCTGGCGGCGCTGATCTTTAGCGCGTTGATTCTCGCCGGCTGCGGCTCGACGGCTGAGACCCCCGATAACACCGTGGCGGCCACGGTGAACGGCAAGAAAATCATGATGTCTGAGGTAGAGCGGATTATTCACCAACAGGCGCAGGGCAATGAATCACAGATGTCGGCGCATGATCTGGCCCAGGCGCGCCTTACCGTTTTGGATCGGCTGATTCAACGCGAAGTTCTGTTTCAGCGGGCGGAACAGGAGAAGCTGCTGCCCAGCGAGGACGAAATCACTAGTACGATCAACAAGCGCAAGCAGGACAGCGGTCTGACTGACGAAGAGTTCCAGCGGCAACTAAAAGATCAGAATCTGACGATGGAAGCCGTGCGCGAAGAGACGAAGAAGGATCTGGCCGTTGATCATCTTCAGGACAAGTATTCCGGGAAAATCACGATTAGCGATCGCGAAGTCGAGGATTACTACAACGGCAACAAACAACAGTTCGTGAACGCCCGTGGCGTCGGGCTGGGTATGATCATGGTAGACCCCGCTGACAACAGCCAGCAGGGAGTGGCCAGCGACGATGCCAAGAATGACGCAGACGCGAAGACCAAAATTGATAACATCAACCAGCAGCTGAAGAGCGGCGCCGATTTTGCCACGGTCGCCCGTGCGCGCAGCGAGGATCCAACTTCCGTGCAGCGGGGTGGTGACATCGGCTTTGCGACAGAGGAGGATCTAAAGAACAACGGTTTTCCGTCCGATTTGGTGGCCAAGTTCTTTGGCTCGATGCAGGTGGGAGACCGAACGGATCCCATCCGCTTTCCCAGCGGCAAGTGGTACATTTTCAAGCTGGAAGAGAAGCGTCTGCAGACGGAGAACCTGACGCTTGAGAGCCAGGGCGTCCGCCAGCAAATCACCGTCGAGTTGACCAAACAGCGCAAAGACATCCTTGACAGCGCGCTGCTTGAGGTGTCGCTTTCGGAAGCCAAAATAGTCAACAACTTTGCGGCTAACATGTTGGCGAACCCGGCGAATCTTGGTGGTATGCGTCCGGCTGCGGCCAGTGCTGCCAATCCGGGAAATACTCCGGCGGCGGCCGGTAACCCGAGCTCGTCTCCCGCGGCGGCCAAGGGTGGTGCTTCGCCAGCGAACTCGCCGGCGAAGAAGTAGTGGTACGGCGGAGTTATCCGCCACAATTTCTGCGGGCGCGGTCTCTCGGAGGTAGTTCGGCGGCCGCGCCCGTGTTGTGTTTAGCCGACTGGAGCGCAAGCGTCCCGCTTGCAACTCCTTCGGATTGAGTTGGCTCAATGCAAGCGAGGACGCTTGCGCTCCAGTCGATCGACCAAAAAATGCTGTTTCGTCTTTCCGACGTTTATAAATCATACAGCGCGCAGGATGTACTGCGCGGCACATCTTTCCAGATCAACAAGAGCGAACACGTCGGGCTGGTCGGACGCAATGGCGCCGGCAAGACGACCATTTTCCGCCTGGTGACCGGTGAAGAGACATCAGATCGCGGTGAGGTGGTGCGCGCGCGCGGATTGAAACTTGGTTTGTTAGCCCAGCATGTTCATTTCGCCACCGGGTCGACCGTTCATGAGTCGGCGCTGGCAGCGTTTGGACGCTTACAGCAGATCGAACACGAAATGCATGAGTTGGAACATCGCATGGCTGAATCGAGTGATGACTTGGAAAAAGTGCTCGCGCGTTATAGCGATCTGCAACATGAATATGAACGTGAAGGCGGCTTCGAATACTCAGCCAGGGCCGAGGCGATTCTTCAGGGACTTGGATTTGACCGAGACAGCTGGCAGATGGAAACCGAAAAACTGTCGGGTGGCCAGCAAAATCGGCTGGGCCTGGCGCGATTGCTGTTGTCTGAACCTGACGTGCTCCTGCTCGATGAGCCGACTAATCATCTTGATGTGGGGGCCGTTGAATGGCTCGAGGAATTTCTGCAAGGTTATCCGGCCGCGTTCGTGATCATCTCTCATGACAGATATTTTCTTGATCGCGCTTGCCGGCGCATCATCGAAATCGAAAATGGGCAAGCCGCGACCTATCGGGGCAACTATTCTGATTACATAATCGAACGCGAAGAGCGTCGCGAGATTCAGCAGCGCGCCTTCGAGAACCAGCAACGTTTGATCGCCAAGACTGAAGAATTCATTCGCAAGAATCTCGCGGGCCAAAAGACCAAACAAGCCAAATCACGTCGTACCATGCTCCAGCGCCTGGAACGAGTCGACGCCGTGCGCGCCGACCAGGCGGCCGGAGATTTCCGGCTCCAGGATATTGAGCGTGCCGGGACGCATGTCCTCACGATAAAAGATGCAGCCGTAGGTTACGGCGAACACGCGCTGGCGAGAGACATTTCGCTGATTCTGCGCCGCGGCGAGTGTCTCGGTATCATCGGGCCAAACGGCTCGGGCAAGACCACATTGTTGAAAACCATTTTGGGAAAACTCGGCATCTTGTCGGGAGAGATACGCTGGGGCAGCAAGGTCGAAATTGGTTATTACGCGCAGCAGCTGGAAGATCTTGACGATCGGAACGAGATCATTATGGAGCTGCGTCGGGTGGCGCCGGCGGCGACCTCCGGCGAACTGCGATCGTTCCTGGCGAAGTTTCTTTTCTTTGGCGACGATGTTTACAAACATGTGCGTGATCTTTCCGGAGGAGAGAAGGGAAGACTCGCGTTGGCAAAGCTGATCTATTCAGGCGTGAACGTGCTGGTGCTGGACGAGCCCACCAATCATCTGGACATTCCCTCGCGGGAAGCCCTGGAAGCAGCGCTCGAAGCTTATGAAGGGACCATCGTTACGATCAGTCACGATCGTTTCTTCCTGGATCGAGTGGCGACACAAATCCTCGCGCTCGATGGCGAAGGCCAGGTCGAACATTACAACGGTGACTATACTGAGTATCACAATTGGAAAGCTGCCAAGTCAGAACCGCCTGCGGTTGCGGGCGAGCCGCCAGCAGCCCGATCGTTAGGGAGGCAGTCGGGCAATCGTGTCTCCGAGCATGATCCAAAAACGCGCGGAAAGAAGTCAGTGCCATCCGCGTCAGCGGATGGGTCAAACAGGCAGCCTGATGCGAAGCGCATCAAAGTCGTTAAGAAGCCGCGCGAGTCGGACGTCATTGAAGTGGAAATCGCCGAGGTGGAGAAGCGAATCAAAGACCTTTCCGAACAGCTGGCGAAGCCAGAAGTGGCCCGCGACATCACGAGACTCGTCCAGGTAAACGACGATTACAAACAGGCGGAAGGAAGGCTGGCCGAATTGATGGACGAGTGGGAGCGAGCCGAGACTCCGGTTCTGATCAATGAGAAGACTTTGCGACATAGGCGATAGCAACGATGCCTATCAGGATTCTGACTGGCCCTTTTGGTTCGGTTTACTGACTGATCCAAAAATCACACGAACTAACACGAGCGGGCACTTCTTCGCTCCGTTTTGCGGGTTTCGTGGATCGTCCGACCATCCATTACCGGTTCGCAACTTAGGAATCGGATCGCTCCAAAATGCAGAACATTGGACCAAGCCCACTCGCTTGACACTCGATCAGCCGTTTGTTACTTTCGGCTCCTCGCCAAAGTAAACAATTCTTGAGCGAGTCTTACCCTTTTAGGCACGTAGCTCAGTTGGTAGAGCACTACCTTGACACGGTAGGGGTCAGCGGTTCGAGTCCGCTCGTGCCTACCATTTTTCCTCAAGTTTTCTGCAAACTCTGGTCTCCAGGTTAGGCTGACTTCACTTTGGTAGACACCAGGCTTCTCTTTTTCGTTCTCATTACGCCTACTAAATTGGCTTAAGACCCCGCAAAGAATTTAGCAATCAGGTCGTTTAAGGGGGGCCGCAGCAAACGGAAAAACGGCTCACAGAAAGCTAAACACGTAAAACGAAAGTCTAAGAGTTCCGAACGTAAAGAACGGTCAGTAATAAGGCAACGATTGAGCCCTTTTGAGGCGGTTTTGGGGTTGACACCTCAAGCCATACCGTCTAACGTTTTCAATTGGCTCACTAGGCAGCAATGACGAAAGTCCCAAGAGTTTCAACCTCTCGCATTCGACGAGCGCGCAGCTCGCGCCTCTTGAGCTATCTGTTACTTTTCCTCATTTGCTACGGCTCATCCGTTGAGGTACTTCACCACCACGGACTCACGTCGCAGAATCCTAGTGCATCGCAAAGTTTCGGCGAGACAACCGGCAACCAGCTCTCCGATGGTGAGCAGAGCAAGTCGTCGACCAAAACGCCGTTGGAGCGAGATTGCCTCGTATGTCAATTTCAGCGTGGTCTATCGAGTGCCGCCATCGCCGCGCCGCTCTTGGTTCTGGCCCCAACCGATTGTCAAATTGGGTTCTCTTTACGCCAGTTTAACCACGACTCCCTTTCCGCTACTGCGTCTCGCGGACGCGCGCCACCACTTACCCTCTAATCGAAACCTAGCTTGTTTGATCCGTTAAGTCGCTCAATTTGCCCGACTGTGACGGGCATTCCCGAAGCAGGAATTGGACTTCGTTCACAGATACCTGTGAACAGAATCCATTCAGGCTTGATTTTCATTAGGTCACCTTAGAGAGTAAATTTAATGAGTCACCGATCCAATCGTTTTCTAATTTGGTCGCTTTTCGTAGTCTTAATCTCGTCAATCCTGTCCTGTTCGGCTTCGGCCCAATCGCTTACTGCCGGCACTGTAAGCGGCACCGTGGTAGATCCAAACAGCGCAATTGTGCCAAACGCTACAGTCACACTTTCGAATCCAGTGACCGGTTATAAGCGCACTGTGACGACTGGAGCGGATGGCGTCTTTCAATTCAATGATGTGCCGCCGAATAACTACCAACTCAGTGTCAGCGTCACCGGCTTCGAACCCGCGACACAGACGCTTGAGGTGCGCACGTCCGTCCCGATTAGTCTGAAAGTTCCTTTGGCGATAGGCGGCACTACCACAACCGTCACGGTGAGTAGCGCTGCGTCCGATGTCTTAGAAAACGTGCCCACCACCCATACAGATGTAGACCAAACCCTGATAAGTAGATTGCCAGTGAGATCGCCCGGAGCTGGTTTGAGCGATGTTATTACTCAGGCAGCACCAGGTGTCGTCGCCGATTCAAACGGATTCTTCCACCCTCTTGGCGACCACGCCCAAACCTCTTATTCGATCGACAACCAACCAGTCTCGGATCAGCAAAGTAAGGCTTTCTCAACTCAACTGCCAACCAACGCCATTCAATCTTTAGAAGTAATTACCGGCGCGACACCCGCAGAATATGGCGACAAGACAAGTCTGGTCGTGAATGCAATTACCAAGTCGGGATTGAATCAAAAGAAACCGACGGGAAGCTTCAACACCACTTACGGGACCTTCGGCACAGTCAGTCAAGATGCGTCTTTGGGCTATGGCAATGCGAGAATTGGCAACTTCATGACGTTCAACTTTGAGCGATCAGGCCGTTTTCTCGATGCGCCGGAATTCACGGTGCTGCATAACAAAGGAACCTCCGCGAGTGTGTTCGATCGGGGGGACTACAGTCCGAACTCAAAAGACACGTTTCACTTCAATCTTTCGCTGGCACGCAATAGCTTTCAAACACCCAACGACTTCACTCAGCAAGCCGCCGGGCAGGCCCAACGACAGATGGTCCATAGTCTTAACATCGCTCCCGGTTACGTTCATATCTTTAGCCCAACAACTGTACTCACTGTCAGCCCGTATTACCGTCTCGATACTGTCCAATACTTTGCCAGTCCCAACGCTTTCTCAGATCAACCAATCACCTTTGGTCAATCGCGCCGGCTGAACAATTTCGGTGTTAAGACCGATCTGTCGTACGTCAAAGGAAAGCACAATGCGAAGTTCGGAGTTCAGCTTTCGCACACCTTGCTGACTGAGGGCTTCAATTTTGGGATCACCGATCCGACGTTCAACGATCCGGCGAGTCCGGATTTCCTTCCGGGACTGCTGCCATTCGATCTGACTCGCGGCGGCAATTACTTTCTGTTTCACGGTCACACTGACATCAAACAGGAAGCCGCATACGCTCAGGACAACGTAACGTTTGGCAATGCGACGGCGTCCCTGGGAGTGCGGTTTGATAACTACAACGGCATTACCAAGGGCCGGCTGGTTCAACCCCGCCTCGGCATCTCGTATCACATAAAGAATACGGGCACGGTTTTGCGCGGATCATTCACGCGCAACTTCGAAACGCCATACAACGAGAACCTGATTCTCTCAAGCGCCACTGGCGCGGGCGGTCTAGCCAATGGGACCTTAGGCGATACCAGTAACTTGCCCTTGCGTCCCGGTACGCGCACCCAATTCAATGCCGGCTTTCAGCAAAGCGTTGGCAAGTACATCGTTCTGGACTTCGATTACTTCAACAAGAAAACCGACAACGCGTATGACTTCAACGCGTTGCTGAACACGTCTATCGCATTTCCGATAGCGTGGCAGAAATCAAAGCTCGACGGCGCATCCTTCAAATTCAACCTCACAAATTACAAAGGACTCACCGCCTTTATGACCGCCGGTCACACGCGGGCGCGATTCTTCCCGCCTGAGACTGGTGGCCTATTCTTCAACTCTGATCTGCCAACCGGCGTGTTCCGCATCGATCACGATCAGAGCTTTGAGCAGACAACTCAGGTCCAATATCAGTTTGAGCATTGGAAGAAGCTGCTTCCTTATATCGGCCTGACGTGGCGATACGACAGCGGAGTGGTAGCCGGCGCGGTAACAGATTACGCCACTGCGCTGGGATTTACCGCCAATCAGCAACAGCAGATTGGATTGTTCTGCGGCAGTACGTTTGCGACCCTCGCAAATCCAATTCGCTCATGCGATTCAACGAATCGCGGCGCATTACGCGTTCGTATTCCGGCTGACGGCACTGCCAATGACGACACGAACCCGCCGCGCATCGCGCCTCGGCATCTGTTTGACCTGAGCGTAGGAACAGACAACCTGCTGCGGACTGATAAAAAGAGGCTGACGCTGCGATTCAGCGCGCTGAACATTACGAACAAGGTCGCGCTCTACAATTTTCTGTCAACGTTCAGCGGCACTCACTTCGTGGCACCCCGAGCGTTTCAAGTTCAAGCCGGAATAACTTTCTAAGGTAGCTGCAGTTCAGCGCGTCACGCGAATGGCGCGCTGAATTTGTCGCGGCTTTACTCGACGTGTACTCGTAATGTCGGAAGGCCAGGGCGCACATGAACGTTATGTAAAAACAGGACCGCGCACCAAGGGCTCGATACGATGACAGAAATCCAGGAATTCTCCTCGTTTGGAATTCTGCTTCGCGGTGAGATCGAATTAGGGTGGCTAGGCTTTGTATTGGTAATGGTCGGAGTGTTCACTCTAATTCTATTCTTCGACCAAATGGCTTGGCGCGCAATCCGGTCTATCCGCAGACATCGACGATCATCATTTGCTGATCGGTTACTGCGGCGCCGAGTTCGGATCTCAGTCAAGTTGAGGAGGTTGTTTTCAAGGTCAAGGCGGTGACAATCGAGTATCCTCACCGCCTCATTTTGGTTTTGGCCTTTTCGCGTACAACTTCCTTTGGATTCTTATCCTCGCGCAATCCGTGATGCGGAAGCGACTTAAGGTATTGGCGTTCGGATCATTTTCCGCTTCAGTGATTCTTGGCACTTGCTGCTGGAAGGGATCAAAGGCTTACAAATGGAGTTCCGGAAGGGGAAGGTGCCGTCGGCTCACTTGCTACGCCATCAACTTCCAACGCACCGTTTCTTGAGATCAAGTTGCCGCAGTTTACTTTACGAGCACTCAAATCCGACAATCAGCCACGCGATGAGATCGGCAATCTATTGCCCATTAACGCGAAGAGGGCAATTCCGCTTGTGCTACTACTGGCGTGGCTACGGCTGCGGTCGAGGTAGCGACCCGCTGAGTTTCAGAAATTATGACTGGTGATTCACGATGAAATCGTATCAGCGAAAGACAACGCTTATCGTCTAGAATCGGCTATCGCGCAAGCCCGATTAACAGAAATCAAAGATTCCGGGCATGAGATTCCGCAGACCCATCCCGAAAGCATCGCGAAAGCGCTCGATTTGATCAGCTCTAGATTCATTGCAAATTCTAAATAGGCAACGGTAGGAGTATTTTAGTCGGCAATGACAAAGATGCTAGACGCCGCGAAGGCAATGATCAACGGCGAGACACCGCAACCGCCGGTGGGAATATTGATTGGCTTCGATCTTGTTTCTATTGAACCCGGCACTGCCGTAATAGCATGCGACGTGACCGAATCTCATCGAAATCCAATGGGCACACTTCACGGCGGAATTCTGTGTGATATTGCCGACGCCGCCATGGGCATGGCTTATGCTTCAAACCTTAACGAAGGTGAATCCTTCACTACGCTGGAACTGAAGATAAACTTTCTTAAGCCTGTTTGGAACGCGCACCTGAACGCGACCGGACGTGTTATCAAGCAAGGACGAACAATAGGAATGGTTGAATGCGATGTGACAGATGAAAAAGGCAGTCTGGTCGCGCACGCGACGAGTACTTGCATGACCCTGCGCGGAGAGCAGGCGCAGGGAAGATAGTCCATCCCAAGCCACTCACTGGTCGAAGGAAGGGAAGACACAAATGACAACGCAAACCGATCTCGGCGGCACCTTCACTCTGCCAGGCTCATCGCTTACGGTGAACCGCATGGGCTATGGCGCAATGCAACTTGCCGGACCAGGCGTGTTTGGGCCGCCGCGCAATGAGGATGCCGCAATTGCCGTGTTGCGGGAAGCAATTGACTCAGGTGTAAATCACATCGACACCAGTGACTATTACGGTCCGCACATCACTAATCAAATCATTAAGCGGGCGCTCCATCCTTATCCGGATAATCTGGTGCTAGTCACTAAGATTGGCGCTCGCCGCGGCGAAGACGCTTCATGGATTCATGCACGATCAAGGCAGGAGCTGATCGATGCTGTTCACGACAACCTGAGAAATCTGAGTCTCGACGCGCTCGACGTAGTCAATCTGAGGATGGGGGGAATGGATGAACCGTCGGAAGAGTCGATCGAGGAACAAGTGACCGTGCTTGCGGAGCTAAAGCATCAGGGTCTTATGCGTCACATCGGTCTGAGTACTGTTACTCCCACGCAATTGGCTGAGGCGCAAACCATTACCGACATAGTTTGCATTCAGAATTTCTACAACGTCGCGCACAGAAATGACGACGCGTTCATTGATGATCTGACCAGGCAAGGCATCGCCTACGTTCCGTTTTTTCCACTGGGAGGTTTCAATTCGCTGCAGTCATCGACCCTCAACGCTGTCGCAACATCGGTCGGCGCGACGCCGTTGCAGGTTGCGCTTGCCTGGCTGATGCAACGGTCACCCAACATCCTTTTAATTCCCGGAACATCTTCTCTTGAACATCTCCGGGAGAATCTTAAGGCTGCGACACTCGACATTCCCGCTGACGCGCTTGCTGATCTGAACTCAATCGGGGACGAGACTGCGACTGGAAAAAAGTAGATGTCGTTAAGGTGGCGCTTTCTGCGTGCCGTTCGAATACCGGCGAAGTCGTCCCACTCACGTCGCGCGCAGAGCATAAAGCGAGCCGACGACGCTCGGCCCATAGCTTCCCGGGGCAAATGCATGCGCGAGCGCTGACTTGGCACGCCACCCGGTGCAGTGGCCCGGCGCGATGACGTGAGGCTTGATACGATTGACGAGGTCGTGGACGGTCGGCTCGATCCGCGACTCCATACCCGCGCCGGCCAGATGATAGCCGCCCAGGATAACGTCGATCGGCTCCCC
>AP72_2010_repI_A001DRAFT_1000178_pt1 | contig 13841 bp, 9 predicted proteins | sample AmaPasrepliIA001_FD_9535 | JGI IMG/M metagenome (IMG submission 9535)
ACCGTCGTCCCCGGGGAATCTCACTCGCGCCTCTTCGAGCAGCCGCCGATTGACCTCATAGATAATTTCCACGTGGCGAGGAGCGACGATCTCGAACAAATCGACGGGCCACTTCTCGAGCGCTTCAGGCAGCAAAGTGTGATTGGTATAAGCGAGGGTCTTCTGGGTAAGGTCCCACGCGTGGTCCCATCCGAGATGGACATCGTCGAGCAAAATTCTCATTAGTTCCGAAACGGCCATCGCCGGATGGGTATCGTTCAGCTGGATTGCCGCTTTTTGCGGTAGATCGTCCCAGTCCTTATTAAAGCGCTGAAAACGCCGGACAATATCGGCGAGGGAACACGCTACTAGAAAGTATTCCTGAAAAAACCGTAGCCCCCGCCCTGGGGCGGTCGAATCATCTGGGTAGAGGACGCGGGTGAGTGACTCCGCTTCAAGCGTCTCGCCAAGGGCGCCGACAAAATCTCCGCTCGCAAACTCTTGGAAGTCGAAGTAGTCCGGCGCAGCAGCGGCCCATAAGCGGAGCGTGTTTATCGTTTTTCCTCCATAGCCAACGACAGGACGATCAAATGGAATGCCGATCAGCGTTGATGGCCGTCCCCGTAAAACTTGGAATGTGCCGCCGATCAACTTGAGCGTGCAGTTCAGCTTGACTTCTACGCTCTCAGTAGGCCGGGCGACCTCCCAGGGATCCCTTCCTCGAATCCAATTGTCCGGGTTCTCCTTTTGCCAGCCATCAACAATCGACTGCCTGAACATGCCGTACTCATACCTCAGACCATAACCGGTGGCCGGCAGTTCCATTGTGGCCATTGAATCCAGGAAGCAAGCAGCGAGCCGACCCAGACCTCCATTGCCGAGACCTGCATCGGGTTCTTCTTCCACTAACTCGAGCCAGTCGAGTCCTTTTTCCTTGATTGCATAGGGCACCAATTGGCTAAGCAAAAGGTTTGTTATGTTGTTGCTCAAGGAACGGCCGATAAGAAACTCCATCGACAGGTAGTACACGCGTTTAGGATTTGCCTTGTTATACGTGTTCCGCGTCAGCACCCAGCGTTGCGCAAGGACATCTCGAATCGAATGTGCAAATGCCTCGAATCGTTCTCGCGCGTTGGCCACGCGCGGATCGATCACGCGATCGAAGACCAGATGTCGGTCGAAAAATGCGTTCTCTGAACCGAGGAATGCAATCGGACCACATCCGTATTGCTTGAGGAGTTCTGATACCCGCCATTCCTCTGGAGTCTTCGGCACTCGCTTCAGTTCCGACACCGTCACACTTCTTGTACTCATTGAGAATCCCCGCTTTGAATGTTCATTTTGTGTTAGAGCTTCGTTTACCGCGGCTCAATGCCGCACAACACCGAATTGCTTAAGTAGGCTTTCGAGGTCCTTGAGCGCCCGTTCTTCCGACGGCCCATAAGCTTGATCGAGGCCGCGATGATGCGAAATCCTGATACGCAGCATTCCTTCCGGCTCGGTATGACTTGGTCCGCCTAAAGCGACTCTGTCAGGAAAAGAAATCACCTGCAGTGAACAAGAATCGGTTGTGCGGAGCGCAATCTCGTGCGCTAATCTTTCTACTTCGGCGCAACCCAGAGCATAGTCCGCACCCGGCAACATGGGCTCTTGTTTCGTGTTCACACCGAAAACGTCGACATCAAAACCAGCCTGAATTGTTCGAGTCTTGGCCGAGGGGCTCCCGGGGTTTTCCTTTAAGACCAAGTAATACGGAGAAACTTCGTAGAAGGCGCGATGTTCGCTAACGAGAGTGCGAAGGTCTTTAGACATATCCGTACAACCCCTGAGATTTGGCGTCCGGTTTCGGGGACACCTTGTACAGGCCGTACATGTCAAACAGCAGACCGCTTGCCAAACGTACATGGCCGTTTATCGCGGGAATGCCACGACCTGAAGTGGATCGATCTGCTCACTCTTTGGCACCTGCCCGAATACGGGCAGAAGACGGTCCGAACCACGCGACAGAAGCGCTGCCACTGACCAAGAACATCGCAAGCAAGTTTGGTAAGCCGAATGCACCGTACGAAAGGTGATCCGTGTACGCGTGCAAGTATCGAGGTGAGAGATTTCAGGGAGTGTGTACTAGGCTGCGATAACTTGATGAACGAATTGAGAGCTCGAGACGGTGTCGGAGACGAAATCTCTAGCCACCAAATGACGAACGCCGAAGATCGATATCGAAGTTTGCTGGACGCGTCCTGCACCCTCGCTGATCAGCCCACTCTAAGAGCGGTCCTGCATAGCCTTCGTGACGTTTTGTCCAAAACCTGTTCACTACATGGCGTCCATCTGTTCGTTCTGGAAGGTGGTGGAGAAAGTCTGCAGCTGTTGGAGTTCGATCGGGAAACAGATGCGCCTGCTATCACCTCCGGTACCAGAATTTCGCGAACAGGGATCGCGGCGCGAGTGTTAGAAGAACAGAAGCCAGTTTTCGCTGCAGACATATCGCAGGAAATGTCGAAAAATCCTGAGCTCGCACCCTTTGCAGATCAATCTCTAAACAGAAGCAGCTGGGTCTTTCCGGTTTCCACGTCACAGGAACGATATGGAGTTCTAGTGGTCACAAAGGAGCGAGGCGAGGAGTTCGTCCCAGAAGATGTTGAACTGCTTCGTTCTATGGCGGCACACGTCGCGGTCGCACTGGAGTGCGCACAGGCAAAAGGTCGTGCCGAGCAGTATCAAATTGAGCTTACGGCGCAGCGAGATCGGCTCCGATTGCTCCTCGAAATTAATAATCTCGCCGTTTCGAAATTGGATATCGCGGATTTGTTTCACAGCGCATCAGGATCGATCCGTTCTCATTTTGGAAGTGATTTCGCAACTCTCTGGCTATTTAAAGACGAAACACGCGAGCTTCAAAAGGTGTTACAGGCCTTTCCTGATGGAAGGGGTTCGTTGACTGAGGTCGCGTCAACTGAGCTGACCGAGATCCGCCTTGAGAAGCTCCGCAAGCAGGGTGCTGAAATCTGGTCAGTAGAAGAAATAAACAAGCTTCCAACCGTTCTGTCGGCCCCTCTGAAAGGCCAATCGATAGGCTCTCTGGGCGTTGTTCTTCTGGCCGTGGCGAGCCGACCGCTGGGTCTGCTGACGATTGCCAGCCGAAAGCTCAACGCCTTCAGACGCGACGATGTCGATCTGCTTTCGCAAATTGGGACCCAGATCTCACTTGCACTGGACAACGCGTTAGCTTACGGGCGTCTAAACGCCTCAGCGGCACGTCTCGAGCAAGAGCGTTTATACCTCGAATCCGAAATCAACTCGGAATACAACTTCGAAGACATAGTTGGCAAGAGCGCGGCACTTCGCAAGGTACTGGAGCAAGTCACAATCGTGGCACCAACTGGTTCAACTGTGCTCCTCCACGGGGAAACCGGAACGGGAAAGGAACTGTTTGCACGAGCGATTCACAACCTCAGCCCCCGCCGCGAGCGCACCTTCGTCAGGTTGAACTGCGCTGCAATACCATCAGGACTGGTGGAAAGCGAGCTATTCGGCCACGAAAAGGGCGCCTTCACTGGCGCGCTCATTCAGAAGCGTGGCCGGTTAGAGCTGGCAGATCACGGCACCTTCTTCCTTGACGAGATCGGCGATATCACGCTGGACCTGCAACCTAAGCTGCTGCGAGTTTTGCAGGAACAAGAGTTCGAACGTCTTGGTAGTACCAAAACTCTTCAAGTTGATGTTCGGCTGGTCGCTGCGACACACCGTGATCTGCCCGCCATGATCCGAAACAATCAATTCCGTGAAGATCTTTTTTACCGGTTGAATGTGTTCCCAATCGAAATTCCTCCGCTTCGCGAACGGCGGGAAGATATTCCACTTCTGGTTCACTACTTTGTTTCACGGCTGTCCCGCCGAATGCAAAAGCGAATTAAGTCAGTTCCGAAGTCGGCCATGGAAGCATTAATCGTTGCTCCCTGGCCTGGCAATATTCGCGAGCTCGAAAACTTCATTGAACGCTGTGTAATCCTCACGCAGGGTGAGGAGTTAACTGTTCCCTGCTCAGAGCTGAAGAGATCTTCCACGAGAATTACTGCGAGCGCATCCACGTTCGAGGAAGCGGAGAGGCAACTGATCATCGATGCTCTCCGAACCGCATCCGGAAGGATATCCGGCAGAGGCGGAGCCGCAGAGCGCCTCGGTCTTAAGCGCACCACCCTGCAAAACAAGATGCGGAAGCTGAATATCGCACGCGCTGCCTATGCGCAGTGACAGTATTGCCCCCACACACCAGACTGCCACGCGCAATGCGCTGGTTGTCACATTCGTGCGCAATTTGATTCGGCGCCCGCGGTTGTAGCTTGCGATAGCGCGAGCGGCTACTCACGCCGCCATTAAGCGGGCACTGACCTTCACTCGGCACAGTTACGTCCATAGTTTTCTTAGACTCACCTTTGTCTTTCATTAACTTAGCCCCAAGAATTAGCTGGAATCACAAGTGCAAAACCAATGTGTAAGTGTTCGATGAAGAGGCGATTAAGGGGCTGGCATGAGCAAGATCAGAATTGTCCTTGACTGTATTTTCGGATGTCACCATGCAAATCTCACTCGTGTCTTCACGATTGGAGGGGAATCCTACCGCGTGTGCTGCGCCTGCGGGGCCCGATTCAGCTACTCACTCGAGAAGATGTCGATCGTACGCAGAGAAACACATCGTCCGCCTTTGGAACCGCGGCAATTGCTGCCTTTGCGCAGAGTGGCTACTTAGATCAAGGGGGGACCATGCTACGGGTCGAACTGCATGACTCAATTCTCAAATTGGAAGGACGTTTAACGTCTGTGGACGCCGAGCACATCCGCACCCTTATCGCTCACAGTGACATGTTAGCCAGGATCTTGGTCGATCTAACGGAAGTTACTTTTGTGGATTCGGTGGGCGAGACGGTGCTGTCACTACTAGGCCAACTGGGAGCTGAGTTCGTAGCCGAAACTGCTTATTCCCTCGACGTTTGCGAGCGCCTTGAACTTCCTCTCGCACATGGAGCGACAGCAAGAAGCGATCGGCCAGAAATCCCAAAGTGTCGCTCACGAGCATACGATGCATGATGCCTCCTCACACCAAGCGCTGCGCTGAACCACGGCATTCGTCCCTGGCGGCAGTCTTCGAAGGCGTACACATCAATGCTGCCGATGCTACAAATCTTCGCAAGGCACAAGGCTTCGCAACTCTCGGCTAGCAGTTAGCTGCAGGCACGACGTTCCATATTTCTCAACTAGGCTCGGAGCTATCCCAAAAGTGGTAGCTGTCAGGTCAGGTGCCCATATGTGGGCAGCAGAAGGCAAAGCTGTCAATCCTCATTACACAAACTCAACAACTTGCGACAAAGCCGGGTTGGCAACTGATGTGCTCCGTATCACAGTGGCAGGCGCTTAAAGCTCAAACACATGAACGTTCTCCAAATCACAAGCATGGAGCCGAAATGATCTGCGAGAAAAGCTGTCTGCGATCCCTTTGCTTTTTTAGGAAACCTTCTGCACGAATTCACAATTGAGCACACTCGCACACTCCGCTGGAGCTGGCTGCGGCATAAAAATGAGCAAGGAACTTAAACAAGCAATTAGAGCTGCCATGATTTTCCGCTTTTTACTGCTATTGCTGAGCATTCTGAGTTGTTCGTTCGCTTGGTCTCAGAACGCCGAACCCGACACCGCACCTACACTATTGACCCTGGATGACGCAATCCGGATCGCGACCTCTGAAAACCGAGAAGTGAAGATCTCCGTGATTGACATCACCAAGGCAAAAGAAGAGGTGACGCAGGTAAAAACTAACTATTTCCCAAAGTTGGACAGTTATGTGCTTGCTGGATCCCCGGTGCAGCCGTTTAACTTTACCATTCCAGCTGGAACACTCGGGAATTACGCAGCGACGGGTCCGATTCCGGCAAAAGACTCACCTATTAAATCGCCAGCCCGATTTGGGGCTCTTATAAATGCCACCGCTGCGCAACCACTGACTCAGATCTACAAAGTGAGGCTCGCTGCCGATCAGGCACGTCTTGGGATCAACCTGGCTAAAGAGAATTTGCGTGCTCAGCAACAGGAGACTAGACGAAGAACGAAAGAAGCGTATTACCAGGTTGCGCAGCTGCAAGCTCAAGTCGCGAGTGCGAATGCAGCAGTTGAGGCTCTGATCGAGCTGTCCACAGTTACCGAGCAGCGTCTTTCCCACGAAACTGTATTGGCTTCGGACTCGCTCAGCGTGAAAGCCAAACTAAGACAAGCACGTTACAAGCTAGTCGTTGCGCAGGATTCTCTTGATTTACGAAAACAGGACTTGAACCGACTCCTCGGTCGAAACTTGCGAACTCCGTTCTCAGTCGAAATTCAGCCATTCGGTGAGCTCGTGGAATGGGATTTGCGAGCTGCCCAGAAGCAGGCGCTCGAACAACGCCCCGAGCTTCGTGAAGCGCACTTGCAGATCAAAATCGCTGAACTGGATGTTCGGCGTGAACGCGCGAAATACATCCCCGACCTAAGTCTTCAAGCAGGTTATCTGGGATTTCAAAATGTCAATTTCTTACCTCAGAACGTTGGGACTGTAGGCTTTGTCTTTCAATGGCAGCCCTTCGACTGGGGATTCAAGAAGCACCGCATCGCTGAGCTAAAGGCCACAACCCAACAGAAGGAGTTGGCCGAGCAGGATACGCAACAAAAAGTACTCCTGGAGGTAGAGGACAAGTTTCGCAAGTTAGGAGAGGCTCGCATCCTGCTCGAAGCACAGACAGATGAACGGCAAGCACAGCAGGTCAGGTTGCGCGAGGTGAGCGATCGCTATACGCAGAAGGTGTCGCTGCTATCTGATCTCCTCCAGCAAACTGCTGCACTTACCCAAGCTGAAGCCCAATATCAGGAGGCGCTGACGGGCTTTTGGACAGCACGCGCCGAATTAGAAAGAGCTATCGGAGCACAGTAACAATATGAATCGCAATTTCATGATGGGAATAGCTACGGTTGTGTTCTTCGCCGTCCTCGGAACTACGACTGGTTGCCAAGAGGCAACCCCAGTTCAAGCGAAAGCTGCGACACCAGTTCATGTGGCTGAGGTGACGCTATATTCGTCTACGGAAGGCCTACGCTACTCGGCCTCGATCCTACCGTTCGCAGAAGCAGCATTGTCTTTTAAGTCCGCCGGCTATGTCACTTCTATTAGGCAGATCGTGGGGGCAGATGGGCGACGCCGAAATATTGGCGCTGGAGACTACGTACCAAAAGGAACTGTTCTCGCGCAAATTCGCCATCAGGATCTGAAAAACCACGTCGACGAGGCCAGCGCGGCATTAAGTCAAGCTGAGGCACAACATCTCGATGCCTTACAGGACTATGAGCGGGCCAAGGCACTTTATGCGACACACAGTCTCACTAAGCCCGAGTTTGACCAGGCGCAAGCGAGGTTCGATTCGACACTGGGAGCCGTCAATCAGTCAAAGGCCAGTTTGCAACAAGCGCACTTGGCTCTCGACGATGCAGATCTGACAGCTCCTTTCTCCGGCTACATTCTTGGCCGGAACATTGAATTGGGAAACCTCGCTGCCCCCGGGATGATCGCATTCACCATTGCTGATACGAGCGCAGTCAAAGTTGGCTTTAGCGTGCCGGAGTATGCAGTACGACATCTGCGGCTGGGCCAACAATTCTCGATTCACCTCCAGGACGATGTAACAGAGTACAAAGGGAAAGTCACGAGTATTGCCGCGAGCGCCGACGAGAAGAATCGAGTTTTTCCCATCGAAGTGACGGTTCCAAATCCGAAAAGCATTTTGAAGCCGGGAATGATCGCATCACTCAATGTGACTGGTGTTCCGAAACCTCCGGTTCCTTCGGTACCTCTCAGCGCCATCGTTCCGAACCCTTCTACTCCCGGCCAATACGCCGTATACGTCGCCACAGAGCAGAACGGTCGATGGTTGGCAGCATTGCGCACGGTTGCGTTGGGCGAAACACATGACAACGGTGTCGGTATTGACGGCGTCAAGCCGGGAGAAAAAGTGGTGGTGGTTGGCACAGCTGATTTGAAGGACGGCGCTCCGATCCAGATCCTTCCCTGAACTTGGCAGGTAAATTCCGGGTGCGGTCTTTGAGACCGCTTCCCATTTTGGAGACCGTAGAAAAGGTATCGCAATTCACATGACATCTGAAAACACGCAAGAGATCTCCGGTCGTAAAAACGTACCCAAGTTCTTCGTCGATCATCCCCAGATTTCCTGGATGCTGCTGGTAGGCGTGATTGTGTGGGGCTGGTTTGGCTACAAGTCGATGCCGCAGCGAAAGGATCCCGACATTCCCGTACGCCTCGGTGTGGCGGCATGCCCGTGGCCCGGAGCTACTGCGCAACAGGTAGAGCAGTTCATCACACGGCGAATTGAAGATGTAGCCGCGCAGAACAAGACGATTCACCCGGGCACAGATGCCGATTACGGAATTAAGTCAATTTCTCTTCCCGGCTATTCCTTCGTGACCATACAGCTGGATGAGGGTATCAAGGACACCAAAAGACAATTCAGCGACATTAATCTCAAGCTCAACGAGCTGAATTCTCAATTGCCCAAGGGTGCGGGCCCGATCACGATGCAAAGTGACTTTGGAGATACATCCGCACTCATGCTTACAGTGGCGAGTCCCAAGGCGGATTCTATAGAGATCGCCACGCGCGCTCATTCCATTGAATCCGCAATTCGACAAAATCGAGAGACCCAGAAACAATTTGGACAAGGCCGCCCGACTACTGTGGTCATCTGCTTTCCCCATTCCGTATCCGCTAGAGTAGTTCTGCAACAAGGCTACTTGTTCCAGGAGGAAGCGCAGAGTAATGGAATGCTTCGCGAGGCACGGGTCATCCAGGGTAGTGGGTTTATCGCGTTTAACGGGATTTCCTCTGCGGACGACAAGTCAATTCAGGATTTCGTGCAGCGATTTATCTCTGAACGGCTGCGCCGGTCGGAGCTTCATCCCGACATCTGGGAACCGGTCATAATCCATGATCCGAGCGAAACCCAGGCCAAGCTGGCTGCCGTTGCCGGCGATAAGTACAGTTATGCCGAACTCGACGACTTTTCTGACCTGATTGGGCGCACTCTGCAGGGCGCACCTGAAACTTCAAAGGTGGAGCGCCGAGGAGTCCTGGAACAGCGGGTCTATCTCGATTACTCTCAGGATCGCCTGGCTGCCTACGGCCTCCGACCTACGGATCTTTCTAAGGCGATATCAGCTCGCAATATCATCGCGCCGGGCGGAACACTTGAGACAGGTGAAGGACGGGTAACGATCATACCGTCCGGAAAATTCGACACGGCAAAGAATATCGGCGATGTAGCTGTGTCAACCACGGCCGAAGGGGCGCCCGTCTACCTTCGCGATCTCGTCGAGATCAGTCGCGACTATCAGGCCCCTGCTCAATATCTCAACTATTACACCTGGAGAGATGCTGCCGGGCGTTGGGAGCGCAGCCGCGCAATCACGATTGCCGTGTACATGCGCGACGGAAAGCAGATCGCGAAGTTTGGCGAATCCATCGAGACAAAGCTCTCGGACTTACGGAAAATACTTCCCGCCGACCTGATCATGGCCCACACCTCCGATCAACCTCTGCAGGTGAAAGAGAATATTCACCTGTTCTTACGGGCGTTGATCGAGGCCATCATTCTCGTGGTTTTTGTGTCCCTGGTTGGATTCTGGGAGTGGCGGCTGGCGCTGATTATGGCATTGGCAATTCCTATCACGCTCGCCATGAATTTCGGCGTTATCTATGCGTTGGGAATTGACCTTCAACAAGTCTCCATTGCAAGCCTGATCATTGCCTTGGGCCTTCTGGTTGATGTGCCCGTCGTATCCGGCGACGGTATCAAACGCCATTTAGCGGAGGGTTTCCCGCGAAAGGTCGCCTGCTGGCTCGGTCCTACGAAGCTTGCTACTGCAATCTTCTATGCCACCGTTACAAACATCATTGCCTACCTCCCGTTCCTGCTGCTCACGGGTAATACCGGCGAATTCCTACATAGCCTGCCAATCGTGATGACCGCTTGTCTGCTTTGTGCGCTGGTTGTAGCAATGACCTTCGTTCCCCTTTTGGGCTACTACATCCAGCGGGCTCCGGCGAAGCCTGAACCGACCATCGAAGAGATGCGGCAGCGAGGATTTTACGGCTTTTACAACCGCCTCGTGGGCAAAGCAATAAAACATCGGTGGGCTGTCTTGGGCGCTTCGTGCATCTTTCTGATCGTTGGGGGTGTCTTTGCCTCGCGTCTGAAAACCCAATTTTTTCCCGAGGATGTTCAGTATTGGTTTTATCTGGATATATGGCTCCCAAATGACACGCCTCTGAGCGTCACAAACAATGCTGCCTTCCGTGCGGAAGAGATAGTTCGACGAGTCATTGAAAACTCGGCTCAGGCGAAAGAACACCAAGGTCATCTGCTGAAGTCGCTGACGACTTTTGATGGAGGCGGAGGCCCTCGCTTCTGGTTTTCTGTTACTCCCGAGATGCCGCAGACCAACTACGCTCAGGTAATCGTCGAGGTCACAGACAAAGAGGCCACGCCCTTGTTCAAGCGTCCGCTTCAGGACGCCCTCGACAAGGAAGTACCTGGAGCCTGGATCACGGTTCGTCAGCTACAAACCAATCCCGTGGAAAATCCCGTCGAGCTGCTGATCTCGGCACAACAGGACGTTGATGCGAAAAATGAAGCCAACGACATTCGCACGTTGCGACAGATTGCGCGTCAGGCTCAGGACATTGTGGCGACGGCTCCCGGAGTTGCCGTTCTTCGCGATGATTGGTTCCCTGAAAATCTTCAGGTGAGAATTCAGATCGATTCTGACCGTGCGAACGTTGTCGGCATCACGAACGCAGATGTCGCCGATGCATCGGCGACCGCGATGAGCGGTACGCCGGTCGGCAAGTTCAAGATAGGAGACAAGGACATTCCTATCGTTGCAAGGTTGCGTATGGAAGAGCGCGCGCAACTCGCGGATATGAAGAACCTGTACGTGTACTCTTCACGAACAAACACTCGCGTTCCTCTGCTCTCGGTGGCGACGTTGGGAAACTTTCTGGAAACCACGCGCATCCGCAGACGCGAGCATTTCCGCACGGTATCTATTCTCGGTTATCCGCAGCCAGGCGTTCTCGCGTCGGAGGTCATGAACTCAATTCTTCCAAAATTGGAGGAATTCAAGAAGAACTTACCCCCTGGTTACCAGCTTCGCATTGGAGGCGAAAGGGCAAAGCAAATAGAAGGATTTGACAATCTCAAGGTGGTCCTCTTGATCTCCCTGGTGGGCATTTACCTGGCGTTGCTGATTCAATTTAACAACGCGGTAAAGCCGTTACTAGTGTTCGCTGCCGCTCCGTATGGCGCCGTCGGGGCCTTGATCGCGCTCTCAGTAATGCACGCCCCATTCGGTTTTATGGGCTTCCTGGGTATCGCCAGTTTGATCGGAGTTATCGTCAGCCACGTCATCGTGCTCTTCGACTTCATTGAGGAAATGCATCACAAAGGGGAGCCTTTGGAACAGGCTCTTCCCGATGCAGGAATTCAGCGTATCAGGCCTGTGATGATTACTGTGGCAGCGACGATCCTTGCCCTTTTCCCACTGGCGCTGGAAGGAGGTCCGCTATGGCAGCCTCTCTGCTACGCGCAGATCGGCGGCCTTGCAGTTGCCACCTTTATCACGCTGATTTTAGTGCCGGTGCTCTATTCAATCTTTGTTTGGGACTTGAAGCTTATCCGGTGGGACACCGCCGTTCAGGTCGAGACTGAGACGCCCGTGCACGCGGCGTAATTGTCACGATCCGGGGGAACTGCAGCACAGCCAACACCACAATTATGCAGAACGCTTATCGAGGGGAATCCGCTCTTTGGAACTACTGAAGGCCCGTATCATGAAACGCCAAGCTGCAGTACCAATGGCAATGGTTATGATCGCGATCATGTCGCCGGCGCAAACGCCGCGCCAGGGACTGACATTGTCGGTCCAAGGCTACTCCGCAGAAGCACCTATCATTCAACTACAGGGCCGTGCGCTGGTCGACGTTCAGGACTTGGCGCGAATTACAAACGGGTCCCTCAGCTTTGAACAGAACCGAACCATCCTGGCACTCCCTCGTTGCGACGCGTCGAAGACTGCCGGCGACGACACCCGAAAATCTGGATTCTCTCCTGCCTTCACCAGGGCGGGAATCGAAGCTATGGCGTCGATCAGAGAGTGGGGTGGGATGTTGATGATCACAGTCGAGAATGGGTATCCAGTCGGAAATACCATGGCGGGAAACACGATCATGGCATATCAGGGACGCGCGTCCGATAGCGTAGCACTCGCTTCAGCGGCAGCTTCAACTGATTCTGACAATCGTGGACTCGAATTGCTGAGGAACGAATTCAATAATGTGCAGGCATGGTCCGACAGGTTTATCAAAGCTCGGAATTCCCTGAGCGCCGCAAACCTGACCACATCTGAAACCGCATTCCAACAGGATGAGGAAGTGCAGAAGTTAATCCACTGTGGTCAATCTCTCGCACAGATGTTCGCCCGCGGCAGCTTCGAGGATGAGATCGCGTGTCGTTAGCTGCGGTGCAAAGCTGAATCGCAACCATATCACGACGCTTTCGCTTTACTTCTGCTCTCCGAACTGAATAGATACGTTCGCCGACTTCGAGACGTACGACTACTCATCGCTTTGTGTCTACGACACCCAGCGCGCCGCGATCATTGCACAAGAACTTCCCCATTGTGAATGTCACTACCTAGTGCAGAAAGCAAACAACCACCGGGCCCAGAGCATCAGTCCAGACCGGTCACAAACTATTCCACAAGGAATCAAGTTCACGGCGGCACACTTCACCAAACTCGCGCAGTGGGTCATTACTCTTATTCGCCCAGGCATGAATTTCCTCAGGAGTGAGATTGGGCTGCGAATAGGTACCGAGAATTTTCGTGATGACCTGTTCTGCGCTTTCCACTACATTCATCGGGGAACTCAGGCGTATACGGCTCAGCAGTGCATAGCTCGGTATAAGCATGCTGGGATCCTGGAATCTGTGCTGCAAAGCATGCGCCAGTGTTCGTGCCGTTTCACTTATAAAGTCTGAATACAGCTGCTCGCGGTGATAGATCTTCTTGACAAGAAGGTCTCGCCGATCATGATGCTGTTGAGCAATCCACGTGGCGACATTTGAGCCTAGTGCGCCAACCAGTGATCCGCTCAGCGCGGCTAGTGCCGAAATCGAAACTGGATTCCAAAAATTTCCGATCACCTGCATGGTTGTGCTTGTCCCAGGAACGGCAGACTGTGAGTCGTGACGTCCGCGAGACTCTCCTGGTATATGCGACTCTCTAAATGCAGCGCTTCACTTCTGCCATCAGAAATAGACCAAATATCTCTGCCATCCGACCGAAATCGAAACGCTTTGCGGGCACGAAACCAATCCGTGCCCTGCGTAAGCAATTGCCACAAGGACAACTCCTTGGTTAAGAGGGGCAACTTGTTGTTCGTTCGCCTCCCGCTCAAGGCTGAACGACTTAATTACTGGCTCCCGGCGGAAAGTTCTTTAACAGTTTTTGTGCTCCCTTATTGAGCCTTTGCTGGTTTTTCTCCTGCTTCTTGCTAGGTTCAAGCGCATGCTGAGCAGCACCTATCCAAACGAGCTTCTTCGCGGCCTGGTCATACATACCAACAACGAAGGTGCCAATATTGATGCTCGAGGTCGTCGCCGAAAATGAATCGAAGCTGTTGCCGCCGCCCCACGGACCCCAGCCACCACCCCAGCCGTACCCGCCCCAGCTGTCCCCAAATCCATTGATCTGCTTCTCGCGATCAATCA
>AP72_2010_repI_A001DRAFT_1000179_pt1 | contig 13771 bp, 6 predicted proteins | sample AmaPasrepliIA001_FD_9535 | JGI IMG/M metagenome (IMG submission 9535)
GCCGACTGCAATTAGTTGCAGGATGCGGACTTCGGCCGGCGACAGGGCCTCCTCGGCAGCGTGTTCCGCGAGTTCAAAAGAGACCTCTGGCGAAAGCGACTTTCTGCCGGCGTGGACCGCGCGGATCGTATCGAGGAGTTCTTTATGCAGGCTGTTCTTTAGTAGGTAAGCACGGGCGCCCGCTTTGAGGGCGCGCATGGCCTGGACGTCGCCGGTGTAGGTAGTGAGGACGATGATGCGCGCGTCCGGGAATTCGCCGCGAATCGCTATCATCGCGTCCAAGCCGTTCATCTCCGGCATCTGCAAATCCATCAGCGTCACGTCCGGTTGGTGAGTGCGGAACTGCTGAATTGCCTCACGGCCATTCGCAGCTTCCGCGACCACCATCATGTCAGATTCATCGGCAATCAGAAGGGTAAGGCCCTGACGAAGGACAGGATGATCGTCCACCGCCAGAATCCGAATCTTTTTGGAAACGTTAGTCATTGTCGGGTGCCATTACCTATCGTGCGGTGATGCTACACGTTTTCGCTGCGTAAATTCAATAGCCAGAATCCGGCAGTGACCGAATTTGGAGTGCGGTACTTGTCCCCGCTTTGGTTTCGCCACGCGCAAAGCACCGACAAGTCGGCGCACTCCAAATCAGGGCAATAACATACTTGACGCATCGCAGAGTATTTCTCCCGTCTCCCTTTGGGAGAAGGGTCGGGGATGAGGGCTTACGACACGGAGCGGGTACTTAAAGGGTTTGGCCATAATAAATTCCGACGGCGCTCAGGCCCTCACCCAACCCTCTCCCAAAGGGAACTATATAGTTGACTCACCGGAAGCAACCCGAAGGGTTGCAAGAGAGTAGCCGGTCGGTCGGAGCGAAGCGGAGACCACCGGATCAGGTTAAATTCATTCGTCCGCACCCCGGAGGGGTGCGAGAGAGTAGGTACACGCGGTAAGATCGCTTACAGAACCAACCCGGCACGTGGCTTACACTCAGTCGCGCTCTGGCACCCCTTCGGGGTGCGATTTTCTTTACAACCGATGATCCGGTGGTCTCCGCTTCGCTCCGACCGACCGGCTACTCTCTCGCAGCCCTCCGGGCTGCCTTTGGTGAGTCAGCTATATAGTTACCCTCCCAAAGGGAGAGGGCAATCAGAACGCCGTATACTGTTGATGCGTCAAGTATATTAATAGCCAACTCAGGACACCGCCATCGCAGTATCGTTCGTAGCGCCTCCATCGATAACACGCGTCCGAACGAATTCAATAATCAAACCTCTCCTTGTTAATAGCTGCGTTAATAGCAGCCGGGATGTTTGAGCGCGAACAGCTTTGACTTCCTCTCACCGCCGTTCTCTCGAAAGAGCGTCTGCCGCGGCTCCAAAGAAATGACTAAGGCCGCCGTATTTGTGGAACCTGCCACCCTTTAGGAATAGCCCTCGTCGCAAACTCGCGGCACGATCCTGCGCGACGGGAGGCACACGTGAAATGACTGCAACCGCGACAAACTCTGATGGCCGGCGATTCATCAACCTTATCGTATTTATCGTGTTGTCACTTTCCTGCGGGGCGGCTTATCCGCAGTCTGTCGACAGCCTCAGTAAGCGTCAGCGTCCGCGTCGAGTCGCACCCGTCGAAGACTCGTCCGCAAAAACTGCTGCAACGACGAATGGACCTGAGGACGTAGGAGAAGGTGACGTCGTCCGGGTCGACACACAGCTCATTTCCATTCCTGCGGCTGTAACTGACAATAATGGCCGGCCGTTGTCCTCACTGGGCGCCAATAATTTCGAAGTTTTCGAAGATGGCCAGAAACAGAGAGTAGCGAACTTCTCTGCGACCAACGCGCCATTCGAAATTGCGCTGCTGCTGGACACTTCAGCTTCAACCCAGGAGGATCTTGCGCTAATTACCCGCGCCGCCAGAGCTTTCATTGAGGCACTGCATACGGACGATCGCGTTGCCGTTATCGCCTTCAATGGTTCAAATCAGAGGGGAAGCGCTGCCGCGCGCGTTGAGGTTCTGACCAAGTTAACTGCAGATCAACAAGCGTTAGAAGCAGCCATCCAGAACATCGGCTCAAGTCACGGTACTCCGCTTTATGACGCGCTCGACCAAATTCTTGATCTGTTTGGTCAGCAACCATCGCAGGAAGAGGTGCGTGGCCGGCAGGCAATCGTAGCCTTGACCGACGGTGTTGATTCATCAAGCAATGTTGAACTTTCTGGAATTCGCGCCAGGATTCTCGGCTCGGGCCTGGCCTGTTACTTCATAGAGGTCAACACCGAAGAGTTCGTCGAGGATCGCTTGCTCAAAGACTGCAACGATAGTGAGCACTTGACGTTGTCACATAAGCAGCTCGAGCGGTACCGGAGAATATTCCTGCCATCCGCGCGGCCGGAAGATTATGAGAGCTTCTGCCGGTTGGGATCGTTTGAGCGGATGGACATAAGCAAGCACCTCTACAAGCTGGCCCGGTGGGAAATGAATGACCTGGCGAAAAACACTGGCGGCGACAACTTTTACGTAGCCAATCTGACGGAGGCGTGCGGAGCCTTTGCGCAGGTGGCCGCCCAGCTCGGGACACAGTACAGCCTCGGTTACTATCCCACGAATAAAACTCGTGACGGCAAGTTTCGACTTATCCGCGTCGAGGTTCGAGGCGTGGAAGGGCAGGCACATGTGAGAGCGCGTGAAGGCTACTACGCGCCGGCTATGTAGCCGGAAGAGGCGCCGAGTGGCGCTCCCTCAAAACTCGAACGCGGTCAGTACTCGGAGCGGTAGCGACGGCATCCAACGGCCTCTTTGAAGAACCAAAGACCTCAGTCTGTCCGCGAACGTAGTTTCACGAACTAATCGTGAAAACGCGAAGTCCTGCTTCCCGATTATCGATGTAAATCCTGCCGTTCGNCGCTGGAACACCTGTTGCTATTCCGCAAGCACCCAGAGGNCAGGGTGAAAGGAAACGAGATGATTTCAACGATGAAAGTGGTAGTGATAGTGACAGTTCTTTTGTTGTGTGGACCGCTGATCTCCGTTAGCCGGGGGCAGCAGCAGCAAACTGCGACGCCTGCGGTGCAAGTGATCGGTCTTGCAGGACTGAAGGAGAACACAAAGGGCCAGCTGACAGTGGCGGACGGAACTCTGAGCTTTACGCACGATAAACAGACCGTCGACGTGAGCGCCTCGTCAATCGAAGATGTAGTCACGGGAAGGGACAGCCAGCGAGTTATCGGTGGCACGTTAGGAACCGTGGCGTCACTGGCTGCGCCTTATGGGACCGGCAGTGCGCTGCCTCTGCTCCGCAAGAAGGTGGACACCCTAACGATTCAATACCGTGATGCCATCGGCGGTTTGCACGGAGCAATTTTTACGATGCCGGTTGGCAAGGCCGAAACGATTAAGAAGGAGCTAATCGCGTGGGGGGCGCGCACCTCGATTCCGCTCCAGGCAGAAATAGACAAAATGATGACAACCCCCAAGGAGAACAAGTAAATGATCCGCAAGGTAAGAAATGTGCTGGCTTTCTGTATTCTGCTCACACTGCCCGGAACGGCACCGCTGGTGTGTGCCCAACAAGCGAAGACAAAGATCAAGGCTTCGGCGGTTGAGGTCAAGATGATCCCGTCCGACGAGTTGTTACTTCCGGCCGAGTTTCAGGTTTCGCTTTATGAGAACCTGATCGACCAACTGTGGAAGAAGCGTGTGTTCCAGACTGTCTATCGTGACGGAGATCAAAATGCCAGGGCTGCTGCAGATCTGACCACGCTTGAGTGCACTGTCATCAAGTTGAAGAAAGGCAACGAGACGCTGCGTGAGGTGACGACGATTGCGGGAGCGACTTCAATGACGCTGCGCTGCGAGTTCAGGGACAATGATGGGAACTCGCTGTGGGTTCGCGAGATCACGGGCAAGGTGCGGTTCTTCGGCGCGAGTTTGAAAGCAACTTACGACTTTGCGAAGAAAACGGCTGACCTTGTGGATAAAGACTTTTGTTCGTAACCTGACGGACCTTCGAATAGAGTCGGGACTTTCGCGAAAAACGGGTTAGAGGCATGCAGGGACCTGTGGAGGAGCGCGCGCAGCGTGGAAGTCTGTCGTCAGGCGTGAAAGCCTATGGATGCAGGATACATAACTGGACTGGCAGCCCTGGGCGGCGCAGCGGTTGGCGGCGTTACGTCTTTCATTACGTCCTGGACCACCTTGCGCGCCCAGACGCGCGCGCAGGGCCGCTCGAACAGCAAATCACGAAGGCAGGATCTCTACAAGGCGTTCATTGTCCGCGCCGCCGAAATCTATGCCGACGCTCTCACGCGGAATCAGGTTGACCTCACCCGACTGGTTAACTTGTATGCGCTCATCAGCCGGATGCGAGTGCTTTCTTCACCGCCGGTCGTCGACCGGGCGGTTCAAATAGCGAAGAAGGTCGTTGAAACGTACAAACAACCAAACATCGGTCCTGAACAACTAGAGTCATTGTCGTGGGATGGAGACGCCGATTTGTTGAGGGGCTTTAGTGAGGCGGTGCGCGATGAATTTGAAAACAGTTGGGCACTCTAAGGTGCGATGATCGCCCGTGGTGGCTCTCTAAGCCAATGCCGCCTTCTTTCGCCCGCGAGCGTCGTACGCAATTGAGCCCGGAATCGTCAGCTCCACCTGCGTGCCGGAATCGAGCCGGGTCCATACTTCCAGATTGCCACCCACAACTTCTGCCCGTTCGCGCATACCCGGCAGCCCAAAGTGTCCTGACGGCTGCCGCTGCATGATGCGATCGTCAATCCCCTTTCCATCATCACGGACGCGCAGGCGCAACTGCCGTTTGTCATATCGGATCTCAACCGTGATCCGCGATGCCTTAGCATGCCCGACCGCATTACGGAGAGCTTCGCTCGCAATACGATAAGCCTCGTCGCGGACAATCGGATTGAGATTGCGCGAAGTGCCTTCGACTTCGACTTCTATCGTGGGCGGATCGAGAGTTGACGCATCGTTCGCGAGTTCTTCTGCGATTGCTCTTATCCCATCCGCCAATTCATTCATTTCCAACGCGGAAGAGCGTAGCCCTTGCACGGCGTCACGTCCCTCGGTGATCGCCGCGGCAGCTTGATCCAGTGCCAATCGAAGCCTCTGCTCTGCTTCCGCTGGACGATCAGGGAGAAGTTTCAGCACTGACTGAAACCTCAGCAGCAGCCCGTGAAAGCTTTGCAGCAGCGTGTCGTGAAGATCGCGGGCGATGCGGGTCCGTTCACTAACGCGCGCCTCGAAGGTGCGATTGAACTGCATCGCGAGTTGCCGAACACGAAGCTGGAAAACCAGCCACATCAACGCGAGGAAAAGAACTCCACACGCGACCGCGAACCAGGCTGTTTGATAAAACGCCGGCGCGATCGTGAACTCCAGCAACGCGCCTTGTTCGTTCCACACGCCGCTGTTGTTGGAAGCCTTGACGCGGAACCGGTATGTGCCCGGACCGAGGTTCGTGTAGTGCTCGTGACGCGGATTTGTCGGCACTTTCCAGTCTTTGTCCTGGCCCTCCAGCTGAACGCGCAGTTGAACCTTCTCCGGTGCGACAAAACTCAGCGCTGTGTAGTCGATGGCCAAATCCTTAACGTTTGGCGGCAGACGCAGGCCCTGCCTGGCATCATACGTTTTGCCGTCGGCAATGACCTGCTCAACATATACGGGCGGCGGCAGTTTATTAATAGGCAGATGCTGGGGATCGATCATGCTGAGCCCACCGACCCGCAGGAACCACAACTTACCATCCTGCGATTTTGCGACTAAAGGGCTGTAACCACCGGTGAACTGATGGTTCGCCACGCCGTCCGAGCTGTCGAAGATTGTTCCCTGGATCGTCTTGCTTGGATTTGAACCCCAGGCGTCCAGCTCAGAACGGCTGATGCGCATCAGCCCACAGGCCAGATAGAGCCAGCTCGACTGCGCGTCATCCTCCATCATCCAGTGGACGATATTGCACGGGAGTCCATTGTTTGTTGTGAGGGTGAGAACGCGTCCGTCTTTGATTCGGCTCAACCCACCTTCAGTTTGGACCCAGAGCGTACCCTTCTTATCGAAGTAGAAGCCGCGGACCATTCCCGCTCCCAGTCCGTCCGCGGGCGAGTACAACGCGCGAAGTTGGCCGTCTTTAAAATAACCGACGCCCCCATCGCGAAATCCAAGCCATAAACCACCATGGGCCGCGTCATACACGAGAGCGTTAGCCGCTTGCTGGCGTCCCAGTCCAGACCAGGAGATCCGGTCTAACACCCGCTCACCCGACATTTGGAAGAGCCCGTCCTGATGGCTCATCCAGACATTCCCTACACTGTCTTCGGTGAAGCCGTAGGCGATGCCATACGGTACGGAGGGTATGGGAACAAACCGGTTCGACTTTAGAAAGCCAACGCCCGTCTGCGTTCCGACCCAAATCAACCCGCGATCGTCCTGAAAGAGAGACTGCGTCTCATCCGGCAATCCACTGTCGGTAATTTCCCGAACAGCAAGCTTTCCAGCGGTGGGTCTGCCGACCGGCGAGCCAAGGGGTACATCACCCTGCGCTCGATTGCGATAAATAGTGATCTCGCCCTTACTCCATCTGTTTAGCCCAAGCGAAGCGCCCAACCACAGACTGCCATCTCGCGCAGCCAGCAACGCAAAAATTCCCCGACTCGAGAAACCTTGCCGCTCAGAAAAGGTTGGGATCGCGAAGTCGCGAAAGCGATCCAGGCCATCTACGGTCGCAACCCAGATATTGCCTTCTCGATCCTCAAACATCGCGTTAACCGATTCGCCCGAGAGACCGTCGTCCTGACCAAACGAATCCGTTCTACCCTCGTGGATATGCAACAACCCGCGGTCGCGCATGGCGCCGATCCACAGGCTCCCATTGTGATCGCGAAGCAGCGTGTGCGGTGGAAACTGCAACGCGGCAGGAAGGGGATACGCTTCCGTTTTTCCATTTTGCAGCTTGGTAATTCCGCTCGTCTTCGCGACCAGGATCGCGCCGTCGTCAGTCTCAGCGAGCGAGTAGATGCGGTTCTCAGGATTCGGCATTGGATACAACGTCGGTGGACCAGGCTGCCATCGCCACAGACCGTTCGTCGCTCCCGCCCAGAGATTGCGTTCACCATCCTCATAGATGGCCGTCACCCCAGAGCCCAGACTCCCGTCCTCTCCAAAGCATTCGGTCTTGCCGTTCTGAATCCTACAGAGCCTCCCCACCGATGGCGCCCACCCGCCGACCCATATGGTTCCTTGCCGGTCCTCAAACAATGCTTCAATAACCTGACCATCAAGCTCCGGGTAATGAGTCAGCTTGCCGTCCTTCCAACTCGCCAGCCCGGTAAAGGTGCCAATCCAAAGCGTTCCGTCGCGCGCTCCCACCAAGCTCCTGATGTCGGTGTTAGCGAGACTCTGCCCGGCAGGTGGCTCCCATGGGACGGCCCTCACGCCATCGAAACGAAGCAATCCGAATTCAGTGCCTATCCATAGATAACCGTCGGCTGTTTGTGTAATTGATCGAAGTAGGCCTTTAGAAAACCCTTCGCTGACCTTCCATGAGGCGTGGGCATATTGATTAATGTCGAGGGAAGGATCTAGAGCATAAACACAACGACACAGCGCGAGGAGAATGCCCAGCGCAACAAGAGTGCTTCGCTGCCTAACCGCGATCCTTGGCTTGTGCGGCAAGATTTGAATTCGCACAATGAACTCTGCTTGGTTAATGCTTGATCCTGAGCGATAGCGCACGTAACGTGTCGCGACTAGAAATTGTACTTGACTCCCAACTGGATCACGCGTTCGGTTTGAGTGAAGCCAAAGTCGCTGGCTGAAGTGATCTTGACGGCCAACGGATTATTCCCGCGCGTCACCACTGGAGGGTCAGCGCGGCTGATTGAACGCATTCAAAATTTTGCGTGTAATTCCAGCGTGCCGCTCGGCAATCGACGAAAACAGTCGTCACGAGAACCGGCGCGCAATCCTACCATAGGCAATCTTGCCCGGGATGCTCAGCTCAACCTGGGTGCCGGAATCGAGCTTGGTCCAAACCTCCAGATTCCCCCCGACGATCTCTGCGCGTTCACGCATTCCCGGCAGCCCAAAGTGTCCTGAGGGCTGACGCTGCAAGATGTCGTCGTCGATGCCCTTGCCGTCATCAAGGACGCGCAAGCGGAACTGCCGCTTGTCGTAGCGGATCTCGATCGTGATCCGACGCGCCTCCGCGTGACCAAACGCATTGCGCAACGCTTCGCTGGCAATCCGGAAGGCCTCGTCACGAACAATGGGTTTTAGATCTCGCGTCGTGCCCTCAACATCCACTTCAATGATGGGCAACTCAATCGCTGAAGCATCGCTCGTGAGTTCTTGTGCGATTGCCTTTATTCCGTCTGCCAGTTCGTTGGTCTCCAACGCCGAAGAGCGTAATCCTTGCACCGCATCGCGGCCCTCGGTGATGGCTGCGGCAGCTTGATCGACTGCATTTTGCAGCCTTTGCTTGGCTTCTCCGGGACGCTCCGGAAGAAGTTTGTCCACCGATTGGAACCTGAGCAATAGTCCCTGGAAGCTTTGCAGCAAAGTATCGTGCAGTTCGCGGGCGATGCGCGTGCGCTCGTTGACACGTGCGTCGAAAGTTCGATTGAACTGCATGGCAAGCTGGCGGACTCGCAGTTGATAAGCGAACCACAGCAGCGCCACGAAAAGAACTCCACAGGCCACCGCGAACCAGGCTGTTTGATAGAACGCGGGAGCGATGGAGAATTCCAGGGACTCACCTTGCGCGCTACAGACGCCGCTGTTGTTGCAGGCGATGACCCGGAAGCGATATGTACGCGGCGGCAGGTTCGTGTAGTGCACACGTCGCTGGTTGATCAACTCTCGCCAATCTTTGTCCTGGCCCTCCAACATCACCCGGACGCGAACCTTCTCCGGCGCTACGAAGCTGAGCGCCGCAAAGTCGAACATCAGATCGCTCACGCCCGGTGGCAGCCGCAAACCATTTGCAGGGTCGTACGTTCTGCCATCGGCCGTTACTTGCTCGATGTGCACCGGCGGCGGGACCTTGTTGAACGCAAGACGATGTGGATCGATGACGCTAACATCATCTGAGGTCAGGAACCATATTCTGCCGTCCGAAATTTTTGCCGCGGTGTAGCCGCCACTGTAGCGACGATTCCTTACGCCGTCAGAACTGTCGAAAACAACTGGGTGGACCGGTTGCCTGGGATCGGCAGCCCAGGTATCTAGTTCAGATCGCGTAATGCGCGCAAGGCCACAAGCCATGTAAAGCCAGACTGAACCTTGATCGTCTTCTATCATCCAGTGAACGGTGTTGCAGGGTAGCCCGTTCTGACTTGTGAGTGTGAGAACGCGACCGTCTTTGATCCGACTCAGCCCGCCCTCGTTCGCAACCCACAGAGTACCGTCTGAATCTGCGTAGAAGCTGCGAACCAGTCCTTCTCCCAAGCCTTCGGCGGCTGCGTACGAGCCGTGTAACTGACCGTCTTTGAAATATCCAACGCCCCCGTCGCGAAACCCGAGCCACAGGCCGCCGTTCGGACGTTCGCGGAGCAAAGCAGTCGCGGGTTGTTGGCGCCCGAGTTGGGACCACGGAATCCGTTCGACCAGACGCTCATTTAAAAAGCGAAACAGTCCCATTTCATGGCTGACCCATACGTTGCGTGCGCCGTCCGAAGTCATGGAAAACACGGTTCCCTGCGGCATCGACCGAACGGGAATGAAACGGTCAGACTTAAAAATGGCAATCCCATGCCGGCCTGCAACCCAAATTTGATCGGCGTCGTCCTGAAAAAGACAGTCCAAACGATAGTCCGGCAGTCCATTCTCGGTAACCTGCCGAAGGGTCAGACCTCCCGCGGGAATCACGGGCGAGTAGCTACCCACTTCCCCCAGGCTTTGCTTCCGATAGATCGTGAGTTGTCCGTCTTTCCAGCGGTGTAAGCCGTCAGATGCGGCCACCCAAACACTGCCGTCCTTCGCCGCCAGCACGGAAAAAACGCCCCGGCCCGAAAGACCTTGATCAGCTGAAACTCGCGGGATTGCGAAATCGCGAAAACGTTCGATGCCTTCTGTTGTCGCGACCCAAATATTACCTTCGCGATCCTCAAACAGACAGCTAACGCTATTGTCGGTTAGGCCGTCCGCGTGGGTAAACTGATCCGTTCTGCGACCGTGAATATGCAACAGTCCGCCGTCAACCACCGCTCCGATCCACAGCGAGCCCTCGCGATCCCGAAGCAGCCTGTATGGTTGGAACTGGACGCCGCCAGGAACCGGGAATGTCTCCGTGTTTTCATTCCTCAGCGTCGTCATTCCGGTGAGCCGGGCAACCAGCAAACTGTCATCGTCGTTCTCGGCGAGCGCATAGATCCGCGAGGGGTTTGGGTTTGAGTAGAGCTTGGGCGATCCCGGCTGCCAACGCCAAAGGCCAGTCATCGCGCCAGCCCACAGGTTCCCGCGACGGTCCTGATACAAGGCGGTGACTCCGGAGCCGAAACGGCCGTCTTGCCCGTAGCATTCAGTATTGCCCTTCTGGATCCTACAGAGTCGTCCCAAAGAAGGAGTCCACCCGGCGACCCATATGTTTCCTTCACGATCCTCAAGCAGTGCTTCGATGATCTGACCATCGAGGTCGGGGTAATGCGTCAGCTTGCCGTCCCTCAAGCTTGCCAACCCCCGCAAGGTCCCGATCCAAAGCCGGCCGTCGCTCCCTCCGAGGAGGCTTCTAATGTCGTCGGTCGGAAGATGTTCGCCGGTCTCCGGTTGCCACGCGACGGCCCGCAGGCCATCGAATCGCAGCAAACCGGATTCTGTGCCTATCCACAGGTATCCATCTTCTGTCTGTGCAAGCGCTCTAATGGCGCCATTGGGAAGTGCTTCGCCAACTTTCCATGCGGTGTGCGCATATCGATTGATGTCGAGAGATGGATCTAGCGCGAAAGCACAAGAACAGCACGCGAGGAGAATGCCTAGCGCGATAACAGCATTCGGTCGCCTGTCAACTTTCTTCACCTTGTGAAAGATTCGGAAGCCCACACTCGAACTAAGAAATGCCTGTTAAGGTCAATGCGATGCTGAGTAAACATGTCAAAAGCTATATTTTAATCCAAGCTGGATCACCCGTTCGGTTTGCGTGAATCCAAAGTCGCTGGCTGAAGTAATCTTGCCCGCCAAAGGATTGTTGCCGGGCGTCACGACCGGATCGTCAAACTGCGGATGATTGAACGCGTTGAAAAATTCGGCTCGTAATTCCAAACGCTGCCGCTCCGTCACCGGGAAAAACTTCGAGACAATCAGATCCCATCTGTTATTCCCGCTGCCGCGAATCACGCCTTTTCCGGCATTGCCGAGTTGACCCGGAGCTGGATTCGCCAGTTTGCTGACATCGAACCATCGATCAATAGTCCGCTCGCCGCGCGGTAAGTTCGGATTGCCCAGAAGATTCGCGTGAGATCCGACGAACGAGACGCCGAACGACGACGGCGTAAGTGATGGGCCATCCTGGAATGTGGCAATCGCCCCGACTTGCCACCCGCCAGCTACTTTCCCCACGAAATCCTTTCGCCGTTTGAAAAACGGCAACTCATAAAGCGTGCTCCCGATGAAGCGCTGCGGCCGATTAAATACGGAGGGCCCATAGTTCGCGCGAATGTTCTTGATCGTTTGCAGGCCGGCTCCAGCACCAAAGGCAACACCGACGCTGCTGGAATCCAGATCAGTCAACGTCTTTTGGAATGTATACGAGAGTAGGAAGGTGAGACCGTTGACGAAGCGGCGCTCAAGCCGCGCCTGCAGGGCATGGTAGTTCGCTCGCGCCCGCGACTCATACATTACTACGCTGCCCAACTGGGGGTACGGAAAATTGAGTGCGAAATTTGGCGGCTGGGCCGGGAATGGATTCGTCTCGTTGTAATTCAGAGAGCTCATCAGGTGCGTGCTCTGCGAACCATGGTACGCAGCTTCGAGCAAGGTACTTTTCGTAAGCAGATATTGCACCGTCAGATTCCACTGCTGGACCTGGCCATCGCGCAGATCACGCTGCATGCCATTACGATTGTTAGTGACCAGTCGGGTCGCTTGCGCCAAAGGGTCATCCACCGTGAAAACCGGCAAAGGGTTTTGCGGATCAGCGGGACGAACGACAATGTTGCTCACGGAACCGAATGGCGTCTGAAACGCCATCTGCCGGTACGAGTTGATTACATCAGGCGTGTAGAAGATCCCGTAGCCGGCGCGCAGCGTCATCCGCTCCGTGGTACTCCAGCTCAAACCAATTCGCGGCGCAAAATTCTTGTAATCAGCATCTACTAAACTTCGCGGGTAGCCATTCTGCCCTGGGAACACTTGCTGGCCGGTGGCGAGATCAAAACTCGCGATGTGGTTATCGCGTTCGACCGGCCGGCCAAAATATTCCCAGCGCAGCCCGATGTTCGCGGTCAGACTGCGGCTCAGCTTCCAGTCGTCCTGAACATACAGGCCCGCGTCCGCATATGAGAAGTGTGGCGAAAAAGGAGTGATCTGCACGTTATAACTCGAAGGATATCCGAGCAGCAGATCGGCGAGCGCGTTGTAACGAGTGGTTGTGGTAACCGGCACCGGCGAGCTGAATTGACCAGAGAACGTGTACGTGCCGTCGGGCTGACCCCATTGAATGGTCGTCATCCGCTTGAATTGGATCGTCAGTCCTGTTTTGAGCGTGTGCGCGCCGCGAACAATCGAGAGGTTATCAACGATTTGAGCGGCGCTCGTGACCCACTTGAATACCGCATTGTTGCTGGAGTAACCGATCTCGGGGAATCCGGCAGGTGTCATCGACGGCGCAGCCCATGTGAGGGGAATTGGCGTCAGGCCCTTGATCCCCAACTCTTCGATCCAGTTGCGCTTGAAAGCGTCGGTGGAATGACGTTCACGACGAAAACGTACAAAGCCGATATTGAACTCATTTATGATCGTCGGCGTGAAGGTGTGAATGTCTCCGGCGGCAAACTGCAGGTTATGATCTGACTGTTCCTGATCAAATCCGGGAAACGCAGCAGAAAGAGCCTGTCCCACACCGCGATCGTAAGGCGCGTTCCTGGTAAACCGTCCCCAGATTGTGTCGCGCGTTCGCGCTTGATAGTCGATGCGCGCCGTCAGCACGTTGTTATCCGACACGCCGTGCGGATGGCCGATGAAGTTGCGGGCGGGGTCGCTGTTGTTGGGGGCCGGATACAAATTCACGAGTGCAGCGCCCACCGGATTGATCTTATCTTTCGGAATCTTGTTTCCAAGAAACGGAATTTTCGTTATCGGATTGACGATGATCGCCGGGTCCGCGCTGAAATCGCCCGCGCGCTCCTGCAGCGTCGGCACCAAAGTTGTGCTGGTTACCGATTGCCGGCGCCGCGTACCTTCATAACCAAACATCCAAAATAGTATGTCTTTGCCGTCATAAATTTTCGGTACGAACACGGGTCCGCTGGCGACGACCCCGAACTGATTCCGTTTCAGCGGATCCACTGTCGGGCTGAAAAAGTTTCGCGCGTCCAGAGCGTTGTTGCGAAGAAACTCGTACAACGTTGCGTGAAGTTGGTTTGCGCCGCGCCTGGAAGCCACATTAATCACAGCCCCGGAATTACCACCGAACTCCGCCGAATAGTTCGAAGTCTGAACCCGGAATTCGGCCACGGAATCCAGCGGCGGGATTGCCAGCGGGTAGTTATTTAGTTCCTGACCGCTGATTTCCAACCCGTCTACGAGAATAACCGCCGTGTTGTCTCTC
>AP72_2010_repI_A001DRAFT_1000180_pt1 | contig 13771 bp, 21 predicted proteins | sample AmaPasrepliIA001_FD_9535 | JGI IMG/M metagenome (IMG submission 9535)
CGAACCGATCCGCCTCGGTCCAGCCGCCGGTATTGGCGGGGCTCTTCACGAAATCCGACCACGTGCCAGGAATGAATTGGCCGGGCCCCTGCGCCTCTGAGGCGGGATTTTTAATCGACGGATCGCCGCCCGACTCGGCGCCAATGATCGTGTCGGTCAGATTGCCGCCACCGCCGCCCCGATTGCCGGTAAGATAGCGTAGCGCATCGTCGGCGGCTTTCTGGCCGCCCAAGATTTGCGCCAACTGCGCGCGCAATTGCAGCACGCGCGCTTGCGCCACCATCGTTTGGTTGGCGAGTTGCGCGCGTTTCAGCCCCATCTCTTGCGCGGCCATCGCCTGCTGGCCAACGATCGATTCCTCGCGCGTCGGCGCTTCCTGCGCCGCCGCCAGGCCGCCGGCCAGGATCTCGCCGAAATTGCGCGGCTCCCAGGTCGGGCCCGAGCGCGCCAGCATCGAAATACCCATATTCAGCAGAGCGCGCGCGCCGGCGGCTTGCTGTTGCTCCGGCGAGAGATTGGCAAGCCCTGGATCGCCACCGCCGAGCGTCCAGCCCACCTTGCCGATGCCGCGCTGTAGCCGCTCGAAGAAACCCGGCGCTTCCGGCGCCGGCGGCGTGCCGCCATCGGTCGGCGCCGGCGCGGGCCCGAGCGGTGTCGTGTCCGTCCCTTGCGTTGCCGTCGCGCCATCGCCATCGGCAGGACGCAGTGACGGCATGCGCGGCGTATCGGGTGACGCCACCGATACCGCGTCGGTCGCGAAAATCGACGGATCGATGTCCTGATAATCGTCGGGACCGAGCTCGAGCAGACCGCCGTTCGTCGGCATGGTTTACATCCCCAACAAGCCGCCGCCGCTGCGCGACAGGCCACCTTGCGCCGCGCGGCGCGCCTGCAATTGCGAATAGAGCTCGCCCAGCGTCATCGCCTGGCCTTGGTGCATCGCCGCGCCGGTGCCACCGCCCAGCGCCGGGGGTTTGCCAGCGGCGCTATCGCCGCCGGTCAGCGATTTCAGCGGACCCAACGCATCGCTGATCGCGCCCTTGTTGCTCTTCGCCCAATTACCGACGTCCGACAGCCAACCGCCGCCGCTGCCACTGGTGCCGCTCGCGGTGTCCCAGCTTCCGGTGTCAACGAAAGCGTCAGCGGCATTGCCGACGGCATCAGCGGAAACCGGGGCCGCCTCGGTCGCGAACATGCCCAGACCGCCGCCCACATCGCCCGCCGCACTGCCCACGTCACCCGCGGCACTCGCCACGTCGGCCAGTTCGCCCACCGGAACGTCGCCCATCGTCGCGTCTCCTAAACCAACGCCAGCAAGCCGGCGGCCGCACCGATGCCGCCGATGATATTGCCGGCGAGATTGCCGCCGCCCGGCTTCGCCGTGCCTTGCGTGTAGGTCGTGGTGCCATAAGGCGAGCTTGACAGCGCGCCTTGCTTGATGGCGGCCTGCAACAGCGGGTAATTCCACTCATCCGACCATTGCTGCGCCGCCAGATCCGCTTGGGCTTGCGCCTGCTGCTGCTCTTGCTGCCCGGCGGCGCTCAACAGCCCGGTTTCTTTCGCCGTCTCACCGGCCTGCGCCGTCGCCAGTTGCGGCAATAGGCTGATCTGTTGCGCGCCGAGATTCTGGTTGGCCTGCGCAATGCCGAGCGCACGGCCTTGCGCGGTGTCATAGCCGGATTGCAGCAAGCCGCCGACCAACTTGCCTTCGCCGATCGCTTCCTGACCTTCGGCGGTGCCTTGCTCGATGCCCAACCGCGAGCCACCGAACGCGCCGACATTGCTCGCTTGCGAACCGATCTGCGCTTTCTGCTGCGCGAGATCCTGGCGCATCTGCGCCACCGTCGGCGCCACGACGGCCTCTTGGTAAGGATTCATCAACGCGCCGGTACTGGCGTTGACCTGATCGGTGGTGATCGGCGCCGCCTGGCTCAACAGCCCCGATGAGACGCCTTCCGCCTGGCTGTAGGCCGGCGCGGTGGTGCCTTGCAGCGCACGGATCTGCGCATACGCCGCTTGTTGATCGGGCGTGAGCGGCGCCACTTGCTGCGCGGGATTGGCCTGGTAGGGCCGATCGGCGGCTTGCGCCGCTTGGCTATAGCTGGACTGCGACGCCTCATCGACCCAGCCGGGCAGCGTCACTTGCGAAATGCTGCTCTGCGTGCCGCCGCCGCCACCACCGCCGCGAGCGATGGCAAAATCCGTCCGGTAGGGCGGCGCCCAGAATTGCGTGCTCATGCGCTGCCATCCTTCGGCGAATAGGGCAGGAGCGGCTTGACATATTGCAGGCTGACCGGATGCCAGCCGAGTTTCGCGGCGATCGGCCGCCAGGCGGGACGGCCATGCGTCACCATCCGCATCGCCCCTTGCTCGCGCGCCAGCGCTTCCAGTTGCGGCTCGAGCGCCAGCACGTCGCGCAAGGTGCCGGCCGCGGCGATCAGATTGAGCTCGCTGCCCCGCGGATGCCGGCGGATCTCGGAAATCGCAATCGCATCATTCTCTTGATGCACCGCGACCAGGCGCTTGCGGGCGAGCTCCACCAGATCGTCAAACGTGTAGAACAGCCCCGCATCGGTCAGCGCTTCATTCAACTTGGCAAGCAGTCGGCGGCGATCGGGGGTCATCGCGTCACCACCTCGGTGCGCAGTTGGCCATTGGGCAGCACGGTGACGCGCCACACCTGGCCGAGCGAATCGACCAGTCGCACCGCCTGATAGGTCGGCTCGCTGGTCACATCCGCCTTGCGCGAGACCGCCATGGCGAGTTGCGACAAACGCTGATCCAGCGAGCCACCAGAGGGTGTCGGCGTCGGTTGCGGGGCGCGCCCAGCGAGCGCCATCAGCGTTTGCCTCCCGGCACCAGATTGAGCCGCGTGACACCGAGCGCCCACGGCCCGTCTTGGATCGCCTCGATGCGCATGCGCGCGCGGCGGGCGGAAAACCGCGTATCCACCAAGCCATCGGTGCGGATGATCGGATAGGGCCCGGCCTGGTATTCGATGTCGCCGGCGCGTTCGCGGCAGAAAAACCGATAAGCCACTTGTTGATAGGGCCCGGCATAGTCGTGTTCGATCTGCGTCACGCCGAATCGCTCATCGCCTTCGCCGATGTCGAGATTGGCGGTTTCCGCGTAGATCATGCCGACGCGCGAGGTGCCGTCATCCGTCCAGCCAAATTCGTGCAAACGCAGCGCGCCACCACCGCCCGGCATGCCCATGCCGCAGATCGGCCGGATCATCGCCCCCATCGTGTCGCCGGCGGTGCAATCCAACTGGCCGATGATCCACGGATTGCCACGGTCGGCGTAATTGACCGCGACATAACGATTGCACTCGGTCGAGCCTTCATCGGGGAAGTGCCACCAATGTTCACGATACTCGGCATTGCCGTAGCCATAGATGCGACCAATCATCGACCGGTTAATCATCGAGAAAAACCAATCGCCCACGTCGCATTGCACTGGGTTAACGCTGCCGCCCTCGTAGCCAAAGAAGCCTTGCACACTCGGCCAGACCACCTGCGCGCCACAGAACGACGGCGCGCGCGGCGAGATCAGCCCGCAATTCGCCGCGATCTTATGCAGGCCATAGACATAAGGCTGGCCGGCATAGGTCAGTTGATGCACATCGTTATCGGTCCAGATCAAATTGCCGCCGACCACGCGACGGGCGAGCAGCGGCCGGCCTTCGGTCTCGAGCAAGAGATCGCCGGCGGTGTTGGACGGGCCCGGCGCCCACGTGTTGGGATCTTCCTGGCTGCACCAGGCGACGTTGCGCATATTGCCGCCAGCACCGATCAGGACAACATGCCTCTCATCGGTGACCAGCACGCCTCTGTTTTGCCCCGGCGCGCCGGCGACCAAAGCGGCCGGCGTCGATGGCGTGTCAGGCGACCAGCGGAACAAGCCGCCGTGCTGCGTCGGCACCACCAAGAGATCCTGGCCGAACAGCGCCAGCGACCACCAATCGCCCATCGTGCCCGACGCATCCGACGGCACCACGTTGGACGGATCGCGCGCCGTGCCGTATGTTTCGGCGCCGAAATTACCGATGCCCCAGCCGAGAATGGCGCCTGGCGGATCCAGCGGCCCGACGCCGGCCGGGGTGATGTCATACAGCGTTTCTGTATCAAACCTAAACGCATACAACCGGTTATCGGTGCCGATCGCCGCCCAGCGGCCGGTGAGGTTCGCGTGCCACGTGATGATGTCGCGCGGCGGGCTGTCCACATACGTGCCGTTGAGCGTGACCCAGCCACCGATCGGGATCAGTTGCCCCGAACGGAAACGCACCCAATTCATATCCCACCAGGCGTTGCTGATCACGTCGGGCGTGGCGCCGCGCTTGCAGCCAGGCGGTGGCATGACGGGGCGCAGCGGCATCAGTGCAACATCCCGCCGCGCCAGGGTGAGGACACGATGGTGCGGCTATCGCGCCCGGCGCCGACCGCCGCGGTGAAACCGGGCGGCCCGGCAAAGATGATTTTCGTCGCCGCCAGGTAAGGGCTGACCATGGTAATCGGCTGACCGCCGCCGCCGAGCCAGACGCCATGCGTGTGCGCGCCTTGGCCGTCATAGGTCTGGATCGCGTGGGTGTGCGTGCCGCCGCCATAAGTCTGGACATTGTGCTGGTGCAGGCCGTCGGTTGACGTGCGCGCGCCATTCAGCCCGGTGTTGATCGTGTAGCTGCCCGCCGCCGCGCCAGCCGGATAGGCGCCGCGGTCATAGGCGTGATCGTGCCAACCTTGGGCATCCGTGTAACCGGTATGGCTATGGTCGCCGTCGCCGCTGGTCCAACCGGTGTGAATATGTGCGCCCGACGTGTCGCAATAGAGTTGATAATTCGGCAGGTTCGCCTGAGAGATGCCGAAGGCAATCACGCCGCCGCGTTGCGCCAGTGCGTAAGAGAATCCCCAGCCATTGGCGTCGGTGGTGCTGCCAACACCGACCAGGCCGCGGCCGCGGCTATCGGGCATCGCGAAATAGGTCACGCCATCGCCGCCATACCGCGTGCCAATGATCGCGAACAATCGCGGATAGGACGCGATCGGCTGCCATGAACCGTCACACAGCAACCAACCGGCCGGCGCGTTCGCCCCGGCGAAATCCACCATCGAACCGATTGGCATCAAGGCGGCCAAAATCTGGTCGATCGTATCCAAATCGACGTTCAATTTTCCGCCCCAGGTATCTCTGGACGCCCCGACTTCCGGTTTCGTGAGGGCAAAGTTACTGGTGAAACTATCAGGCATCGGGGCGCACCATGGGCTGTTGATCAACGCCATTGCCCGGCCGCGGTGCCATCTGCTGTTGCGCCGCCGCGTTCAGCCCGCGCTCGAGCTTGGCGATCACCGCGTTGCTTAGGCGGTAAGGCATCTCGCGCAGCGCGAGCAGCACGGTCTGCCACTCCTGCGCTTGCAGCGTCACCGTCAGGTCCAGCGTGCCGGGGATCTCCATCGGTTCCATACTCAGAAGCCGCCGGTGCCGCCGAGCGTGGCGCCGTTGTCGATGGTCTCGATCGCCGAGCCCGCCTCTGACCAGAAGGTGGCCCATTTCTCCGCGATCAGGTTGACCGCATAGGCATAGGCTTTGCCTTGCGCGCCCGGATTATTGGGATCGGCCACGACGCCAAAGTTATTGCCATTGCCTTCATATTGCGTGCCATCGATGCCGGTATAGCCCGACGCCGCGGCGGCCACCGCGGTTTGCAATCGGGTGATCGCTTGGTTGGCCCGATGAAACGCGGCGATACTCTGGTTGGTCAGCAACCCGAATGGCGGCGCCGGCAGGCCGCCTTGTCCACCGATCAATACAGCGGTCATACGTCAGCCCTCCGTGGGAGTTGCGGCACTTGCCGGAACGGCTCCGGCGGATCGAGCACGCGGCGCCAGCTTTGGTTGCAAACGGAACAAGCGAGCTCGTTGAAATAGACGTTCGGATCGCCGACCAGCAGATTGCCGAGCCCGTCAAACACCGGATGCCACTCTTTCACGGGCAATTCGACGCCGCGCTTGACTGAGATACGGCATCGTGCCGGATCGCCCTGGCACTCGCGCGGGCGTTCGAGCCGCACATCGGTGTAGGCCGTGGCGCTCAATGCAGCGTGCCTTGATGCGCCTCGAGGATCGCAAGCCGCGCCTCGAGTTGGCGGATGCGCCGATCGGCGTCCTGCACCATCGCGCCGCGCGCCGCCATATATTGGTAGCCGCCCTGCACGTAAAAGCCGACCATGCCATTAGCCGCAGCCCAATCGGACGACATCCAGTAGCCGCTCGGCACCTGCATCCCGAGCCAGGAAGAGGTGCAGGAAATCTGTGGGCAGTGGAACGTGCCGTAGCAATAGCTGTCGGTGCTCATATACACTTGGTAGAACGTCGGCGACTGATTGGGTTGGACGAAGGTGCCGCCACACCACCCAGTGGTCGCCATGTCGGCGACGTAGCCGCCGTCGATGTAGAGGTTGAGCCAGCCATTCCAGCCGAAGCGGATCCAGTTGGACCCGGCGTATTTCACCCCGAGGCCACTGTTGAGATAAGCCTGCGCACCGCTTAGATCGTTGGCTGCGTAGACGTTGCCGCTCACATGAAGGCTACTGCCCCGGTCGAGATACATGCGGGTGTATTGCGGCCAGCCACTGCCATCGGTATCGCCGAAGCTGAGAGTGCCGTTGTTCTCGCACCAGAAGCCCGACGCATAGCCAGCGGTGTTGTAGGCCGCGACCGAGGGGTTGTTGCCGCTCACGCTGAGGATGAGACCCGAGTTGGCGCGTAGGCCAACGCTGGCCGTAAACCATCCGCTAGTGTCGAAGCCGCCCTTCCAACTGAGAATTGAGCCGTCGCCGCCAAAGTTGGCGAACCCGAGGTAATTCGAATTGCCGTCGTAATACATACCGGCGGCGTCGTTGCGCAGGTTGTCCCACAGCATGACCACCGGAAGGCTGCCGTCGTGGGTGCGCGAGCCGACGCGCCCGACCTCGGACATCGTCCAGCCGTTGGCATAGACATCGTGGGTGAAATTGGCGTTGCCGCTGTAACGGTAGATCGCAAGCGGCGTGTCGATGTAGCCGCCCGCGTCGTTGAACCGCTGCACCAGAAAATCGCTGCCGATGTTGCCGCCAGTCTCCGGGTTTGGGTCGCCCAGATACATCGCCCAGCGGCTCAGGCTAGCAGTCGCTCCGACAATCGACGAACCAACGCCGGAGGCGGCCTTGTTGATAGTCAAGTTGGCATACCCGGAGGCCGGCGCAATCGTCAGATTGCCGGTCAGCGTGCCGCCGGCAAGCGCGAGATACCGCGCATCGGCCTGCGCTTCCGTGATCCCCAGCACGCCATTCGCCGCCGCGGTCACCCTGCCCTTGGCGTCCACCGTAATATTGGCGTTTGTATAGGCGCCGGCGGCGACCGCCGTGTTAACCAAAATCGGCCCCGGATAGGAACCGGTCAAATCGCCCGATGCCGGCCCGCTTGGCGGCAGACTGCCGGGGATGACCGGGATCTTGCCGTCCACATAGGCTTTCGTGGCCGCCTGGTTGTTCGCCGTCGGCGGCCCCGAGAGGGTCAGCAAGCCGGTCATCGCCTTACTGCCGTCCAACGGCACATAGCCACCGCTGATCTGAAACAGCAATCCGTCGATCGTATCGCTATTGAGATTGATGTGGTCGCCCCACGCATCCAAGTCCGCGTTGGGCACCGGCTTGTAGAGCGAATAATGCTGCGTGAAGGTGTAGTCCGCGGTGCCGCTCATCGCTGTGCGCTCCATGTGCCGGGTTCACACGGCGGTGTCGGGATCCACGTGCCGAGACCGGCCGGCGGCGCATCAGGCCAGGCGCCCGGCTCGCAGACCGGCAACGGTGTCCAGGCGCCATCACCGCATGGCGGCCCATCCGGCCAGGCGCCGAGCTCGCACGGCGCGGACGCCGCCCAGGTCAGCGCCAGGCTATGCGCCCAGGCGTCGAAGCTGATTTCGCTGATCGCCCACGGCTTGAAAATCGCCGTCATCGCGCCGACAGCGCCAAATTGCACCTGCGTCGCGCCGGCAAACTGATAGATCGCGGTCAGCATGCCGCGCGTGGCAAACTGCACCTCGGTGACGCCGGCGATCTTATAGAGCGCCGTCAGCTTGCCGTGCGCGGCGAATTGCACACTGCTCGCGCCGGCGACCTCATAGATATTGCCGCTGTAGCGCGAATAGAGCCCGGTGCCGTAGGGGCCGACCCCAAAAGGACGCGGCGCCGGCATCAGACCGCCTGCACTTGGAGCACGCCGGCGGTGAAGCGCATGATGTCACCGGTGCCGACGGTGCGGGTGATCGGTGTCACGCCGTCCGCAGGGTCCACCAACGGGCCCCAATAGAGGCGATTGCCGGCGGTCGCCGCATCCCAGAGCTCGAAAAATCCGAGCGTGCCCCAGCCGTGGCCGGTGGCGGCAGGAAACTCGATCGTCGCGCCATTCTCAGCGAGATCAGTGCGCCCGCCCGCCATCACGAAACCCGCGGCCTGGCGCGCATAGGCGTTGCCCGACACTTCGCTGCCCGGCGTCGCGTGATCTGGCGCCGGCGTCGCCGCGCACAGCCCGACATAGACCGCGGCCGGCGCGGTGTAGGCGCCAAACGCCAAGGTGTGCGACAGAACGCGTTGGCGCAGGTAATCGGTGGCGGATCCGGCCATCAGGCACCGAACCCACGCACCACGGCGCGCAGCGGCGCGCCGGAGTAATCGCTTTTGATCTTCCAGGCATTCGCCGCGGCGATCGCCTCGGTCAGATCCGCCTCGGCCTGCTGCGCCACGTCGGGATCGCGCGCCCATTTCGCCGCGTAGCGACAGGTGCCGAACAGATAGACCTGATACAATTGCTCGAGCACGTCGTTGGTGTCTTGCGGATCGATCAGCGCCGGCGGCTTGGCATACCAGGCCATTTTGACCGACTGGAACGTGGTCTGATCGGGGCTGATCACCGGTGACGGCAGAAACTCCACGCAATTGCCGACCAGGCGATAGGCGGTCACCGGGCCCACGGTGGTGCGGGGCGCGGTCCAATGATCCTCGAGGGAGAGCAAGCGATCGGTATCGGCGTCGCGGATCGATTCCATCTCGAGGAAATTCACCGGCATGGTGATCGACGGCGCATCGATGATCTGCGTCGCGCGGGTGACCATGCAGCGGGCGCGCAAGAGCTCGCTGATGTCGAGCTCGGCCATGCGGACCCAAGCGTCAATCCGCGTGCCGAAATCCTGCCGGTTCAGCCAGTCCGCTACATCGGTCACCAGATCAGCGCGCGACGCCATGCGAGGTTTCCCTTGGGGGCTTACTTTTTCGCCGCCGCCGCGTCGCGTTCGGCCATCGGCTGAAACGGTTCATCGACATTGGCGCGGATCACCTTGGCCGGCACGAGCTCGGGCGGCTTCACCGCTTGCGTGCCGTCACCTTCGCCGGTCCAGGCGTCGGGGCTGTTTTTCAGAATGTTCATTGGCAAGGTTCCAGGGAGGAAACGCGGCGGCTCCAACTGGATTTCTTCCGGCGCGCCGCGCTGTGGCGGCGGCACCGGTGAAGCGCCCATGCGCATCTGCCGCGCTTGCTCGGCCGACGCCTGGTTTTGATGCTTGTCGCTCATCGTTTTCTCCGTTGTTCAGATCAAGGGCCCGCCGCCATCGGTGCGGAAGGCTTGCGCGTCGCGGCGTGACAGCCACGCGAGCTTGGCTTTCGGGTCTTGCCAGATGCCGAGTTTCATCAGGTGGTTGACGATCACCGCCGGCACCACCGCGACCATGCGGCCGCCGCGCTGGCGCGCGGCGTGTTTGTCGAAGATGCCCGCATAGCGCTTGGCATCGTCGGCGATGCGCTGCACGGCCTGGCTCGAGATGATCAACGGCAGGCCGGTTTCCTGATCGCGCACGATGCGCGTGCGCATCGCGCGGATCAGATCGGCCTGCTCGTAGATCAAAGTATTCATGCAGTCTTACTCTATTGGTTCAGGTCCCAGACACAGGCATGGGCTTTTGGTGCAGTCGGCCGCAAAGTCCCTTCGAAGACCACGCCGCCTTGGGTATTGTCGCCGGTCTTGGCGTAATCTTCCTGTATGAAGTCACGACCGGGCAGCGGCGCCAGTTCAATATGGTCGGGATCCACGATTTCAATGACGTGGGCCGGCATATACCTGTCTGGCACCAGATCCACCGGGCCGAAGTCACTGAGAAAAACCCCGACCGCGCCGATGATCGTCGCCGGTTCCGGCCTCGTGTACGTATACATATTCTGGCCGACCAAGGGGTTGCCCGTGCCCCCCTGCGTCATCGTGCTAAACCAGCGCTTGATGGACGCCGACATGATGGCGGTGCGCGGCTTACCGCCGGCGTTCCAACTCATTTGGATGGCATCTTCCACCATGTTGAGCGTCAAATCTCTCAAGGTTCCCGCGGTGTGCGCATTGGTGCCGTTGCCGGTTGGCAACGCGCCGGTGCCCGCGCCAACCGATCCGTTCGCGCACCACGTCTGAAAACCGGCCAACTGCCGCGGGTCGGCGATGGCTTTGACCTGCTCGGATGTGATGGTGAGCTCGAGATCGCGCTTGAGCTCACTGCCACGCAGGATCATCTGCCGGTTGAACTCTTCTTCGCCGACTTGATCGACCACGCGCAGCGTGTCGGACACCGCGACGGTGCGCGCGAGGATCTGGCAGATATTGCCGAGCCGCAGCGGCACCTTGGCCGGCGACATGGCCGCGGTAAATCCCTCCGGCTGCGGAACGTTCGCCGCGGGATACAATTCTTGCACGAGCCACTCGGTCGTCACCTGATCGGCGTTGTTGCGCGTGCAAAGCGAGACCATTGGGGTTTCGACCGGATCGATCTGGTAGATCAGATCGGCCAGATCTTCGCGGACATTCGGCGCCGCAGTTTCCATGTACGTATTGGCCGGCGCGGCGCTCATCACTGGCAGAGCCATTGTCATACCCTTTCGCTAGCGCGGCTAATTCGCTGCGCATATGGAACGACTCACCCGGTTCGTTCTCCGCACGGGTGAAAGCGTTCGCGAAAAGGCGACTCCAAAACGACGCGGCGCTGCCGGTTGGTCGCCCGAAGGCGCACTCCGGCCCGCATGGCGCCGCCCTGGTTGGTCCCCAGATCGGCGACGGCACGGCGCGCCGCGCGGTTGGTCCTCAAAGACTCCGCGCGACTGTTGCGGGCGTTGCTTGGTCGCCGCAGCGCACTGCCATGGCCCGCCGTGGCACCACGCCTAGCGAAATTAGCGAGGCCGCGTCAATCCGCGGCGAGCGCTGGCCCCTCATAAATCAGGCTGTCCCAGACTTGGATCGGCGTGCTGTGCAGCAACTTGCGCTGTGACGGCACCTCCGGCACCAGCGCCTTGCGACACATCCCCGCCTTGGCACAGTGCGACATGACCGGGCCCATCGCACGATTGTCGCGCGTGGTCTCTTTCATACCCATCGCACGGGCATGGAGCCATACGTCATCGGTGGTAAACCGCTGGTGCGTCCGACAGACCGCATTGACATACTCGATCATCGCGCGGGTCCAGGCTGGATTGGCACCGCGCGCCACGCGGTCCATGCCTTCCTTTTTCGCCGCTTTCGCCGCGGCCACATCAAACAGGTCGGGCTCCCGCGGCGGCTTTTTCTTACCGTCGTCACTCATGCACGCGCCTCCCCGCGGCTTTCACCAGCGCTGCCATGAGCTCCGCAAGGTTGACCGGTGCCGCCGGATCCGGGCGCCAGAACCGCCTGCGCAGAAACCGGATGCCGAGCTCGCGCTCGCGATACTGCACCACGCTATAGCTGCACCCGATCCACTTCGCCGTCTCGCCGAGCGTCATGCCGGCCCGGTGCGCCATGCGCATCTTCGCCAGGTCGTGATTCGTCGTGCGCCTCACAGCACGCACCAGGCCACGAGCGCCCAGAACGGCGCCACGAGCGCGAGACCGATCAGCACGGACTTGGCGGGCACTAAATCATCGTCCCCATCGTCACATCCCCAGCAAACCCACCTGGCGACCGACCGCGGCCGCCGGCGGCACGACACGCAATCGGGCGTTGGGCACCGCACGCTTGGCCGCCGCCAAGGCGGCCGGCAGACCGCCGCGCGAGGCCAGTTGCGCATGCGCCACGCCGCCATGCGCTAGTGCCTGCACCATCGCCGGCATGCCGCTGGCGGCCGCCTGGCGCTTGGACTGCGTGTAGCCGAGCAGCCGCGCGATCACGCTGTCATCAAGCGCCGGCGTTCGCGCGAACGCCGTCGCCTTCGCCGGATCGGTGGTCATCAGGCGCCCCTCGGGCCGGCGCACGCTTTGCACGCCCACCGGTGTTTTTCGCCGCGGCAGTCTCGAACCCGGCGGAAAGAACGCGGTATTTTTCCCCGCTGTCACATCGGCCAGCGCGGCGAGTTGCGCGCGTGCATCCGGCTTCGGCTCGGGCAGTGAGGGCGACAGGCCGAGCAAGCCGGGCATCATCGCGCCTTGGCCCGCGCTGGACGCTTGGCGGCTGGCGCGGACGCGCGCGACGCGGCGCGAAATTCGCGCTGGCACGCGCGGATGTTGCTCCACATGCTGCTGTTGATCTTGATAATGATGTCGGTGAAGTCCGCGTCGGTCGCCTCGGGATACGCCGAGCCCACCATGCGCCCGATCATCGCCCCCAGCGTGCCGCAGATCGGCGCCACATCATCGCGTGCCAGCCCTGGACGGTGCTGCGCATCATACTGGCTGGCATAGCGGTAGATCGTCGCCAACAGCGCCTCAGCCAATTCCTGCTGCGAGGGGCCGCCGCTCATCGTTTTGCGCGCGCCGCCTTGCGGCCTTGGCTCAAGGCGATCGCCACCGCCTGTTTTTGCTTGGTCACCACCGGCCCGGTCTTGGAGCCGCTATGCAACTGGCCTTTGCCCCATTCATGCATGGTGCGCTGCACCTTGGCTTGCCCTTTGGGGCCGATCCCGGCGGTGGATTTGGCCATTTAATGCACTCTCCTGCGCGCGTTGAGCACGGCGATCGCGTCTCGCATGGAATGGGAGTCAGCGAACCGCCGCTCGGCGTCATTCAGCGGTCGGGACGCCGCCGGTGGCGGTGCCGTGCCGCGGCGCTGCACGTTGGGCACTGGCGGCGCATCGGATTTGACGCCGGCCATGAGATGATCGAACGCCATCGCCTTGAACAAGGCCATAACGTGTCTCGGTTCGTAGATCCCCGATAATTCTTGGTCGGAAAACCCGTTTTGCCGGCCCCAGCGGATCATATCCGACTGCAAGCGGCCGCGAGTTTGCGGGTTATCCCAGCCGGGCAGCATGCGCACGAGCTCGGCGTGGCCTTCGACCAGGCGGCGGTTGCGCGCTTGCTCGGTTTCCTGCTCGCGCATCGCGCTGAGCGCCGCCAGCCGCTCGCGCTCGGCGCTCTGCGCCTTATGCAGCGCGTCCTGGCGCATATATTCCGCCGGATCGGTGCGCGCGAGCGTGTCCCAATCGACGCGCTGACCCAATTGCGCATCGAGCGCGGCGATTTGCCGCTCGATCTCCGGCACCAGCACCGGCAGCATCTTTTCGATCGCCTGCGCCCGCTCGGTGACCTGGCGGTTCAGATCAGCCAACGCCTGCGCCTTCTTGGTGTAGTCGGCCGCGCGGTGGTGGTTGGCCACAAGCTGCTCGCGGGTGAACTCTTGTTCGCGACCGTCGATCGTCAGCTTGATCGGCGCATCCACCGGCCGCTCATACTGATTGGTCGGCGCCGCCGATGGCGGCGGCGCGTCGCCACCGCCGGCGCGAAATGCATTGATCA
>AP72_2010_repI_A001DRAFT_1000181_pt1 | contig 13745 bp, 10 predicted proteins | sample AmaPasrepliIA001_FD_9535 | JGI IMG/M metagenome (IMG submission 9535)
TGAAAGGGTATGGATGAAGTCGGGACACGAAGTCAGTACCGGGAGCGGTAGCGACCGGGTCATGGTTATTGCCAAATGCCGATTACCAATGCCGATTCTCTATCGGTTTCCGTCGTCGCACTGCCAATCGGCAATCGGCAGTGGTTTGACCCGGTCGCTACCGCTGACTTCATGACGCCAGGTTCATTTGTGAGTCAACTATGTCACTCTTAACAAAAACGCAAACACTTAAGCCAAGTTATCTTGTTCTCTTGCTTCTGGCCGCCATTTTTCTACTCTCCGGATGTAAGCATTCCGATACACCATCAGCGCCTGCGCCCAAAGACATTTCGTCAAGCGATCAGGTGGTCAAGGCATTCGGTCACTTCATCCCTTCGGCTTCACCGCCGGCGAGCCTTGAGCTCGTCATCTCACCAGGCTTTCACGTTAACGCCAACCCGGCTACCTTTCCTTATCTGATTGCGACCGAAGTGCAGCCGGTCAAAACAGAAGGCGTGAGCGTCGGTGATAAACTCACTTATCCAGCGCCGAAGATGAAAAAATTTTCATTCGCTGATCAACCTCTGGCGGTCTACGAGGGCAATGTCACTATTCCCATCCCTTTGACGGCCGCTCCGGGTGCAAAAGGACAGCGAACCATACCGTTTAAGATTCGCGTCCAAGCCTGTGACGAAGAGAAGTGTTATCCNCCCGCCACACTCGACGCGGCCCTGGCCATCAATCTCGACTCGATCCGCCAATGATTGAGCGTGCCTGGATGATTGTGTCGGGCGTGCTGCTCGTATCCGCGGCAGGTTTCCTGTGGTGGAACAATTTGTCGGCGGCTTTCGTTACTGCTGCGTTGGGCGCGTGTGCCTGGTTCCTGAGTTATCGGGCCGAGCTCAGAAAGAAGATCAAAGAATATGATGCAAGCGACGACGCGAGAAGCGAAGAGATCGACCATAAGTAGAGCAATTGCCGGTATCATTCTCCTTATATTTAGTCCCGTATTGGTCGCCGCATCTGACCAGTCAGACGTGCGCGCGGCCGTACAGCACATTTTCGATCAACTGAAGAACGGAGAATACGAGGCGCTCTATGATTCGCTGCCGGCTTCGGCGCGCAGCCGTATTTCACGCGAACGTCTGGTTCAGGGACTGCAACGAACTAATGATAATTTTCGACTGCAGCGCATCGAGATCGGGCAGGTGCGAGTTTCCGGAAATCTCGCCGTGGTTGATACGACGATGTATGCACACGTGGCGAAGCCGTTCGACGCCGATGGCAAACTCGTAGTGCAACAGTACCTGGTCCGTGAAGACGGCAATTGGAAAGTCGCCACCGGCGATACTGCTACGATCAACCGGTTTCTGCAAAGCAATCCCAGTTTCGGAAAAAGGTTTCCGATCAAGCCGGCGCAGGCGTTTGTCTACCAAAATGACAAGTGGGTGCCGATTCCGCTGGGCCAGCGGCGATCGTAAGAGGTGGCGTCTTGATTGTTCATGTGCGTTCGTGGTTCCAATTCTTCTCGATATAGGTGTCGCGGAATTTGACCACGGATTGACACGAAACGAGATACTTTGTTCGTGTATTTCGTGGTTTTCAATTCATCTCGATTGCGGGTCCCGAATTTTGACCACGAATTACACGAAAATAGAACTTCGTTTCGTGTCGTTGGTCTTGATTTTTAACTCAACATTAAATCCTCAAACGACAATTGCGCGTCGTCGGTTTGGATGTGCTGAGGGGCTGTGACTCGCGGCACGTCCAGCGCTTCACGCACCGCATCCAGATGAAATCGAATGATGCGGGGCGTAAGCCGGACTGAGGGGATGCGCCGGCGTTGCGCCAGGCGACGGACGGTCGTTTCGCTGACCTGCAGGATTTCCGCGAGCTGCTTCGCGGTCAGGAATTCTTCGCGATCGGACATCTTGGAGTTTGCCGGCTTGACGGCGCTTTGGATTAGTGTCGGAACCCCGAGCGATAGCGAGGGGATCAAGAAATGCAACTTGAGTTTTGATCCGGTCGCTACCGCTCCCGGTTCTGACACAATGGTAAAGCGGCGTCAAGCCGCCGCACTCCGAAATTACGATTTCTTCTTGTACGCCAGGGCCACGCGATAGACCGCCGCGGTTTCGACGTCGACGGTTTTCGAAGCCGGCTCTGTACCATCGGCCTTCAAGGTGACGCGATATTTGGCGGCGTCCGGCGGCAGGCGGAAAACGAACTCTCCTGTTTCGGTGGTCACCCGCGAATCGAGTTTGCGTGAGTTCTCGCCACTCACTCTTTCAAGATCGACCCGCACTCCGGGAACACTGCGGCCGTCCTCGGTAAAAACGCTACCGCGAATAAAAGCGATCGATCCTTCATCGATCGTCAAATACAAACGATCACCCAGCCCTCTGGTCTGTCCCGCCCTGACGGTGACTTCATCAAAGGTGCCTACAGCCAATCCGGCTTTCCGAAACTTCACGCTGTAGCTCCCGGGCACGATCCGCGAAAGCAGAAAGTCGCCTCTTTTGTCCGTTGTCGTGCGCGACACCTCTTGATCGCCCTGCATCAGGATCACGGCCACGCCCGATGGCGATCCTCTTTCGACGCGAACTTTGCCTTTGATGGCGCCGGTGGTTTTGTCCTGGGCCACACAGGTGATCGACAGTGCCGCCAGCAGCAACCCTAATATCGTCCATCTAATCGAGAGCATGAGAAATTTCCTCTCTCCGGAAATGACAAAATTATCACGGGCAAAACAAGCAGGCCAACCGCGTGAGTGGAATTTAGAACGTTCGAGCGGCCAGCTGCGTTGTCTTTGGCGCTGGTTCACCTTCACGAACCTAAGTGCTGGGAGCGCGGACGTCTTTGTCCGCAATGAGCGCGAAGCGCGAAAAAGCAGCGCGAGATTGGCTCGCGGTGCGGACGAGAACGTCTGATGCTCCCAGCCCTTAGCCAAATTCTCAAAATCAACCAGGCGTTTGTCGCTTCCATTTAAATGGCGCGCATAGTTTTGCGAGCGTATAATCGCTTTCAACTTTATGTGTTTTACTCTCAGGGGAACCGCGGTGCGCCCGTTTGTCTTGGCGCTAACCTTCGCCGCCAGCGCGGTTTGCAGCTTCGGACAGCAGGACCCCGCATCTACCCAGGAACGGCCGCGCCGGGCGCTGCCGACCGATCCTGAACCCCAGGAGGTAATCAAAGTTGAAACCGACCTGGTGCCACTCGATATCATCGCCACCGATGCCAAGGGCCGGCTGGTTCGCAACCTGAAAAAAGAAGATTTCAAACTCTACGAGGACGGCATCCAGCGCCCCATCGCCGCCTTCAATATTGAGAAGATTGAAGGGTCGCCGCGGCCGGTAGCGATTGTGTTCGCAATTGACGTATCCGGAAGTATGACACCGGAAGAAGTTGCGCGCGTCAGCGATGCGATGCGTGAATTTTCGCGGCAGTTGGCCGACCATCCGGCGGTGTTTGCGCTGATGACTTTCGGCATGCACGTGAAAACGATTCAGTCGCTGACCAGCGATCGCGAAAAGTTGGAACGGTCATTTGAACGTCTGGCCCACGAACCGAATGGCATGTCGACCCACGCCTATGACGCAGTTGACGACGCCGTCCGTATGCTGGCGCGACATGCTCCCCTGACAAAACAACATCAGATGGTAAAGCGCGCGGTCGTGGTGATTACCGATGGCTTTCCCGTGGGCGATGTAGTGTCGCCGGAAACGGTGATCGAGCGCGCGAACGCGGCGGACACCAGCGTCTATGTCGTAACCATGCCTTCGTATACACGCGTGCTCGCTTCGACCAAAATGATGCCACTGCCGACGCCGCTCGACGTCAGCGGGCTGGTAGAAAAGACCGGCGGCCGCAGCATTTACGCCAGCGAGAATGATATGGGTCCGCTGTTTCGCGCCATCGCCGAAGAAGTTGCGTCAGCTTATGTAGTCGGGTTTTATCCGCCGCCCGAGAATCGGAAGGACGGCAAATTTCACACCATTCGAATCGAAGGTCCTGCGGGCCTAACCTTGCGCCAGAGTAGGACGGGATACCAAAGCCAGAAGACGGAAGGCAAAAAGCAGTAGCAGCCCGGCCCCAGGTTTTTGGTCTAGGACTTTTCTTCTGCCTGCTGGACCTTTGCAAAAAGTCGCCTCCAGTAATTCGGTGCCTGTTGTCTCATTCACACCCGGCTTCAGCCAGGTGTTCAAAAAGCTCGATTGAGACGAATCGCGCCGAATGCTGGTCACCCGGCTCAAGCCGGGTGTGAATGAGAGACGCGAAGGACTTTGGAGGCAAAGCTGCCTGCGGTTTCTTTTTCTCAATATTCATCCTCATCTTCGTCTTCGTCGTAATCCTCTTCCTCAACAATATCCAACTCGACTGGATCGAGACCGACGATCTCCAACTGCACTCCACATTCTTCGCACTCCACCGTCTCGCCTTTGTCGGCATCTGTATCAACGTGGACGTCGGCTTCACATTCGGGACAGGTTCCGGTCGGCACTGCTCACCTCCAAAAAAGATTCTGGCTTGCAAGGAATCTAGCGGCGCGCCGAGAAATTTGCAATAGAATTATTCGAGCTGACCCACGCTCTGCAGTCTTTCAATTGAAAAGCGAGCTTTTGGGGATATGTGAGAAGGTATCGCTTTCATCATCCTGTCAGCCGCTGACAAACAGAGCCACGAAATTAGATCACGGGCAATCCACCACAACTCATTGCGCCTCGGCGGCACACATAGCGGTGAGGCTCCGCGTCACCCTAAAGCAACCTAAAAAGATGGCCGGCCGATCCACGAAATCACACGAAGAACCACGAAGTTGGACCTACTGAACCCTCCGCGCACGACGGTAAGTTGACATCGCCAACAGCATACATGCGATCAAACCAACCCCATTGCGCCAATTGAGCAGGCTCGCACTCTTCATGTTCACCGGTTGAGTTGTGGGCTCATCACTGACGGTGAAATAGGCTCCAGTCCCTTCGTTGGTCCGCAACATGCGCACGACTTCCGAAAACGTAAACGGCCGCGCGCCGCGCCGTCCGAACACCGCTATTTGATTGCCGCTTTCATCGACGGCCCGATCGCGATCGAGCGGCTTGGAAACGGTGAGCGCATCACCCCTGGTCTTGAAAGTCGCGATCAACTCCGGCTGCGGCCGCGGACTGAAACCGGCGTAAGTCGACATGGTTTCCGGCGAAGTCAGCTGCAGGACGCGTAACCCGTTCTTCCCGTCNGCGAGATAAGCGAACAAACTCGCGTTAGTCATCGCAATTTTGACCTGATGCACGTCGTCCAGTTTGCCATCAGCCGTGTACATTTGATCGAGATGTGGCTGTTCAGGATTTTTTACATCGATGATCCCAACTCCATCCCTTCCAGCCGCGACGTAGGCGTAGGTCCGCGCCACGTAAACATCGCGGGCATCGACAAACGGCACCGTGGCCCCGTCAACAAGTCGTGGCTGATTCGCTGAAGTCACATCAATAGTTTTCAATCCGTCCGCATCGGCCACAAACCCGTAGCGAAATTGAATTGCTACTGCCCGCGGGTGTCTGAAAGGCAGCCGATTGACGACCGCCGGATTGAGGGGATCCTGAAGGCTGACAGTTACCATTTCACGATCGGTAGTAATGTAAGCGTTGGTGCCCGCAATCGTGATACTGTTCGCTTCACTCAGGACACCGTCAGGATTGAAGGCTGAATTTGGATACCTGGTCGAGTCGAGCTGCCGTTGCAAATAATTGTTGAGTGGATCGCCGTCAAGCAGCGTGGCCGCGTTGACGACAATCAAGCCTTCGAACTTATCAACTACATAGAGATAAGCGTAGAGCGGGTGGATCGGCTGCTCTTCGTTCAGCAGTTTGCCGGCCGGCAACGATGGAATTTCGGCCGGAGCAACCATTCGCCCATCGGCAGTCATACGCCAGCGGGCAGGGTCAACCGCCAGCGTTGAAGGCGCTGCGACTGCGGTCGCGTACTTTGTCCTGACCCAAAACTTCTGGCCAAATCGCGAAACCGGCGAAGTGGTGATGCGCTCAGAAAAACCCTTCTGATCTATTTGCGCCACGTCGTATACACGCAAGCCACCTTCACCCGCAGCCACGTAGGCGTACTCCCCACGAAGTTGCACCTGCAAGACCTTCGGGTTTCCCACATGTTCGTACGCTTCACGCAGTTGCCTCCCGCCCTCGACAAATTTCCGATAGTTGGCGGGATACGCCGTCTTTTGCAGCCGGCTGCCGATCACCGCCTGCGGTTCAGTATGTTCGGTGGCCACCACCGCTTCGAGTGCGTCATCGCACGCTACATACACGTACCGCCCCATAAAATTGACAAAGTTCGTTCCCTGAAGCAGTAACTGGGCCATCCAGGCATTGTTATCGTTCCGCTTCGAAACGTGACAATCGCTGCAGGTTTTGGTTTCTGTCGCGCGGACGGTGTGCGGCACATGCGTATTGAATGTCTGTCCCGAATAGCCTTCGGCAGAGACCGTCTGCTGTTGAGAATAGATCCACTCGCGATTTTGATTCTGCGAGCTGACCAGCACCGCGCTGGATGAACGCACCGGCGCAATCCGATTGCCGGTGACCGTTCCATCACGCCCCAGCATGAACACATCGTCACGCAAAACCTGATAGTTATAAGTGGTGAAGTTGCGGGTGTCGCCGCCTTCATTGTGACGGTTCGGCATCTTCCGGTTCGCTTGCATCGACAGATGACAGCCGAAACAGCTGGTCATCCATGATGAATGACAGGCAAAGCACGTCATGTTTTCATCGCGATGCGCAAGCAGCTTATTGTCCGCAGGTACGTCGCCCCAGGTTACATTGTCAGTCCGCATCGTCTTGGCATAGCGTGACTTGACGCTGTAGTCCTCGGGATGGAGTGCCCCCGGATTAATCGTGTCAATCGTCTGCTTTACACGCCACCAGCGCCCCGGTACTACCATTGAGTTTTGAATGATATCGCCGGCGTTCAACTGAATGTCATTACCATGCTCATCTTTCTTTTTCGTGTCGGTCCTGATTCGCTGAAACAGCAGCACCCGCCCACCGTCAGGATCGCGAAAACGAATCGTCGCCAAATTTCGTTTCGCCGTCTCGGCAAGCTTTCCGTCTTTGACAGCTACTCCGGCCGCGAACCCTGACGTCGTTAACGTTGCCCGCTCCCGGATCGTGCCGTGACAGTCGATGCAATTGATTTCAATCGCTGCGCGCGGTTCGTTATAGAGCACGCCATTGCCATGCGCGTCCTGCCGGAAGTGGCAATCAACACAGTGCATTCCCATCTCGAGGTGAATGTCATTCAGGTGGACTGTCTTCTTGAATCGATCCGGATCATCCGGAGAGATAACTGCGTTCGCGGCGTCGAGCAGGTTTCCCGCGCGATCCCGCTTGAAGACCTGACGAAATAACCAGCCGTGACCGTGAAAATCGGCAAACTGAGTCCGCTTGAGGTGGCTGTTGAATTCCGCGGTACCGGTGCGGTTCAGGAACTCAGGTTCAGACCACGAGCCGCGCAGACTGGCGGCTTCCGGATTATTGTTCAACTTGCGCTGCTCTTCTGCCTGCGAAGGATCATGTTGTTGCGGCGGATACATTTTGTCGCCATCGGTTTCGTTGTCCCACCACATCAGGCCCATATATGAGGCAACCATGTTTTCGCCCGGATGCATGTGACAAATCATGCACTGGGAAGTTGGAATGCGGCTGGTGAGTTGATGTTTGATCGGATGGCCGGGCTCGTTTTTGGGAATGCTGACGTCGTTCGACTGTGATAGTCCGTTATTGCCGGCGCTTGAGTAAAACTCTGCGTGGCGCGGATCGCGATCGTTGGCGTAGATCAAATGACAGGCCGAACAACCCGAGGATCGATAATCACCAGCATGATTGTTCGTTCCCAAAAAATTCAGCGTCGGATCGAGCAAGCGAGTCTTTTGCAGGCCCAAATAAACAGGATCTGTTCGCTGCGCGGTTCCGAAGCCCCGCGCGCTCAAGCCTTTATCAGGTTTACCCGGGTCTTCATCGCGGTCGGGCAGTCCGATTTCCAAACGTCGCTTGCCGCCGCGCTCGAACACTCGCAGAGTATTTCCCGGCTGTGAAATCTCCCAACGTGGCAGCGGATCAAGAAACGAGAGAATGCCACGGAATCTTTTCTCTTCAGCGGTGGGTTGCGGAACCTGAATCAGACTTTCCGGCGCGCCGTTTGAGCTGTAACTCTCACCGAAACTTGCATCCTTAATCGGAAACCCTCCGTTGTTATAGAGCGCCGCCCCCCAAAGCATCGCGCCATGGCGCATCATGCTCTTGCCGAGTGCGGCGGTTTCGGAACTGTGACAATCGGAACTGCCGCAGGTTTTTTCGGCCACGCGCAAGTCACCAGGATTCAGAAAGCGCACGAACTCGAGACTCTCACGCTCAATTAATGGTCCGGAACGTTCGGGCACGCGAAATTTTCCACCACGTACCCACTCGTTCGGGAAACGCGGCTGCACGTGTGCTTCTTCTTTAGTAGCAGCCGCAGGGTTGCCGCCATGACAGGTAGTACAGGTTAGCCCAAGGGCGTCTTTGCCGTTGTCGAGTTTGTCGAGTGTCGCCGTCGGACCAAAGCGATGCATCGGCTCGATATTGGCGTGACATTTCAGGCAACCTTCGAGCGGCGCTGCCGTCGCGGTTTGCGGTTGCGATGAAGAAACGACAATTGGCAAGCAGACACAGAGACCCACAGTCAGACAAAGAAATAGCCACGGATGAACACGGATGGGCGCAAATCGTGTCAGAAGCCCGCGCGTCAGCAAGGGCTCGTTTCCCAGGGACGGCCCTCCCTCACGGTCGGGCTTCTGACACGGCAGCTCCAATCCGCGTTTATCCGCGGCTAGTTTCTCCATATCTATGTGACCCTGTAGCTTCATCGCTAAAAAACGAATTTCACCTGCGTGAATAGATTGAACAGCAACTTGCTCGGATTGATGTTTACATTATCGGGCGTGCAAAACTCACTGAGGTTTGGTGGACAGTCAGTGTTTGCCGTCGTGTAGATGTCGCGAAAGCCGCGGCCCGGCTTTAAAGTCGCGGCCCCGAACGTCATTGTGATGTTGTTAATCAAAAGCGGGCGATACGCGACCCCGAGACTTAGATCCCAGCCAATCTCATGACGAATGCGCGGTTGAAACAGGATGTATTCAAGAGATTCAGTGCGATGAAACCGCAGGTAGTTCACATTAAAAACTGCCTTGATCCGCTGCGTGATTTCAGCATCGACGCCGCCGTTGTAGATGAAGATGCCGGGGTTGACAAAGTTCGCTTGTCCTTCAATCTTGCTGCTCCGTAAACTGGGCAGGATGCTGTTCGGCTGGACCAACCCCACACCGGTTTGCGTCAACCGGATTCCATTGCGGTTCCAAAACGAGAATTGGCCGCCCACAAAATTCGGATCATCGAAGATCGCATCAAAGCCGTTCGCCGACTTATCAGTCGGGTTCTTATCTCCCTGCGCGAAAAAAACCGATCCGCGGAAACGCAAATAGTCTCGATCCACGGAGGCTTCAACGGCCGCCATGTTTGAGCTGATGTGAACCGGCCGCCCGGCAATCGGATTCTGCTCATCATGGCCGAAAGCGTAGTAATAACTATGCGTCAGGTTTAACCGGCCAATATGGCCATCGCCGTTAAACCCTACGTATCCGGCTTTGATCGCATGCGGTCGCACGTCGCCGATCAACGCGGGCCGCACCAAAAATCCGTTGCGATCGAATTTCCGGCTGCGACGATCGTCGTTGTAAAGTGCGCTGACCTGAATCGTGTAGCCTTTCTTAATAAAGTCCTGCCTGAAGATATTTGCGACATAAACATTCTGGCGCCTTAGACGAAACTGATTAAGACCGCTGTTGGTGTCCTTTTCCAATTGGGCAAAGTACGCGACATTGTATTGATAACGATTGTTATCAAAGGACCCGAACAGACGTGCACCTAAATTGTTATCTGAGAAAATAAAGCCGCGGAAATCGGACACAAACGGCTGAATACCGGCGCGGAGCGAAATAAAATCGAAGTTGGGGCTAACATCCTCGAACTTCTTTTCTACGAATGCTTCTTCCAAAGAGAATTGGGTATCGGTACGGTTAGTACCGCGGCGGACGTCGATATTGACCACGCCGTTTTCCCGCGCGTTCAGATAATTCGGCAAACTGAAAGTTGGCGAGATCTTGATCGCCCAATCACGCGGCTTGTAGGTCGAGTCCCCATGAAACATCTCAAACGTAAGTTGCAGGATTTGATTGAGGGCGAAAGCTTCAGGCTGACCAAAGAACTCAGCGCTGCCGGGCCGCGCGCTGCTGACATCTGAAGGTTTCGGTGTGCGATTCAATTCCGCGGTCGTTGAGCTGACGGCTGAAAAGATCATGAAGACCTTATTTCCAAAGATCGGATAATCGCCTTTGAGCCAGCTTTGATTGTAAGGGTCGTACCAGCGGCCGCGACGAAATGGGATGTCACGCCCGCGCGCTCCTTTGTCGCCGTAACGATCATACTCGGGAAAACCGATGCGCCAGCGATCCCGCAACTCACGCTGGTCGGATTGCGTCTGCGGTTCTGATTTGACACTCGGTCTGCCGGCAGCGCCGAGAGGCCGGCGGGGCGGCACGGTCGCGACCGGCTTCCGGTCAATCTTCTCAACCGCAAAATCGATTTTGGTTTCCCGGCCGGCGACGACGATGACATTCTCAAGTGAGTCGTCGCGAACCAGGGCATGCTCGCCGTAGTTTTTTGCCTTGTCGAATTTCGCGGTGAAAGGCGCCGCCACTTCCAAACGGTAAGCTCCAGGGCGAACCTTGAGTACGTAAATTCCGTCGTTGCTGGCGGGAGCGCGCGCGGCCCGGCTGGTAACCTGATTCGTGGCAATCACCACCACACCGGCGGTCGGAGGACTGATCTTCCCGGTGATCACTCCGCGTGATTGCGCGGAGACAAAGGCCATCGGTGTCGCAATCAAGAAGACGATCACGATGGATCGAAAAGTTAGGTAAGCTGCGCCTGACATGCTCTTCGATTCGTGAAATCTACACTACAGCGAACGCCTTAATTGCGCGACGGCATTCGCGGACTTGTAGCACACGTGCGAGTCGCTATCAATGAAAATCATTTGCCGCAAGCCCGCAAAAGAAATTTTTCCGCTGCCTGGAGATAAATGGTAAATTTTGCGGGCCTCTCTGCCGTTGGTTACCGAACCGGGAGGTAGCGAGCGGATACCAGAGGCAAGTTTGGCAGATCGGAAAGTCGCAGCATCCCCTCGCTACCGCTAGGGGTTCTGTAACGACTTCCTGGTTTACTCTCTGCCAGATCACTCTTCAATGTCGCACGAGCGAAACAGTTAAACCTGGTGAGACGTTTGATCGCAGCCAAATTCCTGCACCGCCGGTGGCCCTTCACGGCGATGACAATTTGTCTCTTCGCGATGTTTGCAACTGAGGTTTTGGTCAGTTCCGTCCACGCACAGTCAAACAGGATCACGCTCATCAGCCAGGAAACCTCGACCCGCGCGATTGCCGTCGATTCCGTCACGCAAAAGCGGGAGCCTTTCGATCCCACTTCAGAAGTTGTCTGGGGTAACGACAACCGTACTCGTATCATGGTGTTCGCGATGGGAATTGACGCGAACGCTTCCGCGTCCGACGTCGTAGCTTCCGCGCAGGATGGCGCGAATCACACTTACTCGTTAATTGTCGAGTATGTCGGCCCAGTACCGAGTCAGGATTGGGTCACTTCGATCGTTGTTCGGGTCGACGATCAGATGGCTGACCTCGGTGATGTTTTAATCGGCATCAGCTATAAAGGTGTCAAAAGCAATCGCGTGCGGGTTGGTATTGGACACATCGGCGATGGACCACCCGACGACGTCGGGGCGGTGCCCACACCCGGGTCGCCGCTACCGGTGGTGATGCCTTCCTCAACGGCGGGCACCCTGACCGTTTCCGACGTGCAGACGATCATAGCCCAGGCCGTTTCGGCCGCAGCCTCGATCAATCATCCGGTTACGGTTGCGGTCACCGATAAGGAAGGGAATGTCCTGGGCGTCTTTAAGATGACTGGCGCGCCGGCGACCACACAATTCCGTGGCGGAGGACCCGGGCCGACGCTGACGCCGAGTCCGGTAACCGGATTTGTCGCTAGCGGTCTGGACGGCACGATTGTCCCAGCAAGGCTGGCAGCGATCTCAAAGGCCGGCACGGCGTCGCTCTTCAGCACAGGCGGCAACGCGTTCACGAGCCGCACCGCCGGTTTTATTATTCAGGAGCATTTTCCCCCACGGGTTGATTTCCAACCGGGCGGTCCGCTTTATGGCGTGCAATTCTCGTCACTTCCCTGCTCGGATATTAAAATTCCCGGTCTGCCGCTTGGCTTGAGCGGCGATCCAGGCAGCGCGCCGATTTACAAAAATGGCGCGGCCGTGGGCGGTGTGGGCATCGAGGGCGACGGCGTTTACACGGTTGATCGAGACCCGGCGGATTTCGATCAGCCGTTCGAAGAAGTGATCGCCGTTTCGGCGAGCCGCGGTTTCGAGGCGCCGCCACTCATTCGGGGTGACAACATCCTGGTGAATGGGATTCGGCTTGCTTATTTAAATGCCGCGAGCGCGCTGGCGCCACCCACGATCGCTTTCGGGAGTTTGCCTGGCGCGGTCGATCCTTTGTTTCCAGTGCGCGGCGCGCAACCTTCAGAATTCACGCCCGCAGTAGTAGGTGGCGTGGCCGGTGAAGTCGATACTCGCTTTTTTCCTTTTGTCGGTAGCCCGACCGTAACGGCAAATTCTTTAACCGCGGCAGATGTAAACACGATTATTTCGCATGCGGCGCAGCAGGCAAACATTACTCGCGCGGCGATTCGTCAACCGCTGGGCAGCAATGCACGCGTGTCCATCGCTGTAGTCGATACCAGTGGCGTGGTGCTCGGTGTATTTCGTCAGGTGGACGCTCCGGTTTTTGGTTTTGATGTGTCAGTGCAGAAGGCGCGCACGGCCGCGTTTTATTCGGGCACAAACGCGGGCGCTCTGCTGCGCGCCGCAGGGTTTGGAGCTTATATAGATCGTGCTGCGGCGGACGGATTACGTCTGGACGGTTCAGTTGCCTTCACAGATCGTGCAGGTGGCTTTCTGCACCGGCCGTTCTTCCCTGACGGCATTAACAACACGGCGGCCGGACCGTTCAGCACTTCGCTCGATCAATGGAGTGTTTTCAACGTCGGATTGCAACTCGATTTGATTAAGACCAATTTGCAGACCGTGCTTAGTGGCGGCGCGGCGCCATGCACCACGATCTCGAGCCTGCCGAACGGCATTCAGATCTTTCCCGGCAGTATGCCGCTTTATAAGAACGGTGTACTGGTCGGCGCTATTGGCATCAGCGGTGATGGAGTTGACCAGGATGATCTGATTGCCGCCGGCGGAGGCGCAGGTTTTTCACCGCCGGTTGCCATTCGCTCGGATCAAATTTTCGTGCGCGGCGTACGTCTTCCGTTCCTGAAGTTTCCGCGCAGCCCTAATCTATGAAAAAGCGAAGGGCAAAGTGTAAGCGCAAAGGGCACGACCGCGAAACCTGCAAACGCAGGGGGTTGGCTTTGCCTCAAGAGTCTAATGGGATGAGGATTCCGTTGGCTAAACAGTTTTGACGCCGCGTAGCGGCGAATGAGTTTAGCCCGGCCTTGAAGAGTGCGTCGGAAAAATGACAAGGACGACCTATTTAGTACCCCGAGCGCCAGCGAGGGGTCGTAAAG
>AP72_2010_repI_A001DRAFT_1000182_pt1 | contig 13728 bp, 9 predicted proteins | sample AmaPasrepliIA001_FD_9535 | JGI IMG/M metagenome (IMG submission 9535)
GTACTGACTTCAGTCGCTCGCCCGAACCTCGCCTTTAAGGCTTGGTAATCTTATGAGTCGAACGTACGCGCCCCGGAGATGACTCGCGCGTATCGTCTACCACGACGCGATTTTCCGCGCGATACATCGTCAGTCGATTGCCCTCGGTGGTGCCCTGTTCAGCATCCTCCACATGCGCCGGATTTCCCGTCAGTACCGCCACTTCGTCCGCGGTCGTATATTGACACCAGTCTCCGGTGCCGCGGCGGTTCGGCTGAATCACGACTACATTGCGCTGTGAGACTGTGCGCTCGACTTCGTTCACGTCTTTTTGCAGGTAAACGTCGGCAATCCCTGAGGTCAGGCGATCGGTTCCCTGCTTGATGTCGACATTCGTTTCGTAATGCAGCAGTCGCTCAGCATCTGAATAACGCATGTAGTCAGCGGTCGCAAATACCGGGACCACCGTCGTCGAATTCCCGGATTTCTGCTTTGCCTGGTACAGGGCACTCTGCACGTGACCCCACGATTCCATTCGCTGCTCCTGCCGATACAGCGTTATCGAATCGCCGCGGACATAGTTGTCATCCTGCCACAGGTGAGCCGCGCCGGTGTAAACCGCCCGGCCCGAGTCGTGATCTATTTCAGCGCGATCGGCGGAGATATAAACCGGACTCTTCACCTTGCGAAAAGGAGTCGCTCCGTTTGTCTGTTCCTGGCTGTAGTAGGTCGTCGCGACTCTGCCGCGGCAGACCGATACATGCGTGCCGTTGTTCGAATCAATTTCCGTGGCCTTGGTTCGCGCGCGCGAATCCCAAACGGTTGGATCGCCACCTCGCAAACGAACTGTCTCGTCGGCCGCAGTGTACGAGACACTATTGGCTGTACCGTTCCGATCGAGCTCATTGAACTTGGCGTCGCCGGTCGCATCCACTCGCTCCACGTCCTGCGTTTCGGGCAGGAAGATCGCGGCCAGCTTCTGGGCCGTTATCGTTTGCGTGCCCCGTTTGTCGGTCGGCTGAAACGGTTCGAAGACGGCCTTCGCGCCCTGAGTTGCCGTACACGAACGCGCAATATTTCCGCTCTCATAAAAATCGCAGTCGAACCGCGGCGCCGTCAGCGTCTTGCGATCGTTCTTGGGAGTTTTTTGTAGCGGCTCAACATAGAGCTCGGCATTGCCGACTGCTTCGGCCGTCTCGAGGTCCTTGCCATTCATTCGCCAATCCATTTTTATCGCGTCTGCAGTCAACCGTTTGCTGGCCGCGCGCGGGTCATTCGCCCGCGACTTCGGCGCCGACAAAGTAGCGATGGCGCGACCGCCGTCGGTGCGCATTTCTTTAATCACACTCTGATCGCCTTGCGCCTGAAAGTCGATCGTCAAGCCCTGAGCACCGGTAATTTGCACATCGGAATCAGCGTTCAGACTTTGCGCCCGTACGTCACGGGCGCCGTAAGCTTTCGTCAGACGCTGATCCTGATCGAGAAAGAAATCCATGTCGACTGAATGAGCCTCGGCCGCGTGGCCGGGATCCATCGAGCGCAAATACGAGTTGCCGCGCATTTCAATCTTCTCGAGCTTCTTCTTATCGTTAAGAATCGCGGTGAGCGTGTCGCCGCTCATGATGTCCTGTTCCTGCTCAGCGGTAGCGCCGCCGGAAAATGTCAGCCGGTTAGTCGACTGCTCAAAGACGGCCTGGGCGGAATGAATGTTGACGGGCCGGGCGCGCGCGCCTTGCAAAGGCTTGGCATCTTTCTTTGTTTGATCGGTGAAGGCTTCCGGAGCCACCGTAATCGCTACGTTGCTCTTCAGCTCGAGCCGCTTCTTTTCGTTGTCGACCAGCGCGCCGGTCGCCTGTCCCGATACATTTTCGCGCTCGAAGGCAACCGCCGATGAGGTCTCGCCCAGTTTGGTGTCCGTGTTGTATTGCAGTGCATCGGTCTTCACTTTCAAATCATCGTGCGTTTCAATTTGCACATTGCCGTTACACTGCAGCATGGCGGTTTTCTGATCGTACATGGCGCGGTCAGCGACGATTTGATCAGGTTTGTCACCGGTGGGCGGAAACAGCTGGGCGTTGAGTTGCTCAAGCTCATGATGTCCATCCGCGTAGGTAACATCGCGGGCCGCGCGCAACCAGAGATATAAGCGATCGTTCCGGGTTACCTTCTGGTCATAGCCGGTGGTGACGGCCACAATCTCTTTTGAAAGTTCAGGCGTTTTGGAGACCAGGCGGAAGAATGTGTGCTTGCGGTTGTTGTAATACGAGATGCCAACAAAGATCATTCCACCAACCAGCAGGAACAAGGCCAGGCCGCGCGCAATTGCCGGCACGCGCGCGCGCAGGTCAACGGCTGTGATTCGGTTTTTTCGCTTAACTGCCTGCATAACCACGAGAGCTTAGTGTTTAGATTTTAGTTTTAGCTCGCTAATGACACGAGCCAGCTAAGCTCTAAACTCTAAATTCTAAGCTCTAATTAATCCCGTCGGTCGCAGATCGCATATCCTTCACATTTAACTGCAGCCGTATATCACCCTGCCAGCGGTTCGCCTCGAACTCGTACACCATATTGATGTGCTGATTCATGTGCGGTGTTGCTTCAATCTCTTCTACGCCTCGCCACCAGATCGCTTCCAGCGGGCGCTTGTCTTCGCCGCAAACCCGCAGCTTTAGATGCTGCTCCTTAATAATCTGCGGCTCGCTCATGACCCGGAAACTGCGCGTCATAAATACCGGCCGCGGATTGCCGGCGCCAAACGGCTCCAGGGCCCGTAACTCCTGCGATAGTGGAAATCCAAGTTCCGAGGGCTTCACCTCAGCATCGATACAAATCGCCGGGACCAGATCATCTTCAGTCAAACACGAGGCTGCGTGCTCATTCAAGCGACGACGGAATTCCGGAATGTGTTCCCGCTTGATCGAAAGGCCGGCCGCATGTGAATGGCCGCCAAACTTCTCAAACAAATCGCGGCACGATGTGAGGCCATCATACAGATGATAAGCCTCGATGCTGCGCGCCGAACCATGCCCGATATCGCCCTCCAGCGAGATAACCACGCACGGCCGGTTGAGACGCTCAGCGATTTTCGAGGCTGCCAGCCCAATTACGCCGCGATGCCAGCCGTCCCCGGCAATCACCGCGGCGTGCGTCTGGATTTCGCGATCGGGGCCGTTCTCGAATTCTTCGACGGCGCGATTAAAGATCTCGCGTTGGGCCTCCATGCGCTCACGGTTGCGCGTATCGAGATTTCCGCCAACTGCCGCGCTGCTTCTTTCTCGGTTGCCTGAAAAAGTTCGACCACGGCCTGCGCTGCGTCCATCCTTCCGGCGGCATTGATCCGCGGCCCAATGCGAAAACCGAGGTCGTAGGCGGTCATCTCGCCATCGTCTCCGCAGCCGGCGACATCGATTAAGGCGCGCAGTCCGTGATTGACAGCGCGCGGCAAATCAGAAAGGCCGAGGGCCACGATCGTACGATTCTCACCCACCAGCTTCGCGACGTCGGCTACGGTGCCGATGGCCACCATCTTCAAAAAGCCGGGCACCTGCGCTTCGCGGCCGCGCGCGCGAAACAATGCATGGATCAGCTTGAACGCGACCCCCACACCGGCCAGGTTTTTGTCTGGATAGCTGCATCCACTCTGGTTTGGATTCAGTACCGTAAACGCAGGTGGCGCGCCTTCGTCCCGGTCAGGCAGATGATGATCGGTGACAATGATGTCGAGGCCGTTGGCGCGGGCCCAATGAAGCGGCTCATGGGCAGTAATGCCGCAGTCGACGCTCACGACTAACTGATATCCATCCCTGACCGCTTTCTCAAGCGCCTCCTGCCGGATGCCATAGCCTTCAGTGAATCGATGCGGCACATGATAACCGGCGGTCGCTCCCAGCATTCTCAGGGCGCGCAAAAGGACCGCCGTCCCAGTAGTGCCGTCAACGTCGTAATCGCCGTAGATCAGAATTGGTTGGCCGGTTTCAATCGCGCGGATCAGACGCTCAACGGCCGCGGACATGCCGAGCATTAGCAGCGGGTCATGAAGCTGTGCGAGAGATGGATTAAGAAAGGATTGGGCCGAGTCCCTGGATTCGTAGCCGCGGGCAATTAACAACGAGGCGACTAGGGGCGAGACGCCTAACTCTGAGGCAAATTGGGACGCGCGCGCTTCGTCCGGCGGACGCACTATCCACCTGTTGCGTTTCTTTTTCGGAGAAGGCGCGGCGGCCATCCCTGGCAGTTTACTTGTTGTGCGGCAATTTTTGGAGTGCGGCGACTCATCGCCGCTGTTTTTAGTGCCGAAAGGAACGAAAGCGCCGACGAGTCGGCGCACTCCAAATTCTCACAACCCGCTGATCCTTCCACTAAACAACATAATCAGGATGGCGCCGCCCACAATCAAACGATAACCGATGAAAACGGCCGTCGTGTGCGTCTTCAAATAGCGCAGCAGAAACCAGATCGAAAGATAGCCCACGATGCCGGAAATGATGGTTCCCACGGCGAGCGTGGCCAGACTGCCGTGCGGCAACTTGTGCAACGCCTCTTTCAATTCCAGCAGGCCGCTGGCGGCAACCGCCGGTATCGAAAGCAGGAAAGAAAATCGAGCAGCGGTCTCGCGAGCTTCACCGACGAATAAGCCGCCCATGATCGTTGATCCGGAGCGACTCGATCCGGGAATCAAGGCCAGGCATTGAGCGAAGCCCATGGCGAGCGCATCTTTCAAACTTAAGTCTTCCATGGTGCGGTTCTTGCGGCCGACCAGCTCAGCGAAGGCCAGCAACACCGCGATCACCACCATCATCGTAGCAATCACCCAAAGGTTTTTGGTGAAGGTGCCTTCAATCTGTTTTTTGAAAAGCAAACCTACGACAGCGACCGGGATCGACCCAATGACGACCAGCCATCCGAGCCACGCTTCATGCGACAGGCGCGCACCATTCTTTTTTTCTCGGCGGAAAACCGCCAGGTGGTCGCGAACAAACGCGAGCGAAATGGTCCAGATGTCGCTGGCAAAGTAGATGAGCACAGCGATCAGTGTTCCCAACTGGATGACGGCGATCGATGCCGTGAGCTGCTCCGGAGTCAGCGTGAGCGACATGACGCGGCTGGAGAGTACGAGATGCGCAGTTGAACTGATGGGAATAAATTCGGTCAGGCCCTGAACGATACCGAGCAGAATTGCCTGGAGTAATGTCATTTCTGATTGTTGGTTTTATGGCGATACATGATTTGAAAACCGAGACCGTTGTTCTGCCGAATGCTTTGTGTTTTGTACTTCAAGACATGAACGGATGATAAGAGTCCGAGGCACAAAGTACAAAGTTCAAAGCAAAGCTTGCTTGTCATTCCCGAAACGAGTTGCGACGTGAGATGGCATCATACATGAAATTCGGCATGATCATTCCAAGGCGGACTATCGAAGCCAGCTGCCAGGGAAAGGCGTAGGACTTCTTTCGTTTTTCCACGGCACCGAGAATTTTGTTCACTGCCGTTTCGCACTCCATCAACCATGGCAACCGCGCCTGGCGCCCTGCGGTCAAGGGCGTCTTAATGAAACCGGGATGAATTATTGTGACGTCGATCCCGAGCGGCCCCAGATCCAGACGGAAACTTTCAAACATCGCCGAGACCGCCGCTTTACTGGCGCAATAGGCTGCGGATTTCGGCAGACCCCGATATGCGGCCAGGCTGGAAATCACCACCAACTGACCGCGGCCACGCGCAATCATCTCGGGAAGCACCGCCTGTACCGAATTGGCGGCGCCGATTACGTTCACGCTTACGACTGCAGCGAGTTTTCCGGCGTCGAACTCCGTGACCGGGTTCGTCACGCCAATACCAGCATTGGCGATTAGGACGTCGATGTGGCCAAACGCCGCCACCAGCCGCGCGGCAGCATCGCACATCGACTGCTGATCAGAAACATCGGCAGTGAGCGCCAGCACACCTGCTTCATTCCCGCCTGGAAGAGATGAGATTTCCGCGGCGATTTCCTGCAACAGTTTGCCACGGCGGGCAACTAATCCGAGTTTTGCTCCTCGCCGTGCCAGTTCCAGCGCCAAACCGCGACCAATGCCAGACGACGCGCCGGTAATCAGAACAATCTTATTCGACCAATCCATTGCCCGCGATCTCTTCCCTGTTTGCTTCACCGAGCTGCGGGCAGAGTATAACCCTAGGAAGAATAAAACGAGTGTTCATCTAGGTACTTAATTCGTGTGTTTCGTGGTTAAATTCCGAGACCCAGTATCGAGACCATCGGAACCACGAAATACACCAAACAAAGTACTCGTTTTCGTCAGTTCGTGGCTAAAACACCAAAACGCCCTGTCGCCAGGAATTCGAACCACCAACGCACACGAAGCTAGCCACGAAACGAGTTCCGCGCGGCAAACCAGTCGTACATGGGAATCGGGAGCAGTTTGCATGCGCGCGCCAAGGTCGCCAGCTGCCAGGGGAATGAGTAGCCCTTTTTACGCTTCTCGATAGCGTGGACTATTTTCTCCACCGCCTGATCCACTTCCATTAAGTATGGAGTTCGGGTGATGTTCGTGATTAAGGGCGTTCTGACAAATCCGGGATGAATGATCGTCACGTCAACACCGGAGCCCTTTAGGTCGATCCGCAAGGCTTCAAAGAAACTCGAGATGGCCGCCTTGCTGGCGCAGTAGGCCGCAGATTTGGGCAATCCGCGATAGGCAGCCAAACTGGAATTAACCACCAAATGACCACTGCCATTCGCGACCATTTCGCTGAGCACCGCTGAGACGCTGTTGACGACGCCGATTACGTTCACATTGATAAGGTCGGCGATTCTCTTTTCGCAGAGATTGGGTACAAAGGTATTGACACTGACCCCGGCGTTCGCAATCAGCAAATCAATCGGTCCAAAGATCCGCCGCAACTCGGCCGCAGCGGCACGGACGGCATCGCTGTCGGTCACATCACCAGGCAGAGCCACCGCGCGTCCGCCGGATCTTCCGATCTCTCGAGCAACCTCTTCCAATATTTCAGCGCGCCGGGCGAGCAGCCCTACCGCAGCCCCCCGTCGGGCGAGTTCGAATGCCAAACCACGGCCGATGCCGGATGAGGCGCCGGTGATGAGAACGACTTTATGCTCCCAGTCCATATGAGGTCAGACGTTCCAGGTAAGTAATATTCTGAGCGAACGCTTTTTGCGCGTGAGCTCTGTGTCGGGAAGGGGAACCCAGGCAGTAAGGTCGCCAGGAGTCGCGACCAGTATCAAGATACAACAAACGCCGCCTTAGAGGCGATAAAAACATTTAAGCGCTTTCGCTCGCAGAAGCTAGCTCCCCATCATTGCAAGTCGCTATAAACGTATTTATTAGATAGCTTACCCTCGGGACTCCGCCGCTTGGACCACGGCTATATTTCCTGAATTACAGGCGTGATTACCGGGCGGGAGCCGGTTTGATTCTGAATGAACCGTTTTAGTTCCAGGCGGAGATATTCCTTAAGCAGGGTGTCGTCGGAGAGTTGGGTCGGCGATGCTTTGGAAAAAGCGTCGGCGACCGCGACTTGAGCCGACTTGATGCAGCCATTGCCGCCCTCGATTCCGCGCACTCCATGGGCTACGATGCTGGGCGGCATTTCCAACGCGCCACTGGCCCGATTGATCGTTACGACCAGAGTAACGATGCCTTCATAGGCCATCTTCTTTCGTTCGCGCACCGTCTCGTATTCGATTTCTTCGAACCCGGTTTCATCGATGAAGGTACGCTTGACCTCACGGCGATCGACAATGGTGGCGCGCTCGCCATCGAGTTCCAACACATCGCCATTTTCGATCAGCACGATCCGTTCCTCGGGGATATCGAGATGGTTCTTCACAAACTCCTTGTGTCGAAACAGCATGCGATATTCGCCGTGGATTGGAACCACGAATTTCGGCCGTACCGCTTCAGTCATAATGCGAATGTCTTCCTGTGAAGCGTGGCCGCTCACGTGAATCAGCCGGCGCTTCTCTTCGATGATGTTGGCGCCGCGCTTGTACATAAAGCCAATCAGTTTTGAAATCGCGCGTTCATTACCGGGGATGATGCGAGCCGAGAGCACCACCGTGTCGCCCTCTTCGATCGTAATGCCTTTGTAGATCTGAGTGGCCATTTGATAGAGCGCGGCGCGTGGCTCGGCCTGGGAACCGGTAACCAGAAAAACGATTTCATGATCGGCCATCAGTTTTGTGTCGTTGATGCCCACGAGCATCCGATCATGAATGTCGAGATAACCGAGCCGCTCTGCAATTTCGACATTCTTCTGCATTGAGCGGCCCAGTACGCACACTTTGCGATCGAACTGCTGGGCGACATCAAAGACGATTTGCAGGCGATGAATTGAGGAAGCGAAGGCCGCGACGATGATGCGGCCAGTTGCTTCGGCAAAGATTTCTTCAAAAGCCGGAATCACCGCGCGTTCCGAAGGCGTCCGCCCCGGCACGGTCGCGTTCGTCGAATCGGAAAGCAGCGCCAGGACACCCTCCTGCCCATACCGTCGCAGTGTGCGCAGGTCTATCGGCTCGCCGATTACCGGCGTTTCGTCAACCTTATAATCGCCGGTATGAATGATCGTGCCCACCGGCGTCTTGATGGCCAAATGAAAACAGTCAACCAGGCTGTGCGAGGCGCGGATGAATTCAATCGTGAATGATCCAATAGTGACGACGTCGCGCGGCTCGACGCGATGCAACAGCACGTCTCCGAGGATCCCATGCTCATCCAGCTTGCTTTCCGCCAGGCCCAGGGTGAAGTGCGACGCGTAAACCGGGACATTGATCTTCTTCAGGATATAAGGCAGCGCGCCCAGATGATCTTCGTGTCCATGGGTGAGGATGATGGCGGTGATGTCCTCGCGGTACTCGTCAAGGATTTCAAAATCGGGAATGCAGACATCAACGCCATAGACGCTCTCTTCGGGGAACCCCATGCCCGCGTCGAGCACCAGCATCTCGTCGCCATACCGAAGTAGGGTACAGTTCATCCCGAACTCGCCGATGCCGCCGAGGGGAACGATTTCGAGGACGTTAGCCACCTGTATTTGCTGCTCGACTCTCTAGACGGGACGATGAGTATAGCACGTAGAACGTGGCACGGGCGCCCCGCCCGTGTTCCTTGCAAAATCTCTTACTTGCAAGTGAGGTGATACCTCGGCCTGTTTAGTACCGCGAGCGCCAGCGAGGGGATCAATTGCTCGAGCTACTCAGTGAACGACTCATTTTACGCCCCCTCGCCGGCGCTCGGGGTACTAAACAGGTCGTGGTCGTCATTTCCCGACCCACTCTTCAAGGCCGGGAAGAGTTGCATCAGGAGAGACGCGTCGCGTCAGCGACGACTGAACCCTGCGAATTTCATGCGTCACTGACGCGAGGCCATTTCAATTCTCGGTCCCGAATCCGGCCTTCAAAGGCCGGGCTAAACTCATTCGCCGCTTCGCGGCGGCGGCTGGCGCTCAGTAACCTTTCGCCTTCGCGATTCTGTTCCCTTCACGTAGCTGAGTCATGGCGCTTCGAAATTATCGAAACGCGAGCGGGTTATTCGTCGTCCGGAAAATTTTGATGAAGCGCGGATTATCGCGCAGCGGGTCGAGCTTCGCTTCGGTTCCAAACCAGATTAACCAGGGGTCCCGTTCGTCGGCAGTCTTCTCCAGACAGTCCAGCGCGCGGTCGTGATCGCCAAGGGCGACATGGGCCAATGCCAGGAAGTACTGCTTCACGTGATTCTGCTCAGCATTGGCGATCATCGCGGCGCGCAGACTTTCGGCTTCGTCGCGCAGACCCGCCGCCCCCAAAGCAAAGCACAAGTAAACAGTGGACATTGCCGCCGGTGCCAGCCGAACCGATTCGCGTAATTCCTGAAGCGCAGCTTCGGTTTCACCAATCTCCAGCAAAGAATTTGCGATTTGCAGATGACCCTGAAAGTTGCGGCGGTCTAAATCGATTATCTGCTGCGCCTTGGCGATCGATTTCTTAAAGTCCCGCGTTTGATAGAGCGACCAACTCGTGAGGGTCATCTGCCGCAGCGAAAGCGGATCCAGCTCTTCGGCTCGTTTGATTTCGAACAGTCCTTCTTCGAAACGGCCGGTACCAATCAGCATGCTCGAGTACCATTCATGGGCCAGCGAATAATTCGGATTCAATTCGAGGGCGCGGCGAAATATTTGCTCGGCTTCTTCCCAGTTACATTCAGAACACGAGACGGTGAGGCCTAAGCTCGCATAAGCTTCGCCCAGAGAGGCGTCCAGTTCGATCGCCCGCTGCGCCGCTTTTCTCGCTCGCGGGTGGCTTTCCGCAGCCGGCAAAATACCGTAGATGGCGGCCCAGTTGTAATAATCGGCAAGACCCACGTGCGCGAGCGCGTAACCCGGATCGAGTCTGGTCGCTTCGTCGAAGGCCGTGAAAGCCCGCGGGAGCGAGTCGGGCGTGAACGAGTTCCAAAAGAAACGGCCACGGAGGTAAGCGTCAAACGCTCGCGGATTGTTGGTGCCGCGTTTGCGAAATCGCCGCTGGCCGGTGTCTGTCAGTCGCGGCAGCAGCGAATAGGCCACTTTCGCCGAGATTGAATCTTCCAGGTCCAGCGCGTCTGAATAGTTCTCGTCAAACTGATCAGCCCATGAATTTGCCGCCCGCTGGACATCAAGTAATTGCAGCGACACGCGCACGCGATTGCCGAGCATTTTAATGCGGCCATCGAGCACGAAGTCTACACTCAGCTCCCGACCAGCGCGCAAAGGATCCGAACCCGGATCGTTATAAGCCACGATCGCGCTGGTGGGGCGGACCGCCAGCGTGCGCACGCCGCTGAGACGGGTAATCATCGCATCCGCCAGGCCGACGCCCAGAAAACTCTCGCCGGTGTCGGTTACTTCGCCGAGATTGATCAGCTTCAGAGGCAGAACCGCGATTGATTTCACGCCGGCGTCACGCCTAATTACCGGTGTATACGCCGGAGCCAGCACCGCCCATCCATTCAAATGACGCAGGATGTCATCGCGCAACGCGGCCACCGATTCATAGCGCTCCTGAGGTGCTTTCCGCAGCGACTTCAGCACGATGTTATCGAGGTTCCCGGCCAGCTCTTTTCTCAGTTCGGCGATCAATTGCGGCTGGGTGTCTGCGTCGGTAGATACGGTGGAAGCATAGCGATCGATAAACTTCAAGGCGACAGTTGCGCCGCTGCGTGATACGGCCACGCTGGGTTGTTCCGGCTCGTCTTCGATGATCGCGCGCGCCACCTCATGCGGCATCAGATTGCGGAACCGGTAAGGTGAGTGTCCGGTCAAAAGCTCATAAAGAATTACGCCCAGGCTGTAGACATCGCTGCTAAAAGTCACCGGCTGCGCCCGTACCTGTTCCGGACTGGCATATTCAATCGTCATCAAACGCACCCCGAGTGTGGTCTGCGGGGTCGTCTCAGACACCAGCTCAGGGTTGAGCAACTTAGCGATGCCGAAATCGAGGAGCTTCGGAGTGCCTGATGCGGCTACGAGAATGTTCGTGGGCTTGAGGTCGCGATGTATGACCAGCTTTTCGTGGGCGTACTGCACGGCATCGCAAACCTTAATAAACAGGCGCAACCGGTCGCTGACAGTAAGATTGTTGCTGTCCGCGTAGTGATAAAGCGGCTGGCCCTCGATGTACTCCATCGCGAAGTACGGATTGCCGTCCGGTGTCGTGCCGCCGCCGAGCAGCCGACCGATGTTGGGGTGATCAAGGGCGGCGAGGATCTGTCGTTCGTTACGAAAGCGGCGCAGCACAAACTCGCGATCGGCGCCGCTGCGGATCAGCTTGATCGCCACGCGATGTTGAAACTCGCCGTCGGCGCGCCAGGCTTCGTAGACCGTGCCCATCCCGCCGCGCCCAATTTCACGCTCGATCCTATAGGGACCTGCATGATGGCCAATCATGGAATGATCGCCGGCGCCGGCTGAGGGTTCAGTTTTTAGTGGATCTGTAACTGCGGCTTGATCGTCTTTCATCGGAACTGCGAATCATCTTAACGTGAAATGTTGAGTCAGAACCAACTGTGATAGCGGCTTAAGAGAAAAAGTTGTGTCAGAAGCCCGACCGTAAGGGAGGGCTCGTCGACATCGCGTTCCCTGCTTAACCGTCAGGCCTCAGATACGAGCGAATATTTCAAGAAATGCTTGTCACCGCGCTAAAGCGCGGTGAGAATGAGAGTCCAGCATCTACATTACTGTGACGACATAATCGTAGCTTCGCCGTAACGAGAAAACAGATAATAGTCTGCTAATGAAATCGAATCCTTCCATCGCCGAACTCGCGCGCTTATGTCCGCCGGCCGCAGGGTCGAGCGCGATAAGCGTCCGCCTGGTCCGCAGGGTACGCGCCTTATGGGCGTGATGAGGGAATTCAATCGCGACTCACTCTCGTTTATTGAGCGCGCGCAACGCGATTACGGTGACATTGTCTGGATGCGCTTTCTCTATGTCCCGGCGCTGTTTCTTTATCACCCTGACAAAATCGAATATGTGCTCGCCACAAATTCAAAGAACTTCGTGAAAGCTATGACGCTGAGATCGAATTTCTTTCATCGCCTGGTCGGCAATGGACTGCTGACCAGTGAAGGCGAGCAGTGGAAACGGCAAAGGCGCCTGACATCGCCCGCTTTTCATCGGCATCGGATCGCCAATTACGCCGACACCATGGTGAATTACTCAAATCGCCTGACGGCAAACTGGCAAGAGGGCGAAACACGTGACGTTCACCGGGACATGATGCGGCTGACGCTTGAGATTGTGGTGCGCTGCCTGTTCAGTGCCGACGTGTCGAATGATGTGGACCATGTAGGCGACATCCTGAAGCAACTGGTTAAGCCCTTCGCTTCGCAGGCAACCTTGAAATGGATTCTGAATAACCGGCTGCCGACTCCTGATCATCTGCGGTTTCATCGACTCGCGCGTCAGATCGATAGCCTCGTCTATCGGATTATCGCTGAACGGCGCACGCAGCCAGATGATGCCGGCGATCTACTGGCGATGCTGCTCAAAGCGCGCGACGAAGACGGCAGTCAAATGAACGATCAGCAGTTACGCGATGAAGTGATGACTCTATTTCTGGCCGGACATGAGACGACCGCGCTAACGCTCGCATGGGCATGGTATTTGATCGGCGGGAACGCGGAGGTGGAAAAGAGATTTCATCAGGAGTTGGATCAGGTGCTCGGCGATCGCAACGCGACGATGCCGGATCTGCCACAGCTCAAATTCACAGAACAGATCCTGAAGGAATCAATGAGACTCTACCCGCCGGCATTCGGGCTGGGCCGCGAAGCGATTAACGATTGCGAGATCGGTGGATTTCCGGTGCCCGCGGGAACGCAGGTGTTCATGTTTCAATGGGTGACGCAACGCGACGGCCGGTTTTTTACTGACCCGCTGGCCTTTAAGCCTGACCGGTGGACGGAGGATTTCGAAGCGCGACTCCCGAAATACGCCTACTTTCCTTTCGGCGGCGGCCCCCGGTCCTGCATCGGCGCATCATTCGCCATGATGGAAATGATTCTGGTGCTGGCCACCATCGGACAAAAGTTCAGGCTGGAACTCGTGCCCGATCATCCGGTTGAGACTTACCCGGCGATGTCTTTGAGACCCAGGGACGGGGTGAAGATCATTGTCAGAAGGCGATGAAGTCAGTACCGGGAGCGGTAGCGACCGGGCCAAACCATTGCCGATTGCCGATTTGTGATTGCCAATTGGTAAGGCGATGGCGAATGAGAC
>AP72_2010_repI_A001DRAFT_1000183_pt1 | contig 13688 bp, 7 predicted proteins | sample AmaPasrepliIA001_FD_9535 | JGI IMG/M metagenome (IMG submission 9535)
TGCCGCCTTAGGCCCACTGGCAGGTCCTTACGCCCAGACGCTGTTTGCCATCGGCCTGTTCGGCGCCTCGATGCTGGCCGCCGGGGTGTTGCCGCTGGCCACAGCTTATTCGATCAGCGAAGCCTTCGGGTTTGAAAAAGGCTTGTCGAGCAGTTTTCGCGAGGCGCCCATCTTTCTCGGCGTGTTCACCTTCCTGGTCGTACTTGGCGCCACGGTCGCAATGATGCCCGGTCTTTCATTGATCCGTATTCTGATCGTGACCCAGGTCATAAACGGCGTACTGCTGCCGGTGATCCTGGTGGTTGTAGTCAAACTGGTTAACGATCGCGAATTGATGGGGACGCATGTAAACGGGCCGCTCTACAACCTGGCCGCCTGGCTGACGACGATAATCGTCTCGCTGTTATCAGTGATGGTGATTCTATCTACTCTGTTCCCAAGTCTTTTTTCGACCGGCCACTGAAAGCTGTTTAGTACCCCGAGCGCCAGCGAGGGGATCCAACTGAAAAAACCCCTCGCTGGCGCTCGGGGTACTTAGACGGTTCGTGCGTCTCTCGCTTGAAAACTCGTGCAAGCTGTGCCGGCCACGAAGCCGGCGCCGGCGATTGTTCTCGCCAAATTCGCGTCATTGATGATAAAAATACGCTGAACGATCACGGATCGCCCCGGATTCATGGCCGCTACCAACTCGATCAAAAGAAACCGATTTCTCGTTTTCCTTTTCGCGACTGTTACCGCCGCTCTGGCCCTCTATCTTTTCTATATCTTTTTCGGCAGCCGGCTCGAAGGGCCACAAGGTAACGACAAGCTTAGAATTCCCGATCTGATTCTCTGGGGGCTGCTGGCCTATTTTGGCGTGCGCCTGGCGAACGCGGCGATCTTTGACTTTCTATTCCGGCTTCGTCGTGGTTACGAGGCACCGACTCTCTTACGGAATATCTTTACGCTGGTCGTCTTCACGGTCCTGTTCGCCTTTATCTTCAAGAACATCTACACGAACGCGAACCTCGGGGCGATCTTTACCACCTCAGCGATCTTCGGCGTCATTATCGGTCTCGCGCTGCAGGACACATTGGGAAATTTCTTTGCCGGAATTTCACTCCATGCCGACCGCCCATTCCAGGTCGGTGACGTCATCGTAGTCGGAAGTCACGTGGGCGTGGTTCAGGGCATTACCTGGCGCGCAATTAAATTGCGCACCTTTCAAAACCACATTGTGCTGGTCAGCAACAGTATCGCCGCCAAGGAGGCCATTGAGGTTAGCCCGCGCGACAATCTCAACGCGCGGCTGGTTTACTTCAGCACTATCTACACCGATTCACCGGCAAAAACCATTCACATTGTCCGCGAGGTTGTGCGCGATGCCGACAATGTCTCTGACAAAATCGCTCCGATCGTGCGGATTAGGGCGTTGGGCGACTCGTCTGTCGATTGGGAAATAAAGTACTGGCTCGACGATTACGCCAAATACAACGACACGGATGCGCTCGTGCGGCAGAGAGTGTGGTACGCGCTGCGCCGCAACGGGTTGACGTTTGCTAACCCGACTCGCACAGTCTATCTCGAGCGAAGTGTGCCGGCCCGGCCCGTCACCGCCGAGGATCAAATTGCCGACCGCCTGTCAGCAGTAGATGTCTTTTCTCCCCTCTCCGCAGACGAACTGCGCCAGCTGGCTAAAGCCACCGCCGGTCACGTATTCGCGCCGGGCGAAACCTTGATCCGCGCCGGAGATGAGGGTTCGTCAATGTTCGTAGTTCATAGCGGTCGCGTCGCCGTTCAGGTGGCGGACCGCGGCAGCCCGCGCACGGTCGCGGAGCTCACCGAAGGAAACTTCTTTGGCGAGATGGCTCTGTTTACCGGCGAGCCACGCACCGCCAACGTCGTCGCCCTGGAAGAGACCGAAGTCCTGGAGATCGGGCACGCCGCCATGAAACACCTCTTTCAGACCAACCCGGGTTTAGCGGAATCCATCAGCTGGACGATCACCGAGCGGCAGGCCGCCCTGGCAAAGGATTCAGCCACCGATCAGCCAAGCATACACGAGCACGGGGGCCTGCTCTCCTCAATCAAACGGTTCTTCGGTCTCCGCTAATTCCTCTCCTGCCTTACAGCTAAATTGCCACATTTTTCGAATAAAGTTTTGTTTTTACCCTGAACTTGACACGATCACACTCAGCATTTATTATGGCATTGTGCTCAGGCGAAAATTCAAGCGGCTTGGGCAAACTACACCGAATTTTTGGAGGAGTTGAAATATGAGTATTGTTCGTTATGATCCGTTCCGCGATTTGCGCACGCTTCAGGAAGAGGTTAATCGGCTATTTACGGGCAGCATGCCGCGGGCCTTCGACGATGAAGGGATCGCGCGTGGGGCATGGAGCCCGAGCGTCGATATCTTTGAAAACAAGGAGCAAATCGTGCTTGAGGCAGAACTGCCCGGCATGAAGCGTGAGGACTTTGACCTCTCGATTGAAAACAATGTCATCACGCTGCGCGGCCAGCGCCAGTTCGAGAAGAAAGACGAGTCGGATAACTACCATCGCGTCGAGCGGGCCTATGGCAGTTTCACGCGCTCGTTCACGCTGCCGAACACCGTCACGGCCGAAGGCGCAAACGCGGAGTACAAGAATGGCGTCCTGCGGGTAACGCTGCCGAAGCGCGAGGAGACCAAAGCTCGCCGGATCGAAATCAAAGGCGACGCCGCCGAAGCGCAAAAAACGATTGAGGCCAACGCTGAAAAAGCAGCGTCTGCCAAGCGCTAATTGATTGGGAAAAGTTCACCAGGGCGACGGCAGCTTTTGGCCAGTCGCCCTCTTTCTTTCTCATTTGCAGAAAAAGATTAGCGAGCAGAAAATATTCAGACCATATTCGGTAACTAAAATGAATCTACAACCATGCGTTTAGATAAATTCACATTACGCGGACAGGAAGCAATCCAGTCGGGGATTGAACTCGCGGAGCGCAATCAGCATCAGCAGGTCGAGCCGGAACATATTCTGTGCGCGATGCTCGATCAACCTGAGGGTATTGTGCGTCCATTGCTGGGCAAACTGGGCGCCAACATTCAGGTCATCAAAAATGATTGTGAAGCCGCCGTTGCCCGTATTCCTAAAGTACAGGGTGGTCAGCAGTATTTTAGTCCGCGGCTCTCGCAGGTTTTCACGGCCGCACAGAAACGCGCTGAGAAGATGCAGGACGAGTTCATCTCGACCGAACATCTCCTGCTCGCGATTGCAGAAGAAAAAGATGGCCCAGCCGGAAAGCTCCTGCGCCAGCATGGCGTAAATCCGGAAGATCTCTTAAAAGCCATCGAGCAGACACGTGGCGGTACTCGCATTACCGATCAAAACGCGGAAGCAAATTATCAGGCACTGTCGAAATATGCGCGCGACCTGACCGATGCCGCCCGCCAGGGGAAACTCGATCCGGTGATCGGTCGTGATGACGAGATCCGTCGCACGATTCAGGTGCTCTCGCGACGAACCAAGAACAATCCGGTGCTGATCGGCGAGCCGGGCGTTGGCAAAACGGCGATTGTTGAAGGTCTGGCGCAACGGATTGTTTCCGGCGATGTTCCTGAGACGCTGCGCAACAAGCGTTTGGTCGGTCTCGACCTGGGTTCGATGCTGGCCGGTGCGAAATACCGCGGTGAATTCGAAGACCGGCTCAAGGCGGTGCTTAAAGAGATCGAAAATGCGCAGGGACAGATAATTCTTTTCATTGATGAGTTGCACACGCTGGTCGGTGCCGGCGCGGCTGAAGGCGCGATCGATGCCTCGAACATGCTAAAGCCGGCGCTTGCGCGCGGTGAGCTGCGTTGTGTCGGCGCCACCACGCTGAACGAATACAAGAAACACATAGAAAAGGATGCAGCCCTCGAGCGCCGGTTTCAGCAGATATATGTGGGCGAACCCTCGGTGGAAGACACCATTGCGATCCTGCGCGGTCTCAAAGAGCGTTACGAGGTTCATCATGGTGTGCGTATTAAGGATTCGGCGATTGTGGCAGCCGCCACCCTCTCGAACCGGTACATCACTGATCGCTTCCTGCCGGACAAGGCTATCGACCTGATTGATGAAGCAGCTTCTCGTCTGCGGATCGAGATAGATTCCCTGCCGCAGGAAATCGACGAGATAGAACGAGAAACGATGCAACTCGAAATCGAGCGCCAGGCGTTGCAGCGTGAGGAAGACGAGCGCTCACAGACGCGGCTAAGAGAGATCGAGCAGCGGATTGCCGACCTGAAAGAGAAATCGGGCGGCATGAAGGCCAAGTGGCAATCTGAGAAAGAAATTATCGAACATATCCGCAGCGCCAAGGCCGAGCTCGAGCAACTGAAGCTGCAGCTGGACCAGGCGCGAAATGCCGGTGATCTTGGGCGCGCCTCGGAAATTCAATACGGGAAGATTCCCGAATTACAGGGCCGTCTCGAGGTTGAACAAGGAAAACTCGAAAAGATTCAGCAGGACGGCGTCACGCTAAAAGAGGAAGTCGACGAAGAAGACGTCGCTCAGGTCGTCGCCAAGTGGACCGGCGTCCCGGTCTCGAAGATGCTCGAAGGCGAGATGCAAAAACTCCTGACGATGGAAGAGCGGCTCCGCCAGCGCGTCATCGGTCAGGACGAAGCTTTGGAAGCAGTCGCCAATGCGGTGCGTCGCGCGCGGGCGGGCTTACAGGATCCTAATCGCCCAGTCGGTTCATTCATCTTTCTGGGTCCGACCGGGGTGGGAAAAACTGAGACGGCGCGGGCCCTGGCGGAATTCTTATTCGATGATGAGCGGGCGATGGTGCGTCTGGACATGTCTGAATACATGGAGAAGCATGCGGTAGCCCGCATGATTGGCGCGCCGCCGGGATACATAGGCTACGAGGAGGGGGGTCAACTCACCGAAGCCGTGCGGCGGCGGCCGTATTCCGTAATTCTTTTTGACGAGATCGAGAAGGCCCATCCCGATGTGTTCAATGTGCTGCTGCAAATTCTCGATGACGGGCGTTTGACTGATTCAAAAGGGCGCACGGTAGATTTTAAGAATACGGTTTTGATTATGACGTCGAATCTTGGCTCGCGGGAAATACAGGACGTAAGCGACGACGAAAAGCAGGTGCGCGAGGCGGTTACTCAGGTGCTGCATGACCATTTCAAGCCGGAATTCCTCAACCGAATCGACGATATCGTTATCTTTCACCGGCTGTCGCGTGAGCAGATTACGAAAATCATCGATGTGCAGCTCGAACGCCTGCGCGCCACGCTGCATGAGCGCAAAATTTCGCTGGTATTGGAAGAATCAGCCAGAGAATTGCTGGCGCGCGAGGGATACGATCCCAATTTTGGCGCGCGCCCGCTGAAGCGAGCCATTCAAACGCTGATTCAGAACCCGTTGGCAATGAAGCTGTTGAATGGTGAAGTCCTTCCCGGACAGACAGTTGTTGTCTCTGCGCGCAACGGGGTGATGGAGTTCGCTACGCGTCCGCGAGCCATCGCCGCCTGAGTCCGTGAAGATGCGCAATGGTTTGATGGCCAGAAATTTGCTGTAACGAGGGGTTGGCAGATTCTTGTTGCACTGAAACGCAACGATGAATATGCTCTGAACATCAAAGTGTTGCGACGCGTAACACTTTTGATAGAAGACTGACGCGGCGATTTGACAGATTTTCGTATTTCAAGCGATGGCAGACTTAGAAGCATATAAAGACAAGTTCAGTGAAAGTGGCCAACGTGTTTTCCAAAACGCGTTGAACGAGTCGCGACGCCGCGATCAAAACTACATCTCAGTAGAACATATCGTCAGCGCCCTCTCGAAAGAGGAACCTGATCTTTTCAACTCGACGATGCGGAGCCTGGCTCTGGATCCACTGGCGGTCGCGCACGCCATCGAAAGGCGTCTCGACGCTGCGCGTCAGCATGTTGGCAAGGGCGTTCGCATCGCGCCTGATACCACCGACCTTTTTAAGCGCGCCATGGAACGCGCTCGTTCGCGCGGTCGCAAAACCATTGAAGCCACCGATATGTTCGACGTGCTGTCGAAGTACGACAGTTTATTTGTGGACGTCCTGCGCAGTCTCGGGGCAAATCCTGAGGCAGTCGTCGAAAAGGTGAGTACGAATGTTGATGAGCGGGAGCAGAAAGAGGAACAGTATCGCAAGAAGTTTGAACTCCCTCCTTACCTGAAACATTTCGGTGTCTCGCTTAATCGACAGGCGCGGCTCGACAAGATCCCGCCCACGATCGGCCGCGAAAAAGAGATCCAGCAAATCATCGAGATACTCTGTCACCGCGAGCGTGCCAACTCGCCAATGCTCGTCGGTGAGCCGGGCGTCGGCAAGACCGCGGTGATTGAGGGCCTCGCCCGTCTGATCGAACTGGAGCCGCAGAAAGTCCCGGCGCGTTTGCGGAATTCGCATGTGGTCCAATTGCAAATGGGCGGCATTGTCGCCGGCACGATGCTGCGGGGCATGTTTGAGGAGCGCATCAAGGGAATAATCGACGAAGTCAAAGAACGCGACAATCTGATTTTGTTTATCGACGAAGCGCACACGATCATCGGCGCGGGAGCTGCGCTGGGCACCTCGTCCGATGCCGCTAACATGTTCAAATCGGCGCTGGCGAAGGGTGAGCTGCGGATTATCGGCGCCACCACGCTCAGTGAGTACAAGGAATATATCGGCGAAGATGAGGCGCTGGCGCGCCGCTTCCGGTTGGTAAAAGTCGAGGAGCCCTCCATCGGCGAGACGCGTGAGATTCTGCTGGGGCTGCGCCCGCGGCTCGAGCGCAATTATTCAGTGCAAATCTCTGATGAAGCCATCAATACCGCACTAGAGATGGCGCCCAAATACATTCGCAATCTGCACCTCCCGGACAAAGCAATTGGCTGGCTGGATACGGCGGCCGTGAAAGTCGAGATCAATGAACCGGCCGGCATGATCGTGAAACCGGAACACGTTATCGAAGTGATTTCACAGGAATCACGTATTCCCCGCGATATGATCTTTCGCGACACTTCCGATCGCTTCGCGCTTACCGAAGTGCAACTGTCGCAAAGGGTGATCGGGCAGAAGGAAGCCATCAAAGCTGTCGCCCAGCGACTGCGGCTCAACAAAGGCCCGCTGAAAGAGTCGCATTACAAGCCTGACGGCGTGCTGCTCTTCCTCGGGCCGACCGGTGTCGGTAAGACTGAACTGGCGAAAGCGGTCGCCGAATTCATGTTTGGCGACGAGCAGAAGATGGTGCGCATCGACATGTCGGAATATAGTGACGGCACTGTCGGGGTGGAAAAATTGATCGGTATGCCGCGGGGTATCGTCGGCTCGGAACGCGGCGGCATTCTGACCGAGCAGTTACGCGAGAACCCTTATACGGTGCTACTGCTGGATGAAGTTGAGAAAGCGTCACCGTATCTGATGAATCTGTTTCTGCAGGCATTCGACGAAGGTTGGTTGACCGATGGCCGCGGCCGGCGCGTTTATCTTTCGGACGCAATCGTGATCATGACGTCGAACCTGGGTTCGGACAATTTCAAGAAGTTCGAAAAGCCGCTCGGCTTTGGCACCAAGACGGCCAGTGATTTCCGCGCTATTAAAAACGAAGTGCTAAAAGCGGCCGAGCAACGTTTCTCGCCTGAGTTTCGCAACCGGATCGACGAGATTGTCGTCTTTTCACCTCTGACGATGGATGAAGTCAGACAAATCGCCCAACTCTATCTCGACAAGACCAACCGCCAGATGAAGCGGCAGGGTAAGTCGTTCGATATTACTGAGCGCGCGATCGACCTGGTTACCGAAAAAGGCTATAGCATGCAGTATGGTGCGCGATTTTTGAAGCGTTACATTGACGAGCATGTTAAGTTGCCAATCACCACAATGTGGAAGACGGCGTCGAAGTTCCTCGTAGATGTGGAGGACAATGAAATCGTCGCGCAGATTGTCGAGGACAACGGACAGATCGAAAATAACTAGTCCCAAGCTTTTACAAGAGCCTCTGAAATAACCGAGGCTCTTTCAGTTCTCACGTCACAACGCCCCATGAAATCGCTCTTGCCTGCCTCGAGACTCGCAATCGCATTTCTGCTGCTGACTTTTGCAACTGTTTCGCTCGCCCAAACCGACAAGCCGGCAGTTTCCAACGACGACAAAGCCCAGCAGCTCATTGAGCGGGCCCTCAAAACCGTCGGCGGCGATCGCTACCTTCAGGTGAAGACTGTAATCGGCCGTGGTTTGTTCACGAATTTCGCCGACGGCATCTCTCAAATACCATCGAAATTTGTCGATTACGTAGCCTATCCCGACAAGGAGCGGACGGAATTCAGCGGCGGCGGCGCGCGCACGGTGCAGACCAACGTTAAAGATGGTGGCTGGATTTATGATGGGGCCGCCCTCACGCTCAAGGATCAAACGCCGCAGCAGCTCGAGGAATTCAAGCTCTCAATGCGCGTGGGTATCGAGAATCTGCTCCACGGGTGGTGGCGGGGGCAGGGAGCGAAACTTAGTTACGCCGGCCGAAGGGAATCGGGTGTGATCGGACATCGCAATGAAGCGGTGCGCTTAACTTATGAAGACGGTTTTTGGGTTGAGTACGAGTTTTCAGCTGACGATGGAACGCCCGCAAAAGTTCTCTATGAGCGCAAGCAGCAGAATCGCGAAACCCAGGAAGTTGAATCGTTCAACGAAGAAGACCGGCTGCACAAGCTGATCACGGTTGACGGCGTCACGGTCCCCTTCATCATTGACCACTACCGTAACGGCATCCAGACCAGCCGCATCGCTTACGACACTGTCGAATACAACAAGCCCGTGCCGGACACACTCTTCGCCAAGCCGGCGAGCATTAAGGGGATTAAGTAATCGCTTGAATTAGTCAGGCTGACGCCGAGCGGGCGGATTTGGCAATCTGAGAGACGTTCTGCGGCTGGGTTGCTCTGGGACGAGCAGGGACTGGGATACCGGCCATATTCGCCAACAACTCTTCGTAACGGTCGACTACGTAATCCCAATCGTACGCCTGTTGGACGCGCGCCTGCGCACGATTACGATAAGCCTGGACCAGCGATCCGTCGCGCAGAACCTTCTGTAGTTTATCCGCAAGATCCGCTTCGTCGGCATAAGCGATACCCGCGTCGCCGATGGCTTCGATGTTTTCCGGGGCGGCGAGTGTCAGCACGCAATTACCAAAACCCATCGCCTCGAGCAGCGCCGGATGAGTGCCGCCGACTTCTGTAGCATGGACGTAGCAATACGCGTTTTGTTGCAGAGTGCGGTAGTCGCGTCCAAAAACAAATCCGGTGAATACTATCCGCTTGTCGCGTCGCGCCCGGGCTTTCAGGTCATTAATATATTCCCTTGCGTAGGGCGCGTCGCCGACAATCAGGAGTTTGTGACCGGTGCGGACGCGCTTGAAGGCTTCGACCACCAGGTGCGCGTTGTTTTCAGGCTCCAGCCGTGAAACATACAACACATAACGATTCGGCTCGACGCGCCAGCGCCGCACGGAAGGATCGATCCGGCGCTCGACCTCGGCGCCGTATGCAATCATCGTCGATTGGGCCCGGTGTCTTGCCAGATAGTACTCCTGGATCACGCGCGCATCGGTGACCGTCTCGGTCGGGAGAATTGTGGCCATTCGTTCAGCTATCAGGTAATACTTGCGGCCAATCCAATTCCACTTCTTGCGTTTGTGCTCGAGGCCGTCGACATTCAGCGCCACCGGCGTTCCGGTCATGCGCAGGATTGGTGCAAAAGGCGCGTTGGCAGCATTACAAATCAGGGCTGCGTCGTAGCGCCGCGGCACCGCATGTACCGCTGACAGAAATGTATGGATGACCGTGTCGAGGTATTTGTGACGAATGGTAGGGAGAACTTTGAGCCGGACACCCTGAAATTCAATTTGTCGCGGGCTGACGTAGTGGGCGCGGCAATACACGGTCACATCGTGCCCGCGCGCGACCAGCCGGGTCGAAAGATGTTCAGCGAAGGTTTCAAACCCGCCGTAGTTTGCGGGAATTCCGCGTGTACCAAGAATGGCAATGCGCATGCAGTCGACCCTGTTGACTCGTTAGCTTGCGCACCATCACATCATAAAGCGGCTCGCAAGTCGAGCAATTTTGTTGCCGGGCTACGCGAAAACTCTCGAGTAGCCCGGCATGGACCACTAATGCGTTGGTGCGACAGGGGCCGACTTCTCCGAACCAGCGCAGATCCGGCTATCCCTCCGGCATTTTAGCAGACAAACATACGGGATCTGTCGATTATCTGCGTGAGAATATCACGGTCCAAAGCGACCACGATACTCGGTCGAGGTAATGAACGCCTTGACCATCTCCGCTTTGACCGCGTCTCCACCAAACGAGTTCAGCTTGGCAAGCCAGAACTGGTAACCGTTGTCGTTTCCGTCAGGCGGGTCGGTCGGATTGCGCCTGAGGTAACCGTAGTACTCCATCAAGACAAAGGCCGGTTGAACCTCTGCCTGACGGAGTGAGTTCGAATCAGCGACGCTTTGCAAAGCTGCTGCCCGACCAGCCGTGCCACCTGCTCCAAACGCCGTGATCGCGTCACTTCTCTCCTGCGTCGTAGGCGTAACGCCCGCGGACAGGAAGAGTTGGTCAACGTAGTTAGGCCCGGTCAGCGAAGTCGGAAACAGCGTAATGAAAGCCGGACTCGTGACTATTTGGGTGACATATGCAAGCTTGTTAGCTGCCAGCACCGCCTGATATCCGGGCTGTAGAACGACTACGCCCTGCCCAACCTGTTGCGCATCGTGCATGTATGGTACGTATGCGAAGCGGGCCGCCGCATTGTTGGAGCGGTGCGCGAATGCCACCCGCTGGACACGCAGGACGTCAAAGCCTGTCTCCTGAAACTCAGTCGACAGGAAGAATGCAGCCGAAGCGTTAATCCGGGCGTTCGCGATGCAATTCGCATCGGCACCGCAGGAGGTTATGGTGCCGGTCCAGAACGCCTGGCCGCTCGCATCCGGTACACGATTCAAGAAGTCATGATAATGCTGACAGACGAACGTGCCTGCATCGTCAATGACATTCGATGTTGGCGGAACTGTGTCGTTATCCAGAATGGTCACAGTACCTATTGAGGGCCCGGACACGACACCGTTTTGTGGATTACTGAGCGTGATATTGACGGTCTGTGCTCCCTCCACAAAACTCTCCTCAGTAACAAGCACGGTGAAGGTCTTGCTCACCTCGCCGGAATTGAAGGTCAAAGTAGTTGAAGCGATCGTGTACTTGTTCTTCTGCGAGGCGGTGCCATCGCTGGTGGCGATGTCCACACTGGAGGTCCCGTTCGGGTTGTCACGCTGCACCGTAACGGTGGCGGCGCTGCAGCCTTCGGTCACGTTGAAGTTTGATGCGGTCAAATGCATCGCGTTGGTGCTGGCAACTGTCACCGTGAAGCTGCACGTAGCTGTATTGCCCACTGAGTCGGTTGCGGTGCAGACAACCGGCGTCGTTCCAACGTTGAAGCTGGAGCCCGAAGCAGGGCTGCATGACACTGTTGCGCCGGCGGATGCAGTCGGGGGAGGATAGTTCACCACCACCGAACTCGCACCCTGGGCATCGGCTGTGATGTTAGCCGGACAGGTAATTGAAGGTGGTACCGTAAACAGCACCAGATTACCCTGTTCGTTCCCGTTCGGTGAGGCTCCTCCAGGCGCGGTCACCGCATTACGGCTGGTGCCTGCTCCATTCTGCGCAAAAATGAGGAATTGCGTGCCCGGCGGAGCATTGTTGAAGTTAAACGTCGCGCTGATAGTGTTGCTGTTGAGCACATTGAAAGTTGGTCGCCTGAATTACGTTGGCCGGATTGTCTTTTTGCACCGCAAAGACTGCGTTGACGGTAAACGTCCGCGAAGCAAAAGGCGGAGTAGGCGGGATGGTCACCGGTTGAGGCGGTATATTTGTAGCCGCTGTGTACTGAAAGTCAAAACCCGTTATCGTCAAGGTTTGCGGCAGTGCGGGGTTACCAGAGGACGGTGACGAACCTACCACTACCGGCGCCCGGGCTCCAGTGTCAAATTGTCCTGCCGTAGTTCGGGTGAAACCACCAGCCGCCAGCGGATTGAAGATATTATTGTCTCCTTTCGTAAACGTAACCGTCGGAGTGAAGTTAGCCACCCCGCCTGGGGCTATAAACGGGAATGGCGAACCTGCCCCGGTGCCGCTGGCGTTCGGCAGCGGCGCAAATGTCACGGTCACCAGATTCCTGCTTACCGGCGTTACACTTCCGGCGGGAACGATCAAGTCTGGTACGCCGTCACCGTTTGTATCAAAAGCAACTGTTGCCGTGGTTGTTATTGTCATGCCCGGACGAGCGGCCACGCTCGCCGGACTGACTCCACCTTCGGGATTTGCCGTATCACCAGTGTTGGGTGTCTGGCAAATCGTCGAGGCGTCATTGGCAAAGAAACCAGTGCCCAAAAGATTAACGGTCACTGGCGCGTAAGCATTGATCAGACTATTAGCCGCTGTTGTCGGCGTGGTTACAAACGGATTGGGCAGAACCTGCACAATCTGAGGATTCGAAGGCGTCTGACAAGTAGTTCCGTTGAAACCGACCTTGTCCCGATTACTATCTGTCGGGTCTATCTGGTTGGCCGGTGTCGCGTTACCATTTCCCTCAAACCTCAGATCGAAGTCCGTTTGCGTAGGTGTAATCACTCCGGTCCCCGGGTCAACGCTGCCATGCTTTCCGTTGTGGAAGAACTCGTGCAACGCGGGCTCCGTGCCGGCGCCGATAAATGTGGGCCATCTGACCTCGGTGACACCTTGTATGTTTCCAAAGCCGGAATCCGCCGCCCTTGCCGCTGCGTCGAGATTGAGTTCGCAAAGACCGGTTGGATTAGCGGCGTTCTGCTTGCCGATGGAAAAGCCGGTTAGCACTGGGTTTGAGTCGGCCCCGAGCAGATCCATGTGGCCGTAATCAAATTTGAAGAAACCTGATCCGTCAGGTCGCGGATTTTCGGGAACAGGTATTACACCGGCGCCCGTGGTTACCGGGACCCAGCGACGATCCGTTGGTCCTTCCAGTAGATCGAAGGGGACCGCGTTGTTGCCAATCGGGTTGGCGGGATTGAGCGGTTGGGTCGCGTTTTCATCTACGCCGACACCGTCGTCATAAAGCGTGAATGAGAAGGTGTTGGTCTGACCGGCACCCAGAGGATTCGCACTCGCACAACTCTCACCTCCAAATTCCGGCACATTAATATAGCGGATCTTAAAGGCGTTAATGTTGGCAAATCCTATTGCCTGAACCGGAAACGTTCCCGGAGCACCAGCACGGGAATTTGGATCCAGATCGGTCCACGCGCCGGCAATCTTTGGCAATCCGCTGCGGAACTCGGTGGTGGTTGCAGTGTTGTCGTCGTCGAAGCCGCCGAACGTGATGTTTCCGTTTGAATTTAGGAAGAACCCGTTCCAAACTCCGCCGCCCGCACCGCATGTGCCCCCGCCTGAAAATACGTCTCCGCCCGGGTTGGAGAACAGAAATTCAAAACCACCGTTCAAAGCCGTGCCTGATGGGCCAAGAGGGGGGAGCCCTAGGGTATTGTTGCCGTTGTTGCCCCCGCCATCATTGTCGTCACCTTTGAACGGGAACGTTTGATCATCGCCGCCGGCCACTTGATGACCCGGATCAAAGGCGTCGAAGAGAATCGGCCCATCATGATCGTCGTCACCCTGAACGCT
>AP72_2010_repI_A001DRAFT_1000184_pt1 | contig 13635 bp, 13 predicted proteins | sample AmaPasrepliIA001_FD_9535 | JGI IMG/M metagenome (IMG submission 9535)
CTTCCGATAGCGAGCCCGAGCGATGCCAGAACCGGTACGAGCAGCTCCCAAATCCACGACGTGCCCCACTCGGAAACCCAAAGACTCCCAAGAAACAGGAAAGCTACAAATGCAGCAGGTCGAGTAAGCAGACCGATGACAAGCAGAACACCGAGAGAAATCTCGGTAAGACCTTGCATGGGTGCCGCCATTGAAGCATGGCTTGCCGCCAGGCCCATGATGTCTTTCCATACAGCGGGTGCGTGGTCGTGTTGAATGTAATAGTTAATAAGGCCCGCGTAGCCCGCTGGGCGGTACAAGCCTTTGCCAAGATTCTCAAAAAATACCGAGACAAACATCGCCCCCACCGTCACTCGCACGATCGCAAGACCGTTTGCTGCAGTGGGAGAGTGAGTTACGTTGCCTTTGTCTATTGTTGCGGAGATTGCGGTCGTTGTCATCCTGAACCTCGAATTATGAATGCTCTGTCAGATTAGGTGAGTTCACGTACTTCCGTGACCGGTATGGCATGGCCAAGACCATCAATTCCCTGTCCCGCGATAAGGTGGACGGGCAAAGCACCGCTGCGCCGCAGCGCATTGTAGGTCGTGACTCCCGCACACAGCCAAGGCGCCGCTCCGGTATTGCTCAGAGTATCGGGCATGGCCGCCAGTGCCTCGACTGGTCGGCAACATGTACTGCCGATATCCGCCATCGTAGCGGATTTGATACGAACCTGTCCTGCTGCGGCCTCAGGAATTTCGCGCTCAATGATCTGAAAAACTGCCTCCGTGCTTCGGGACCTGTGCAACTTTCATTGTCCCTAGTGCGACTGCTGTCGGTGCCATAAACTTCTCCTCCGGAATTGTAGTTCTCAAAAACTCCAGTTGACCGTCGTCTAGAAGCCTCGAGATGACTGCCTCTCACTGTGATTCAATGGTCCGTTGCCATGCCCGCATCACAGCAGAACGCCAGAGGAGAAACAATTAGACGATAGTATTGGCCGTCGTTTCGCCGCTATGCCCCAGTCATGAAGAACCCGTTGGAGACACTTGCCGCCAGATGCATCTGTTTGAGCCCGCGATATTCTTCCGAGTGATGCGATCGCCGTCGTTGATCCATGCTCGGAAATTCCAGCACGGCCAGTCGCACCGGCTGATAAGTGCCTTCTACCACCTCGAAGGGACCACCACGCACGAGATAGCGGCCTCCGAACGTTTCAACGACGGCAGCGACGCGGGACCTGTATTGCTTCATTTTTCGGGGATCTTTGATTTCCCGAATATCTACCAAGAAATATCCCGGCATCGATTCCTTCTCCGTGCTTTCTAGCCGTTCAGTTAAATAGATCAGAGGCGGACGGCATGGGGTAGTAGTTGATGGGCGAATCAGAACAGGAATGCGGGCAAACAAGTAGACGATGGTATTAGCCATTCCTCCGTATTAACTTTCCAATCATTTTTGGATTGTGAGCCGTAGGAATCGCCTTTTGGCGGTTGGCTCTGCAGCATCAGGTGTTTATCTCTGTATAATGGCGATCACCTTAGTGGGGAAAGACCAGCCGTGGCGCCCGTGCCAAACCTGTCTCACTTTGACGCTCGAACCCATGCGCAGGTGCGTTTCCTCGCCATACTGGTCCTCACATTCATGCTGCTGGTGGTGACCAGTTGCCACAAGCTGACGAACTCCAGTTCCGAAGCAAAGATTTCATTCACTCAAGTGCCGCAATGGGATCTCGGTGATCTGAATCAAACCGACGTGATTGAGGGCAAGGTTAGCGGCTCACAGCAGGGGCAGCAGATCGTCCTCTACTCGAAAACCGGAGACCTGTGGTGGCTGCAACCGCGTCTGAATTCGCCTACAACGCCAATTCTGCCCGACGGAGTCTGGCGGAACGAAATACACCTCGGAACCGATTACGCCGCCTTACTTGTAAATTCGACCCACCACCCGATCCCTGTACTGGCCGAATTACCCAAACCTGGACATGGGATCGACGCCATCGCCGCGAGCCGCGGCCAGGAAAAATCATCTTCATTTTTTGTAAATTTCAGCGGATTTCAGTGGCGAGTCCGTAAGGTACCCAGCGATCGAGGCGGAGCGGTCAATCCTTATGATCCAAGAAATGTCTACGTCGATGAGAGGGGTGCGCTTCACCTTCAGATTGTGAGCCGAAACAGCCAATGGACTTGCTCGGAGGTGAGTCTGACACGCAGCTTGGGCTACGGAACGTATTCGTTCAATGTGGAGGACACCTCGCATCTAGAACCTGCGGTTATGTTCGGTATGTTCACGTGGGATTTTTCGACTGATCAAGAAAATCACCGGGAATTCGACATCAACATCAGTCGTTGGGGTGACAGGGTAAACCAGAACGCGGAGTTTGTGGTCCAGCCGGCGTCTGAAGCAATCAACATGTCACGTTTCGAGGCGCCGGCGGGGCGGCTAAAGCACACGATTGTCTGGGAGGCCGGTCGCGTTACGATGATGACATTTCGAGTCTTAGCGGACGGACGCAGCAGCCTCGTTTCCAAACGTGTCTTCACCGCGCAGGTTCCCACAGCGGGGTCTGAGTCTGTCCGCATGACTTTTTTTGTCTATTCAGATCCGAATCGCAAATTGTCGACTATTCACAACCGCTCGGAAGTTGTGGTGGATCGCTTTGAGTTCTTGCCATGATTCACCATCTTGCTTTCATGAAAGGGTTTCTTTACTTCGGCCTGTTCGTTCTCCTCGCCAGCGGAGCTCTGCGCGCCGACCGGAGCTCTGTCACCCTCAGCCGAAGTCACGACATCTGGGATCGCACGTCGGCTTTTCCTGGCGGCTATGTCTACTCGATCACGCAGACCGCAGACGGCTATCTCTGGCTTGCCACCAGCAAAGGGCTCGTCAGGTACGACGGATTGAACTTTGTGTTCACTCCAGCGGGCGATTCCAGCAGAACAGCGAATGCCCCTGTGACGGGGATGGTCACTGACTCTGATGGCCAAATCTGGGCGACCGACGACCATACTCATCTATTTCGATACGAACGTGGGATGCTGCGGGGTCCACTTCCCGATAATAGTAAGCACCGATATCTTCCCAGTTCACTGAACAAAACCTCTGATGGTTGGATGTTGTTTGCCTCGGAATTGCAAGGCTTGCTCGAGTACGCGCACGGAGAGCGTCGCATTCTCTTGGAACCCAGGATGCTCCCTATTTCTCCGACCGCCGTGGCGCAGACCGCGGACGGTACATTCTGGATCGGCACTCGCGAGAAGGGCTTGTTCCGTTTCACTCCGGGCGATGACGCTCAACTCCAGAAGGTGCCTGACTTCCCTCACGTCAGAATCATTAGCCTTCTTTCAACTGGGGATGCAACGCTGTTCATTGGCACAAACGACGGCTTATTCGTGCTGCGAAATGACAAGTTGCACCGAGAAGTTTACCCCGAACTTTACCACCAAGAGATTCTGGCGATAGCCTCAGGCCAACGAGATGAAATATGGATTGGTACCGCAGGGCATGTATTTCGGGTGGAGGCCAAAGACGTTGACGCGGAGGGCAGTTCGGGTCCTTTGGAACAATTGCAGGTGAAGGGTGCCGTGACCGCATTGTTTGAAGATCGGGATGGCAGTCTCTGGATTGGCGAACCGGACACGATCGAGCGGTACCGAGAGAACTCGTTTGTGAGCTATCTCAGTTCGGCAGGTTTACCTTGCATCAATTGCGGGGCGATCTACGTCGATCCTCAACAAAGGCTGTGGTTTGCTCCTTGGGATGGAGGATTGTTTCGCATCTCGAATGGGCTGGTTCAGTCGATTGAACAGGAAGGGCTGAAAAATGACACCATCTACTCGATGGCCGGAGCGGGAAACGAACTGTGGGTTGCGAGGCGAGACGGTGGGCTCACTCTACTCCGCATGAATGGTGATGCCCTGATAGCATCGACGTACTCCAGACAAAGCGGGCTGGCACAGAATGCAGTCTACTCTCTGTATCGGGAGCCCAACGGCACTGTCTGGGCCGGGGCATTTAATGCAGGGCTCAGTCGTTTGAGCAGTGGCAGCTGGCAGACGTTCACAATGAAAGATGGGCTACCCTCAAACACTATTACGGCGATTACGGGAAATGGAACTGGAGAGATTTTCGTCGGTACGCCAAACGGCCTTGCGGAATTCAGGAACAATCGATGGATTAGCTATAAAACTCATGACGGCTTGCCACCAGGCGCGATTGAGAATCTTATTTTCGACGACACCAATACGCTCTGGATTGGTTCATCCAAAGGAATTGCCTTTTTCCAATCTGGAGCAGTGCATGTGCCATTGGGCGCGCCGAACGCGCTTTACGGAGATATTCTTGGGATGACCGAGCACGAGGGATGGCTTTGGATCACCACGCCGGATCATGTCATCAGAGTGAAACGTAGCGCCTTGCTGAAACAAGAGTTCGGCGCAGGTGATTACCGCGAGTTCGGAGTCACAGACGGTTTGGCAAGTACAGAAGGGGTTAAGCGTCCCGGTTCGATCGTGCAAGATCGCGGAGACATTTGGTTCTCTCTGAATCAGGGCATTTCGGTTCTGCCTCACTCAGCGTTAAACGGTCCAGCGTTTCCGGTCATAAGTCGTATCGATGGAATATTGGTAGACGGAAAATCCGTCGCTACAGCTGATCATGTCAGAATACCTTCCGGACGCCACCGCCTAACGTTTCAATTCGCCGGCGTGAACGTGTCTAATCGTGAAGGCATTAAATATCGCTACCGATTGAATGACGTCGATGCCGGGTGGAGTGAACCCACTCCCCTTCGCGAAATTGACTTCACTAACCTGTCGCCTGGACAGTACCAATTTCAGGTTGCTGCAAGTAATCCCGACGGAGTTTGGAGCCCTCAGGAGGCGGCGATTGCCTTTGAGGTCGAGCCTTCCACACTTCAAACACGTTGGGTCCAGCTTGCAATCGTAGGATTCCTCGCCATAGTGGCGCTAGGTATATACCAATTGCGTGTTCAACAGTTACATCGACAATTCAACATCGGATTCGATGCCCGTGTAAACGAGCGAACTCGCATTGCGCGAGACTTGCACGATACGTTGTTGCAAAGTCTGCACGGCCTGATGTTCCAATTCCAGGCAGTTCGCAACCTGTTGCCCGGAAGAACCGATGAAGCGATGAAGTCTCTGGATGATGCCATCCATGAGACCGAGAAAGCGCTGGCTGAGAGTCGAGATGCGATACAAGGCTTACGCTCGGAGCCCCTGGCGAGAGGTGACCTTGCGGAGATACTAATGTCTGCCAGTCAAGAGTTGGCTCATTCCGGCAGTGCGATTCAGAAACCGCCGGCTTTCGATTTGGTTCAAGAAGGAGAACGACACATCTTATCCCCGGCTTCGAAGAGCGAGGTGTGTCGCATCGCACTCGAGATTTTGAGAAACGCGTACCGGCACGCTCAAGCGAACCGCATCGAGACCGAGGTTAGATACGGCGATCACGCACTCCGCATTCGCATCCGCGACGATGGAAAAGGTATCGACCCGAACGTTCTGAAGGCGGGCGGAGTTGAGGGACACTGGGGACTGCGAGGTATTCGGGAACGGGCAACCCGGATCGGAGCGCAACTGGACTTTTGGAGCGAGACCGGGGCCGGTACAGAGGTTCAGCTGACGGTCCCGGCTCCTGTTGCGTACGAAACCGCGCGCGACCGTCAGGGCAACATTGCTTAGTAAAGTAGAAAATCGTGAATAGCACTCATAATCTAATTCGAATTCTGACCGTCGATGACCATCCTTTGTTGCGGAAGGGTATCGCGGCCTTGGTAAACCCTGAGCCGGACCTGAAACTGGTCGCGGAGGCATCGAATGGCAAAGAAGCTATCGAAGCATTTCGGTCTCATCAGCCGGACGTGACTTTAATGGACCTTCAGATGCCGGAAGTGGACGGTCTCGAGGCAATTGTCGCCATACGGAGGGAACATCCGGAAGCTCGAATCATCGTTCTGACCACATATACCGGCGATATGCAGGTACTACGGGCGCTCAAAGCAGGAGCTCGAGCCTACATACTCAAAGGGCAGGTTCATAAGGAACTCCTGGATACGATACGTGCGGTGCATGCGGGAAAGAAACGAATTCCGCCGGAGATTGCGGCTCAGCTGGCGGATCACGCCACCGATGACCAGTTGACGGAACGCGAAATCGACGTAGTTAAGTTAATTGCTGCCGGTAACGGTAATAAGCAGATCGCCGATCAGCTCTCGATTGGTGAAGCGACGGTTAAAAGCCACGTCACAAATATTTTGTCAAAGCTTGGCGCCAATGACCGCGCCCATGCCGTCACGATTGCTCTAAAACGGGGCATCATCGAATTGGATCTCCCCCAAAAGTAGGGTCGGCGCCTCCCGCCTTTAGGCGTTTCGATTTCGTGGCAATTTCCCTACCCTTTGATGGGAGGTTTCTCTGCAACGACTGTTTTCGACCTTCGCCAGCGGCTGGCCCGGCATAGGACTGCTGCTTCAAAGAGTTCTCGCCGCCCTCCTGCTCGTTCGATTTGGGATCATCGATCTCACGGGAACATCCTTCTCTCCGTTGATGATTCCGCAGATCATTGGTGCATGTTTGGCGATACTTCTCCTCGTCGGCCTTTGGACCCCAGTTGTTGGATCGTTGATCGCAGTCATTGAGCTCTGGGTCGCTCTCACCCACGGCAGTGATCCTTGGATTCCGATAATCCTGGCAACATTCGGCGGTACCGCTGCCATGATCGGTCCCGGTGCGTGGTCCATTGATGCACGGCTCTTTGGCCGGAAGCACATCGAAACGTAATCCAACCAACATTCGCCGAACCCATCGAAAGTCGTAGGTTCATTCCTGACCACGGATTGAGCAATTGACCGGACCATTTGGGGTTGTGAACTCTACCACGCTTATTTCAAACTCACCCTACAACAATCATAAGGAGTGGGCTTATGAATTTAACGCATGCATTTAATCAGCAGCTGGGGTTCCCCCCGATTCCTGACGTTACACCGATCGTCTTTGTCATCGACGATGATATCTTCATTCGAAAATCACTGGAACGATTGATTCATAGCGAAGGCTTGCAGTCGCAGACATTCGCATCTGTCCGCAAATTTTTGGCCCGGCCGCGGCCTGTCGTACCGAGCTGTCTGATCCTGGCGCTGTCCCTTCCCGACGTGAACGCTCTCGAACTGCAAAAACAGATCGCGCAAGAGAGACCAGAAATGCCGATTATCGCTACTTCCAGCTATGAAGACATCCCGACAGCGGTTCAAGCCATGAAGTCAGGAGCGATCAATTTTTTCGTGAAGCCGTTCACTAATGAAGTCGTACTGGGAGCAATCCGAGAAAGTTTGGAACGAAGCCGCGTGGCTCTGGATCGTGAAATCGAGAAGCGTGATCTTCGGAACCGCCACGCTTCACTGACACCGCGAGAACAGCAAGTCCTACGATTGGTCGTCTCCGGGTTGTTGAATAAGCAGGTTGGCGGAGAGCTGGGTATCAGCGAGATCACGGTGAAAGCACACCGGGGACAGGTCATGCAGAAGATGAGGGCAAATTCTCTCGCCGAATTAGTAAAAATGGCCGGAAAGCTCTGGCCTTCCCGTGAGGGAATTCACTTGGCATGAGAGACGATTACTCCTCTTTGCAAAATAATCACCGTCTGCAAGACTTTGCTCATGGATGCTGACGTCTGTAGCTTTCCAACGCAGTCATTGACCTTCGCCCACGTTGGGAGACCAGGTTGCCGCCATCTAACGCCCAGTTGGTCACGACCTCGTCTAAATGGCGTCGCACCCCCGTTTGCCACATGCTCATGGCTCGTCAGTGGCTAAGGGCCGATGCAATTTCTGAGGGGCACCATTTTGCATTCAGTGATCTGGGTTGGCTAGCTAATTGCACCGCTGTTTTGCATTAACGTCCGAAGAATAAGGATTACAAGGAAATTGAGAAGTAAACACCTCAGCCTCGGATCATCATAGTTGGCGGTGGCTTTGCTGGGCTTTGACCAGTATGTGCGAAGCGCCAGCCATTACCGCCGCAGTTTCGAGCTTTCGGCAAGTTCTCCTGTGTTCGCCCTATAAGTTTCCGACACCTTGTGCTGGACTTCCCGCCGCTGTTTGAGCAAATTGAGGGCGTCCCAGTCCTTCGATGATGCCCTCTACTAATGACTCATCCGTTCTTTCATCGATCTGTATTGACTCACGGGCGACAGAGACCGCCAGACCTGCGGCAAATGCCTTTAGCTCATGACGAACACGCTGCTCAACTCTCTCGATTTCGAATTGCGAATATTCCACGATGCGGTGAATTGCTTCAGCCGTTTCTAAACTCCAAAGCTGTTCTTCCTGGTTCAATGCCGAATTCGCGAAGGCTTGCATCTCTGCGATATCGGAATCGAGCTTCGCCCATCTCTTTTCTACTTCCGCCAGCCCTTTCGCGGCGTCGTCGGCGAGTCGCCGCGCCTCATCTATCTCCCGCCGAATCGATCTCGAGCGTGTTTGCAGTGCCTCTTTCAAGAATGGCGCACCCTTCCATAGGATCAACGCCATCATTAGTAGGAAATTGCAATCCACGCACAAATGGTAGGTCGTTTTGAGGGAGAGTCCGGCCGACTGTGCTAATTGACGCACGGGAGACGAGAATTTCAGATCGGTATACTCATCTTGAGATGAATCTTTCGACGAACTTTGTGACATCTGCGTATCATCAGGCTGCTGTAGGTTAGAAGCTCGCGCGTCTATTGTTCTCTGTGCACTCCCTGAAATGGAAATTCCATTAAACATCAAGAGCATGAGAACTAGGTGAAGTTTGGCCCGAGCTCGAACGAACAAAACCGAGATCCGCGCTTTGCGCTCCCAAGCATTTCGCGAATTTCCTATCATTGATCCTCGCGCACGATCCCCAAAATACATACGAAGAGCAACTGCAGGGCCGAACGGCGCGATATGCAAGGGTAGCTTTGCGGGTATTGCGATAACCGTTGGGATAGGAACGTCTAACTTAAACTATGCTTCGCCCTGTTGACTCCTGCTGACCGTTCGTCATTTGCTAAGCATCCGGCGTAAATCTTGCGCTCCGATTTCTTCTCCTTTCAAGAACTTTCGAGATGGCAAGCCGGTTGCATTCGTTCGATCCGTCAGTATTCGGCGAAACGGATTAGAGGAAATCGAGGAGTAAATGGCCCATCCACGAATTGTTATAGTAGGTGGCGGCTTTGGCGGCCTGGCCGCCGCTAAGGCTCTCAAGCATGCGCCAGCGGAAATCATCCTGATCGATCGCACGAATCACCACTTGTTTCAGCCTCTGCTGTACCAGGTGGCGACGTCGATTCTGTCCCCCAATCAGATTGGCTTTCCGATACGGGGTATTCTCCGAAGCCAGAAGAATGCCACCGTCATCCTTGGCGAGGTCACAGGAGTGGACAAGGAGAACAAACGTGTCTTCGTGAGTGACGCAGATAGGCTCAACATACCGCTGACCTACGATTACCTGATCCTGGCCACCGGAGCTAGTCACAGCTACTTCGGTCGGAACGAATTTGAAAAGTTCGCGCCGGGATTGAAGAGTCTTGCGGATGCCGTCGCAACACGCAATAAGGTCCTGCAGGCTTTCGAGCTCGCAGAAGCGGAAGAAGACCCGAGTCGGCATCGCGACCTTTTGACGTTTGTTCTAGTAGGCGCAGGCCCCACCGGCGTCGAGATGGCGGGAGCCTTGGCGGTGCTAGTCAAAACAAGCCTGAAGTCAAACTTCCGTCGAATTGATCCCGCCTCGGCTCGAATTGTGCTCGTCGATATGTCGCCACGAGTTCTCGGGGCCTTCTCAGAGCATCTCTCTCATGCGGCGAGGAAACGACTCGAGCATCTGGGCGTCGAGGTCCGCTTGGGGCATGCCGTGGATCAGATCGACGCAAACGGCGTGGTGGTCGGTGGTGAGCGCATTGCAAGCAGGACCGTGATCTGGACGGCCGGCGTCGCGCCTTCTCCTGCGGGCAAGTGGCTGAAGGTGGAGACAGACCGCGCCGGCAGGGTGAGGATTCAAAAAGATCTGACTGTGCCGGGACATCCAGAGATTTTTGTGGTCGGAGATACGGCAGCACTTGAACAAGACGGCAAGCCTCTTCCCGGAGTGGCGCAAGTGGCCATGCAGCAAGGGCATTATGCCGGAAAACTTATTTACAGCCGGCTAAGTGGGAGCAAGCGGCCGGCTCCGTTTCGCTATTTCGACAAGGGCACAATGGCCGTTGTGGGCAAAGGTTTTGCAGTACTCCAAAGCTGGAAGTTCCAAATGAGCGGATTGACGGCGTGGTTGATTTGGGCCTTCATTCACCTTCAGTTCCTGGCCACATCCAGCCTCCGGCTGAGCGTATTTCTGCAGTGGATTTGGACATTCCTGACTGGGCAAAGGGGTTCGCGGCTCATCGTGAACCATCACGCTTCCCGGCCGGTGAGTACGCCGGTTGGGGAAGCGGCGAGGGGTGCAGCCTGAGACAAACAGAGGTAAACGTATGCGGGAGCGCGTGCAGTGAGCCCCGGGGCTCTTCTATCTTGTGAAATCAGGCTTTGATGGCGAGCACACCGAATAAAACCACCGGCTGATATAGATACCGGCATGCGCTTCCCCGCAAAAGTGGCGGGTCTCCGGTGCGCTTGCCGCCGTGATGTTCCATTTCAGTAGATTAAGTTCTGTATCGCTGCATCGGATGACGAACCAATGGCTCGGGCTGCTGGTGACCTGGGCACAGATTTCGCATCGAAACTGCTAAAGAGAGCTCATAAGCCAACGCGTTCTCCTTCCCTCTCGCCTCTCATGTCGCACTGGCGGCTAATTCACGCACCGAAGGCTCTCTTCGATCCCAATGCAGTGAATCCACTGTGGGCAATTAAAGGTCTTCTTCGACGTACTAGGAGCGGCTGCAGATGGCGACTTAGCCTCGAGCGCGCCCGATGCAACCTGGCCTTCACGGTTCCCACAGGTACGCCCAAAATTCGCGCAGCCTCCTTCGCCGTCAACTCCTGAATATGAAACATGTGGAGAACTTCGGCGTAGATAGGCCCCAATCTATCAAGNGCCTTAGCAAGAAGGATGCGAGCCTCTTTGACTGAGCACTCCTGCTCTGGGTTCGGTCGCGTCTCCACCACGTGAAATCTGGAGGCGGTATCACGCTCAACCATCTCGTCGAGGGATGTCTCTGTCCGTCGTCGACTCAAACGCAATTTCATGAACGCCGCATTCAGCGCGATGCGAGTGAGCCACGAGGAAAACCGTGAACGTCCTTGAAAGTCATCTAAATGCCGGAGCGCATCAAGAAAGGCAGTTTGAACGGCATCTTCCGCATCCTCCTGATTGCGCAGAATTCGTTGAGTGAGCCGAAGGATGCCATCCCTATGAGGCATCACAAGGTTCGCAAATGCCGCCGTATCACCAGCGCGGGCGCACGCCAGCAGGCTCCTTTCTTCTATTGTCACCAGGGAGGATCGCATCTGTCCTTGTCCGGGCGCTGGAATCGCTCGCTCTACCACCTCAACACTTGCTTCAGGCTTATAAATCTGGGCCGCCTTCCTTGTTCCTGGCGCGACAGCAGTCGTGGCCATAGATCCTCCGATAATTTGTGCGCACAATCGCTCTTGTGCCATGAGCAGCATCAGACCAGAAGCCTAGAGCCGACACAATTAGACGAAGGTATGGACAGTACCTTTGTAGGGGTCCGCATCTCAATTTCATGCGTGCCGACTCATGTCATTTTGACCGTCTCCTTCGTGCGGGGTCTCAGTTGTGAGTCCGCGTAAACATTCGTCATCGGCACAACGGATTCCAAACAAATGCGTCAGCCCAGATGCGAAACTTCTTGCGCTTTGACCGAAAGTCTCAAAGCAACCCTTTGCCAAATCGCAAACAGGGCAAGGCCGATTGCAATGCCGATCGACACCTCGACAAATCGGTGAAGCGCCACTGACCGCGCACTCGTAGATCGAGGAACGAGCATCACGATGACGAGAGTAATGCTCGCGTATCGAAACGAACTTCTCTCCACACGAAATAGAACGCAAACAAGTCCGACAAAGACAACCGCAGCGGCGAACGCCCATACACTCCCGGGGGCGACAGCATCGGTTATCGCCCCAACCGCAGCTCCGGCTGCTGTTCCGGCGATGTATTGAGCCGCCACAGGCAGGGCGGCGCTGAATGTGAGCTGCATGACGATCAGGGTAGACATTGGTGCCCAATATGCTTCGGGTAAGTGGAGTAGAGTGGCAATCAGATAAGACGCCAACGCAGCCATCGCAACAAAACACACATGTGCTATCGAGGGTGGATTTTCCCTCGCAATGATCCAGCGAAGCTGCTCTTTGATGCGGCGATCGCTGAACATGGGTCTCGAGGATCCTACTTTCTGAGAACGATCATCAGCGTGAATAGCGATGGGAGGTAAACGATTGAAGCTGTGAGAAGCTGCCGCGCCGAAGAGTTGGACTTTTGAAGGACAAGCTGCGCTCCGTAGTACAAGAAGCCAGCCCACAGAAGCACGGCGCCAACGTAGTACAGAACGCTCACCTTGCTGGTCAATGCCGGCAAGAAACTGACTGGCGCCAAGAGCAGGAGCGGCATCAGGGTTTGCCAATTCACAAAGAGAGCCTTGGCGCGCTCATTGCCCGGCAGCACAAAGTAACCAGCACGACCGTAATCCTCTCGGTACATCCAAGCGATCGCCATAAAGTGCGGGAACTGCCAAAGGAACAACACGGAGTAGAGTATCCACGCCCCGAAGCTGAGCCGGTTGGCTGCCCCTGCCCATCCAATAAGCGGGGGCATCGCACCTGGCAATGCTCCGATCAAAGTGCACAACGACGACTTCCTTTTGAGTGGAGTGTAAAGGAACAAATAAGACAACAACGTGCCCAGCGCCAGCAGGCTCGCGAGTAGGTTGACTGTCGCGGCAAGATAGACAGTTCCTAGAACTGCTAACACGATGCCGAACCCCAAGACCGCCTCAGGATTGAGCCGGCCAGCCGCCAGCGGTCGCCGAGATGTCCGGCGCATTTGCGCGTCGAAGCGGCGCTCGATGTACTGATTCAGCGCTCCTGTCCCGCTGGCCACCAGTAACGTCCCTAGCACTATGTTGATGGATCGCAGCAAGGGAAAATCGTGCCACGTCGAGGCGCTGCCCAGGTAGAAGCCGGCAAACGTTGTGACCACGATCAAAAAGTTAACTTCCGGCTTGGTAAGTGCGAAGTAGTCGAACCATACCTTTGAATCGAAAAGCAGGTTGCGCTTCCCGACTGGCAGGTCGAATGCCGCGAGAATGGGTTCACTCGCCATGACTAGACGGCCTCCAAGCTTTGCGGCACTCTGTAGGCAATTTGCGTCGCCGGCAATTTTGGCTCGACAAAACCAAGCTGCGAAAGAGCGCGGGGCGACAGAAAACGCATAGTTAAGATCGCCCCGGCTATTAGGTAAACGATTGTGACGCATGTCCACATCAGTGCAGCCGCGCACTGCTGATCTGCCAGAGGAGAAAACCCTAGCAAATGTGACGACGAGAAGTACATCGAGTAAGCCACACGATCAGAAAAAACAAGAACTCCCGAGAGGATGTCGCAGGGCAATGTGGCAAAAAAGAGGTACAAGATCATCGAGAGATCCTGCCGAGCCG
>AP72_2010_repI_A001DRAFT_1000186_pt1 | contig 13617 bp, 14 predicted proteins | sample AmaPasrepliIA001_FD_9535 | JGI IMG/M metagenome (IMG submission 9535)
CTTTTCAAACATTAGGTAATTACTATGCGCACTCGTCCTTTCGTTTACTTCGCCATCACGTTGCTTGTTGTCCTTCCGTTGCGTGCACAAGTTCGCGACCGTGATCCTCTCACCGAGAAAGAGGTTGATCAACTGCGGGAAACGGCCATCGAACCGGAAAAACGCCTCAAGTTGATGGTGGACTTCACGAAAGCACGTATGGTCGCCATCGACCAAGTACGCTCCGATCCCAAAATGGCGAAGGATCGCGGTCAAAAAATTCACGATCTGCTGGAGGACATTGCAAGTCTCGTAGATGAGGTTGACGACAACGTAGAAAATTACAACGAACGCAGCGCCGATCTGCGCAAGCCTCTTAAGCAGGTTGTTGAGATGGACAGCGAATTCCAAGGCAAGCTTCGCGAGTTGAAGGCTGCTTCCGAAGATCCCAAAAACGTAGACGCAGCGGCGGATTACAAGTTCGCTCTAGAAGATGCCATTGACTCTGTAAACCGCAGTGCCGATGCCACGCGCAAGCTACTGGAAGAACAAAACGTGAAGTTTGCGAAGAAAAAGAAGTCCTAGACTAACGCCAGCGGCATCACATCTTTGGATCGCGTCACTTGCGTTTGCACTCCCGTGCTAAATTTTCTTTAAGTGATTCCAAAGCTCCAGGAGATTTTTGCCGAGGCTTATCGCGAGCTGCGTCCGCGCTCTCCGTTTCCCGAATTTCAAGTTCAGTTCTTCCCTTTTTCGAACATCAACAACACGATTCGGCTGCGTCAGGGAAAAGTGTTGGTTCGAATTTCTGATTTGCTTGCAGGGGCTCCAAAAGACGTCCTGCATGCCATCGCCCACATTCTCCTCGCCAAGCTCTACCACAAACAAATTCAGGCTCTTCATGCAACAAGGTACAGGAGATATCTGGGTCGCCGAGATGTTTCCGGGAAGGCCCACTTATTGCGACAGCAACGCGGCAGAAAGATTCTGCTTTCCGCGCGTGGCAGACACTACGATCTGGAGAAAATATTCGAGGACTTAAATCAACGGTTCTTTCACGGACTCTTGGCGCGACCGCTGATGACCTGGAGTCGTCATGCTTCGCGCCAAAGCCTCGGCCACTACGATCCCGCACACAACACTATTGTCATTAGCCGGGTGTTCGATCGTCCCAGCATTCCGAGGTATGCCGTCGAATATCTTGTCTATCACGAGATGCTTCATCTCAAGCATCCAGTAAAGTTGAACGGCAGCCGCCGCTGCGTGCATCCCAAGGCTTTCCAGGAGGAAGAAAAGCTCTTCCCGGAACTCGAAAAAGCAAAACAACTGCTGAAGCATCTGTAGCTCCTGGCAAAGCTCCAGCTTTTTAGAGCCGAGCTAATGATGCTTGTATACTGAATCCCTTCAGCTGAAGAGTTTCCTTAAAGAGGTACTTGAAATGTCCTCCCCGGCTCTTGAATATGCTCGCCACAACCAGCCTCGGTTTCTCGCTGAGCTGAAAGACCTTCTTCGCATTCCGAGCGTCAGCACTCTTCCCCAACATAAGAGCGACATCGAACGCGCCGCACACTTTCTTGCTGAGCAAATGCGCATTATAGGCATGGAGCATGTTGAGGTGATCAAGACAGCAGGACATCCTCTCGTCTATGCCGATTGGCTACACGCAACGGGCAAACCCGCCGCACTCTGCTACGGACACTATGACGTCCAACCTCCAGATCCACTAAATGAATGGACGACGCCGCCCTTTGAACCTACTGAGCGCAATCAGAACCTTTATGCCCGCGGTGCAGTCGATGACAAGGGTCAGATGTTCATGCATTTGAAGGCTCTCGAATCGCTGATGAAGAGTGGTGCGGGAAAGCTTCCGATCAATGTCCGACTGCTACTTGAAGGGGAAGAGGAAGTTGGTGGCGAGGCAATAGCAAAGTACATAAAGGATAATCCGCAAAAGCTTAAAGCTGATTTTGCACTAGTTTCGGATACCGAGATGTATGCCCCGGAGTTGCCCACTCTTTGCGTCGGACTGCGCGGCTTGGTCTACACCGAAGTTGAAGCTCGCGGCGCGAAAGTTGATCTACATTCTGGAATGTATGGCGGAGCTGCTCCAAATCCCTTTATCGCTCTCGCGCAAATCATCGCCAAGCTGAAGGACGAGAACGGCCGCATTCTCATTCCGGGATTCTACGATCGCATTACGCAACCTTCCCCAGACGAATTGCGCAGTTGGAAATCGCTTCCCTTCGACGAGAAGGAATATCTGGAACACGAAGTCGGGAGCACCGAACTCACAGGCGAGGCCGGCTATTCGGTCACCGAACGGACGTGGGCACGGCCCACGCTCGACGTTCACGGCATGCCCGGTGGTTTCGTGGGAGCTGGCGCCAAAACGGTTATTCCTGCGAAAGCATCCGCAAAAATCTCGATGCGTCTGGTCCCAAATCAGCACCCTGATGAAATTTTCAAGCTTTACGCCGACTATGTGAACTCAATAACCCCTCAGGGAATCCAGCTCAATATTCGCCAGCTAAGTGGCGCGGAACCCATGCTCATCCGAACCGATAATCACTTTGTCCAGGCGGCAAAAGATGCGATGAAGGAGGTCTTCGGCAAGGACACTGTGTTCATTCGTAGTGGCGGATCGATTCCGGTGGTAGCGGATTTCGAGAAGCACCTGCACATCCCGTCGGTGATGATGGGCTTCGGCTTGCCGGACGACAATCTGCACGCGCCCAATGAGAAATTCCACATTCCGAACTTTTACCGGGGAATCGAATCAATCATTCGTTTTTTCCAGCTACTAAGCTCCTAAGCTGCTGAACTTCTTCGCTCTTTGAGCCTCAACGCTGCAGTCGCTTTGTGCTAACATCGGCTTCTTAGCAATCTTAGCTGGGAGGCATGCAGGTATGGCAGACAACGATAGCAACAGCATTGGATGGTTCCTCGCCGGACTAGGTCTGGGCGCTCTCGTCGGAGTCCTTTACGCTCCGAAATCCGGAAAAGAGACTCGCGACACGATCCTGCAATCAGCAAACGAAGGCCGCGATTATCTCAATACACGTGCACAGGAGTTCCGAGGTCAGGTTGGCCAATACGTACAAAAAGGCAAAGAGACCCTGAACCGCTCCAAGGACCAGATCACCTCAGCGGTTGAAGCGGGACGTCAGGCATATCGAGACGCGGTCGAACCCAAGGCTTAAAGATAGCTACTCCGGTCCATTGCTCCTGAGCGGTGGACCGAGAGCATGCTTATGAACTCCAACCTACTGACTGCCTTCATTGCTATTACTTCTGTGGCTGTCGTGCTGCAGATGCTGATTCTTCTCGGCATCTATCTGACGATGCGCCGAAGCACCTCGCAAGTTCATGACATCGCTCTGGACTTTCAGCGGCGTACGACACCGTTAATCGAGAATGCCCGCGACATCCTCTCAGACGCCACTCCTAAGGTGAAGGAGATAACATCCAATCTCGCGGAAGCATCCGGCACGCTTAAGAAGCAGGCAATAACGCTCGGAGATACCGCTGTTGATATGGCCGTGCGGGCAAGAAATAAAGTCGCGGCGGCGGACGATGTAATGACACGAACGCTGGAACGCGTAGAGAAGACGACTGGAGCAGTACAGAACTCGGTGCTCCTGCCGGTCCGCCGCGTGAACGGTATTCTTCAAGGAATCAGTGTAGGAATCGGAGCCTTGCTCAACCAGAAGCGCGAAGTCCGCGAAGAGCGTAAGCGCAGCACAAATGACGAAGGAATGTTCGTGTAGCCGGCGTTTAGCAGATCCAACCGCCGCCGATNACCACATCCCCATCGTAGAAAACCACAGCTTGTCCCGGGGTAATGGCCCTCTGCGGCTCGTCGAAAGTTACCAAGACTCGATCGCCTTCCATTCTGGCCTCCGCGTCGGCTGCGTCATGGCGATGGCGGATCTTAGCTCTCACACGTATTGGCTGATCCAGGCTCTCGAAAGCAATCCAGTTCAACCGCTGAGCGCGCAACGTTCTCGAGCGCAGATCATCGTCTCCTCCAACGACGACTTGGCGCTTATCGCCGCGCATTTCAATGACGTAGAGCGGAGATCCGGTAGCAACACCGAGACCCTTGCGCTGTCCGACAGTGAAGTTGTGGATGCCTGCGTGAGTGCCAATTACTTCCCCAGATGTGGTGACAAGTTCGCCTGAGGTGTCAGGAAGTTCCTCGCCTTGCTCATCAAGGTATGCATCGATGAATCGCTTGTAATCGCCTCCGGGAATGAAGCAAATCTCCTGCGAGTCCCGCTTTTCGGCGAGTCTCAGACCATACTTGTGGGCCAGACTACGAACCTCTGGCTTGGACATACTTCCAAGGGGGAACAGGGTTCGACTGAGTTGATGCTGAGTCAATCCGAAGAGGAAGTAGCTCTGATCCTTGGTCAAATCACGGCCCCGCAACAGCAACCATCGGCCCCGCTCTTCCGAGTACTCCACCCGCGCATAGTGACCAGTGGCGAGCAAGTCCGCCCCGATCTGTTGAGCAGTGACAAGCAGTTGATCAAACTTCAAGTGATTGTTACAGAGACTGCATGGAACAGGCGTCCGGCCGGAAAGATACTCGTCGACAAATGGCCGCACGACATCGCGCTCAAAGCGCTCCTGGTGATTCACCACGTAATAAGGGATCCCAAGCTGCTCAGCTACATGACGCGCGTCATAAACGTCCTCGATGGAGCAGCATCGACCCTGCACCTGCTCCGGCATCCCCTCTCGCCCAGCCAGCCGCCGCTGGTTCCAGAGTTGCATTGTCAAACCGACCACCGGGTGCCGATCCGCGCGCAGCATCGCCGCCACGGTGGAAGAATCCACTCCGCCTGACATGGCTACAGCAATGGTTGGCTTCGACATAAAAGCTGAATGCAGTCACAACGGAAACCCAGAAAGGGCTAAAGGAGGGACTGACTCCATCAATTATATGGGTTTCCCAAGCAGGGACGCAGCATAATGCGCGTTGCCGAGAAAACTATGCACTCTTTCGTTTCTTGGCAGCCTTCTTAGCGACCGGTTGCGGCTCGTCGCTGATACGTACCTGATTCTCGCGCTGATACTCGATGGCGCGCTGCGGACCCTTTTTCTTACCTTCCATCTGCGCGAGGCTCTGTTTGAGTGCATCCATCAGATCTACCACCGGAGCAACCTTCTTGGGCTTCTCCACACCGACCACATGCTTTCCTTCAAGGTGCGCCTTGATCAATTCCTTCACATTGGCTTCAAAAGTATCGTAGTACTTCTTAGGCTCCCAATCTGCGGCGAGAGCCTGCACAAGCTGGTGTGCGACCTTTAATTCGGCATCCTTAATATCGACATCGGTCTTGCCGAACTCGTCGATCTGCCGAATTTCATCCTGATAGTACATGGTATGCAACATCAACCCGCCATTATGCGGACGCAAAAACACTGTGTATTCGCGGTTGTGCATCGCGAGCTTTGCGATCGCAACGTGTTTGCTGTCCTCGAGAGCTTTCTGCAATAACGCGTACGGCCGCTTACCAGCCTCTTCCGGCATTAAGTAATAGGAAGACTCGAAGTAAACCGGATCGATCTCGTCTGATTTCACGAATTCGAGAATCTCCATTGCCTTTGCCGTTTTGGGCTCGATCCTCTTCAGTTCTTCTGGCTCGATGATGACGTATTCGCCTTTGCGGAACTCGTAACCCTTTACGATCTCATCGCGTCCAACAACCTTTTCTTCCTCCGGACAGATGAGCTGCTGTTTCACCCGCACATGATCGTCGCGATGGAGCATGTGAAACGAGACGTGATTGGAGCGAGCACCGGAAAACAAGCGCACAGGCATGGAGATAAGGCCAAACGTCAAATATCCAGTCCAAACGGAGGCAGCCATAGCGATTCCTTAAAATGTTTTAATCAGGCCCTAAAGCGTAGGAGCGTAATTCTACCTTTGGGGCTCGTAAATTCAAGATTACAAACGGTCGCGTTTGTTACGATGCAGGTACCCCCAGCAGATGCCGTCTTTGCCTGAACCCGCTATCGACTCAGTTCCGCAGGCCTCCGCGCCGGCTCACCCCAATCAACGAAGCGCATGGGTATTGTTCGCGGTACCGCTCATTGGCCTGTTTTGTGTGGTCGCCACTAAGACTCCCTTTCGCACCAGATTGGTTCCGGCAGTTCTGGCGACACTTGCATTTGCTCTATTTGCGAGACTCTCAAGGGGAGTGACTTATTCGGGCGCTGCTGCGGGAACTCTCGTTACCTCTGTCTTATTCCTTTCTGGTGGACCGCCGATCTTCGCAGCAGTGCTTCTGGTATTTGTTCTCACGCTGGCGGCGACCATGTTCGGAAGAGCTCGAAAACGATCATTGGCGATCGCTGAGCGCGCCGGAGGACGCGATGGTGCGCAGGTCCTCGCCAATGTTGGGGTATCGGCGACATTTGCGGCTCTGTCGGCAATTACTCCTTACCGCCTGCCATTGATCGTCGGAAGTCTCGCTGCACTTGCGGAAGTCGCCTGCGATACCGTTTCCAGCGAAACAGGAAAAGCTTTAGCGAGCAAGGCACGGCTTGTCACTTCAGGCAGAATCGTAACCGCCGGAACCGATGGAGCAGTCAGCGTGCCTGGAACTGTGCTGGGAGTTACTGCTGCGGCACTCATCGCAATCGAAGCAGCTTTCACTGGATTGCTGAATACCCATCTTGGAGCAATCGTCATCCTTTCCGCTACCCTCGGAATGCTTCTCGACAGCCTGCTTGGCGCCACTCTCGAGAGCAAGGCTCGAATAACGAACAATGCCGTAAACCTAGCCTCTACGCTCGCAGCTGCTTTGCTCGCCACCATTCTGACGTGGTAAACCATTACGACCCTTGTTCAACCAATATGGAGCCAATAACTCAGCTCTCATGAAAACCAGGCTTCTGCTGATCCTTCTTCTTGGAGTCCTCGCTCCCTTCGCTTACTCACAGCAATACGACACGCTCATTCGCAACGGGAAAATCGTAGACGGCAGCGGTAATCCATGGTTTTACGGAGACGTTGGCATCATCGGAGATCGTATCGCCTTCATCGGACATGCCGCGACCGATGTAAAAGCCAAGCGCACGGTCGACGCCAGCGGCCTTGTGGTTGCTCCGGGATTCATTGACATGCTCGGGCAGTCAGAGACGAATCTGCTGATCGATAAACGCGCCGTTAGCAAACTCACCCAAGGCATCACGACTGAGATTACAGGTGAGGGCGAATCAATCGCTCCTTTCGTGCAATCCGATTTGGTCGACCAGAAGGATTTTCTCCAGCATTTTCATCTGACCATCGACTGGGACAGCCTCGATCAATACTTCAATCGTCTGGCAAAGCAAGGTTCGGCCATCAACCTTGGCACCTACGTCGGCGCAGGTCAGGTGCGCAAGAGAGTCCTCGGCCAGGTAAATCGTCCGCCAACTCCGGACGAATTGAAGGACATGCAGGAGTTCGTTGGCGATGCCATGCTCGACGGAGCGATGGGAATCTCGACAGCGTTGATCTATGCGCCTTCAAATTACGCGCAGACCGATGAGCTCATAGCACTGGCCAAGATCGCGGCTAAGTACGGCGGTGTTTATGCCACTCACATGCGCAACGAAGGGGACGAGATCATGAAGGCACTCGATGAGGCTTTTCGCATCTCTCGCGAGGCAAATATCCCAGTCGAAATCTTTCATCTGAAAGTTTCAGGAAAGCAGAACTGGGGAAAGATGCAGCAGGTCGTCTCCAAGATCGAGGAAGCCCGAAGTAACGGTATCGATGTCACCGCCGATCAATATCCATACACCGCTTCAGCTACATCGCTTGGCGCTCTCATTCCACCGAAATATCACGAAGGCGGATCAGAGGCGTTCGTTGCTCGCCTAAAAGACCCCAAAACGAAAGAGACAATTCGCCAGGAACTCGAGGCAGGTAAGGGCTACGAGAACATGTGGCGAGGAGTCGGCGGCCCTGACGGCGTAATGTTCATCTCCACGATAGTTCCCGAACTGAAACAGTACGAAGGAGGAACAATAGCTAGCATTGCTCGCATGCAGAACAAAGAACCATTCGATGCAATCTGTGATCTTCTCATCCAGAGCAAAGATGGCATAGGCGCTGCATACTTCAGCATGCAGGAAAACGACGTTCGCCTGGCGATGCAGCGACCCTGGGTCAGCGTCGGCACTGATTACGGCGCTGTGGCTCCGGACGGGCTTTTAGGGGAATCGAAGTCTCATCCGCGAGCCTACGGGAGCTTTACTCGCCTCCTGGGGAAGTATGTTCGTGAAGAGCATGTGCTAAGGCTGGAAGATGCGATCCGGAAGTTCACTTCGCTTCCTGCTCAGCGCGTGCGACTCGATCATCGCGGCCTGTTACGCGAAGACTACTTCGCCGACATCACGATCTTCGATCCCAACAAAGTGCTCGATGTCGCAAGCTTTGAATCACCCAATCGTCCCAGTGTGGGAATTGAGTATGTATTCGTGAACGGAACGTTGGCACTTGAGCATGCGACCGTTACCGGCCAGTACGGCGGTCGTCCGTTGCGTGGGCCTGCTTATCAGGCGAAAGCCATCGCTCCCGAAGGACTCGCTCCTCGCGGCAGCGTTCGAGGTTTCATAAGCGATACAGACGGTTGGCCATTGCCTCGAACGAAGGTGGTGCTGAACGACGCTTCTGGCAAGGAGATCGGAAATGCCACTTCCGGCCGCGAAGGCAAATATGAAATCCCATTAGAGCAGCCTTGCAACCATTGCACTCTGGAGGCTTCTCGCATGGGATTCATGTCACAAAAGCGCTCCTTCAACTACAACGGGTCGAATCCTTTATGGTTCGGTTTTGCCTTGGAGAGAACCCATTAAACCCGGAAAATACCCCATCCATCACACGAATTTTTGACCTGAGCTGCTGCAAACGGCCGGAAATGATCTGCATCTCATGACTTGGGTCACTCATCTGCAACTGCAGGCACCCGATTCACGTATTAGGTTGTGAGAGTTAGTTAGTTCATGAATTTCAGATTATTAAAGATCCAGGCATTCGTAGTCGCTGCAACACTTTCCATTGCTCTACTTCTGTTTGCGGCCCAAAATCATAATCTTGGAACCGGGCCTCAATTCCGCGCTGTCGTCGATCTCACCGCATCAACATCACTGCGGGTTGATTTGAACTCCCGGAACACGATCCTTGTGGCTCCGGCGAAGATCGGAGGCACGTGGACGGTCGATACCCTTCCGGCAACCCGACTGGTTGCACCGCTGGCAGTGATTGAAGCACAACACAAGAACTTTTCCGATTCGGAATCATTGGTCACCATGAACGATGTTGCCGAGTATGAGCGCGACCATGGTGCGGTTCCACAGGGAGCACTGGTTCTTCTCACATCCAAGCAAGAGCACATACCTCAATTCAGCGAGGATGCGCTGCACTTCCTGGTTGAGGCGCGTAACATCGTGGGAATCGGCAATTCCGGCACAGAGGTCGCGTCTTCTACACAGGATCAGTATCTTGCCCAAAAAGGCATTTACGAGCTGGAAAATGTTGCGAACCTGTCGTTGATTCCGCGGTCTGGCGTGATCGCAATTGCAGCTCCGGAAAAGATCGCTGGCGCAAGCGCAGGTCCTGTGCGGCTCATGGCGCTGGTGCGATGACTGCCTAAAGCCCTAGCTTCCACGCTGTATAGCTCACGACTTCCCGTAGCTTCACCTTAGTTCGTTGCCAGCGATTGGACAATCCTGAGTCTGGTCTCGGCGAAGCATAGGCGGTGACGCCTTCGCCCTCGAGCATCTTNTTCACCCGAAACATGTGATACCCATCGCTGACAGCGAGACAGCTGTGCAGGTGATTCGTTCGAAAGATTTTTGCAATGCGCGCAGCCGATTCGCTAGTATCTGCGCCTTGCGTCTCAGCGATCACAGCTCCATCCGGAACTCCTCGAGAAACCAGATAGTCTCTGCCCACGCCTCCTTCAGTAAAAGTCGGATCGTCAGCGGCACCTCCGCTAGTAATGATTAGAGGAGCAAAGCCGTCCTTGAAAAGCGTGTACGCATGGTCAAGGCGGGCGCGATAGATGGGTGAAGGACGCCCGAAGTACTCAGCTGCACCAAACACAACTATTGCGTCCACATGGCGCGATTCGTCACGGCCTGCCTGGCGACTGACCAGCCAGAAAATAGCGATCACCCATCCTAGAACTCCAGCGAAGCTGATCAGAACGAGCCGCAACCAGATTCGAGGCCTGCGATTACTCGACATCAGTGCCAGAGAATCTGTGAAATCTCTTCTGCCGGAATTGCGCCTTCGCGGATGATCTGCCACTGTGTCGGATCTCCACTCAGGTCGACGATCGTCGTCGGCGCATCGCGCTCCGTAGGTCCGCCGTTCACGATGATCGAAATTCGATCGCCCATCTGATCGCGAACACACTCCGCTGTCGTACATTCCGAGGCTCCAAGCAGGTTCGCTGATGTTGCGGTAATCGGAAATCCGATCTCACGGATAATCGCAACCGGAATCGCAGCCGATGGCACACGAAGCGCCACGTTTCCCGTATTGGCTGTGACCTTCAGCGGCAACCGCGAGCTGGCTTTCGCGATGATTGTGAGCGGTCCCGGCCAGTATTTCTCTGCAAGCTGGTAAAAGACATCCGGAACGTTTCGCGAAAGCTCTTCGGCCTGATCGACGCTTTCTACAAGTAGCGAAAGCGGCTTGTGACGCGAGCGGCTCTTGATTTCGTAAATCCGCTCCACCGCGCGCAGGTTTACTGGATCGGCGGCAAGGCCATAGAAAGTGTCGGTCGGCATACCAAGCACTTGCCCTTGGCGAATCCGCTCTGCGGCGTAATTCACGAGCTTTTGTTCCGGCTGGCTGCTGTTGATCTTCAGGAGTTCTGCCGGCAAAGGCGTCCTCATTTGAACGAAGTGTGAAACGGCGAAGGGTAAGCATAAATCATCATTGCAAGAGCGTCATCCGCACCGGTCAGTTAATCTCACAGAATACAATTGCGTTAGCGGATGCCCACCGTTGCGCCAATCCGACTGCGGCCCATAACCAGCGCGCAGAATGCTCTGGTAAAAGAGCTCCGGCAAGCCTTCAGCCAAGGCCAGGCAATCAATGGCCTTTGCGCTATTGAAGGTATACGCCTGATTGAGGAGGCTATCCGCAGCCAGCTCAAAATCCACGCGCTGTTCGTTCGAGAATCCGCAAAGGTAAAAGCGCAAAGAATCCTCGACCAACTCTCAAAGCATGCCGATGCTCTTCTCCTCCCTGATCGCGTCTTCGACAACGCGGTTCTCACGGAACATCCCCAAGGCATTGCCGCGCTGGTAAAGGTATCCGAGCACGTTTTGCAATCGCTATTTCCGGTTTCATCCCCACTGCTCGTCGTCGCCGCGGCAATTCAGGATCCTGGCAATTTCGGCACAATCGTCCGTTCCGCCGAAGCCTTTGGAGCCAACGGTGTTGTCGGCATCGAAGGAACCGTGAACCACTGGAATCCGAAGACCGTGAGAGCCTCCGCCGGATCGATATTTCGCTTGCCTGTGCTCAAGACAAGCACTCCGGAACTGTTGACCGAGCTTCGCAATCGACAAGTACGGGCTCTGGCCTTGGTGGCTCCCCACAATAACGGCAACTCCGGTAACGGTAGCAGCCCGCGCTCCCCACTGCGGCTCCAGGACGCGGATCTCGCCAGCCCGTGCGCTCTTTTCGTTGGCAACGAGGGCGCCGGAATTGGGCGCGAACTGCTCGCACAAATCGACCAGTTTGTCGCAATTCCTCAGGCACGGGTTGAGTCCCTAAATGCCGGGGTTGCCGCGTCAATCGCTCTCTACGAAGCTCAGCGTCAGCGGAGCGCCGCGCGATGAGTCTTTTCTCCTCTCTCCCAGATCGGGAAACCGCGCGATCTGCCTCTACTCCACTTGCCGAGCGCATGCGTCCACGAACTCTGGACGAAGTCGTCGGACAAGAGCATTTGCTCGCGCCAGGAAAGCCGCTGCGATTGCAAATCGAGCGCGATGATCCCGGTTCCATCATTTTCTGGGGGCCTCCCGGAGTGGGAAAAACGACAATTGCCCAAATCATTGCCCGGGTGACAAAGGCGGATTTCATCGAATTCTCCGCCGTGCTCAGCGGGATCAAAGAGATCAAGCAAGTCATGGCCGATGCCGCCAAGGCTCGGGACTTCGGCACTCGCACGATCGTCTTTGTCGACGAAATTCATCGCTTCAATAAAGCCCAGCAAGACGCCTTTCTCCCCCACGTGGAAAAGGGCAACATCCGGCTGATCGGGGCGACTACAGAGAATCCCTCGTTCGAAATCATCTCGGCACTTCTCTCGCGCACTCGCGTTTACGTCCTCAAGCCGCTTACCGAGGAGCACATCGTCACGCTGCTGCGCCGAGCCCTGGGCGACAAGGAACGGGGCCTCGGCGATATGGGAGTCAGCGTCGAAGATGATGCACTCGCGAAGATCGCCGCCTACTCCAGCGGAGACGCCCGCTCGGCCTACAACGTGCTGGAAATCGCTGCCAAGCTGGCCCAAGACCGTGCCACAACGGGACAACCCGCAATCATTACTTCCGACCTCGTTGGCGATGCCCTGCAAAAACGAATTCTCCTCTACGACAAATCTGGCGAAGAGCACTTCAATCTCATATCGGCGCTGCACAAAAGCGTTCGCAATAGTGACGTGGACGCATCGCTCTACTGGCTTGGACGCATGCTCGCATCAGGCGAAGATCCTCTGTACATCGCCCGCCGCGTTGTTCGCATGGCAGTGGAAGATATCGGCCTCGCATCTCCACAAGCACTCAGCATCACACTTGCCGCTCGCGACGCCTACGATTTCCTCGGTAGTCCCGAAGGCGAACTCGCACTTGCGCAGGCCGTGGCATATCTCGCACTCGCACCAAAATCGAACGCGATCTACACTGCCTTCGGCTCGGTTCAGGAAGACGTTGAGAAAACCGCCGCCGATCCAGTGCCACTGCATCTACGGAACGCTCCCACACCGCTGATGAAATCGTTCGGCTACGGCCACGGATATCAATACGCCCACGATCTCGAGTCCAAAGTCGCCGACATGCAATGCCTGCCCGATAACCTCCGCGACCGCCGCTACTTCCATCCGACCGACGAAGGCTTCGAACGCGAGCTGCGAAAGCGCATGGAAGAAATCGTCCGCGCAAAACAGCAAGCCAAGCAAGAATAGTCAGTACCGTCTGCGGTAGCAGATGGGTCATGCCGCCAGCACCCAACAAAGGACCTCCGCGCGCCCTCGCGCGGGTTTTTCGTTCGCAGCACCGAAATTACATCAAGCACCAGAAATCGGAGTTCCGATCAAACACCTGGCCGAGGGCGGCCGCAGGTCCTTCGGTACTTACTTCATCCGATCACCCGATGGCCGGGGGTCCCCAACGAGCGCTGTTGTTGCGATTGTTGGGGTGGTGGTGGCCCGATCACCCGATTCCCTTACTCCCAACTGCCAAAATAGGAACGCAAACATGTCCGTCAATTCCTCCACCTGCTTCGACACCGGCTTCCCTGCCCCATGACCGGCTTTCACATCCAGTCGCAGCAGTATGGGACACTCCGCGCTCTGGCCATTTTTAGCTCGCGTCTGCAGCCGCGCCGTCATCTTTTTC